>WNGA01010090.1_pt1 | contig 20033 bp, 20 predicted proteins | sample 5400061 | NCBI WGS metagenome assembly WNGA01 (sample SAMN13153366, study PRJNA577476) | soil metagenome | isolation source: 100 cm soil or saprolite under grassland replicate 2 | place: USA:California | collected 2016-06-15
TTGCCGCATCGCGGAGAAATCTCCTGCCGGAGGTCTTCTATCGCCCGGACTGAACGACTACCACCAGCAGTACCTGCGGAAGAACCCCAACGGCTACCGCTGCCACAGCGCCACCGGCGTCCCCTTCCCACCGGACTCCCCGTGAGCGCGGCGGAGGGGCGCATGAGCACGGGCGGGGGAGGTCAGCGACGGCGCAACGGCCGGACATCCGCGACTCTCCCTCATGGCGCCTGTGGCTTCTCGGCGATGAAGGCAAACTTTCGTACTCGTCCTTCCCACAGCCAGTCGCTCCAGAGCCGATGGGCGGCCAGCAATTCATCCAAGGCGTGGCGTCCGACCTGCGCGGTGATGTCCGACGCATCGGCGGCAAACGCATTGATCAACGAGTCGACCACGGCGCGGTGGGATTGACTGCACTCGCCTTGCCAGCGAACCCGCAGCCCGACCCGCTCCAGGCAGGAGAGCATGTCCGGCAGGGGAATGAGCCATACCGTGTCGGCGTCGGGCATGCTTGCTCGTTCCGCCTCCGTGAGGGGTTGACCCTCCTCCATGGTGAAGGCGAAGCGCCCGCCTGACTTCAGCGCCAAGGATATCTCGCTTAGCAGGACCTTCTTGTCGGGAAAGGCGAGCATGGTTTCCAGCAGTAGTACCACATCAAAAGGGCCGGGAGGCACCGGGGGGATTCGAGAGATCTCGAAGCGACAGCCTAGGTCGCCGGCGCGCTCACGCGCGATGTTGACGGCCCCGGAGTTGGAGTCCACTCCCAGATAGGTGCATCCCAGTTCCCGAGTGATCAACCGTCCTGGTCCGGCCGTTCCACAGCACAGGTCCAGCACGGAAACCCCGGGCGCGACACCGGCCTCAACGGCCAGGAACAGGATTTCGCTGGCGCGCATGAAGCTTTCCTGACCGACGAACTCACCAGGGGCATACGCCGACAGCCGGGCCCGCCGCAAGGCCCGGTCGAAAAGAGCGCGCTCATCCTGCTTCATGGCTCCACGGGCGAACGTCGCCCGGCCGCTCCGGTTCGAACCGTGAGCACCGCCTCCCCTGTCTATGGGTACACCCGTTCTACGAACGTTGCTGGCGTCCGGTTCACTTGAGGCGAGGTGATCGGCTCATGGGTATGACGACCGGACAGGTCCGGGCCAGCTCCGAGTGGCTGAAGTTGCGGGAGCCGGCCGACGCGGCAGCCCGGGCGCCCGAGCTCGTCGAGGAGGTCCGGTCGTACCTGCCGACCGACGGCGGGGCGGCCATTCACGACCTCGGTTGCGGTACCGGGTCGATGGCCCGCTGGCTCGCCGTGCAGCTGACCGGACCCCAACACTGGGTCATGTACGACCGGGATGCCGAGCTCCTCACCCTCGCCGCCGCGGACCCGCCGGGCGAGGCCTCCGACGGCGCCCCGGTCACCATCGAAACCCGTCGACGCGACATCACCCGGCTGAAACCCGGGGAGCTGGCGGGCGCAGCCCTCATCACTGCCTCTGCGCTGCTGGACATGATGACCGCGGAGGAGCTCGAACGACTCGTCGCCACCTGTGCCGGGTCGGGCTGCCCCGTGCTGATCGCTCTCAGCGTCACCGGTCGCGTCGAACTCACACCGGCCGATCCGTTCGACCAACGCGTCACCGACGCGTTCAGTGCCCACCAGCGACGCACCACCGGCGCCGGAAGGCTGCTCGGTCCCGACGCGGTCGGCGCCGCGGTGGACGGCTTCACCCGGCTGGGCGTCGACGTCCTGGTCCGCCCAAGCCCATGGCGGCTCGGCCCCGGTCAGGCCGCTCTAGCGGCTGAGTGGTTCACCGGCTGGCTGGCCGCGGCATGCGAGCAGCGACCGGAACTGGGCGCCGAGGCCCCCTCGTACGCAAGGCGACGCTTGGCCGAGGCAGCCGTCGGCCGGCTGTCCGTCACCGTGCACCACCAGGATCTGCTGGCGCGGCCCAGATGACGTCCTGCGCGGCCTACGCCTCTGCGTCGAGCCGTTCGCCGAACGGGAGGTCGAGCGTGTGTGCGCCTCGTCGGGCCTTCGTGGCCAGGTAGCGCGCGTTGGTCGCGTTGAGGTGCATGCCGGTCGGCACCCGCTCGGCGACGGTCACCCCGAGTCGGTCCAGCTGGGCCGCCTTGTCCGGGTTGTTGCTCAGCAGGGCGACCCGGTCCAGGCCCAGGGCACGAAGCATCTGGGCCGCGACCGTGTAGTCGCGCCCGTCCTCGGCGTAGCCCAGCGCGAGGTTCGCGTCGTACGTGTCGAGGCCGGCGTCCTGCAGCGCGTACGCGTCGAGCTTCGCGTACAGACCGATGCCGCGGCCCTCCTGGCGCAGGTACAGCAGGAACCCGCCGACCTTCTCGATGCGCCGGACAGCCTCGAGCAGCTGCGGCCCGCAGTCGCACCGCTCGCTCCCGAGTACGTCGCCGGTGAAGCACTCGCTGTGGACCCGGACCAGCAGCGGGGCTCCCGGGTCCGCAGACACCGCCGCCGCCCGGCCACCGAGGCCGAGAGCCAGATGCTCGCGCCCGTCGGCGAGTCCGTCGAAGGAGTAGACGCGTGCGATCGTGCCGAACCCGTCGGCGAACCGCAGCGGCAGCATGATCTGGGTACGGATCGTCGCCGTGGGCAGCTGCATCGTGCTCTCCTTCAGTCCGGATTCAGTCCTGGCAGAAACGCTCCGAGAGCGCGTAGCGCAGGAGTACGACGTCGCCGATCCGGCGCACCTCCGCCAACCGCGCGCGGCGGTCGGGGTTCCACGGGAAGCGTCCGTCGCCGACGAACCGCGGCGCCCGGGAGTCGCCCACGAAGAAGGGCGCCACCACCAGGTGCAGCTCATCCGCGAGGCCGGCGGTGAGGAACTGGGTGTGCACCTTCCCGCCGCCCTCGACCATCAGACGTCGCACGCCGCGGACGTGCAGGTCCTCGCTCATCCGGCACATGTCGACCCGCCGACCGCCGTCGACGACCGTGGCCACCGCCCCGAGCCGGCAACGAGCCTCAGCCACGGCGTCGCTGGGGCAGTAGACGAGCTTCTCGGTGTCGCCGGTGGTGAAGAAGTCGGCGCGCGGGTCCAGCCGGACCCGGCTGGTGACGGTCACCTTGATCGGAGTCGGCGGCAGGCCCCGGGCGGCGCGCTCGGCGCGCCGGGCCCGGGCCCGCACCAGCAGCCGGGGGTTGTCGTTGCGGACGGTGGCGGCGCCGACGAGGATCGCGTCGCTGTCCGCGCGCACGGCGTCGACCCGGTCGAGGTCGGCATCGTTGGACAGCAGCAGTCGTTCGTCGGTGGCGGTGTCGAGGTAGCCGTCGATCGACATGCCGCAGCTGAGCAGGGTGTAGGGGCGATCAGGCATGTACGACGCTCCCGACTCCCTCCGGCTGCGCCTCGGTCGGGCCGCGCGCACGGTCCCGGGCGCGCTGTCGCCCGACCACCAGCACGACGGCTCCGGGCAGGGTGGCGACGAGCGCGAGCACGCCGTACACCACCGCAACGGTGACGCCCTCCGCCGCGCTCAGCCCGACCGAGCCGAACGCCCACGCGGCCGCGCCCTCGCGCGGGCCCCAGCCTGCGATATTCGTCGGCACCGCCGCGGCCAGCAGCACGACCAGTGCCAGTGGCAGCAGCCGACCCGGCGACACGTCCATCCCGGTCGCCCGGACCGCGACCAGGAACACGGCGGCGTGGCCCAGCACGGCGACGGCGGAGGCGAGCACGATTCCCGGCCAGGCCCGCGGCGCGAGGACCGCGTCGCGGAGGTCGGTGGTGACGGCGCGTGCGATCCGGGCCGGGAGGCGACGTGGGTTCAGGCACAGAGGTACGGCGACCAGCGCGACACCGGCGACGACCACGACCGGCCAGGCGATCAGGCGAAGAAGAGAGCCTGCGGGCCAGGGCAGCAGGAGCAGCACGCCTACCGTCAGCACCATCTGTACCGCCAGCCCCGACGCCCGCTCCCACGCGACGGCCCGCAGGCTCCGGCCCAGGTCGCCGACGTCGCGCCCGTGGCGCACGGCCCGGTGCACGTCGCCCACCACCCCGCCGGGCAGCGTGGCGTTGAGGAACTGGGACCGGTAGTACGCAGCCACCGCGGTCCTCAGCGGCATCTCGACGCCGAGCCCGCCCGCGACCAGCCTCCACCGCCACGCACAGCACAACGTGGTCAGCGACGTGATCGCCACAGCGGCGGCGAGCGCCCATCCGGTCGTCAGTCGGAGCCCGTCCACCAAGGGGCCGGCGCCCACCCGCCACACGAGGACGGCGAGGATCACGGCGCCGCCCGCCAGGCGCGTCCAGGTCCAGATGCTTCGGCTGATGGCGGCGGCTCCGTTCTCCTGGTTGGCCCCGTTGACAAGTAATACGGCGGACACCGGCTGCTGGTTCATCCGGTCACCTGGCGACGTCCGTCAGCACGGCCGACAGCTCGCGCGAGGTCTGCGACCAGTCGGAGAGCGTCAGTCGCCGGGACGTGGCCGCCGCGCGGAGCCGCGCGCGCTCCCGGGGGTCTCCCAGCCACCGACACAGCGCCTGCGCGAGAGCCTGTGGGTCGCCCGGCGCGACCAGCAGGCCGGGCCGGCTGCCGTCGGCTGCGTGGCCGAGAGCCTCCGGCACGCCACCGACCTCCGTGGCCACGACCGGCAGCCCGCGGGCGAGCGCCTCGGTGACGACCATGCCGTAGGTCTCGGCCCGCGAGGCCAGCACCAGCGCGTCCGCCTCCGCGTAGGCGCGCTCGAGTTCGGCGTCCGTGAGCGGGCCGGTGAAGCACACCCGGTCGCCGAGCCCCCTGGCCTCGGCCTGCCGGCGCAGCCCGTCGACGAACTCCACGTCGAGGTCCAGTGAGCCGACGCAGACGCATCGCCAGGCCGGGTCGTCGACCGTGGCCAGCGCATCGAGCAGGAGGTCGTGGCCCTTGACCGGGGTGATGGCTCCGACACAGAGCAGCCGGCCGCCGGACGGCGACGCCGGTGCCACGTCGGCGACGTCGACGCCCGGCGACACGACGTACACGCGATCCTCGGTCAGCCCGTAGTGGTCGAGCAGCCACCGTCGGGTCCAGTCGCTCGTGGCCACGATCGCTGACGCCGCCGACAGCGCGGCGACCTCGCGCGGCTCGTCCCGCGGCATGTGCAGCAGTACGACGAGCCGCAGCCGGTCGGCCTCCGGCTCCAGCACCTCCGGGACCACGGACGCCAGCAGGCCGTCGACCAACACCCGTCCGCCGTCCGGCACCCGGCCCAGCGCCGCGGCCACGGCCACGCGGGCCGCCCCGTCGGGCCGGGGCCACTGGCCGGGCACAGCGTGCTCGTGGACCGACCAGCCGAGTGCCGCGAGCCCGCGACAGGCCCGGCGGTCGTACACGTTGCCGCCGCTGGGCCGTCGCGGGTCGTCGATCCCGTCCGGGACCACAACGTGCACCTCGGTCACAACGACCGCTCGTAGCCCGCCGAGGCGATGTGCGACTCGCGCAGCGTCACGCCGATCCGGGCCAGCCCACTCGCGGACTCCCCGAGCCCACCGGCCGCGACACGGTCGGCGAGCCGATCCGCGATCAGCCTTGCGAGGACCTCCGTGGTGGTGTTGCGGCCGGCCAGCTCGGGCACCTCGTCGAGGTTGCGGTAGTTGAGGTCCGCAAGAACGCCGTGCAGCTCCCCGGCGGCCCGGCCGATGTCCACCACGATGTCGTCGGAGTCGAGCTCCTCCCGGGAGAAGGTCGCGTCCACGACGAACGTCGCTCCGTGCAGGCGCTGCGCGGGGCCGAACACCTCGCCGCGGAGGCTGTGCGCGATCATCATGTGGTCGCGGACGGTGACACTGAACATCGGTCCTACCCTTCGTCGTAGGTCAGCGTGTGGCAGAGCGCGGGCAGCCGGCCGGCGGCCAGCCGGGCCATCACCTCGGGGAGCTCGTCGAAGCGGGATGCGCCGGTGAGCAGCGCGTCGAAGGCCGGGTCCCGGAGCAGGTCCAGCGCGAGCGCGCGCCGCTCGGCGGTGGTACGCCGTCCGCGCCGGGCCGCCGCGACGACGCCGACCTGGCTGGCCCGGATGCCCAGGCGTCCGGAGTGGAAGGCGCCACCGAGGGACAGCTGGACCGGCCGGTCGCCGTACCAGCTGAGGTCGACGACCGTGCCGTCCGCGGCGAGCAGGTCCAGGGACAGCTGCAACCCGGTGGACGTCGCGCTGGCGTGCATCACCAGGTCCTGGCCCCCGGCCGCGTCGTCGGGCAGCGCGAAGTCGACGCCGAGGGCGGTCGCGGTGTCCGCGCGGGTCTCGTCGACGTCCACGAGGGTCACCTGCGCTCCGGGCATGCCACCGACCAGCCGGGCGACGCAGCACCCCACCATGCCGGCGCCGACGACCGTGATCCGGTCGCCGACCAGCGGCGCGGCGTCCCACAGGGCGTTGACCGCGGTCTCCACCGTCCCGGCGAGGACGGCCCGCTCCGGCGGGACCTCGTCCGGGACCACAGTCACGGCGTCGGCGGGCACGACGTACGCCGTCTGGTGGGGGAAGAGACAGAAGACGGTGCGCCCGCACAGCTCGTCCGGACCGCGCTCGACGACGCCGACGTTGAGGTAGCCGTACTTCACCGGGCCGGGGAAGTCGCCCTCCTGGAACGGCGCCCGCATCGCGTCGTACTGCGTCTTCGGTACGCCGCCCCGGAACACCAGCGCCTCGGTGCCCCGGCTCACCCCGGAGCACAGCGTGCGCACCAGCACCTCGCCCGGGCCCGGCTCCGGCAGCCGGACCGGGCGGATCTCGCCCCGGCCGGGTTCGCGGATCCAGAACGCGCGTGCTTCTGTCGGCACCTGCAGCCTCCTCCTCCCGCTCGGATGAACCGAGGCGTCGCCTTTCTCGTATGACTGTCGTACCCCTAGATACGGAGGCACAGTGCGTCGGGTTCAGGGTCGAGTGCGCAGCCGGGTCCAGACCGGCGCGCTCGCCGGCTTCGGCTGCCTACTCGCGCTCCTCGGTGTACTCGCGGCGACCACCGGCCTCGACGCCTCCGGCTGGGCGACCGGCGTCGCCTGCGGAGCCGGCCTTGCCGCCCTGCTCGGCCGCGCGCTCGCGCGTCACGGCCACGACGGGCTGGGGCCGGCGGACCGGGTGACAATGGCTCGCGCGATCCTCGCCTGTGGGGTCGCTGCGCTCACGGTGGACTCGTTCGGCGGCCAGGCGCCGGTAGCGATCCTCGTGGCGCTCTCGACGGTGGCGCTGATCCTCGACGGGGTCGACGGCCGTGTCGCTCGGCGTACCGGCACCGCCTCGCCGCTCGGGGCGCGCTTCGACATGGAGGTCGACGCGTTCCTGATCCTGGTCCTGAGCGTGTACGTCGCACGTGCGACGGGCTGGTGGGTGCTCGCGATCGGCGCCGCCCGCTACCTGTTCGTGGCCGCCGGTTGGGTGCTGCCCTGGCTGCGCGGTTCGCTGCCGCCCCGCCACTGGGCCAAGGTGGTCGCCGTGATCGTGGGCATCGTGCTGACCGTCGCGGCCGCCGGCATCCTGCCCGATGCCGTGACCACCGTCGTGCTGCTCGTCGCGCTGGGGCTGCTGGCCGAGTCGTTCGGCCGCCACGTCTGGGGGCTGTGGCGCCTGGCCGGAGGCCCGGCCGGCACCCGCGCCACCATGACGTCGGTACTGCCGCTGCTCGTGGTCTGGGCTGCGCTGCTGGTGCCGGACCACGTCGGCGACCTGTCGCCGGCCGCCTTTCTCCGGATCCCACTCGAGGGCCTTGTCTTCGTCGTCCTCGTTCTGGTGCTACCACCGAGACCCGCGCGGATCGGCGCGCTGATCGGCGGTCTCGGACTCGGCGCCCTGACGATCCTGCGGCTGCTCGACATGGGCTTCTACTTCGCCTTCGACCGTCCCTTCCACCCCGTCTACGACACCGCGTACGCCGGCTCCGCGCTGGGCCTGCTCGGTGACTCGATCGGGCGCGTGGGCGCTCTGGTGGTGCTCGTCGGAGCCGGACTGTTGTCCGTGGCCCTGCTCGCCCTGCTGCCGCTGTCGGCCGTGCGACTGGCAGCGCTCGTGGCGAGACACCGGCGGCCGTCGATCCGGACCGTCGCCGTCCTCGCCGCGATCGCCGTCGCCTCGACACTGACTGGGATCCAGCGGGAGTCGGCAGGACAGTCCGTGTCGACCGCCGCGGTTCAGCTCGCCACGCAGGTCCCCGACGACCTCCGTGACCAGCGGGAGTTCGTGCGTGCGCTCGAGCAGGATCCTTTCCGTGGCACCCCGGCCGGTGACTTGCTGACCGGCCTGAGGGGCAAGGACGTGCTCCTGGTCTTCGTCGAGAGCTACGGGCGCACCGCGCTCGATTTCCCCGTTGTCGACTCGGCCCTCGATGCCGGGGACCGGCGGCTGCGGCAGGCGGGCTTCTCGTCGCGCAGCGGGTTCCTCACCTCGCCGACCTTCGGCGGCCTCAGCTGGCTGGCCCACTCCACCCTGCAGTCCGGGCTGTGGGTGGACAGCCAGCGGCGGTACGACCACCTCGTCACTCTCGACCGGCTCACGCTGACCGACGCGTTCGGTCGCGCGGGCTGGCGGACCGTCGCCGGTGAGCCGGCCAACGACAAGGACTGGACGGTGGCGAGGACGTACTACCACTACGACCAGGTCTACGACCGCCGGAACCTGGGGTACGCCGGGCCGCGGTTCAGCTACGCCTCGATGCCCGACCAGTACACGCTGGCCGCGCTCCAGCGCCTGGAGCTGGACAAGCCGAACCGCGCTCCCGTCATGGCCGAGGTCGACCTCGTCTCCAGCCACACGCCCTGGGCGCCGCTCCCCCGGCTCGTCGACTGGAGCCGGGTCGGCGACGGCTCGGTCTTCGACCCGATGCCGGCCGAGGGCGAATCGCCGGAGGACGTGTGGCGGGACCGGGACCGGGTGAAGGCCGCCTACGCAGAGTCCGTCGCCTACACGCTCGACGCCCTGACCTCGTTCGTCCAGCAACTCCACGACCGGGACCTGGTGCTCGTCGTCCTCGGCGACCACCAGCCGGCCAGCATCGTCTCCGGCGAGGGGGCGAGCCACGACGTGCCGGTGAGCATCATCGCCGCCGACCCGGCCGTCACCGATCGGGTCGCGGACTGGGGCTGGACGAACGGACTGCGGCCGGACGCCGGCGCACCGGTCTGGCTGATGGATGCCTTCCGGGACCGGTTCCTCACAGCCTACGGCCCCTAGCCTCGCCCACCTCCCTACCGACGACTAGAAACGTCGGCGCGGTGATGTCCGTGCGCTCCACGGATCCCAAGTTCCGTGGCGCGCACGGATGTGCCGCCGTCCGTGCGCTCGCAGCCTGGAGGCAAGTCTTCCAAGGAGCTGATCGAGATGATGTCGCACCAAATCGTTGCCGCCGTGGCCGCCGAGCGTCGCCGCGCGCTGCTTGCCGAGGCCGAACTGCGCCGGCGGGCGCGTCATGGTCACCCGCCTCGCCAGACTGTCGCCGCTCTCTTCCTACACCTGCTGCCGCCGCGCCGTTTCCCAGCGCGGCAGTCCGTCATGCGAGGTCTGGCTGGGAGCTGGGCTGGTCTGGCGCGGCGAGCTGCAGTGCCTCTGTCGGGGACAGGCGCTCGCCCTCGCCGTGGGCGGCAGTGAACTCCTCGGCGCCGAGGACCCGGACCAGGGAGTGGCGCAGGTCGTCGTCGCGTGGCTGGAGGGGCCGCATGTGCGGGGTGGCCGACCCGAGTGCGGCGTGTGCTGCGCCGAGGAGCACAGCCGCCTGCCGTGGGCGGCCTTGGACGGAGAGTACGGCGGCCAGGGCCTCGAGCGCCCTGACGAGGACGAACGACTGGCCTGCCAACGCAACGGCCGCGACGCTTCCGGCCAGCATCTTCTCGGCTCCGGCCAGATCCCGCTGCTCGTAGGCCCGCTCTCCGAGCAGGTAGAGCGCTCGGCCGGTGCACCTCTGGTCGCCGAGCCGGCGCAGCGTCGGCAGACACTCCGCCATCAGGAGCGCCGCGTCGTCATGGTCGCCGCGCAGCCAGGCCAGCTGCGCGAAGGCGACCGTGGCGTGTGCCTGGTCCTCCTCGCTGCCGGCCGCCGCGGCCAGTGCCTGGCTCTCGGTCAGCCAATCGTGCACCTCGTCGTCGGCGACGCCGGCGTACATCGCCGATTGCGCCATGATGAACAGCGCGTTGGCCGCGTGCATCTGATCGCCCACCCGGCGGAACAGCGCCACGCTCTCCCGGCCCCAGCGGAGCGCCTCACTCAGCTCGCCGTGGCCTTGCGCGAGGCCCTGCATGGTGAGCGCCCGGTCCCACGGGTGATCGTCGCCGAGCCGGGACAGCGCTTCGTTCAGCGCGGGCAACATCAGCTCGGGCTGGATCCACATCGCGCCCATCCCGACAGCGCGGGCTGCCTTGGCACGGGTGACGTCGTCGAGACCGACGGCGAGCCGGGCAGCCTCGTTGGCCATGTCGAAGGCGAGGCGAGCGTCCGAGGCGTGCAGGATCGTGCTGGCGGCGGCGAGCCCCGCGACGACACCGGGGGTTGCGGGCAGATCGCCGATCCCGAGCGCTTTCCGGATCCAATCCTGCGCCTCGCGGCGCTGCCCGGTGACGTCCCAGAACCGTTGCAGCGCGGCGACCCACCGCCAGGCGGACTCGATCTCGCCGGTGGTGATGCAGTACGCCAGTGCGGCCCGGAGGTTGGGCTGCTCCGCGGCCAGGCGGTCGACCCAGGTCCGTTGGTCCTTGGTGCGCAGCATTTCAGCGGCCTGTTCGGCGACAGCGAGGTAGTGGAAAGCATGCTGCGTCCTGACAGTGGGTTCGGCGCCGGACCGGGTCAGCCGCTCGGCGGCGTACGCGCGAATCGTCTCCAGCAGCCGGTAACGGCGGCTGGTGCGCCCTACGGTGGACACGAGCGACTTGTCCACCAGCCTCGGCAGCAGGGTGATGACGGACGCGCCGGCTGGATCGTCCGCCCAGCACACCGCCCGGGCGGCCTCGTAGTCGAAGTCGGCGGGGAACACGCCGAGCCGGTCGAAGAGCGTCCGCTCGTCGTCGTCCAGCAGCTCGTAGCTCCAGTCGATCGCCCCGCGCAACGTCTGCTGCCGCGGCGGCGCGGTACGGGCGCCGGCGGAGAGAAGCTCGAAGCGTTGGTCGAGGTGGTCGACAAGGTCAGCCGGCTCGAAGCTCCGCACCCGGGAGGCGGCCAGCTCGATCGCCAGGGGTAGCCCGTCCAGCCGCCGGCACAGCGCCGTGACGGCCGGCGCGACATCGTCGGTGAGTACGAAGTCGGGTGACGCGCTCGTGGCGCGGTCGACGAACAGCCGTACGGCGTCGTAGGTTCCGGCGGTCTCGGCTCCGGAGGAAGCTATCGGCGGCGGGACGCGCAGCGGCTGCACCTGGTAGGTGACCTCGGCTGGTACGCCGAGCGGTTCGCGACTCGTGGCGAGCACCCGGAGCCGGCTCCCCGCGGTGAGCAGATCGGCGACGATCTCGGCGGCTTCCGCGATGACGTGCTCACAGTTGTCCACCACCAGCAGGCAGCGCATCCCGACGGCCACCTCGCGCAGGATGTCGCGCAGCGACCATCCCGGCTGCGGTACGACGCCCAACGCCCGCGCCAGCGTGTCGCCGACCAGTTCCGCCCCGACCGGTGCCAGGTCGGCGAGCCGGGCACCGTCGGGGAACGAGTCGGCGCCGACTGCGGCCAGCCGGAGTGCGAGCCGGGTCTTGCCGACCCCAGCCGGGCCGATGAGAGTGACCAGGCGGTGCGCGTCGACCAGCGCCGCCAGCTCGCCCACTTCGTGCTCCCGGCCGATCAGGGTGGTCAGGGGCATGGGTAGCGCTGATTCGGTGTGCGCGCTCCGGCGCAGTTCCGCACCCAGTTCGACCAGTGCCGCCCGGTCGGTGACGCCGAACTTGCGCAGCAGGGCCGCTACGTGGCTCTCGACGGTCCGCACGGAGACGTGCAACCGCGCGGCGATCTCGCGGTTGCGAAGCCGCTCGGCCACCGCCGACAGCACCTCGATCTCCCGCTCGGTGACGCCGCTGCGAGCCAATTGCCTGGCGATGCCGCCCTGCCGGCCTGTCATGAGGGCATTGTCCATCCGCGGCCCGTTCTGCGGTACGGAGAAGGCGCCGGTACAAAGATCCGTGGATCGCAGCCATCGCCACGAACGTCGCTGTCGTCATCCGCCGCACCGCGCGCGTTCGTCGTCCGTGACGATGGGTCCATGTGGCCCGCTGACGTCGACTCGCTGATCGCGTTCCAGCAGGAACTGGCCTACGCCGCTCCCGAGCCGTGGCGACCGCCACACGGCCGGCCGCGCATCGGCGCCTGCTGGGTGTCCTTCCCGCGTGGCCTTACGGGTCCAGGCGGCGCGGGCGATCCGGCGTGGGCTGCCGCGCTGGTGATGGATGAAGGCGACATCGTCGACCAGCGGATCAAGGCCGGCGTGGCGGGTGCGCCGTACATTCCCGGACTGCTCGCCCTCAGGATCGGTCCGCTGATGGAGCAGGCGACGCGGGGTCTGGCGACGCGCCCGGACGTGTTGTTGCTCGACGCAACTGCCCGTGATCACCCCCGGCGGGCCGGTCTGGCGCTGCACCTCGGCGCCGTGCTCGGCATGCCGACCATCGGCGTCACACACCGTGGACACCGCCGTCGAGGTGGTTGCGAACACCTCCGCACGACGTCGTACGCCCGAACCGCTGCGCCGTGCGCGCCACCTCGCCCGCCTCGCCCGCACCACAGCATCCCCCTAGCCGCCGGCAGGCGCCGGCTCATTGCCCGGTGCGGCCGTCGATGCACTCGCGCAGTAGGTCGGCGTGGCCGGCGTGCCGGGCGTACTCCTCGATCACGTGGACGAGGACGTCGCGGACACTCACGGTGTCATCGTCGAACGGCACGTTCCGCCCGAGGTCGTCCTCGTCGAGGGCGTCGAGCCACTCGTCGGCCGCGACGATCTCCGCCTTCCACGCAGCGAACGCTTCCTCGACGACCGCGGGGTCGGCGACCGCACCGTTGAAGTCGGCGTCCTTGTCGTCGTCGCGTTTGAACAGGCGGGGCCGGTCGGTCCTTCCTTGCAGGACCCTCTGGAACCAGTGGTTCTCCATCTGGGCCAGGTGCCGGATCAGCCCGAGCAGGCTCAGGGTGCTCGGCGGCACTGACCGGCGGGCAAGCTGCTCGGCGTCGAGACCGCCGCACTTCATGTCCAGGGTCAACCGGTAGTTGCCGAGGTACTCCCGCAGTGTTGCCTTCTCACCTTCCGGGTTGCCGTAGGTTCGTGGATCGTCGGCCGGGTCCATCCACCTGTCGCTCATAGCCCCCGACCTTTTCACGGATCCCACTGCGAATCACAGTTGCACGTCCTCAGGCAACGGCAGCCGACGAACCCCTCCGAGCCTGCGATGAAAGCGGACGTGCTCCGCGTACGAATCCAGCGTCCGCCACAGCGCTTCGTGCGCCGCCCATGGCAGCGGCTCGTCACCGTTCTGCCACGTGGCTCCGAAGCCGATCCACACCGGAGTCCAGTCGGCGGCAAGATCCCATTCGCCGCGGTGCCGCATCAGGAGTCCTCGACGGATCTGGAACGCCATCCGCGGTCCGTCCGCGCAGATCGCCGCGGTTCTCACCGGCCAGACGCGCAGATCCAGTGCTATCAGCTCGAGCTCGAAGTCACCGAGAACGCGCGGGTCGACCAGCACGGTGGCGACATTCTCGTGCGGCGCGCGTCTCACATCCAGCACGCTAACCCCGCCGACGCATACTCGTCAGCCCAACGATGCCGTCGCAAGGAACAACGGTTCGGAGGTGCGGCGTGGCACCGCGCCGCCGCGACCGACGACGCCACCGCCTGGATGAGGCCGGTGATCATCTCGAAGCAGTCCGCCACGACGTTCTCCGACAAGGAGCAGATCTGGGCCGACAACGCCTCCGGCAGCCGGTTCTTCGGCAGGGTCTACGTGTGCTGGGCATCGTTCCGTAGCGTCAGCGGTGGCGCGGGGTTCCCGCAGCCGCTCACCGTGGCCCGCTCGGCCGACGGCGGCAGCACCTGGACCACGGCCCAGGTAGGCCCCGCGGCGCACAACCCCGTCAACACCCAGCCGGACGGTTGCGTCGTTCGCTCCGACAGCGCCGGCAACGTGTACGTGTTCGGCGTCGGCACCCGCCTGGGGACCAACTACCAGATGATGTACCGCTCGACCGACGGCGGCGCGCACTGGTCAGGACCGGTCCTGGTGGCCCCGGTCGTCGAGCCCGGCGTCTTCGACCCGGTCGCCGGCCGTCCGGTGATGGACGGTATCGCCGGTGCCCGGGTGGACCTGGCCGGCGGACCGAACGTCGACATCGCGAACGGCCGGCCCACCGGTGCCGGCGCGACGGACGAGATGTTCATGACCTGGGCGGACCGCCATGGTCTCAACCACGAGCAGCTGATGCTGACCTGGAACGCCGGACAGTCCTGGGCCACGCCGCTGGCGGTGCCGATCGCTGCCGGCGACCGGCCGGTGTACAGCGCACCTGCGGTGTCACCGGACGGGTCGGACCTGTACGTCGTCTACAACGCCTTCACCACGCCGTACCGCAACGACACCACGAGCACGCGCGGGCTGGTCGGCGTCGTACTGCATGCGAACGTGGTCGGCGGCGCACCGTCCGGCTGGTCCGTGCTGGAGCGCACCCCGGTCGGGGACCCGCGGGGAAGCAGCGCGAACGCTCTGTTCGCGGAGTTCCTGGGTGACTACGTGTACGCCGCGGCGACGAACGACAGCGCGGTCGCGGTCTGGAACGACACCCGGGACGCGGCCCCCTGCCCGTCGATCAACGCCTACCGGGCCTCGCTGTACACCGACAGCCCGTTGGACCCGCCGAACGTGCTCGGCACCTGCCCGGCGACGTTCGGCAACAGCGACATCTTCGGAGGGAGGTACTCCGACCCGACCCCGTGACGGGATCGGCTCCGGAGAAGTGAGCGCCATCGCGCTCACTTCTCCGGTTCGCCGGGTAGTCAGACGCGCAATCCCTTTCAGGGCAGTGGCTCGACTCGGTAGTGCCCGCCGTCCTCGATCAGCAGGACGCCTTCACCCTTGCCCAACGGGGCGATGACCTCACCGGCCAGCCCGAGCACGGCGGCCTCGTTGGTGGGACTGTGCCCGACGATCAGTGCTCGGCCGCCTTCAGGCAGCTCGTCCACTACCTGTCGCAACGCCAGGCCCAGCAGCCATGTCTCCCTCTCGACCAGGTCCGGATCGACCGCCCGCATGGCCTCGACATCCGCACCCTTTCCGGCTGCCTTCGCGGCGTCTCGCCACCGTTCCTCCACGGAGGACCGCAGCCCGATCGCCTCCGTGACGGGTGTGTCGTCCTGGCCGGCCGCCCGACGCAGGATCTCCAGCATCTGGGTGCAGCGTGCCGCACCGGTGGACACGAACGCCGCGTACGGCGGGTGCAGCCGGCGGCCGATCGCCTCGGCATCCGCCACTCCCTGCGGTGTGAGGCGATCACCTTCGTTGTCGGTGTGCCGACGCAGCTCGAGGTATCGCATAGGTTGAGTCTGCCCTGCCCGCGACAGCATGTAGCCGTGTACCGGATCTATGTGGCGGAGCGCCGGCCAAGCAGCGCGACGCCGAGCAGCAGCCATACGAACCCCATCCAGAGCCCGGCACCGTGCTCGTCCTGGAGCGTGATCGCTCCGATGACACCGAGCATTGGCAGGAATGCGCTCCAGAGCGCCAGCGAACCCGCCCGAGACGCCGCCAGACCGAAGAGCAGGTAGCCGACGCCGATCAGCAGGAATCCCAGGATGAATCCAGCATCGAGCACCTCATCCGACGAGGCGAGGCGCGCTCCCGTAATGGCAGCGAGACAGGCCAAGCCGATCCCCGACACGACGAACCCGACTGTCCCGAGGCGTCCGAGACGTTGGGTCTCTGCGACGCGGAGTTCGGACAGGGCGGCCAGCGTGACCAGCACGGCAGCGCCGAACAGTGAATAGACCACGTAGTCCGAGTCTGACCACCGATCGAGCCGAGGTTGCCCTAAGAGAATCGCTCCCTGGCTGGCGTACAGAACGCCGGCCGTCACTGCCATGACTCCGCTGCGCCGAAGGTGAGCCGGCCCTGCCATGGTCCATCGTCGCACCGAGCACCGAGCACACGCACCCGGCTCTGCTTGGTTCGGGCATGCTGGTCACCACGCCGGAGGGACGGACATGGGCGAGATCCGAGATGCCGACCTGCCTGAGGACCTGGAACCGGTCGGGCGCCTGTGGCTCGACTACCTCACCTGGGGCAACGACGAGCTGGAGTCGAGACACGGGTTTCGACTCCCCGTCCGGGAGGCCGTGGAACGCGACCTCGCCACCATCGCCAAGTTCCAGCCGCCCGATGGTCGCCTCCTGCTGGCGGTCGAGGACGGCGTGGCCGTCGGCACGGCTTGTATGCGGCGGATCGGGCCAGGCACCGCCGAGATCAAGCGCATGTTCGTCCAGCCGTCACACCGCCGCGCCGGGCTGGGGCGCGAGATGCTCGACGTGCTGATCGACGCCGCACGGGCCGCCGGGTACCTGCGGATCCGGCTGGACAGTCCGCACTTCATGACGGCCGCCCACGGCCTGTACCGCTCCAGCGGGTTCGTGGACATCGGGCCGTACCCCGAGAGCGAGATTCCCGACGAGTACAAGCCGCACTGGGTGTTCATGGAGCGAACACTCACCTGAGCGCCAGACGGTTCGGCCGGCTCCGGGATAGCGTCGAGGCGTGCGCGCGATCGAGTACTCCGTGACCGGGGACCCTGAGGTCCTGACGCTCGTCGACAGGCCGGTGCTCGACCCTGGACCGGGAGAAGTGCGGGTCCGGATCCATCGCTCCGGTGTCAACCCGACCGATTGGAAGTCGCGTCGCGGTGGTGCGGCCGGCGCGGCAGTCGACCCACCGCAGGTGCCGAACCAGGACGGCTCCGGCGTCGTCGACGCCGTCGGCCGGGGTGTCGAGGCGGCGCTGCTCGGTCTTCGGGTCTGGGTCTGGGAGGCGGCCCACCTCCGTCCCGCCGGGGGCACGGCGCAGGAGTACGCCGTCGTGCCGTCCCGCCACGTCGTGTTCCTGCCCGACGTGGCGTCGTTCGACCTCGGCGCCAGCCTCGGGGTGCCGTTCCTGACCGCGCACCGGTGCCTGACGGTGACAGAGGATGGTCCGGCACGTCTCGGGCCGGGCACGATGGCCGGGCGCACCGTCCTGGTGGCCGGCGGTGCGGGTGCCGTCGGGAACGCCGCGATCCAGCTCGCACGGTGGTCCGACGCGACCGTCATCACCACGGTGAGCAGCCCGGAGAAGGGGCACCTGGCCGCGCATGCGGGCGCTGACCACATCGTCAACTACAGGCAGCAGGACGTCGTGAAGGAGGTTCGCGCCATCGCGCCGGCCGGGGTGAACACGATCGTCGAGGTGTCGCCGGCGGTCAACGGGGTCATCGACGTCCAGGTGCTCGCCCGGCACGGCTCGGTGGCGGTGTACGCCAACGACGGCGGCAGCGCGATGGAGTTGCCCGTACGGCCCTCCATGGTCCCGAACGTCCGCTGGCAGTTCGTCCTGGTCTACAACGCCCCGCACGAATGGCGTGCACGCGCCCTGGAGGACGTCGGCGCAGCCGTGCTGGACGGCGCCGTACGCGTGGGTGACGAGGCCGGACTGCCCCTGCACCACTACCCCCTCGAGCAGGCCGCCGCGGCACACGCGGCCGTTGAACAGGGGGTAGTGGGCAAGGTGCTCATCGACGTCCTGCCGGACTAGCCGGCGGTTGCGCGGTCGGCGTCGGCGTCGGCGCGCCGGGAGGCGGAGGACCGTCGCCGCCGGGCTGGCCGCCACCGCCCATCTGGAACGAGTCGTCGGCACCGACCGCGGTGTCGGACAGGTCCAGTGCGATCGAGAACGTCGCCTCGTAGCCGTCGTCCGTCGCGGACGGGTTGAGCAGCATCTGGTCACCGATGCCGGCGTAGTGCATGTCGGTGGCGTTGGTGGTGTCCGGTGCGCCCTTGGCGGCGTACGGCGCGGTGGCCAGGTAGGCCGTCTTGAATCCCTCGGTGAAGAACAGTTGCGAGGTGAACTCGTACGGGTTGCCGTCGGTGCCCGTGGTCCGGATCTTCACGTGGGTGTGCACCGTCCGCCCCTGGTACCAGCCAGGGAGGATCGTGGTGAACTTGGCGATTCCGCCGCTGTTCGTCACCTGATATCCACGCAGGAAGTTCTTTCCGGTGGTGCCCTCCGCGGCGATGTCGGAGTAGACCCCGCCGGCGTCGCAGTGCCAGATGTCGACGATCGCGCCCGGCAGCGGTTTGCGGACGCAGTCCACGATCTGCGACACCCGGAGCACCAGACTGAACGTGGTGCCTGCCGCGACCGAGCCGTCGGAGGTGTCGATCCGGATGTCCGAGCGGTTGAGCCCCTCGTCGACGTAGTAGGGCCCCTCGGTCATCTCGGGTTTCGCCACACAGTCGACCGCGCTCCCCGTCGCGCCGTTCGCGGTCGTCGTGTCAGCCATTGCGAGCGATGTGGCACGGATGGCGGTGAAGGTCACGCCGGCCGCTCCGAACAGCGCTAGTGCGCGGCGCCTGCTCAGTACGCGGCCGACGGGCATGTCGTCGTTGTCCATCTGGACTCCTTCATCTCGGGTTCGGGACGAAGACGACGCTATGGAGGGCAACTCCGAGAGTCTCGGCATTCACCTGTGAGTTCCCGGTGAGCCCCACGGCTCACGAGCTGAGTCGGCTCAGCCAATGTGCTCGATCGCGACGCGCGACCGGCCGTCGGGCCTGCGCCAGAGGATCATGCCGCGTACGTCGACGGCGGCACCCGTCTCCGGCAACCTTCCGCACCGCCGGACGCGGCTACGGTTACCTCAACGGCGTCCGCTCCCAATCCGCGACCTGGACCTACTCGGAACCGGTGAAAAACCCATGCAACTAACCTGGCCTGAAATCACCAAGCTCCTACGAAATGCCGCCGAACATCGAGGTGGCCGTGCCTACATTCGCGATAATGTCGTTGTACTGTCCACCGACGGCGACGGCGCGACAATCACCGTCCGCGATCTCGCGCCCGACGGAACACTCATCGATGCCGGGTGGTCGCTGCAAATTGCCGCCGATGCCGAAGTCACCGATAACGAACCGCCCTACTTCCTCACCATTGTCGAGGCCATCATGGATGGCACTGCCGAAGAATGGGCGATCGTCAACCCCGACAACGGAACCTGGATCGACACCGGCGTCAACGTCTGGTACCCCACCGGCAGAACCGGAGCCCACGCCGGAGACCAACCCGACCAACGACCCCACTTCGTCCACCGGCTACCGGCCTGGCAGCGAGCCACATCAACTCCCTAACGGCCTGGATCTCCGCCTCGTCAAAGTCGTGTTCTCGTCGATGGTCCTCATCACTCCCGCAGGGGTCCGTTCACAGGCCTGAACCCAGCCCGAAGGCTGTGGTTACGTGCTCGGCCAGGTTGTCCGCGGTCATTGTGGCGTCGACCTCGATGGCGTGTAGTCCGAGATGCTTCGTTTCCTCATGGAGGCGTTCCGTGAACATCCGATCGCGATCGAGCAGGTTGCCCAGGGCCTTCTCTGGGTCACTGGCCTTCCCTGCGATGCCCCACAACGATCCCCGGCGCTCGAGTGCGGCTCGCCGGAAGTCCGGCGTGGGCAGCAGCCACACGGCGCGGCTCGGCTCGGCGAGCAGGGGCTTGACCAGACCTGGCAACAGCCGGAAGCCCTCGACGATCACACCGCGATCTGTCGGCAGCCGGAGGAGATCGTCGACGATCAGGCCGAATCCCTCGCCGCGGACCTTACGAGTCGCGGGTCAGCCGACGGGGATGTCGCCGGTGGTGCCGTAGCGCAGGTAGAACTGGCCGCGCACGTGCCACGACCCGTCGGACGGGCGGAACAGCGCGACGTCGTACCGGCGATCGCCGTTGTAGTCGCCGACGGGGATGTCGCCGGTGGTGCCGTAGCGCAGGTAGAACTGGCCGCGCACGTGCCACGACCCGTCGGACGGGCGGAACAGCGCGACGTCGTACCGGCGATCGCCGTTGTAGTCGC
>WNGA01010394.1_pt1 | contig 20026 bp, 21 predicted proteins | sample 5400061 | NCBI WGS metagenome assembly WNGA01 (sample SAMN13153366, study PRJNA577476) | soil metagenome | isolation source: 100 cm soil or saprolite under grassland replicate 2 | place: USA:California | collected 2016-06-15
GGCGTCGACCTCGGCGCGGATTTTCCTGACGACCGCGTGGGTCTCGGGCAGGTTTTCGCTCAAGGTGCCCTCGCGCTCGCACAGGTAGGGTATCGCGTCGAGCCGGAAGCCGTCGACGCCGAGATCGAGCCATCGCCGGATGACCTGGAGGATCGCCCACAGCACCCGCGGGTTGTCGTAATTGAGATCCGGCTGGTGCGAGAAAAAGCGGTGCCAGTAATAGGCTTGCGCCACGTCGTCCCAGGCCCAGTTCGATTTTTCCGTGTCGTTGAAGATGATCCGCGTCCCGGCGTAGCGGCGATCGTTGTCGCTCCAGACGTACCAGGCGCGCGCGTCCGATTGCGGACTGCTGCGCCGCGCCCGTTTGAACCAAGGATGCTCGTCCGAGGTGTGGTTGACCACGAGCTCGGTAATCACGCGCAGTCCGCGCCGCTTTGCTTCGACGATGAAGCGGCGGAAGTCCTTCATGCTCCCGAAGTCGGGATTGATGCGGCGATAGTCGGCGATATCGTAGCCGTCGTCGCGGCCTGGGCTGGGATAGAACGGCAGCAGCCACAGCGCCGTGACGCCGAGCTCGTGCAGGTAATCGAGCCGCTCGGTCAGGCCGGCGAAGTCGCCGATGCCGTCGCCGTTGCTGTCGGCGAACGCCTTGACGTGCAGCTGGTAGACGATGGCGTCCTTGTACCAGAGCTCGTCGTGGCGCGCGTCGCGATCGGCGGCGATTTGGGGCGCAATGTTCACGGCGGCCTCACGCCAAGCACCGGAACAGGAGGGCCGGATCCTGCGCCGGATCGATGCGCAGGCGCACGCCGCCCCATTCGATCGGATGCCGCTCGCCGGTCATGAGGTTCTCGACCGCGCCGACGCGACGCCGCGCGTCGTCCGGACCGATCTCGAGATCGCCGAAATGGAACCAGAACTCGCGCGAACCGTCGCCGGCCAGCGCGATCGCGACCGCGACCGCATTGTCGCGCGCGACCGACTCCTTGACGAAGCCGATCACCTGCTCGTCGTTCACCTGGGCAAGGCGGAAATCGCGCGTCTGCAGGAGCGCCGGATTGTCTTTGCGGATCTTGTTGAGGCGGCCGATGTAGTCCTTGATGTTGCCGGGCTTGTTCCAGTCGCGCACCTTGAGCTCGTATTTCTCCGAGTCGAGATATTCCTCCTTGCCGGGAATCGGCTCGTGCTCGAGCAGCTCGAACCCGTTGTAGATGCCGTAATTGGGAGAGAGCGTCGCCGCCAGCGCGACGCGCGCCTTGAATATCCACGGTTCGCCGGAGTGCAGGTGAAAGGGATTGATGTCCGGCGTGTTGACGAAGAAGTTCGGCCGGAAATATTCGCACACCGGGTATTGCGTCAGCTCGTGCATGTAGGCGCTGAGCTCGGCCTTTGTCGTGCGCCAGGTGAAGTAGGTGTAGGACTGGCTGAAGCCGAGCTTCGCCAGCGCGTTCATCACCTTGGGACGAGTGAAGGCTTCCGACAGGAAGATGACGCCGGGATCGCGGTCCTGCACCTCGCGGATCAGCCATTCCCAGAACGGAAACGGCTTGGTGTGCGGATTGTCGACGCGAAAGATGCGCACTCCCTGGTCGAGCCAGAACAGGACGACGTCGCGCAACGCGGCCCATAGGGCGTCGCGATCGGCGCCGTAGAAATCCGGGTTGACGATATCCTCGTATTTCTTCGGCGGGTTTTCGGCATAGCGGATCGACCCGTCCGGCCGCCGGGTGAACCATTCGGGATGCGCGCGCACCCATGGATGATCCGGCGAGCACTGGATGGCGAAGTCGAGCGCCGGCTCCATTCCGTGCTCGTGCAAGGCCGCCACGAACCGGCGAAAATCCTCCAACGTGCCGAGCTGCGGATGGATGGCATCGTGGCCGCCTTCGTCCGCGCCGATGGCATAAGGGCTGCCGGGGTCATCGGGCCCTGCGGTGAGCGAATTGTTCCTGCCCTTGCGGTTGATCCGCCCGACCGGATGGATCGGCGTCAAGTAGACCACGTCGAACCCGAGCGCCGCGATCTCGGGCAGCCGGGCGATGCAGTCGTCGAACGTGCCGTGGCGGCCGGCAATCCGGCCCTGGCTGCGCGGCATCATCTCGTACCAGGCGCCCGCACGGGCAAGCGGCCGCTCGGCGGTGAGCGGGTACGAGGCGCTGCGCGTCAGATCCGGCCGATCCTGACTTTCGGCGGCCGCGGCAGCTAGTTCGTCGGACACGAGCGCCGCGAGATCGCCGGTTTCATCGAACGTGTGGCGAGCGTGCGCAATGGTCCTCGCCGCCTTGCCGCGCGCCTTCAAGGACGCAATGAGTTGCCGGCCTTCCCGTGCTTCCAGCCCGACGTCCTGCCCGGCCGCGCGCTTCGCCTCCAACGCGCGGCGCCAAGTGGCGAACGCGTCGGTCCAGGCTTCGACCGCAAAGAGATATCGGCCCGGCTCCGCGGGAATGAACCGGCCAACCCATCGGTCATTGCCGTGGTGGCGCATCGGGACGCGGCGCCATGTCCTGTCCCGCTCGGGGCGCCAGAGCAGCTCCCCGGCCGAAACATCATGGCCGTCGCGGAATATATCGGCCCATACCTCGACCGGCTCACCCGCAATCCGCTTGGCCGGGAAGCGTCCTGCGTCGACGCTTGGATAAACATCTTCGATCTGAAAACGGCGGCTGTGACTGTCGCCGACAACAGCCGCACTGGCCATCGCTCTCACGTTCCCGCCTTCTCGCTGCGTCGACCCTCCTAGGGGATAGGGGCTGGAACGTATCGATATCGCAGGAGGGCCAATCGATTAAGAACCGTGCCATAAGAACCGTGCGGCATTCATTTGGTTCCTGCCGCAGTGCGAAAGCGCGCCGCAGTGCAGTATTTTCGGGCTGTTTTTCGGAACAAACCGTGCCCACGCCGGTTATTGGCCTTAAAGTTCGGCGCGACCTCATTATTGCTTCGAGGCGCGCGGCCGACTTAAAAATGGCCCAACGCGAAGGGAGCTTCTTTGCAGGACGCGGCCGCTGCCGCCGCGAGCGCCGCATCGATGGATGACATTGCCGACCTGGCGGCGGAGTGGGGCGTCGCGGCAGAATACTGCGATGCATTTGGGCGCCGCCGGAGCGTTCCGCAAGAGGCGTTGTCCCGTATCGTCGATGCGATCGCAGGCCCTGGTTCGGCGCCACGCCGTCTGCTGCCCGGAACGATCGTCGTCCGGCGCAATCGCGGGAGCCGGATCGACCTGTCCGTCCACGACGGTCAGGCTCGCATCGTTTCCTGGGCGGTCCTTTCAGGCGAGCGCGTCATCGCAAGCGGCTCGGCCGAAGGCTCCGGAATCGTCCTACCCGACGTTCCGGTCGGCACCTATGCGGTTCGCACGACCGCCGCCACGGCCCGCGGCGAGATCAACGAATCCGCGACCCTGCTGGTGGCGCCTGAAACCACGTTTCAAGGCGACGGCGCAAAGTCGTGGGCGCTCGCGGTCCAGCTCTACGGCGCAAGGTCTCGCCGTAACTGGGGCCATGGGGATTTCACTGATCTTGCCGATCTCATCGCGCTGGCCGGAGAACTGGGCGCCGCGGCGATTGCCCTCAATCCGCTGCATGCGTTGTTCGACGACCGACCGGAACGGGCCAGCCCGTACTCGCCCAACAGCCGCTTGTTCCTCAATCCGTTGTACATCGACGTCGGCGCTGTCCCTGAATTTCCGGGCGTGCGCGCGGCCGGGCTGGAAGGCGAGATCGAGCGCCTGCGGCGGCAGGACTTTGTCGATTATGGCGGCGTTGCCGCCGCCAAGCTGCGCGGCCTGCGGCTCGCCTACGATCGGTTTCGTGAAAACGGAAGCCAGAGCCGCCGCTCCGAGTTCGAAGCGTTTCGCCAGGAACAGGGGGATTCGCTCGTCCGGTTTGCCAGCTTCGAGGTTCTGCGGCGTCGCTTCCCGGACGTCTGGTGGCAATGGCCGGAGGAATGGCGCCGGCCCGATGACGACCGATTGCGTGCGCTTCGGCGCGAAGCGGACCGCGAGATCGGGTTTTTCGAGTTCGTCCAATGGAACGCCGACGCGCAGCTCGCCCAATGTCGTGCGCAGGTCGATCGCCTGGGTCTGCCGATCGGACTCTATCTCGACGTCGCGGTGGGCGTGGAGGCCGGCGGGGCGGACGCCTGGAGCGAGCAGGATGCGATCCTGAATACCTTGTCGATCGGCGCTCCGCCCGACCCCTTGAACACGGCGGGGCAGGATTGGGGCCTGTCGGGCTTCAGTCCATCCGGATTGGAAGCGCGGCAATTCGCGCCGTTCCGCCGGATGCTCGGCGCGGCCATGCGCCATGCGGGCGCGATCCGGCTCGACCACGTGCTCGGCCTGCGGCGCCTGTTCGTCATCGCACACGGCATGACACCACTAGACGGCACCTACCTGCAATGTCCGTTCGAGCCGCTCCTGGCGGTGATCGCTCAGGAAAGCCGGCAGCATAAATGCATCGTGATCGGAGAGGACCTCGGCACCGTCCCGGAGAGTTTTCGCGAGAGCACCGCCGACTGGGGCCTGTGGTCCTACCTCGTCATGCTGTTCGAGCGGGCGGGCGACGGATCGTTTCATCCGCCTGAGCGCTACAAGACCAACGCGTTGGCCACCTTCAGCACCCATGACCTTCCGACCTTCGCCGGATGGGTCGGCGGGCACGACCTAGGGGTCAAGCGCGACCTCGGAATCGATCCCGGCGAGACCGATGACGAGCGGGGCCACGCTTTGCATGCGTTGCGCACGGCGCTGCAAAGTCACGCCGGTTCATCGATGGCGTTCTCCGGCGTTGCGAAATATCTGGCGGCGACGCCCAGCCGGCTGGTCGCCGTTTCGCTTGAAGATGCGCTCGGATTGGTCGATCAGCCCAACCTGCCGGGTACGACCGACGAGCATCCGAATTGGCGCCGGCGGCTGCCCGTGCCGTTGGAGGATCTGCACACCGATGCTCGTTTGCATGCACTGGCCGCCACCATGCAAGCACAGGGCAGGAGAAATCCGGGCTAGGCACCTCGACAGACGGCGCGGCTGAGGCGCGCCATGACAAATCGGCAACACCTCCGGAAATTCGTCGCACCAGCCCTATCCGCCACTTGGCGACGGCGACTCAGACGCTAATGTGACGAGACGCTGCGTCAACGCGATGGGGGCGTGCCATGTACAAAGCAGACGATTGCCGGGCTCGCGCGCAACAATTTTCGGAGCTGGCCGAGCAGGCAAGGTCGCCGGAAGACCGCAAACGGTTCCTTCGGATGAAGCGATCGTATTCGCTCCTGGCCAAGAGCGCGGAATGGTCCTTGGCGATGGAAGAGTTTCTTCGAAGATAGAGCGTCTTCCAATTGAATTGGTCAGTCGCTCTCGGCATACGCCATCAGCACACCGATCCGCCGCATCCGATCGCCCTGCTGCGCGCGCAGCGGCAGCCGCCAAGAACGGGCGACGTCGCGGCGCCGCCGAGAAGCGCGATGGACTCGCGCCGTTTCATCTGCCACCCCCAAGGCCGATAGCATACCGCGGCCGGTGTGAACCCGGTCAAATCCGCGAAAACGGGCACCGCGACGCTTAAGGGTGCGATTGACATCCTTCCCGGAACGGTCTCCTTCTGTGGCCGACGGCGATAATGCCGTCCTTCGTGCACCTGCCACGAGCCGGCCCATTGAGCGTCCGGCGGTGGATGAACGAATTGTCGGCGTTGGGCCGACCCGGTCGCAGCCTACCCGGTCAAAACAAGGAGCCCTTCGGTGAGAACGCTTGTCGTCTGTTCCGGCGGCCTCGACTCCGTCACCTTGTCGAACAAGATCGCGGCCGAAGAGACGCTTATCCATCTTGTTTCGTTCGATTACGGTCAACGCCACAAGAAGGAACTCGAATACGCCGGCCGCTGCGCGAAGCGGCTCGGGATAACTCACGACGTGGTCGATATCACCGACGTCGGCCGCCGGCTTACCGGCTCGGCGTTGACGGACCTCGCGGCGGTGCCGGAAGGGCACTACGCCGAGGAGAGCATGCGTCTTACCGTCGTCCCCAACCGCAATGCGATCATGCTGACCATCGCATTCGGGCTCGCCATGGCACGGGGAGCGGAGGCGGTCGCCGCGGCGGTCCACGGGGGCGATCATTTCATCTATCCTGACTGCAGGCCATCGTTCGTCGATTCCTTCGCCGCCATGCAGCGGAACGCGCTCGACGGATTTGCGCAGATTGATTTCGCGACGCCGTTCCTGAGCTGGAGCAAAGCCGACATCGTCCGCGAAGGTGCGCGGCTCGGCGTGCCGTTCGGCGAAACGTGGTCCTGCTACAAGGGCGGCGTGCGGCATTGCGGACGCTGCGGCACGTGCGTCGAGCGACGCGAGGCCTTCCATCTTGCCGGTGTCGACGATCCCACGGCCTACGACGATGCGGACTTTTGGCTTGCGGCGCGCGACGCGCATCTGGCGAAGCACCGGGCCTGAGGGCGACGGCCATGTATACGATCGCGAAACGCTTCGCCTTTTCCGCCTCGCACATTATCGGTGGCTTGCCGGCCGATCATCCATGCGCCCGGCTGCACGGCCACAACTACGAAGTCGAGGTCGTTTTGCAGTCGGCGACGCTCGATGCCGCCGGCTTCGTGCGCGACTACGGCGAACTTTCGGCGGCGAAGGAGTTTCTCGACGCCAATCTCGACCACAAGCATCTCAATGACGTGTTCGGCCACGACAGGACGACCGCGGAAACCATCAGCAAGTGGATCTACGACTGGTGCAAGGCGCGTTGGCCGGAGGTGGTCGCCGTGCGCGTCAGCGAGACGCCGCGCACTTGGGCCGAATACAGGCCATGAAGGAGCGCATCCGCATCAGCGAAATCTTCGGGCCGACCATCCAGGGCGAGGGGCCGCTCATCGGCCGGCCGACCGTATTCGTGCGTACCGGGGGCTGCGATTATCGCTGCACCTGGTGCGACACGCTGTATGCGGTGCTGCCCGAACATCATGACGAATGGGAGTTCATGACGCCGGCCGGCATCATGACGCGCGTGGATCAGCTTGCCGGCGGCAATCCGGTGCTCGTCTCGCTGTCGGGCGGCAATCCGGCGTTGCAACCGCTGGCGCCGCTGATCGCGCTCGGCCGCCGCAACGGCCATACCTTTGCGCTCGAGACCCAAGGCAGCGTGGCGCAACCTTGGTTCGCCGAACTCGATTGGATGGTGCTCAGCCCGAAGCCGCCGTCATCGGGCATGGCAACCGACTGGGATGCTTTCGCAGCCTGCCTCGCAGCCGCAAGGGGACGGCCGCACTGCGTCCTCAAGATCGTGATCTTCAACGATGCGGATTACGCTTACGCGCGGACGGCGGCGGCGCGCTATCCCGCGCTGCCGGTGTATCTCCAGGTCGGCAACCCGGCGCCGTCGACCGCCATCCCAGAGGAGCCGGATGTCGACGACCTGCTGCGCCGCTTCCGTTGGCTGGTCGGAAACGTGACTGCGGACCACTGGTTCGCCGCCACGGTGTTGCCGCAGCTTCACGTGCTGGCCTGGGGCAACAAACGCGGCGTCTGACGGGCCGCTTGCGCGGCTGGGCTCTATCGTTGCGGGCGGGCTCAAATCCGCCCTACGCTCGCCGCCATGGATCAATCCGCCCCCGGTCGGCGTTGAGGTGTCATGCGCAGGATCCTGGTCGTCCTCATTATCCTGGCTTTCAGCATCGCCTCTCGCCTCGGCCGATGCGCGCCGTCGCGGGCATCGCCACCATTACCGTTACGATCCCCAAGTATACGTGGTTCCACAGGAGCGTCCCGGGGCGATGACGCCGGAAATGCCGGATCGTCGTCTGCCGCGCCTGCGATCCGGCGCCCCAACCTTGCCCGGCGCGCCGCAGCAAACTTCTTACCGTTCCGGCGAGCTGGTACCGCCGAACTGGCAGCTGCAGCCGCCTGACCCGAACTGGAACGGCAAGCGCTTTGTGTCGCCGGACGGGGCAGCCTGGTTCGCCACCTACGCGACCCCGGCCGAGCAGGAGCCGATCGCGGCGCACATGAAGGCCATCGCTTTCGTTGAAGGCGAGGAAATCACCTATCTGCGCGGCGAACGCGGCGCCATCGTCGTATCGGGGCTCAAGGCCGACCGCATCTTTTACCGCAAGGCCGTGCTTGCATGCGGGGGCAAGGTCTGGCGCCACGTCGCGTTCGAATATCCCGCGGATTTAAAACGCAACATGGATCGGTTCGTGAACCGCGCCGCCGATGCGGTCGACCAGGCGGTGAACGATGGATGCGACGGGGCGGTCTCGTCTTCACGATAATGGGATGACCGGCGCGGCACGCTTGACAACGTCGCCGGGGCGCCGTATTGAACCGAGAGGTTATTTAACCAACTGGTTCCATAACGGTCATGTCCCCCGATCGCCTGAGCACGACGCTTGCAGCGATTGCCGATCCCACGCGTCGCGCGATCCTCGCGCGGCTCGCGTTGGGCGAAACATCGGTGACGGAACTGGCCGAGCCCTTCGCGATGAGCCTTCCCGCCGTCTCGAAGCATCTCAAGGTGTTGGAACGCGCCGGGTTGATCGCGCGCGGCCGCGCCGCGCAGTGGCGCCCGTGCCGGCTTAACGCGGCCCCGCTCGAGGATGTCGCCGCCTGGATCGAGTACTACCGCCGCTTCTGGGAGCAGAGCTTCGATCGTCTGGAAGACTATCTACGCGCGTTGAAAACGAAAGAGGAGAAGCCCGGCCGCAAGCAACGCAGGAAATAGCGCCACCGCGAGCGGCGCTCGTCATCACGCGCGATTCGATGCGCGGGCGAAGGCTTGAGACGGGAAGGAAACAGGCACGCAAGAAACAAGTGCACCTTGGTTGCAGCGAGGCTGCAAGAAACAACGAGGAGACATCATGCAAGTTCAACCCTACCTGTTCTTCGATGGCCGCTGCGAGGAAGCGCTCGAGTTCTATCGCAAGGCGCTCGGCGCCGAGGTGGCCACCCTCATGCGGTTCACGGACAACCCGGAGCCCCCTCAACCGGGTATGTGCCCGCCCGGCTCCGAGAACAAGGTGATGCATGCGAGCTTCCGCATCGGCGATACCACGGTAATGGCGTCCGACGGACGTTGCACGGGGCAGCCGAGCTTCAAGGGCTTCTCGCTTGCGCTCGCGGCGTCCAACGATGCCGAGGCCGAGAAGCTGTTCGCTGCCTTGGCCGATGGCGGCCAGGTGCAGATGCCGTTGACCAAGACCTTCTTCTCCTCACGCTTCGGCATGGTCGCGGACCGCTTCGGAGTGTCCTGGATGATTATCGTGATGTCCTAAAGCGCAATGGGCAGGAACCGAGTTCGGCAACCGGCGGAAGGGATCGATGGCCACGAGCAAATCTGAAACCGGCAGCACGGGCGCCGCTTCGACGGTGACTCCGGGCCGGGACTTTGTCATCTCGCGCGTCTTCGATGCGCCGCGCGAACTGGTGTGGCGCGCTTTCACCGAGTGCGAACATCTGATGCACTGGTGGGGGCCGAAAGGCTTCACGATGGTGTCGTGCAAGCTCGATCTGCGCCCGGGCGGCGTCTTTCACTACTGCTTGCAATCCCCCGACGGTCAAAAAATGTGGGGCAAGTTCATCTATCGCGAGATCGTCCCGCCCGAGCGGCTCGTCCACACCGTTTCGTTCTCGGACGAGAACCAAGGCGTCACGCGTCATCCCATGAGTCCGACCTGGCCGTTGGAAACGCTCGCGGACGCGACCCTCACCGAGCGTGACGGCAAGACGACGCTCACCGTACGCTGGAGGCCGCACGACGCGACGGACGAGGAGCGCGCAATGTTCGACGCCTCGCACGACAACATGCGCCAAGGTTGGACCGGGACCATGGATCAGCTCGCCGATTACCTCGCCAAGGCCCGCCACGGCTGAGGAGCGCGTCGGCGTTTCCCGAGCCGGAGTTCAATCGAAGCCCACAACCCCGTCGAGTTCGCGCTGGAGCCCCAAGGCGAGTCCACCAGCGTCACCTGGGCCATGCACGGCCCGCTTCCCTACGTGGCGAAGGTCATGCACGTTTTTTTCAACATGGACCGCATGGTCGGCAAGGACTTCGAGACCGGCCTCGCCAACCTGAAGGGCATCGCTGAAAAGTAGGGAATGGAAATTCACGCGTGTTCCAGTCAGTCGTCATTCAGGGCGAGCGGCGCTCCGGAATGACGGGTGGGTCTTTACCGCCATATCAGGAGTCCCAAATGACAGCCGCAGCCGGCACCAAGCCGGACCATGAACTGACCATCACCCGCGTGTTCGACGCGCCGCGCGAGCTGGTCTTCACGATGTGGACCGATCCCAAGCACATGGCGCAGTGGTGGGGCCCTCGGGGCTTCACCAATCCGGTGTGCGAAATGGACGTGCGGGTCGGCGGTGCGATCCGCATCCACATGCGCGGACCCGATGGCGTCGTGCATCCGATGACCGGGACTTTCCGCGAGATCGTCGCACCCGAGCGGCTCGTTTTCACTGCGGTTGCCGAGGACCAAGCGGGCAATCCGCTACTCGAAGCGCTCACCACCGTGACCTTCGCCGAGCGCGGCGGCAAGACGACACTCACGGTGCACGCCCGCGCGGTCGGCCTGGCCCCCGTGGCGGCGCAAATGCTCGCTGGGATGGACGCGGGCTGGATGCAGAGCCTGGAGCGGCTTGCGGCGCTTGTGGCGCAATCAACTCGTTAAGGCGGATGTCTAGCGAAAGCGTTATCCGCCTTTCGTCGTGGAGCGGCGGGTTACGCCTTCGGCCGACGCGCCGACCCCGCGCTATGCGGAAGCGATTGCTGGCGAATTTGCGCCGGCTTGATGTCATTCTAAAGTAGATTTTGTTGTTTTCAATTCGAATAATTACAATGAAAAAGTATACTGCTCATTGGAATAGCTCTATACTTACAATTATATAATTGCCGTAAGTATTATTGCTGAGTATAAAGTAAATCTGCGCAACACGCGGCAATTCTTTGAGCGCGGGACCGTGATCCCGCACGGGGGCTACGATGTCTTTCCATGAGCGCCGGCACATGCGCGCACGCATGTTGAAGTCATTCGCCGCGGCGGCGGCCCTATGGGCCGCGAGCGCCGGTGCCGTGATCGCAGAAGACGGCCCGCCGGCGACGGCGGTCGACCGAACGTCGAGCGAGGCGCTGATGAAAAAACTTCAGGCCATGGAGCAGCGCATCAAGGCGCTCGAAGCCCAGCTCAAGCAAAAGCAGGCGGCGGCTCCTCCATCATCGGCCAGTCCGCCGCGTGGGCCGAATCCGCCGGCGAACGCGAGTGGAGCGCTGGCCGCCGCGGCCGCCTCGCCGGCGACGACACCGAACGGCGACAAGCCGATCCTGGGCGTGCTCGATTCTCCGGTGCCGGGCCTCGCCATCGGCGCCTACGGCGAGATCAAGTTCGGCGCCATGCAAAATCCGGCTGCGAACGGCCGGTGGCAGAACGGCTTCGACGTTCACCGCTTGGTGCTGCTGCCGACCTATGCGATCACCCCCAACATCATCTTCAACGCCGAGATCGAGTTCGAGCACGGCGGTTCGGCCTTCGATGCGGACGATAAGCGGCACGGGGCCGTTACGATCGAGCAGATGTGGGTCGACTTCAAGATCGTCGACCCGTTCAACTGGCGCGCGCCGGGCATCGACTTGGTGCCGATCGGCTACATCAACCAGCACCACGAGCCCACGCAGTTCTACAGCGTCAAGCGTCCGGAAATTTACAACAACCTCATTCCGTCGACGTTCATGGCGCCCGCTTCCAGCGTCTACGGCAGGATCATGGATGGGCTGAGCTACCAGGTCCAGGTCAGCACCAGCCTCGAAGATTTCGGCGACGCCTTCGAAAAGCGGACCGATGCGAATACGGTTCCGCCATTCCCGGCAGGCTATGCGGCCGGCATCACGGGGCTCGGCGGGCTGAATTCCGCGCGGCCGGTGATCGGCGACTTCCGGCAGCTCAGCAATACCATGGCCACGTCCGGGAGGTTGGACTTCGCGCCTCCGTTCCTGTCCGGATTCGCCGGCAGCGTGAGCGCCTATTTCACTCCGAACGTGACCCCGCGCGGCGCCTACGCCGATACTGGCGATCCGCTCGGCCGGACCAATCTCACATTGTTCGATGCCGAGTTCCGCTACCGCGTTGCCAATACCGGGTTGGAGCTGCGCGGCGAGTACGCCAAAGCGATCTTCGGCAATCCCGCCAATCTGCGCGCCAACAACGACAGCGATCCCACCAACAACGTCGGAAAGACCATGCATGCCTGGTCCGGCGAGGCCGCCTATCACGTCCCGCTCGGCACCATCCTCAACAGCGAATGGGAAGCGGTTCCGTTTTATCGCTACACGAGGGAGAACCTGCAGACGGCTGGGTTTGCCGGAACCGATGAGAACGCCCCGACCGGCGCCGGCCAATTGCAGTTCCACAATGCCGGAATCGCAATTTTCCCGTCGCCCAAGCTGGTCCTGAAGGCGACGTATCAGCGCGTGAAAAACCGGGATCCCGAAGGCACGCACGCCGACTCGATCCTGGGGGCCGTAGGCTTCTTCTTCTGAAATACAGGAGCAAGCCGAACGTCGTACGACGGCGGCTGCTCTACGATTTCGCGAGGCGATCGCTCCATGGCCGGTTGGATTCGGTTGACTGCGCCGGCTGCGCTCGTTGCGTCGATCGCATCGCCTGCTTACGCGGTCCAATACCTGTCGGTCGCGCAAGCGCAAAGACAGGCATTCCCATCGGCGACGAACTTCGTCGCCGTGGATGGCCGCGCCTGGAAGGCGCAAGCCGGAGACCGCATCCTGGGACTGTTCGTCGTCGACCACGTGATCGGAAAGCACCTTTATATCGACTACTCGGTCGCATTGGACTCGAGCGGACGCATTCAACGGGTGGACATCCTGCAATACCGGGAGTCGTACGGCGGCGAGGTTCGGGACGGCAGCTGGCTTTCGCAATTCGTGGGAAAATCGAGCGCCAGTGCCCTCCGCGTCGGCCAGGACGTCCGCAACATCAGCGGGGCGACGCTTTCATCGCATCACGTCACCGAAGGCGTGAAAAGAATCGTGGCGGCTTATGGCGGCCGGGCCCGATAGCATGCGCCGGGCAAGGCCGCTGCTCGGCACGTTCGTCGAGGTGGCGGTCTTCGCTGCCGGGGCGAACGGGCATGCGGCGATCGACGCGGCGTTCGCGGCGATTGCCAAGGTCCACCGGCTGATGAGCTTTCACGATCCGGACAGCGATATTTCCCGCCTCAATCGCGAAGCATCGGCGCGGGCCGTCACGGTCGACCCCTGGACCTTCGAAGTCCTGCACATGGCGGTCGAGATGCACGGCCGCTCGAACGGCGCGTTCGACGTCGCGGTTGCCCCCGCGCTGCAGGAGCTTGGCCTGCTGCCGCAGCATCAGGATCGGGCCCCGCATCACAGAAGCCGTTGCGGCGCAATCGAATTGCGTCCCGCCTGTGCGGTTCGTTTTCGCGACCCTTGCATCCGGATCGATCTCGGCGGGATCGCCAAGGGCTTTGCGGTCGACAGCGCGATCGAGGTTCTCCGGCAGTCCGGGGTGGCGGGAGGCCTGGTGAATGCCGGCGGCGATCTAGCGGCATTCGGGCCGAAGTCCCATGCGATCCACCTGCGCGACCCGCGGGATGCGCGCATTGTCATGGGCGAGGTTGCCGTGACGAACGGCGCGCTGGCATCGAGCGGCGGCGGCCTCGATCCGTTCCTTTCCTGGGAGGTTGCAGCTCCGCGCATCCTCGACCCACGGACCGGACGGCCGCCGCGGAACGTGGTGGGCGCGACTGTGCGGGCACCATCCTGCATGGTTGCGGATGCCCTGACCAAGGTCGTGATGGTCGAAGGAGAATCCGCCGACGCGTTGCTGACGCACTTCCAGGCTGCTGCGCTTTTGGTCTCCGCGGATGGCCGCATCAGCGCCTCGCGCGGCTGGCATGACGCCTGCTCGCTTGCGGCTTGATCCTCGCTTTCGCCTATCGGTCTACGGCGCCTTCGCGGCGCTCACCGTCACCGGTGCCGCATGGCTGGTGGCGGACGGGCTGAAGGAGTCGCCCAATGGCGACGCATGGCAGGCGATTGCCGCAAACCTGCTGATGATCCACGGCGGAGCCGCCATGGCGACGCTGATGCTGTTGGGCGCGCTCGCCCCGCTGCATGTCCGGCTTGCCTGGCGCAGCAGGAGAAACCGGATCACCGGCACGGCGATGGCAGGCGTCAATGCCGTGCTCGTCGCGACCGCCTTCGGCCTCTATTACTTCGGATCGGAGACGCTCCGGCCGTGGGCGAGCTACCTGCATATGGGCGTCGGCTTCGCACTGCCGATGCTGTTTCTTGCTCACGTCTGGCTCGGCCGCCGCAGCCGGTAGGGCGAAGGATGGGTAGGATGGGTTGAGCGCAGCGAAACCGTTCAGTCGTCGCCGAGCTCGCCGATATGGTGCTGGGCGTAGAGCTCCAGGCCGAGCTTGCCGACGAGATCGAGCTGCGTCTCGAGGAAATCGATATGCTCCTCCTCGTCGTGCATCAGCGCTTCGAACAGGTCGCGGGTCACGTAGTCCTTGACCGAGTGACAGTGGGTCGCGGCCTCCTGGTAGAGCGCACGCGCGTCCAGTTCGGCCTGCAGGTCGCGCTCGATCACCTCTTTTACGGTTTGGCCGATATGCAGCGCCTCGAGCGTCTGCATGTTGGGAAAGCCGTCCAGGAAGATGATGCGTTCGATGATCTTGTCGGCGTGCTGCATCTCCTCGATCGCTTCCTTGCGCCACTTCTTGGCAAGCGCCTTGTAGCCCCAATTGTCCAACAGCCGGTAATGCAGCCAGTATTGGTTCACAGCGGTGAGCTCGTGCCGCAGGGCCTTGTTCAGGTAGTCGATGACTTCGGGATCGCCTTTCATGGTGCACGCTCCTGGCCGCTGCGCAGCGGAAGCCTCCCCCGACCTGGGTAGCGTATCCGATGTTTCCAAGCGCAACCAGCGTGTATGCGGGGAATTGCTACGCAAAACTACGCGGGAGGGCAGACATGTCGGGTTGGCATGATGCTCCCATGCGCCGCTCTTCAACGAGTACAGCGGCTAATGCGTTGGGGGGCCCGCTGCTTGTGCCTGCACCGGCCGACGACGAAGGTGCGCTTGTCGGCAATTCCGACCCGCATGACCGGGGAAGCGGTTATTCGAGCTTCTTGCCGCGCTCGGTCACAACATCAAGAAATGTACCGGTTTCGCGATTGAGGAAGTCGACATCGGCCGGAAACAAACCGCCAGCCGAAGCGTGCCCAGTCACCGTGCCGGGGCTGATCGTCACCACGCGCACATCGCGTATGTAACGGGCCGCGTCCTGCGGCTCCCACTCCGGGTTCAGGAGGTCCTTGGTGCCCAGGAGAATCAGCGTCTTGGCTTTGATTGACCGGAGCGCCTTCATGGTGTCGCCGTTCATCCCGGGCGTGGTGCCCACGTCGTGCCGGTCGTAGGCCCAGGTCTGGTAGATCCAGTCGTTTGCGTCGAATGCCTTGATCAAGTTGCCTTCCTGCGCCTGAAGCCAAGGCAGGACGTCGAGCTGGTTCTGGAACTGGTCGCGGTACATGTCCGGGGTGCGTGCGGCCAGGAAGCTCAGAATATCGCGCCACAGGCGGACCCCTTGCTCCGGCGGGCTGGCGTAGTTGCCCTGGTTCCAGGCGGGATCGAGCATGATCGCCTTGCGCGTAGCCTCGAGCACGGCGACCGTCCATGCCGGCGTCTTCGCCAGCGGCACCATCGCCACCAGGCTATCCATGAAGTCCGGATAGCTCACGCCCCATTGCAGCGCCTGCATGCCGCCCATGGACGGCCCGACGACCGCCACGACGTGGTTGATGCCCAGATGCTCGGTCAGCAATCGATATTGGGAGGTGACCATGTCGCGGATGGCGAACTTCGGGAACGTCATCCGCGGCTGGGCGGCGCTGTTGCTGGGCGACGTGGTCAGGCCGTTGCCGATGGCGTCGGTGGCGATGACAAAATACTTGTTGGTGTCGAGCGCCTTGCCCGGACCGATGACGAAGTCGAGCCGGTGGTGGTTGCCGCTGATGGCCGTCACCATCAGGATGGCGTTGGACTTGCTGGCATTGAGGGTGCCGTGGGTCACATAGGAAATAGCAAAGTCCTTGATGACCTCGCCGCTCTCCAGCTTGAGATCGCCGATCCGGTGGAGCTGATGCGGCGGCTGGTTGGGAGTGTGCCCGAAGGCGAGACCCGCGGACAACACAAAGGACGTCAGGGTCAGCAAATGCATCTTGCGAATCATGTTCAGGCTCCTGGAGAGCTGCGTCTCGAGCATGTGTGCCGACGGACAGTCGGTCGTCATTCCGGCAACCGCGCCGCTACTCCTTGAGGAATTTCAGGATCTCCTCGAAAAATTGCGTGCGCGGCTTCTCGAACAGCACGAAGTGCGTCGCGTTGGGGATCAGCACGCTCTTCTTGGCCGGCGCGTGGACCAGGTCGCGCATGAGGCCCTCGCGGTCCTCGGGGAAGGACCACGTGTCGAAGGCCCCGGCGATCACCAGCGTCGGCGCGTAGATGTTCGCCGCATGCCAGAGCGGCCGGCCCGTCGCCTGATAGAAGGAGTCTTCCAGCACGCCGTTCGGCGCCCGCAGGCTCGGCGGGTTGCGCGTCCCGCTCGATGGATCGGTCGCCATGCATTCCTTCCAGAACTCGACCGGGACCGCGGGATCGCGATACTCGTCCTTGTTGTCGACCGGAATCTCGCCGTTCCAGCGGCCCGTATTGGCGGCCTCCGAGGCCAACCGATAGGCGCCGAGGCCGAAGTTGAACTCGTGCGGCTTGCGCTTGTTCTGCAAGGCGCTGCCCGGTCCGAGATTGGTGTGGTCGTTGAAGTTGTAGAGCGGGGCATAGAGCACGAGCTTGGAAACGTTCTCGCTGTGGAGCGAGGCGTAATAGCCGGCCATCATGGCGCCCCACGACCAGCCGACGAGCGCGACCTTCTTCACCCCGCGCGTCGCCTTGATGTGGTTCACCATCGCCTCGATATCGCGCAATGCGAGGTAGGAGCGCGTCACCGGTTGATTCTTCGCCGGGGGCTCGTCCATCGCCTTCTCGCGCGTCGAGAATCCGTAGTTGCGGTAGTCGCCCATGTAGACGACGTAGCCGCGCTTCACCATCCAGTCGGCCCACGAGTAGTCCTGGTAGGAGAGGTCGAAATCGCAGGTCGACGGGGCCGTTGCGCCGTGCAGGAACAGCACGACGTTGTCATCGGCGAACCGCGTGTTGCCTTCCGCCATCTTCTCGCGCACGAACAGCTTGATGCCGGGGTCGAGCGCATCGATCTGGGTATCGGCCTTGACGATCCTTCCGTCCTGCGCGCGCGCGACGCCGTGCGGAGCGATCGCCGCCATGGCGACGAGAAAGGCCAGTGCCCATGTGGCAGGCGACCGCCCTCGGCGCGGCAACGCGGCTGAAGTCGAACTGCATTTCATTGGTTTCCTCCCTCAAGGCCGCATTCTGGAAACTCGAACGCCGGCCATCACTTCCGGATTTGGCACGTGAACAGGCGGCCGATTATCGGCTCATGGCGCGGACATGACGCGCGGCTTCTTGGATAGACCACTCGGGGACAAGAATCCCGCCGACGATCGCGGCTTTCTGCGCGCCTTCGAGCCACTCGGCACGAATGTCCTCTTTCGCGCGCACCCGATGCACCCGTTCGTTGATGCGGGAGCAGACGTCGAACAGGCTCTGCGCCGCGCCGCCCCCGTCATCCATCAGGATGACGAGGTCGGCCTCGCGCGCGAGGTCGGCGGCCGCCCGCTGGCGCGAATAAGAATCGCTGCACATGGTCTTCACGACCTTCACCGGTGTCTCGGACGTGCGTATCCGCTCGATCACTTCGGTGAAGACCTCCGTGTCGCCGGTGACCTGGCCGACCAGCGCAACGGGCCGGCCCGCTTCGCGCGGCAGCGTGTCGACGTCATCGGCGCGCTCGATCACGTAGCAGCGGCGCTGGTTTTGCTCGGCGATCTTCCTGGCGACCCGGCAATGATGATTGTCCTTCGCACCCACGATGGCGATATCGAAGCCTTGAGCCGCGAGCCGCTCGACCACGCGGTCGAGCTTGGCGATGAACGGGCAAATGAGATCGTCGAGCAGATCGACGCCGCGCGCCGCAAGGCCCTCCTTGGTGTCCCGGTTGAGCCCGTGAAATCCGAGCACCAGCCGGTCGCCTCGGCCCAGCGCCGAAACATCGCGCGGGACCGCGACGTTGGCGAGACCGGGATAGCGGGCGAGGAGCTCGGGATCGCGGCGCTCGATCCGGCTCAGCGTGTCGAATTCGCCGCCCGCATTCTGGTGCGCGACGGCGAACGGGGCTTCCGCCAGCGCCCGCTCGTTCATCGCACGGTAGGCCCGGGTGATGCCGAGGCAAAATCCGGCGTTCGCCGTCAGGATCTCCATGCCGCCGCCCGCGACGCTAGTGCCCCGCTTCCGAAGTTCGTGATACATTGCGGCACCCTCCGACACGAACTTCGGAAGCAAAAGGGGTACTAGCAAACATATGATTCTAGTGCCGCTTTTCGATTTGAAGTTCCTAAAATGAGATTGCCACAGCCGGTGTAGGAACTTCAAATCGGCCGGCACTAGAACCCGAAGCGCGGCGCGAGCGGCGCAACGGCGCTTGCCTGCACCGGCCGCATCAGGCGGCAGGCGATCAGCCCGAGAACGGTGCCCAGCACGAGGCTGCCGACCACGACGCCGACTGCCTTGAGCGGAGCGGCCATGACCAGTGCCTGCTGGGGAGCGGGACCGAACACGAAGAATGTCAGATAGTTGCAGGCGGCATAAAGGCCCGCATAGAGCCCGGCGAGCGCCGGCAGCCACAGGGAACCCGCGCGCTCCGCATTCTTCAGAAGCGCCGCCGCAATCGCGCCGGCGACGATCGCGGCCAGCAGCGTGCCGCTATGCTCCAGATTTGCCGGGAAGACGAAGCTCAGCGAGAGCGCGCGCAATATCCCGATGACCGGAAAGACCAGCGGCTGGCCGGTCTTCATGAACAGCATGAGCAGCAAGAACGCCATCAACGGCCCGAACACGATCTGCGGCAGGCCGGGAAAGAAAACCCCCAGGCTGTGAAAGACGTCGGCCGGGAGAAGCCCGATCGCCTTGAGGATGGGGTTGATCGTGACCGCGATGAGCGTGATCGCAATCGTCCAAATGATGTCGTCTCGGTTCAAGCTGCGGGTCTCCTCCACCAAGAAACAAGAACTCTCGGATCGCCGACCATAGCACGAAATCGCCGCGCGCCGGGAATACTGGTCCTCCATCCCGTCTGATCCTCCCGCAGCACGTAGGCGGATTGGCGCGAGCGTAGTGGAGAGGCCTTCGGCCAGCCCGCGCTTCGCTCGCTGCTATTTTTGCCGGCAAGATTTCATGCAGCGGTCGTACTCGGTCTTGCATGTCGGTCCGGCATAATTCGCCATGCAGGCTTTTTGCTGGTCGCGGCACTGCTTGCAGGCGTTCGATTGCTCGGCCCGTGTTGCATGGATTGTGCTGCAAAAACCAAGCAGCACCAGCGTAAGGACGGCGACGGCGCGCATGACGGTCTCCTTTCAATGTTGCGGCGGGGCCCGCTCGACAACCCCGCCGTAGGAATGGACTAGCTCTTCGCGCTCGCGGTCTTGTCGAGTGCGGCGCGCAGTCCCTTGGCAAGCTTCAGCGCGTCGTCGTTTGCCCAGAAGTGCAGGAAGATGAGCCGCGGCTGCTCGGTCAGCATGTGGCTGTGGATCGCGGTGACCTCGATCCCGTTCGCCCGTAGCGCCTTGACTACCGGGTTCACCTCCTCGCCGATGAGGACGAAGTCGCCGGTGATGGCGGCCTTGCCGCCGCCGGTCGGCTGGAAATTGATCGCCGTGGCCACGCCCATCGGTCCGGCGGGCGCGATTTGCACTTCGTTCTCGGTGATCGGGTCGCGGCGCGGCACGCCGATCTGATAGACGCCGCCGTTGGCCTGCCCTTTGGCGCCGATGATCTGATCGAGTTGCGCGGTGTCG
>WNGA01004683.1_pt1 | contig 20014 bp, 11 predicted proteins | sample 5400061 | NCBI WGS metagenome assembly WNGA01 (sample SAMN13153366, study PRJNA577476) | soil metagenome | isolation source: 100 cm soil or saprolite under grassland replicate 2 | place: USA:California | collected 2016-06-15
TGCGGCCCGAAGAGCTCGGCATCACGCCCCTGTTCTTCGAGCACACCTTCTATTGCCGCAAGTGCGATGGGATGACGAGCTACAAGACCTGCCCGCACGATGGCGAGCACCACCTGATCCTGTCGGGCACAAAGGTGCGCGAGATGCTGCAGCGCGGCGAGCCGCTGCCGACGCAATACACTCGTCCCGAGGTGTCGGCAGTCCTCATCGAAGGGATGAGGCATGAGGAATGAGCCATGAGAAGGCACTCATTCCACCTTGCTCATTCCTCATGCCTCGCTAATGGCTGAACGTCGACGAGTCCTGCTGATCGGCCTGGACTGCGCTCCGCCGGAGCTGGTCTTCGAGCAGCTGCGGGCCGAACTGCCGAACCTGAGCCGCCTGATGGACGGCGGCTTGTGGGGCCCGTTGGAAAGCAGCATCCCGGCCATTACCGTGCCGGCTTGGATGACGGGGCTGACCAGCAAGGACCCTGGCGAGCTGGGCATCTACGGCTTCCGCAATCGCGCCGACCACTCCTACGACAAGCTCAGCATGGCAACCTCCGAGCTGGTTCGCGAGGATACCGTCTGGGACATCCTGGGCCGCGCCGGCAAGCGGAGCGTGGTAGTGGCAGTGCCGCCAGCCTTTCCGCCAAAGCCGATCAACGGCAGTCTGGTCGGCTGCTTCCTCACCCCCAGCATCCAGTCGCAGTACACCTACCCGCCAAGCCTGCGGGACGAGATCGCTCAGCTCGTGGGCGAGTATCTAGTCGACGTGCCCAACTTCCGCACGGACGACAAGGAGTACATCCGGCGCGCCTGCCACGAGATGACCGAGAAGCGCTTCAAGGTCATCCGCCACCTGATCCGGAACCGCGACTGGGATCTTTTCGGGTTTGTGGAGATCGGGGTCGACCGAATGCACCACGGCTTCTGGAAGGACCATGACGCCACCCATCCCCGTCACGACCCGGGTTCTCCGTATCGCTCCGCGATCCGAGATTACTACAAGATGCTCGACGAGCAGGTCGGCTCGGTCCTCGAGCTGGTTGGACCGGAGACGACCGTGATCGTGGCCTCCGACCACGGCGCCAAGAAGATGGACGGTGGCATCTGCATCAACGAGTGGCTGATCGGCCAAGATAAGCTCACGCTCGAGTCGCGACCCGCTGAGCTAACGCCGTTCGCCAAGCTCAGCGTCGACTGGAGCAAGACCGTCGCCTGGGGTGACGGCGGCTACTATGGTCGGCTGTTCATGAACGTCAAAGGTCGCGAGCCAGACGGAACCATCGCGCCGGCCGACTACGAGCGAGTGCGCGACGAGATCGCCGAGGGATTACGGGCGATTCCCGGGCCTGACGGCCGAGCCCTTGGCACGCGCGTCTACAAGCCGGAGCAGATCTATCGCTCGGTCCGAAACGTCGCGCCGGACCTGGTCGTGTACTTTGGCGATCTGGACTGGCGCTCGGTCGGCAGCGTCGGCCACGGCTCGGTGTACACCTTCGAAAACGACACTGGTCCAGACGACGCCAACCACGCTCAGCAGGGCATCTTCATTCTCTACGAGGGCAATGGCCGACGGGGCGGACCGACGCCGGGCCTCCGACTGATCGACCTGGGTCCGACTATCCTCGACCTGCTCGACGAACCGGTCCCAGGCGACATGCAGGGTCGGGTGATCACGGCACGACCTAACCCCCCTTCCCCCTTCCCTGAAGGGAAGGGGGGGATGGCTCCGATTGCGCCCCCTCCCTTTAGGGACGGGGTCGGGGGGTAGGTTTGTGATGCAGGAAGGTTTCACCCTCTGGTTCACCGGGCTGTCGGGGGCCGGCAAGACGACGGTCTCCGAGATGACGGCTCGGGCTTTACGCGAGCGCGGGCTGGCAGTGGAGGTCCTGGATGGTGACGTCGTGCGGACCAACATCTGCAAAGGACTCGGGTTCTCCAAAGAGGACCGCGACGAGAATATTCGGCGGGTCGGGTACATCTGTCACTGGCTGACCGAGGCGAAAGGTGTGGCCGCGATCGCGGCGTTCATCTCGCCGTACAGCGAGATCCGGGCAGAGCTGCGGGCCAGGATCGGCCGATTCGTCGAGGTATTCGTCGACTGCCCCCTCGAGGTGCTTATCGAGCGCGACGCGAAAGGCCTGTACAAAAAGGCGTTGGCCGGCGAGATTCAGAATTTCACCGGCGTCAACGATCCGTATGAGCCACCCCTCAAGCCAGAGGTTCACCTGCACACCGACAGGGAGAGTCCGGAGGAGAGCGCCATGCGGGTGCTAGCCAAGCTCGAGCGGCTCGGCTTCGTGCCACGTCGGGCAGCCTGACGGTAGTGCGGAACGTCCTGTTCGTTCTTGTCGACTGCATGCGGGCGGACATCCTGTGCGACCGCCAACGCTATCCTTCGCTGCCGACGGTCGATCGGCTCCTGGCTCGCTCGAGTGGCTTCACCGAGACGATCGCGGCCGCCACGACGACGACGCCCTCAGTCGCGACGATCCTGACGGGTCGCAACCCAGCCGAGCACGGCGTCCGGTCACTGCTGGGGTACAAGCTGCAGCCGGAGGTCCGGAGCCTGCCACAGATCCTCGGCGAGCACGGCTATCACACCGTCGCCGAGGTGACCGGGCCTCTGTTTCCGCTGACCGGTCTGGACCGCGGCTTTGGCGCCTATCATCGGCGCGAGCGCCACTCGTACCTGGACACAGCCTGGGGCCAGCGGCTTGTCTCGACGCTGTCCGGGAACGCGCTGCCGGAGCCCTGGTTCATGCTCCTGCATCTATGGGAGCTGCACTGGCCGCGCAAGGCAAAGGGGGAGTTCGCCAGCGCCCGCTACGGCAAGCAGCTCTATCACCGCTCTGTCGCCTACCTCGACAGCCAGCTGTCGCGAATCGTCGACAGTGTCGACCCCGACAAGACGCTTGTGGTGATGAGCGGGGACCACGGCGAGGGCATAGCCGGGGCGATCGATGACCCGCGGCGATGGGTTCAGCTCGCGATTCGGGCGGCTTATCGTGTGACCCGGGGTCTTCCCACCAAGACCAAAAAACGAATCCTCTCTTTTGGTAAGCGGGCGGTGCTCCTGGAGCGAGATCGACATGAGGTGGCCGGCCACGCGGCGCTGTGCGTCTATGACTACCTGGTGCGGGTGCCTCTGGTCTTCTGCGCGCCCGGCGTGGTCCCGGAGGGTCGACTGATCGATACCCAGGTCCGCCACATCGACATCGCCCCGACCATCCTCGACATCGTCGGGATAGACCCGAGCCCATACGGCCTGCAGCCATCCCTGCTGCCGATGATGCGAGGCGATGACCGCCAGGACCGACCCGCGGTCACCGAGGCGCTTCAGACCATGCTGCACGACCAGATCAACCGTCTGGTTGGCTTACGAACCGGGCGTTTCAAGTACATCGCGGCGCCGGAGAATCCAGACGTCCCGCAGGAGCTATACGACCTGGAGGCCGACCCATTGGAGCGGCGCAATCTGGCCCAGGAGCGGCCCGGCCTGCTCGAGGAGCTGCGTCTCCAGCTCGAGCAGCTCCAGGACGGCCGAGCCGGCCAGGCCGGCCTGGCCGAACAGCGAATGTCGCCTGAGGAAGAGGCGATGGTCCGTGCCCGCCTGGAGAGCCTGGGCTACATCGAGTAGAGCCGGGTCAGGATGATGGGCCAACGGCGTAGATCCTGATCGTCGGGCCCGGTCGCTCGTACCGCTCCAGGCCCCAGAAGGGCGTGTACAGGTCCTCCAGGTCGAACGGCACCGCGCCACCCGCGACGCCTGGGCCGAACGAGGCGACCAGACGGCCCTCGCGCTCGAGCGCGTTGTAGAAGGCGGTCTGGCGAGCCAGCTTGGGGGCGTCGCCGCGAAACCGCTCGTACTCGAAGCTGGAGATGATGAAGTAGGTGTACTGGCCGCGCAGCGCGGCGGCCGGATCCGTGGCCGAGACCGAGTTCACATTGAACAGGTCGGTATCCAACTGCCAGCTTGGCCCGGCGTACGAGCGCGGGCGGCGGTCCCGAATCGAGTAGTCCTCCAGGGCCACCTTCGCGTCAGGCGGGATGTTGGCGATGGCCCAGCGTGCCGCCAGAACTCGAGTGTCCTCGCGCGCGATGAGGACATCGTGAAGCAGGACGTTGTAGGCTGGCTGAGCCATGGCCACCAGCCCCAGCCCGCCCCCCAGGCCGAGCGCCAGCCAGCGCCACTGCGGCAGCGAGCTACGGGCCCACTCCGCGAGCAGTCGCACTCCACAGGCTGCCAGCAGGCAGAGGAATGGCACCGCCGGCAGCGCGAAGCGCGCGAAGAACAACTCGGTGCGCAGCATGTAAGCGAAGTAGGCCAGCGGAAAGGCCGCGACCACGGCTGCGGTGCGCGGCTGGCGCCTTGCCAGGAGCCCCAGCCCGGCAACCGACAGGGCCAGCATGAGCCAGCCCATTCCCTGGCCAAGCGCCTGGGCGTACAACAGGCCAGACGGGCTTGGGACCTGGCCCTCCCAGCCCTCCCCGCCGAGCCGCATCTGCGTTCGAAAATCGGCCCAGAATTTGTCGACTGTCAAGAGCGTGTACGGCGTTCCGACGAGATAGGCGATGGCGGCCATCGCGAGGGCGGCTGCCAGCAGGAGGGAGAGCGCCCTGGCGCCACGGCCCTCACCCCCTTCCCCCTCTCCCAAGTTTGGGAGAGGGGGCGAGGGGGTGAGGGTGTGCGCCAACACCAGCGGCACGACGAACAGCCCCGCGCTGTACTTGGCGGAGGTGGCGAGGCCACCGAACAGCCCGGCCAACAGATAGGCCGCAGGGGTCGGCTGCTGGAGAAGGCGGAGGCTGGAGGCCACGGACAAGACAAGCAGGAACGTGGCCGGGACGTCGTTCGTGGCGTAGTGGGAATCACGCACGTGGATGAAGGCCACGCCCAGGAAAGCGCCCGCCAGCACGCCGGCCCAAGGGCACAGCAGCCGCCAGCCGATCCAGGCGATCGCGGTGACGGTGGCGAGACCCATCAGGGCGCTGTCGAGGCGGCCCACCAAGGCGACGCCCGAGGGGGGCCGCAGCAGGCCTTCGCTGCTGACCGCCTCCTCGTCAGCCTTGGGCGGTCGATAATCCAGGAGCCGATACTGGGCGTAGAGCAGATACGTGAAGAGGCTGGGATTGCGGAAGTACTTCGGATTGAGGCCGGCGTCGCCGAGCATGTCCAGCGCCTTCCACGTGTAATGACCCTCGTCCGGGTGAAGCTGCCAGGGAAGCTGCCAGGCGAGCCCCCAGAGCCGGGCCCCGAGCGCGATGGCCAACACCACGCCCAGCGCGGCGAGCGGAAGGTAGTGATGGTCGGCCGGCGACGCCTGCCGCGCGGCTAAGGATGGTTCGCGAACCTCTCCTGGGCGATCGTCCGTCGAGATGGCCGAGGGCGAGACTCTCATTCAGGGTCCTGCTCTCACGACAATGGTTCGAAGTGCCAGGGTATCTGATCCCGCCCGTGGACCAGCCGCGAATTGAAGCGTAACGCGCGCTCGAGGATCGGTGACCCGAACGGCCAGCCGGTATTCGGCCGGCGGCGTGCCGGACGGGATGGTCAGACGGTGAATCTCGCCCGGCTGGCCGGCCTCATCCGGACCATCCGCGCCGACCTGGCGCTCGTCCTGGATGATCTGACGGCCATCGAATCCCACCAGGGCGACGGCCGCCCGTTCGTCGCCGCTGGGTGGACGATCCCAGCGCAGCTGGACCTGCATCTCATCCCCCGGCTGCACGACGCCGCTGCCCGGCGCGGCCACGTAGCTGAGGAGCGTCACCCGCCCGCCAAAATCCGCCCCGAGGGTCTCGGCGTGTGGGTAGTGCGGGCCACGGTAGACCCGCGCATACTCGATATCGTTGATCCAGATGGCCAGCTCAGGGGGCCCGTCGTCCAGGTAAGGTCCTAGGTCCTGACGCTCGGCGCCGCGCTGCAGGGTGTTCACGTAGGGCACGACGTAGTCAGCCATTCGGAGTCGTTCGAGCGGCAGCGCGCTCCCGGCGAGTTGGGCCTGGAGCACGCGGTGGTAGGACGTAGCCACGGTCGGCTCGCCGAGCGGGCGTGGCTGGCTGTTGAGGTAGCCGGCCACCTGGTCGAGCCCCTCCCCCCAACCGACCAGGATCGCCCGCTGGGCGGCCGCGCCACCGCCCAGGAGCGGATTGTAAAAGGCCAGCGAGTAGGGGTAGACGGCGAGCAGCGGCGTTGCCTGGAGGGCAACGAGGGTGAGCGCGAAAGCGGTAGCCAGACCTAACCCCCCTGCCCCCTTCCCTGAAGGGAAGGGGGAGCCGGTCGAGGACCTCCGCCTTTCCTCCAGCGAAGGGGGCTCGGGAACGAGTGCGCTTCGCCGGGTTAACTCTCCGAGCACCCGCTGATAAACGGTCCACAGCCCGAGCCCGGCCACGAGCCCCAGGACCGGAAAGAGGGGCAGCAGGTAGCGGTCGAACTTCTTCGGCGCAGTGCTCATCATCAGCACGAAGCCCAGGCAGTACGCGCCGAAGACCGCGACGAGGTAGCGCTGGTCGGCGTTCAGCCAGCGCCAGCTTCCAAGCGCCAGCGTCAGACCGACCAGGGTCAGCGGCGACAAACGGAGAAGGAGCGCGAGCGGGTAGAAGAACGGGCCCGGATCCTCACGCGCATGGCCGAAGAAGAAATTATCGTGCTCGCCGCCGCCGACTCGAGCCGTAAACTGGGCCATTTTGATCAGCGTTCCGAGGGGATTTGCCCGCAGAGCCGGCCACAGCGCCAGGCAGACAACAACGGCGATCGCTCCCCAGACCGCTAACAAGAGCACCAGGCGAAGCCAGGACCACCCGCGGCGGTCCCCCGAACGGATCAGGCCGAACGCCGCAAAGAGAGGTACGAATCCGACGACAAACACGGAGGGAGCTTTGGTGAGAAACGCGAGCCCGGCCGCGGCACCCGAGACCAAGACATAGCCAACGCCACCACCGGGCGACCAATAAATCAATGCGGCCAACAGGCACACACTCGTGTACACTGTTAACCCCGAGTCCAAGTGGACCACCTGCGCGTGGGCCACCAGGAATGGCTCCAACGCCAGCAGCGTACCGCCGACCAGGGCCGGACCCGCGCCCAACAGCCGCCAGCCGAGCAGCGAGACGACGGCGACGCCGGCCGCCCCCAGGAGCGCGAACGGACGGCGGGCAGCTACCAGGGCGTCGAAGTAGCCTTCACGGCGGGTGGCGTCAGTCCTTCCCTCGCGGAAGGAGAAGTGGAGTGCTCGTTCGGTTCCCATCCCGAGCAGCGCAGTCCACATGGTGGTCACTCCCGGATGACCGATGATAAATGTGTCCTCCGGGTCGCGCTGAGCGAGGAGGGCGTAGAAGTCGGAAGCGCGCTGAAGCCAGCGCGACTCGTCGATCGTGACGTAGGCGTCGAGCGCGGCGAGCCGCGGAGCCAGGGCCAGCAGGAAAATGAAGAGTGAAGACTGAAGAATGAAGAATGAGGAACGCCACGAAGGGGGCGCCACTCCTTCGTTTTTCATTATTCATTCTTCAGTAGCAGGTGAGGCCCCGGATGGACCCTCACATACTCGATGCCGTTGATCCAGGCCGTGAAGACGGGCGGGTTGGCCTGGAAGTATCGTTCCAGAGCCTGGCTCCAGCGGCGCATCTGGATCCGGCGGCCGTACGTCACGATGTAGTCAGCGTCCCCAGGGATGCCTTCGCGCAGCGGCTCTCCCTGCGACGGGATCATCGCGGCGAGGATGTCAAAGGAGTGCGCGGCGATCCAGAGGTCATTGCTGTTGGGCTGAGAGGAAAGCCAGCGGGCCGCCTGGTCTAGCCCCTCCCCATTGCCGACCATGACCGTCCGCTGGGCGGCGCGCCCACCCCCGGTGAGCGGGTTGTAGTAGGCCAGAGGGTAGGGATAGACCAAGGCGAGCGGCCAGGCAGCGAGCAAGCTAAGGCCCACGATGAGCGCGGCCGAAAACGCGCGGCGCCGCTGCCCCAGGAACGAGACCGCCAGCACCCGCTGGATGCCCAGCTTCCATCCGAGGGCCGCCAGCAGGACAACGGGGGGGAAGATCGGCAGAAGATAGCGGTCGAACTTCTTGGGCCCGAGCGTCATCATGGCGCCAAAGCCGATCACGAAGGCCGCCAGCCAGGCGGCCCGGCTGCGCTCGTGGTCTGAGAGCCGACCCACCAGGACCAGGAGTGCCAGCAGACCGAGCGTCACAAACGGGCTCAGGCGGAACAACGTCGCCAGGGGGTAATAGAGAGGGCCCGGGTCGCCGCCAACCTGCCCCATGAAGAAGCTCCCCACCTCGTCCGGCTGCCCGCCTGTCTCTCGCGTAAACGCGATCATTCTGGCGAGCACCTCGATCGGCCCGAGTACCCATATCGCTGGCCAGAACAGGACGAACGTGCCGACCACCAGGGCGGCCCAGAGGACCAGGTCCCAAGCTAACCCCCCAGCCCCCTTCGCTAAAGGGAAGGAGGAGCTTCTCAAACAGCTCCCCCTTCCCTTTAGGGAAGGGGGCTGGGGGGTTAGGTAAGACGCCACGGCCAACACCGCCACATACGGGAGCAGAAACAGGGCTGGCGATTTTGAGAGCAGGGCGAGGCCGGCTGTGATGCCTGAGAGGACCACAAAGCCACGCCCGCCGCCCGCTCGCCAGCGGACCAGCGCGGCCAGCGCCGAGACGGCCATGAACGTCGTAAGCGGCCCGTCTACGTGCACCAGCTGGGTGTTGGCGACCAGGAAAGGCTCCAGCGCCAGCGCCACCCCGGCAAGCGTCGCTACCAGGAGGCCAAACATGCGCCAGATCAGCAGGGAGCAGACCGCGACTCCCACCGCGGCCAGGAGCGCGAAGCCGATTCGCCCCTGAGCGAGGGCTGGGAGGTAGCCTGGCACCTGGCCGACGAAGCGGAGGCCGTGGACCCGATCGGCAAAGCGGATCGCTTCGCCTGGCCCCAGGCTGAGCATCGCCGTCCACATCGTCGTCACGCCCGGGTGTCCGTTCTGGTAGGTTCGGCCAAGCTGGCCGGTGGCGAGCCCAAACGTGAAGCCACCCGTGCGTCGCATCCAGCTGTCCTCATCGGATGTCGGGAACAGGTCGCGCGCGAGCAGCCGCGGACCCAGCGAAAGCGCGAAAACGACAATGAACAATGATGAATGAAGAATGAAGGACGAAGGAGAGCAGACAGCCTTCGCCCATCCCTTATTGTTCATTCTTCATTCTTCATTCTTAACTCGCTAGGTGGGGGCCACGGTAAACGCGCGCGTACTCGATGCCGTCGACCCAGACGGTGAGCTCAGATGTGTGCCGCTCGAGGTATTCCGCCAGGACGCGCGGACCGTGGGCGACCTGGATCTGGAAACGGTAGAGCACCACGTAGTCGGCGTTGGGCGGGACGCGGTCGCGAAGCGGCTCTCCGGAGCCGACGATCAGCGGCTGGAGGATGTCGAACGAGTGGGAGACGACCCAGAGGTTCTCAGCATCAGGTCGCGCGTTGAGCCACTTCGCTACCTGGTCCAGCCCCTCTCCGTTGCCCACCATCACGGTCCGCTGGGCCGCCGCGCCGCCGCCCAGGAGCGGATTGTAGTACGACAGGTAGTAGGGATAGCTGGCTGCCAGCGGCCAGAGCGCCACTAGCGCGACCAGGATACATATACCTAACCCCCTAGCCCCCTTCCCTGAAGGGAAGGGGGGACTGTTCAACAAGCCCGCCCTTCCGTTCAGGGAGGCGGGCTGGGAGGTCAGGTTGACGATGGCCGTCCACAGGCCGAGCGCGGCGATCACCCCGAGGGCAGGAAAGATCGGCAGCAGGTAGCGATCGAACTTCTTCGCACCAAGCGTCATCATGGCCAGGAAGCCAAGGCTGTAGGCGACCAGGGCGAGGACCACTCGTCTGGAGCCGATCGGGAGCTGGCGCCAGGTGGCCGCCAGAAGCACGATGCCCAGCATGGTCAGCGGAGCCAGCCGAAACGCCAGTGCGACCGGGTAGAAGAGTGGACCCGGCTCCGGGCGTGGCTCGCCCCAGAAGAATGAGCCGCCTTCATGGGGCTGGCCACCCGTCTCGCGAGCGAAGCTGACCACCCGCCCGAGGACTTCCCACGGCCCCAGCACCCAGATGGCCGGCCAGAGCCCCACGACCGTGACGGCCAGGGCAAGCCCCCAGACGAGGAGGTCCAAACCTAACCCCCCTAGCCCCCCTTCCCACAAGGGAAGCGGGGGACGGATCCCCCTTCCCTTGTGGGAAGGGGGATGGGGGGTTAGGTTTGACACCACTCCCAGGACGGGCACGAAAAGCAGCAGGAAGGCGGCCGGGGACTTGCTCAACAGTGCCAGGCCCGCCAGGACACCCGACACCGCCATCCAGCGCCGTCCACCTGGCTCGCTCCAGCCGACGAGCGCCGCCAGGACTGAGGCGACCATGCATCCGCTCAGGATGGCATCCATGTGCACAAGCTGCGATATAGCCAAGTAGAACGGCTCGAGTCCGGCGACGAGCCCCGCGAAAAGGCCAGGCCAGGGTCCAAGCAGTCGCCACGTAAGGAGGGAAATTAGACCGACCAGCCCCGCGGTTACGACGGCGAAGCCGACTCGGGCAGCGATCAGGGCCTCCCAGAAGCCTGCCACGCGACCTACAAAGCGCTGATTATCGACCCGGCGCGAGTACTGGACCATCCGCTCAGGGCCGAGCGTCAGGGTGGCGACCCACATCGTGGTCACGGCTGGGTGCCCGTTCTGATAAGTCCTGCCGAGTTGAGCGTTGAGCAGGCCAAAGGCGAAGCCTCCGGCCCGCTTCATCCAGTTGTCCTCATCGGCGGTGATCGCGACGTCGCGGGCGATCAAGCGGAGGCCGAGAGAGAGCGCGAAAACGAGAACGAAGAGCGAACTATGAAGGATGAAGCATGAGCTAATCGGGGCTTTCCATTTCGCGTTCGTCATTCTTCATTCTTCATTCCGTTACTGCGCGTCGATGCTTTCGACGACCACCTGGGCAGACCCACGGCGTGCCTCCTGGCCGAGCCGCTCCGGCCAACTCGTGACGGGCAGCCACTCGCCGTTGGGCCGCCGTAAACCGACGACCAGGTTGTACTGGTTGGGCGTGTCGGGCAGCTCGATTCGATGCGCCTCGATGGCGATGTCGTTAGGCCGCAGGCTCGAGATCTCGGTTCCCACTCCGCCCACGGGCGCCTCGTGCTGGGCGATCAACGAGCCACGTCGGTCGACCAGCTGGACGACGGCGGTAAGATCCTCACGAACCGGCTGGACCATCCCCCAGCGCACCGTCAGCTCGATCGTATCGCCAGGGTTCAGGTCGTCGGACTTGAGGTAGCGGCGTTCGTCGGACTTGAGGAATGTCCGCTCGAGGCGGACCACGCCGCCGAACTCGGTGCCGGCGGCGTTACGCCGAGGTGGCGGGGGAATAGGGAAGACTCGGGCGTAGTCGATGCCATTGATCCTGACCACTAGCTCGCTCTTCTTGCCACGGGTCACGCTGCGCAAGCGGTTGGCGAGGTCGCGTTGGACGGCGTTGACGTACAGGACGATGTAGTCGGCCATCGCCGCGTCGTACTGCTTGTCGGATAAGATCGAGCCCTTGAATTGGGCGTTCATCACGCGGGGATAGAAGCCAGCCAGGGTCAAGCGCTCGGCATCTGGCTTGGAATTCAAGTAATCGGTTACGAGATCCAGACCTTCGCCCCAGCCGACGACGATCGCCTTGCGCGCGGCCGGACCACCGCCCAGGGCCGGGTTGTAATAGGCCAGGTAGTAGGGGTAGACGAGCGCGGCCGGGACGATCTGCGCCAGTCCGACCACGAGCAGCACGCCCGGCAGCAGACGGCCAGCTCGGCCGCCCAGCACGCGTTTGAGCCCGACCCACAGACCGACAGCCACCAGCACCTCGACGGCGGGAAAGATCGGGAGCAAATAACGGTCGAACTTTTTGGGTGGCAGCGACATCATGGCGATGAAGAGCACGCAGTACGCCACCAGGAAGGCAACTGGCGCGCGCCAGCCGTGCGGTGCGCGCATACCAGGCGAAAAGAGCCCGAAGGCCAGCAGCACCAGCCCGAGCATCGCGACGGGGGTCATTCGGAAGGCGAGCGCGACCAGGTAGTAGAGCGGGCCCGGATCGCCAACCGGCTGGCCCAGGAAGAAGTTCTCGTGGTCAGAGCCGCCCACGGTCTCGGTGTAATCGATCATTTGCCGAAGGGTGCCGAACGGATCGCCTCGGAAGGCTGGCCAGAGCACCATCGCCACGGCCAGGGCCAGTAGACCCCAAATCGAGGCGTCCGCGAGCAACCCAACGGCCCAAGCCCCAACTCCGGACCGCGACCGTGAGGGAGCGGCCGCTCCCTCACGCTCGCGGTACACAAACGACCCCAGCGCGACGAGAGGAATGAACATAGGCAGGAAGGCCGATGGCGCCTTGCTGAGGAATGCCAGGCCGGCCGCCACACCTGACAAGGCCAGGTAGCGGCGCCCGCCAGCGGCCCGATAGTAGATCAGGGCTGCGAGGAGGCAGACGCTCATCCAAGTAGTCACGTTGCCGTCGACGTGGATAACTACCGAGTGGGCCAGAAAGAACGGGTCCAGCCCCAGCAGCACTCCCGTCAGGAGGCCCGGGCCGAGCCCAAAGAGCCGCCACGCCAGGAGCGCGATGATGACCACGGCCAGCGAGCTGGTGACCACGAACGGCCAACGCGCCAGTCGCAGCGTCTCCAGGTACCCTGGCGCCTTTTCGAGCCCGTCGGGGCGGACGTAGTCGACCAGCCCAAGGGCTCGCTCGGAGCCCATCCCGATCAGCGACAGCCACATGGTCATCACGCCGGGGTGACCGCTCTGATACGTGCCCGCTGGATCTCCCTGAACGAGCGCACGGGTGAACAGGGCTGTACGCCCCATCCAGTTACCCTCGTCCGTCGTCAGATAGCCGCCGACATTGATGGCCCGCGGATACAAGCTGAGCAGGAAGAGCAGAGCCACTACCGACGTCCGACGCGCCAAATCGAACGTGAAGGGTCCCAGGCGCGAAGTGTGGGGACTGGGCTCAGCCGTCGGCGGCCCTGGCTCTTCGGACTTCGGACTCCGGACCTCGGACTTCGGTGCTCGTAGCCGGGTCAGGCTCAACGAGTCGCCCCCCTGATCTTCCAGACCTGGACCAGCCCGTAGTTGACGTGCTTGATCTGGGTGACCAGCTCGGCGTTGTCCTCCATGAAGCGGGGCGTGCTGCGGGTCACATCGTACTTCGCCTTCGGGTCGAGGACGACGTAGTCCGGGTCGATCTCGCGCAAGAACTCGGGCCAGGACATGCTTCTCTCGCGCCGAACCCGCTCCCAGACGTAGAAATCGACGTAATCCAGGTAGTACGGCGGCTGGGCCAGCCCGATCCAGTACACGGGCGGTGCAACCACCTTGGAGCCAGCCGGGATTTGGGCCTGCAGCTGAGACGACAGGACCGAATAATCGCGCTCGCGGAAATCCGATGCGGCCTCGACCACGTCGCGAAAGTTGTCCTCGAAGCCCATGGCCGAGACCGCCAGAATCACCAGCAGCGCCGCTCCTACGAGCCGCCCGCCAGGCACGAGCTGAGACCCGACTTCGGCTATCGCGGCGGCTAGCAAGAGCACCAGCACAGGAAAGAACAAGATCATGTAGAACTCGGTCTTGCTGTTGACCAGCAGGACGAAGACGACGAACGCGGCCACCAGCCCAACCAAGAGCGGGTCGAGCCGTCGAGACACGGGTATCTCTCGGCCTTGGGCCAGGCGCCAGATAGCGGCCAGCACGCCGATTGCAAGTAGAGCGAGCTCGGCCAGACGGTGAACAAAGTACTGATGCCAGCGCCAGAGCTCCGCCTGCAGAGCCGGTGCGCCGCGGGTGGCCAGCACGGGTGGTCGCTTGTCTATCCCGACCCAGTAGGCGAACGCCTCCAGATAATGGCGCGGGTCAGGCAAGACCCTGGCCCCGACGTAGTACAACGCGCCGATCAGGAGTCCACCCGCGAACAGCCAACTCTCGCTTGACGCGAGCACCCGTCGCCCGAGCCGCAGCACGTAGCACAGGCCCACCATTGGGATGAACGCTATGGTGTTCGGGTGGACGTCGAACGAGAGCCCGAGGAGCAGCCCCGCTACGAGGTGCCAGACACGAGCACCGTCTTGAAGGCCCCGCAGCGCGCAATAGAGGGCGGCCATCACGAGCGCGGCGACGACGATATCCGGTCTCACGATGTGTGACGAGACCAAGAACGGCTGAGAGGCCGCCAGGAAGAGTACCCCGATCCCCCCCGCGGTCGGACCATACAGACGCCGCCCGCACAGGAACGTGAACCACAGCAGTAGGCCACCCCAGAGCAGAGAGACGATCCGACCCTGCAACAAACCGAAGCCGGACAGCCGAAAAGAGATGGCCGCGGACAGACCCTGGAGGCCGCCCTTGTAGAGCGGGTCGTGCTGAAAGACCGGGTCCAGGTTTCGCGCGGACGGGTCGAGTCCGCTAGCGACCCAGAACGCGTTCATCTCGCGGCCCTCGTCGCCGTTGACGGCCGGCCAGGCAACGAGAAACGGGACGTTGGCCAGCAGATAGACGACGAGGGCGCCTACGAGAAGCCAGTCCGTCCAGGCGGCCACCCGCTTGGCTGCCGGCGGCCAATGGGCAGTGGCCTGCAAGAGCTTCTCCCAGGAAGGAGGGGCATCCACCGGAGCCCCGGAAACGGGCCTAACTCTACCACGCGTTCACGAGGTGAGGAAAGGAATAGATCGCCCGTTACAATAGGGCGCCAGCCACTGGGCCGCCGGTGCCTTCGGTTGGGCGGGATTTGGCGGCCCACCCGTTCTCATCGTGCAGCCAGGTTCAGCCGGATCATCCGCCGCAGGCCCAGTCGCCGTCCTTGACGACGGCCGGCAGCTCCAGCCCTCTCGAGCCGATCCGCCGATCCGACGCGCATTCCGCCGCAGCGGTCCGCTCGTGGTGGCGTCCCTCGGCGCGGCTGCACTGGCAAATGTCGGCGTACTGGCGATCCCGAACCTGGCCTGGGCAGCCGCCGCCGCCCTGGTCCTTGTGGCGCTCGTTCCGGGCGGCCTGCTCGCGAAGCTCATCGCGCCCGCAGACGCCGCCGCGCCGGCAGAAACCGTGCTGATCGGCATCGGGCTCGGCGGCGCCGCGCTGAGTGTGAGCGGGCTGCTGCTGAACTATCTGCCGGTCCAGCTAGGGCGCGGTCTGCTTCTGGCCTGGTTCGACGGACTGGCCCTCGTCCTGGTGGCGCTCGTCCTGGCGAGAGGACTACGGACGACAGACGAGGGACGACGGACGACCGACGGAGCAGGGGACCGTCGTCCATGGTCGGCCGTCAGCCGTCAGACGTACGGGCTCTTGCTCGTCGTCGCCCTTGCGGCCGCGTTGCGGCTGCCAACTCTCGGCTATTCGGAGTTCCAGGGCGACGAGACGGAGGTAGTTTTGCGAGCGGTCGGGGTGGCCGAGGACGTGCCTGACGCCCTCTACTACCACGCCAAGGGACCGGCCGAGGTCCTGGTCACAGCCGTTGTGTACGGCCTGATTGGCGGGATCAGCGAGGCCTCGGCGCGGCTGCCGTTTGCGCTCGCAAGCGTCGCCGGCATAGCCACGTGCTACCTGTTCGGAAGACGGCTCCTCGGGCCTGTCGGCGGTCTGACGGCAGCGCTCCTGTTGGCGTTCGACGGCTACCTGGTGGCCTTCGCGCGAATCGCCCAATACCAGAGCGTGGTGTTTCTGATGAGCGCCCTGGGTGTTTTATGCGCGGTCCGCTGGGCAGCCGGCAGCGGACAGAAGGACGTAGGCGGTGAGCGAGCCGCTTTGGCCGCCGAGTCTGGCACTGTCCGCTGGCCCGTGTTGGCGGGAGCGTTCGTCGCGACGGGGGCACTGGCGCATTACGACGCGGTGTGGGCGCTGCCGCCGATCGGGCTGATCGCTGTGTGGGGCAGGGGAGGCTGGCGGGGGCTATTGGAGCGGAAGGCGCCGGTCGGATGGCTCGCGGGCGGCGTGGTGGGGCTGGGCTTGCTGCTCTTGTTCTTTGGGCCATATGCCACGAGCCCGCTCCGCCACCTGGCCGCGGACCGCATCGTCGATCGGGTCGGCCTGGGCTTCCCGCGCAACAACCTTTCCTCGATCGCCTCCTCGGCCGAGCTGTACGCGTCGGGCATCTATCTTTTGTTCGTCGGGCTGCTGGTCGGCACGGGCCTGGCCTTGATGGCCAGGAGGCGGGCAAGCATATCGCTGCCGTTGGCTGCAGGCCTGGTCTGGTTCGCGCTCCCGTTCATGTTCTACGCGTTTGTCGCCAGGAAGCCCGGGACTCACATCCATGTGGTGGGGACGCCGCTAGCCCTGCTCAGCGGTTGGACGGTGGCCCGTCTATGGGCAGCATGCTCGGAGCGCAGGCTGCGTGCGGGTATCGCGGTTGGCCTGGGCGTGGCGTTGGCCCTAGTGGGAGCATACCTTGCGCCGGTCTACCTGGAGACGACGCCGGAGCTGGTGCGTGGTAACCTGCTGCCGAGCTTCCCGCTCTACTCGGTCCTGGCCGACCAGGTGCCGCGCAAGGAACGATTCGGATTCCCCTACCAGGCGGGCTGGAAGGCGGTCGGCGTTTTGTACCAGGACGGTTGGCTGGCCGGCTCGTTCGACTCCAATGAGAATCCTCAGATCACCCACTGGTACACCCGGGCTGGCTGGCGGTGCACGGCGAACCCCCGCTACTACCTGATCGCGGAGAACGTCCAGGACGAGATCGAGCCGCCACGTCGGCGGATCGCGGCCGAATACCCCACTGTGGGTGTGATCACCGTCGGCGGTCAGCCCAAGCTGCGCATTCACCAGTCCGGCGCGCCGCCCGAGACCGAGCCCACCATCTGGTCCGCGGAGGCGCTGGCGGAGCGTTTCGATCGCTGGCTCAGCGGGACGTGGCTCGATCCAGGCGTCTGGGCGCGGGGTCCGCTCGCGCTGGGCTACATCCGAAGCCCAGCTCGCTTCGGCGATGCAATTGACCTGATCGGCTACCAGCTCTTCGAAGAGGACCCAGCGCCTGGCGGGACAGTGCGGATCGACCTCTTCTGGGCCCCGCGGATCTCCACAAACGGCGGCTACACGATTGACCTGGAAGTCGGCGACAGCGAGCGCATCGGCGATGGCAACGGGCCGGGCTGTGACAAGAGCCGAGCAGCGCAAGAGTGGACAGCTGGGCAGCCGTTCGTGCAGCGCGCGAGCGTCTCGATCGGCGCCGCCGCCCCCGTTGGCACGCATCCGCTGCTGGTTGGGGTGACCAGCGCCTCCGCGCGCGGTCGCCGCCTGCCGGCCAACAGCGATTTGCCGACAAGGGACGGTCTCGTCCAGATAGGGACCCTGGAGATCAAGCCAGGCATGAGGCGTGAGGCATGAGGAATGGGTCATCTCTCATTCCTCGTTCCTCATTCCTCATTCCTCTGCTACTGGCGCTCTGGTCGCTGCTTTTCCGCGGGTTCGACGGTGGGCGCTGGTCGGACATCCCGATCGTCAAGTCCTTCGTAGACCCGCGCCTGTACGTCCATGATCCGTTCGTCTACTCGCTGCACGAAGGCACGCCGGCTGCCTTCAGTTACCAGCTCATCGCCGCGGTGGTCAGGCTCATGCCAGGCCCGCCGATCGAGTGGCCGCTCTTCCTGCTCTACCTGCCCACCAGTGTCGCCAGCCTGGCCCTGCTGTACCGGATCGCACTCCACCTGGTGGGCGACCGCCAGAGCGCGATCCTCTTCCTCTTCCTGTATGTGGCCGGGTTCCGCCTCATCACGGTCGGCAGCACAGTCCTGCACGCGGCCGAGCTGACGCCCGCATTCCTGGCACTGCCGCTCCAGTTGGGCGCCATCTACGCCCTGCTGCGGCGGCGCCATGCCCTGGTTGGGCTGTTGGCCGGGCTAGCGCTGGACGTCCACGCGCCGACCAGCTCGTACGTTTGCGCCGCGCTCGGCCTCGTGTACGTGTCCCAAATCCGGTCGTTTGGAATGAGGAGCGTCCTCACAGCCGGGGCCTTGATGCTCCTGGCCGCCGCGCCGACACTGGCGGGCACCCTGAGCCGGCACACCGACACTCTGCCCGGCTGGGCGCTTCAACTGGCAAAGATCGAGCTGGCAACCGACCTCTCAATGACCGTCAACTGGGACCGAGTGGCGCTGCGGGTTCGGAACGTGTTTGGCTTGGCGACGCTCTTCACCGCGATGCTGGCGATCCGCGACGATCGCGACCGACGGACCGTGCTGGCTTTGTTCGGCGCCGTCGCCGTGCTGTGCGGCATCGCGTTCGTGTTCATCGATCTCAGCCTGCGCGGCGCGATCAGCACGCTGGTGGCGCGGCTTCAGTTCCCGCGCAGTGCGTGGCTGATCAACATGTTTGGACTCATCTACCTTGCCCACTACTTGCGCGCGGCGTGGACAGCAGGACGCCTGCCACGGACCACGATCGTCGTCTTAGTGGCGGCTATGCTCGCCTCACCAAGCGACTTCGCCGCAGACGACCCGATCTGGCTGTGCGCTGTCGCCCTGCTCGTGGCGGCGGAGCTTGTTCAGCGCTGGTTGGCGCCTGATCGCCGACAGCTCGCCTTCCACATGCTCAGCTGGTTGAGCCTGGCGAGCATCGCGGGCCTGGCGGGGGCCCGGCTACTGGGCAGGCGCGTCTGGGTGCTGGACTTCGATTACGCGCTCAGGGCCGCGGCGATGTCGGTCGTCCTCATGGCCGGCTGGCTCCTGGCATGGCAGCTGCAGAAGCGTCTCGATCCACGCGCCGCGACCGCGGCAGGCCTGGCCGTGGCACTGGCGGGAGCGTTCGCGGTGCGCGGGTCGACCGACTGGCTGTTCGAGCTGCGGCATCGCGGTGGGCTCTCAGCGGCGGCGGAATTTCAGGAGTGGGCCCGGACCCAGACACCGACCGACAGCGTGTTCCTGATCCTGCCGAGCGAGCCGAACAACGAGAGCTTTTACAAGAATGCCGAGCGAGCCCTGTATCTGACCCGAGAGCGGGCCAACCAGGCGGTCTATTTTCGCGAGCACAACTTCGAGTTTCGCGATCGTGTGCAGGCCCTGGGGGTCAGCGACGTGCTGCGATACCGCGAGGAGCTGGACCCGGCCTATCGGCGGCTGACTGAGGAGCGCGTCCGTGACCTGGCCGGCGAGTACGGGGTGACGCACTTCGTCCCGGCCCGCGCAGCCGAGTTCAGCTTCCCGATCGTGTACCAGAAGGGTGGCTGGACCGTATATGAGGTCAGCGGTCGGGGGTTGGGGTCAGGTCCGGTTCCCCGATCCCTGATCGCTGAGCCCCGAACCTTGATCCCTTACGTACAGTCGCCAGCCGTTCTCGTAGGTGCGGTCGAGCTGGTAGCCGCCTTCGGGCAACCAGCGGTTGAAGGCATCGAGGCGGCCCAGGCGTCGACTCCAGGTGACGACGACGGCCGGACGATACTGCGCGACCAGGTCGATCACCTTGGCGGACGTGAGCGATCCGGCATCGACGCGGGTCCCGGAGGTGTCGGCGAGGGCCGGGATGACCATCCGCCGGGCGCGGAAGGCGGCGTTCGGGTTGTCTGATAGGACCCAATCACTGGGGGCGGCTCGCGCTAGCATCACCTCGGCCATGTCCAGCTCGGCCGCCTGATCGCGTCGCCGCTCGGCAACCCTCTCGGCATCGAGGATCACGTACAGGTCGGTTCGGTACAACGGCTGAAGATTCCAAAGATAGACGCCCAAGACCACCAGCCCCAGGCTGGCGACCGCCAGATCCCAGCCGGTCCGGCGGCCCCCCCCAAGTACCGTGGCAGCCTGGAAAGCGAGTCCCAGGCCCACCCCGCCCAGTAGCGCCAGGGGTGGGATCAAGTAGACGATGTGCTTGTCCGCCAGATCACCGTACAGGGCGAACAGCGAAAGAACGGCGGCAACCCAGAGAGCGATTGGGACGACGCGGCCCGGGTGCCGCGCGCAGCCAAAGACGAGCCCAATCACCGCCAGAGCCAGCAGCCCTGCCCGCTCGCGGTCGACGATGATCCAGGCGAGTCGGAGGTTCTTG
>WNGA01004685.1_pt1 | contig 20013 bp, 14 predicted proteins | sample 5400061 | NCBI WGS metagenome assembly WNGA01 (sample SAMN13153366, study PRJNA577476) | soil metagenome | isolation source: 100 cm soil or saprolite under grassland replicate 2 | place: USA:California | collected 2016-06-15
TGCCAGTAGTTGGGCAGCTGGTCCGGATGGAGCTGCGTGTACGCGTAGAACTTCCCGGCCCGGAACCCGAAGCCGTCCATCTTGCCGCCGTCATAGGACAGGATGGCGGCCTGCCGGTCGTGCGGGAGGTCGTGGGGAACCCGGCCATCGGTGCCCCGGGTCAGCTTCCGGCGCCGCCCGTGGTCCATTCCGTACCTCGCTCCGTCCGCCCCCGGGAACAGGCCGAACATCTCGTCGAAGCTCCGGTTCTCCTTGATGATGAACACGACGTGCTTGATCGGCCATCGGGTGGGGAAGCGTGACGCGTCGCCGTGGAACTTCAGGGAGGAGTCCGAGCTCGAGCCGGTGCAGCCGGACGCCATGGTGACGAGGGCCGCCGCCAACGCGACGATCGCCCGGACCCGGCCTGTCAGGCAGGCCGACCTCGACGTGGTGGTCAAGTTGATCTCTGCATTGGAGGGCGCGGGGGCGCTCATCATATCGGCCGGGGCCCGGTTCGCCGGGGAGCACCCGCGCTCCCGGCTCAGGCGCGCCGGGCGTCCTCGTCCGGATGTCCCGGGGGCGCGGGAGCCTCGCCGGCCCCGGCCGCTCCCTCGTGGTCACCCGGCTCGCCGGACGGCCCGGGGCGCCTGCGAACCCCTCGCACGGCCAGGGGGGCGAAGCCGAGGACGGCCACGGCGAGCGCGACGACGACGCCGGAGGCGCCCGTGAGGCGGAACCCGAGCCGGTCGGCCGCGTACCCCCCGAGGGCCAGCGCGGCGATGCCGAAGGCCGGCGCGCAGGCCACGCGCTCGAGCCACCCGGCAGGGAGCAGGCTGGACGACCACCCCATGCCGGCGGCCGCGAGCCCGAGGAGCGTGAGGACGGCCAGGCCGACGAGCGACTCGTTCCGCGGGGGATCGGGGAGCCGGGGGACCGTGATCGTCCCGGGGGAGGCCACCCCCCCTACAGCCACGCGCGGCGCCACCTCGGACCCCGGATGCCGCTTCACGAACTTGGAGAAGTGCTTGTCGAACGACTTCATCTCGACGACGACCGGGCGGTCGGATGCGACCGGCCGGATGTCCTCCCACAGGGCGGCGGAGGTCTCGTCGAACAGTGCATCGGGTCCGGCCGATGGCCGTCCTGCCATGAGGTTCGCGGCGCTCCCGAGGTACACGTGCAGGCGGGGCCGCTCTCCCGGTGGGAGCCACGCGGAGGTCCACCGGTACGCCGGCGCCACGCCGTAGAACGTGCCCGCTCCCAGGTCCGGCCAGTTGACCACCAGCACCACGGGACGGCCGGCGGCGAGCGTGCTCGCGATGTTGGCCGCCGTCGCCGTCTCCTCGAGCGCGGTATCGGACAGGAACGGGGTCCGCACGGACAGGATCCGGTACGCGACCACGCCGGACCCGATCAGGCCGGCCACGACCACCACGGCCCCGGCGACCCGGCCGGCGGCCCCGGCGACGCTCCCGAAGCCCCGGAGCCGCTCGCCGGACAGACGCGCCAGACCCACCACGCCGGCGGCGGCCAGGATCGGGATGCCGTAGGCGAACGGGAGGAGGCGGTGCGCGGGGATCGCCGAGCCCCGCTCGAACAGGAGGATGGCCACGAGGCCGACCGCGGCCCAGACGACGAGCAGGATCAGGGCATAGGCGCGCCGACGGGTCCGATGCATCAGCGCGAGCGCCGTTGCGCCGGCGACGCCCAGCGGCCCGAGGATCGGCAGCCGGTACTTGGAGGAGGTCCTCGCGTAGTCCACCGCCAGCTGGGCCCGGGGCAGCTCCACGACGTGCGGCGCCCCGGGGGCGGGCAGGAACGCCGCGCCCCCCACCACAGCCGATCCGGCGAGGAGACCCGCCATCCTGGCGGCCGGAGTGTCCACGGCCCGGGTCCCCTTCCGCAGAGCCTGGATGGAGGCCGGCACGAGCGACGCCGTGAACACTCCCAGGACCGCGGCGAACAACAACGCGAAGTTCCAGTGGACGATGGCCGTGGAACCGAGCAACAGGATCGCCGCGAGCATGGCGGGACGCCCGTCGGCCACGAGGACCGCGGCGCCAGCTCCGGCGAGCAACACGGCATCGACCATGAGGTTGTCCACGTGGCCGATCGCGGTGAGCACCGTGCTGGTCGACCCCCCCACCAGCAGCGCGTAGACCGGGAAGCTCCACGGCGGCTCTTCCATGGCCATCCGAGAGAAGGCCGCCGCGGCCAGCCCGATCACGACCGACAGCACCGCGGAGAACATGAACGCCAGCCGGTCGGGGGCGATCCCCAGCGTCGAGTCGAGCAGGTTGGCGACCACCGGGTATCCGGGACGATCCGGGTTCGCGGTGAGCGGCGCCGGGAACGCGTTGGCCAGCGCGTCCAGGCCGCCACCGGCCACGATCCTGGCCCGGGCCAGGTACTGTGGGGCGTCGTTGCCCACCGAGACGTGATATCGATTGGCGAAATACGGGGACAGGAACAGGAACAGCAGAGCTCCAACCGCGGCCAGTGTGGCGGTGACGAGCGCTGCGAGCCGAAACGTGGTGAGGGCCCGCCCCGGGCCACCGACCTGTTGAGCTTCGGCTCCCAGCTTCGGATTCGTGGGGGCCGGGGACGTCCTCACGGGCTCACAGTAGCAAGGGCGGATCGGGTCAGCGGGGCACGGGAGGGCCGTCGCGTTTGCGCGCCGGTCGCCGGGGCGGGGGAGGCATGATGCGGCGACGAGCGCTCCGGACGCTGGCGGTCGGGTTCGCCCTCCTGCTCGTTGCGGGGGGGACCTGTTCGAAGGGGTCCGACCCCGAGCTGGTCGGCAAGATCGACCACGTGATCGTAATCATGCAGGAGAACCGGTCGTTCGACTCCTACTTCGGCACGTTCCCGGGCGCCGACGGCATCCCGATGGGTGCGAACGGCCAACCGTCGATCTGCGTTCCCAACAGCCGCCTGGGCACGTGCCTCGCGCCGTTCCACGACCCCCACGACTCGAACCTCGGCGGCCCCCATGACTTCGACGACGCGTTGCAGGACATCGCGAACGGGCACATGACGGGCTTCCTGGACGCCGCCTACGACCAGCCCCTCGGCCTCCTGAACGGGGCCAAGGGGGTGGCCGGCCGGCTCCGGGCAGCGTTCTGCTCGGCGGAACCGGAGCGGCCAGTCTGCTCGCACCCCGACCTCATGGGCTGGCACGACGCGAGGGAGATCCCGAACTACTGGGCCTACGCCCAGAACTTCGTGCTCCAGGACCACATGTTCCAGCCGAACTTCGGCCCCAGCGAGCCGGCCCACCTGTACATGGTGAGCGGCTGGTCGGCGACGTGCCGGAATCCACAGAACCCGGGCTCGTGCGTCACGAACCTCACGCTTCCCGATCCGGAGAGCCCGCGGGGCAACGACACCAAACCGGACTTCGGATGGACCGACCTCACCTACCTGCTCCACAAGGCCGGAGTCAACTGGGCGTACTACACGGACCCGTCGGAACGACCCGATTGCGATCGGTTCGGCGTGATCTGCGGACCGGAAGACAACATCGTCGGCACGCCGAACCTGTGGAACCCGCTGCCGGATTTCGTCGACGTGCACGACGACGGTGAGGTGGGCCACATCAAGCCCGTCTCCGAGTTCTTCCGGGCCCTGAAGGACGGCTCCCTGCCGCCGGTGGTGTGGGTCGTCCCGAACGCGAAGAACAGCGAGCACCCCCCGGCGAAGATCAGCGACGGCCAGGCCTGGGTCACGTCGCTCATCAACGCGGTCGGGCGCAGCTCGGTGTGGGACTCCTCGGCGATCTTCGTGACCTGGGACGACTGGGGCGGCTTCTACGACCACGTCGTCCCCCCCGCGACCCGCGACGGGCTCGGCTACTCGATGCGGGTGCCGGCCCTGTTGATCAGTCCCTACGCGAGGAAGGGCTACGTCGACCACCACACCCTGTCGTTCGACGCCTATCTCAAGCTCATCGAGGACCGGTTCCTGGACGGCCAGCGACTCGACCCGGAGAAGGACGGGCGGTGGGATCCCCGCCCCAGCGTCCGGGAGGACGAGCCGATCCTCGGGAACCTGCTCGACGAGTTCGATCTCTCGCAGCCTCCCCGGCCGCCCCTCATCCTGCCGACGAGGCCGCCCCCAGGCCCGGCCTCCGTCCCCGGCGGGTAGTCGCGGAGTGAACCGGGAGAGACTGCTTCGCGCGGGAGCCCCGGTGGCGGGACCGGCCCTCATCGTGGCCGCGGTCCTCATCGTCGACCATGCCTTCGCCTTCGGCGGGCTGCTCACGAACCAGCACGAGGACGTCGTCGGGCTGAGCCTCCCGACGTACTGCTTCCTCGGCAAGAGCCTGGCCGCCGGACACATCCCGCTGTGGAACCCGTTCTCGCTCGCCGGCCTCCCGTTCGCCGCCGACCCCCAGTCCGGGTGGATGTACCTCCCGGCCATGGTGCTGTTCTCCACCATGTCCTGCGCGGCCGCGATGCGGTGGTACATCGTGCTGCAGCCGGTTCTCGCGGGGCTCGGGATCTACGCGTTCCTCCGGAGCGAGCGGCTGTCACGGACGGCGGCGACCGTCAGCGGCCTGACGCTCGCGCTGGTGATGGCCGGCTCCTACATCGGGCTGTCGACCGCGTTCGCCGCCGCGCTGGCGTGGACGGCGGTGATGTTGGCCGGGGCGTCGCGGTTGATGCGGGCGGCCACCTGGCCCGCCCGGCTGGGATGGCTCGCGGCGACCGCGCTGGCCGGGGGACAGCTCGCCGCGGCCTACGCCAGCAACGGGCTCGCCATCGGAGCCGCGGCCCTGGGGGTTTATCTGGTGGTGCGGGTGATCGACGATCTCCGTTCGGGACGGTCGTGGCGGCTGGAAGGGGCCCTCCTGGTGATGCTGGCGGCCGCGGCGGGGCTCCTGAACCTGGCCTACGTCGTGCCTCGCGTCGGCTACCTCTCGCGGGCCACCGCCGCCCTCGGGTACGCCAACCTCATCCACCTGCAGAACCGGCTGACCGGCGTCGACTTCTCCCCCTACAGGACCACCGGGGGTCCCCCCACCTGGGCGCTCGGGCTGACGGTGTCGCCGGGGTCGTACGTCGCGGTGGCGGCGCTGGTGCTGTCCGGCGCGGCGTTCTTCCGAAGACGCGTCCGTGGGCTGGCCGTCGGCTTCGCCGCGCTCGGCCTCGCGTCCTACGTCGTGTCGTGCGACTGGTTCGCCCGGTTCGCCAAGGCGAACCTGGCGGGCTTCCCCGCCGCGGACTTCTACCTCCACGATCCCCATCGCTTCCGGTACGGACTGATCCTCGCCGTGGCCGTCCTGGCCGGGCTGGGCGCCCAGGCGCTGGTGGACGCGGGCTCGTGGCGCACGCGGGTTGTCATGCTCGTGCCCGGCGTGGCGATCTGGCTGCTCCTGCCGCTGCCGTTCGACGTGCCCAACGGTCATTCCGGGGTGTGGCTCTTCGGTCTGGTGGCAGGCGGGGCGGCGCTCGCGCTCGCGTGCTGGCGACCACGGCTGGCGTTCGTGCTTCCGGTCGTGATCGCGGTGGAGATGACGGCGGGCGGACTGTCCGGGCAGGCCACCCGATACGAGCTGGACCACCTGGGAATTTCGACGCAGGATCCGGGAGCGTTCACCGGACTGCTCGGTCCGGCCATCGACGCCGGCGCGTACACGGCGCCGGACCTGCTCGCCCGGAAGCTCCAGGCGGCCGGCGGGGGCCGGTACGTGACGTTCGCACCGAAGCTGATCCACGAGCGCGACGGATTCCTCCCCCTGCAGACCTCCGAATACTGGGACCTCGAGGCGAACGGGCGAGGCATGATCTTCGGTATCGAAGACGTCGACGGGTACAACTCCGTCGCTCCCATCCCCTACTGGGCCTACAGCCGCGTCGCGGACCCGAAACCCATCCGGTACAACCTGACCTACTACAAGCACCTCACCCCGCAGGTCCTTGACCTGCTGGATGTCCGGTGGATCGTCGGGTCGTGGCGTTCGAAGCACGACCCGGTGGCGGGCCTGGCGCGAGTGGCCTCCGACGGGCGGCAGACGCTGTACCGGGTCACCGGCGCGTCGCTCGACGTCGGCTCGGGCCCCAGGGACCTCCAGCGCGCGTCGTTCGTGGGGTCGTGGCGGGTCCTCGCCGTCGCACAGGCGGCAAGGGAGGCCGTGACGGCCGGCGGATTCGACCCGCGCGCGGAGGTCGTGCTGCAGCAGGATCCCGGCCTCGGGGCATCCCCTGACTCCGGGGTCGCCACCGGCGCGGACGTCGTCGATTCCGGCCGGCAGTCGCTGTCAATCGCCGTGGAGGCGCCGGCGGCGGGACTCGTACTGGTGCGAATCCCGTGGGACCCGCACTGGACGGCGACGGTGGACGGGGCGCAGGCCACGGTGATGAAGGCGGACGCCTTCCTCATGGCGGTGCCCGTCGAACGCGGGAGGCACGACGTGCGGCTCGCGTACGTCGACGGCAGCGTCGGGTGGGGCCTGCTGGGGACGGCCGTCGCGCTGGCCGCGCTGGCCGTGACGGCCGCGTTCCTGTGGAGGCGCGAGCGGCGACACCGTTCGGCCGTGGCCGGGGAGCGAGACCCGGAACCCGCACCGGCCGGCGACACTCCCGGCGCCCGTCAGGCGGTGGGCGGCGGGGGCCGGGGCGGGTCCGGGCGGTCACCGCCGGCGAAGCGCTGAAGGGCATCCGCCACCGCGGCATCGAAGACCGTGGGGAGCCCCCGCTCCCGTTCCAGCAGCAGGCCGTTGCCGAGCGGCCGGTCGAACGCCTCCAGCACGTTCGCTCGGTCGGCCCGGAGGCTCGCCTGCGGATACCGAACGACGTGCCCGGCCAGGTCGAGGGCGCGGTCGAGGGCCCCGCCTGCCGGGATCAGCTCCTGCACCAGGCCCATCTCGTAGGCCCGGCGAGCGTCGATCCGCACCCCGGTCACCAGGAGGTACAGGGCGTTGCCGGTCCCCACGATGCGAGGAAGCCGCTGGGTTCCGCCGTCGACGTACGGAATCCCCCACCGCCGCGAGAGCGCGCCGAACTCCGCATTCGTCCCGGCCACCCGGAGGTCGCACCAGCACGCCAGCTCCAGCCCCCCGGCGAAGCAGAACCCCTCGATCGCCGCGATGGTGGCCTTCCCCGGATCCAGCGAGGAGAACCCCATCGGCCCGGTTCGCGGCGCGTCCGGGCGCCCGACCAGCTCCCCCGCGGCCTTCAGGTCGGCCCCGGAGCAGAACGCCGCCCCCCCGGCGCCGGTCACCACGAGCACCCGCGCCTCGTCGTCCGCCGCGAACTCCTCGATGCCCGCGGTGATCAGCTCGGCCGTCTCGCCGTCCACGGCGTTGTGCACCTCCGGCCGGTTGATCGTGAGCACCGTCACCGCCCCGCGCCGTTCGAGCTCGACCTTCATGGTTGCAGTTGGTCGAACGTGCACTCTTCGGGGCGCTTGTCGTCGCGCCATCGGATGAAGGTCGCCGCGTGGCGGAAGCGGTCGCCCTGCATCTTGTCGTAGCGCACCTCGCAGACGAGCTCGGGGCGCAGCGGCGTCCACTCGGCCTGCTCCGCTCGCGCCCACCGCGACGGGCCGCCCGGGGTGCGTCCCTCGCCGAACGACGCGGCGTCCTTCTCGTACTTCTTCAGCTCGCCGCGCAACCGCTTGCGCTCGGCCGCGCTGAACGACGACGTGTGGCCCACGAAGTGCAGCACGCCGTCGCGGTACAGCCCCAGCAGCAGCGACCCGATCCCCTCGTCCGCGCGTGACGGCCGGTAGGCGCCCACCACGCAGTCCGCGGTCTTCACCCGCTTGACCTTCACCATGGCCCGGTCCCCGGGGCGGTACTTCAGGTCGACCTTCTTCGCGACCACGCCGTCCAGCCCGAGCGGGGCGAACGTGTCGAACCATGCCTCGGCCTCGTCCACGTCGTCGGTCTGGGGGGTCAGCAGGATCTGGGTGGATCCCGGGCCCGGCACGCCGCTGCCGTCCCGGCCGGCCAGCAGCCCGTGGAGCTCGTCACGCCGCGCCGCGAACGGCGCGTCCATCAGCGACCGCTCACCGACGGCCAGCAGGTCGAACGCGACGAACGACGCCGGCGTCTCGGCCGCCAGCATGCGCACACGCGACTCGGCCGGGTGGATCCGGAGCTGCAGCAGATCGAATTCCAGCCCCTTCGGGCCCGCCACCACGATCTCGCCGTCCACCACGCACTCCGTCGGCAGCGTCTCGGTCAGCGCGCCGGGCAGCTCCGGGAAGTACCGGTTGAACGGCCGCTTGTCCCGGCTCTGGATGTAGACGTCCTTCCCGGTCACGAACACGATGGCCCGGAACCCGTCCCATTTCGGCTCGTACAGCCAGCCGTCTCCCCGGGGAAGCTCACGTTGGAGCTTCGCCAACATCGGCTCGATCGGCGGCGACAGCACTATTTCCCGATGGTGACCGTCTTCGAGGCGGTCGTCATGTCGACGATGCGGAGGTTCGAGATCAGCCCCTGCGCCGTCACGTCCGGCGGGTAGAAGTCCGCCAGCGCCCGGATGAAGTACGGCGGGAGGTGCCGGAAGTGCAGCGTCGCCGTGACCTTCACCTGCGTTCCCGGCTTCAGCTTGTTCCCGTCCGCGTCGGTCAGCTGGAAGTCGTACCGGATCGGCGCGAAGTCGGAGGGCTGGATGATGAACTTGGTCTTGTCCTTCGGATCCCTCCGTCCCTTGAACCCGGGCGGTCCCATGGGGGCCATGAGCAGGTTCTCGAAGACCCGGTGGCGGGTCCGGACGATGTCCGCGAGCTTCGACTGGAAGGCCACCTCGTGGCGGATCTGGCCCTTCCGGGGGGCCGGACCGTCCGTGAGGATCTTCTGCCACGAGGCCAGCCACGGGTCGCACTTCCCGGGCGGCCTGGCGGCGCCGGGGGCGAGCTGGACCTGGGCGTCGCCTGACACGAACCCGGCGAAGTCCTTCGTGTCCGCCGCGATGGCCGACGGGTCGCAGTACGGGAGGTCCTGCGTGGCCGTGATCGTCCCGGAGCTGCACGGCGCGACGAGCGTTCCATCGCCGGCGGTGACGTCGGCCAGGCAGACCTGGCCGGTCGGGTTGCCGTCGGCGTCGACCGCTTCCGCCTTCACCTCGACCCACATCTGCCGCACGAAGGCGAACCCGGTCGGTAGCTGGTGGCCGTTCCCGACGTCGGTCACGAGCACGTCGGCGGCGATGAACGGCCCGCCGTCCTCCTTCGACACCTTCGCCCTGACGCGCATGCTGGCCGCGCTCTTCAGCAGGCCCTCCGTCTCGTCGAGCTGCCGCTGGAACTGCTGGTCGCTCAGGCCCGGATGGCCCGGCGCCAGGTCGTAGTCGACCCCGAAGAACGTGTGGCTCCGCACGTCCCGCTGGGGGGCCGACGCCCCGAAGGGTCCGCTCGAAACCAACTTCTGGGCCTCGGGATTCGTGTGGCAGCCGACGCAGCCTTGCATCGAGGACTGTTCTTTGAACGTCGAGCGGTATTCCTCATTCCATTCATCGAAGGTCGTTTGCAGCACGAGATCGGGCTGGGGATCAGCGAAACGGTCGACCGGCTTGCCGTTCTTCGACAGGTCGACCTCGACGATGTGGCACGCGCCGCACAGATGGGAGGACGCGATCTGGTCTGTCATGAACCCGCCCTGGTTGATCTGGTGGTCGGGGACCGGGATCGGCGGCGGGTTCGACTGGGGGGGACCGCGGAAATTGCCGAGTGAGGACAGCCCAGACTTGTTCGGCCGGAACGGAATCGCGCCGGTGGCCGGGCCCGGCGCGTCGCCGAGCGCGTGGCACACGACGCAACTCACACCCTCGGCCATGATCAGATTCCGCTTGCCCGTCGCGCCGGGATCGCTCGAGTTCTCGGTCCCGGGGAAGGGGAGCTTCTGCGAGCCGGTAATCGTCGCGCCGATGGGCCCGTGGCAGTTCACGCAGAGCTGCCCGAGGGCGTGCCCGGCCTTCTCGTTCTCGTCGACGGCAAGCGCGTTCTGGGCGACCATGAACGGGCTCGTCACCCCGTGGGCCATGACCGAGCCCCGCCACTCCTCGGCGACCTCCGAATGGCAGTTCGCGCATGACTGCGATGATGGGAACTGCGCGGTCTTCCCACCGAAGGCGGCCCGCCCGGCCCCGAAGACGTCGAGGATGTGCACGACCACGAGCCCCAGGAAGATCGCCGCGAGCGGGATGTGGACCAGCTTCCACCGCTGGAGCCACCGGGCGTAGTGGCGCTGGCGCTCCTCCCGCTTCAGCAGCCCCTGGCGGTCGTACGCGAGGGTGTTCACCTCGACCCACGTGGCCCGCTCGTGGTCGGGGAGCGTCGCGGCCTGCGGGTCGAGCGCGCTGGGCGGCTCCCCCCGGAGCCGGGCCTGGACCAGCGCCTGGAACTGGGGCGATTTCCCCGCGGACAGCTTGTCGATCTGGACCTGGGCCCCCTCCAGGCGCTGCTTGGTGTCGACCACCGCGAGGTTCCGCGGCCCCCGGGCCACCTGCCCGGGGATCCGGCGATACACCAGCCGCCACAGGATCCCGGAGAGCACGAGGACGAAGAACACGATCAGCGCGAGCTTCCCGGTGGAGAGGTTGAACGTGACCGGCCGCACCAGGACGTGGGCGATCACCACGCCGAACGCGAGCAGTCCCAGCCAGATGTGGGACTTGAACCACGTCATCATCGTGGCCTTCGATCCCTCCTGGAGCCGGCGGGACCGCTTCCGGAACGTGTACAGGAACGTCGACGCCGACAGGACCACGGCGAGGATGCCGAGCGCGCTGATCAGCCAGAACGCGCCCCGTCCGGACGCGCCGTTCCCGTTCTGGAGGACCTTGATCAGCAGATACCCCGGGGCCACCGCGCCGAGGAACCCGACGACGCCGACGATCGTCCACGGCAGGGGCCGTTCCCACGTCTTCCTGACGCGCTTCGGCGTGGGCGGGCGTCCGCCGGCGGCCGCCACGCCGGGCCCGACCCGGACGTCGGTCCGCCTGGCGCGCCACTCGCCGGGCGCCATCGGCGTCTCCGGCTCGCGCTTCCGGCGACGGCCCGTGCCGGGGCCGGGCTCGGGCGGGACCTGCGACGGAAACTGCCCGGGGGGGACCGATCGTCCCGGCGGCCCGGGCGGGGGTGGAGGAGGAGGCGGACCGCCGGGCGGCGGGCCGGGGGGCGGCCCACCCGGAGGCCGAGCACCTCCCGGTGGTCCCCCGGGGGGCGGGGGCGGCGGCGGCCGGCGGGGAGGCGGTGGGGGTGGAGGCCGGCCGGGCGGCGGAGGGGGAGGCGGAGGGGCCTGGCTCACTTCACCTTCCGCATCTCGAGGCCGATCACCATGTCGCTCCGGCCGAACGTGGACACCGGGTCGATGCGGAACGCGGCGCCGACCGGGCAGGCGTGCACGCAGGCGTAGTACGGGTACCCGGCGCAGAGGTCGCACTTGACCGCGATGCGGTCGCGGCGGTGCTCCTGCTGCATCTCCTCCTGCTCCTCCTGGTGACGGTCGATCCCCAGCAGCGACATGAGGTTGAACCCGCTGTGCTCGAACTTCTTGGTGCGGTCGTGCATCTGGATGTTGCCGTACGGACACCGGGCCGCGCAGGCTCCGCAGCCGATGCAGTTGTCCGGCACGATCCGGATCTCGCCGTCGGGCTCGCGGACGATCCCGTTCACGGAGCACAGCAGGCAGACGGGGTCCTCGCAGTGCCGGCACGCGCTGGGGAACAGCAGGTTGTCGAGCTGCAGCCCCCGGCGGTCCAGCCGCGCGTAGCCGTGACGCCGCTCACAGGCCTCCACGCAGTTGTTGCAGTTCGTGCAGATCGAGGTGTCGATGACGAGGATCTCGTGCCCCTGCATGACACCCGTCGTCAGCAGGTCCTCGATCGACAGCACGTGGCTCGAGGCCCGGTCCACGACCGGGAACCGCACCTGGGGGTCGCGGATGATCGCCTCGGACTTGGTGGCCTCCTGCTGCAGGTTGGCCTGAAGGTGTGGGTGCCTGGCCAGCAGCTCGCGCACCAGATGCCCGGGGATCGCCAGGACCTCCGCCCGGGTGTTCGCCGCGACCGTGGCCTGCTGGGCCCCACCGAAGAACAGGGCCGACCCGCCGAACACGTCCCCCTCCCGGAAGTACTGCAGGACGCGTTCGGCGTCGCCGTGGCGCACCCCGACCTTGAGGAACCCGCTCCGGACGATGAACAGGTCCGATGCCGGCGCCCCCTCCAGGTACACCACCTCACCGGGGTGATAGACCCTGAACGTCGCCTCGTGCAACAGGGTCTCGATGTCCCGATCGGGGAACCCGGCCAGCAGCGGGTGCGTCCTGGCCTGGGTCCACGTGGCGCGGCGGCGATAGAGCTCGTCCATCGTCTGCTTGAACGGGGCGGACTCGCGCATCAGGCGGTACACCGCGGCCTTCGGGAGCTCCACCACGATCGAGTCGGCGACCGCCGTGATCGTGAACAGCTCCTCCTGGTTGCCGAGCACGGCGATCTCGCCGTGGAACGAGCCCGGGCCCATCACCAGGATTCGGGTCTGCTCCCGTCCGATCGTGGTGGTCGACTGCTCGACCGCGCCGTCGAGCACGACGTACAGGCGCTCGTGGAACTGGCCCTCACGGCACAGGACCTCGCCGGGAGCCAGCCGCCGGAGGGTCACCGACAGCAGGATCCGCCGGAGGTGCCCCGGCTCGACGCCGCGGAACAGCGGCAGGGCCGCCATGTGGTTCGACAGCGCGTCGAGCGTCCACCCCGATGGATAGATGTCCGGTCCGATCTGCAGCGGCATCAGCCGGTCGGGCTCGACGTCCTCGACCTTCATCTTGTTCCACAGGACGATGTCGGCCCGGTGGAGGTCGGCGGGGCACACCGGCACGCACTGCTGGCACTGGGTGCAGGCCATCACGAAGTCGATGACCTGCGGGTCAGTGATGTGCGGCGCCAGCGCGCCGGCGTTGAGCTGCGCGATCGTCACGAAGTGCTTGTCCGGAAGCGGACAGGCCAGCAGACAGTCGTTGCAGCCGATGCAGGCCATGACCTCCCGCTCGACCTCCTGCTGCAACGAGGTGAAGTAGTCGACCGCCATCAGCTCACCGGGGGACTATCGCTCGGCTTGGACACCATCGCTCGGAGCTCCTTCCGGCCTCGCTCTTGAGTCCCCCGGACCCCCAGGCTGTCCGGGGGACTATCGCTCGGCTTGGACACCATCGCTCGGAGCTCCTTCCGGCCTCGCTCTTGAGTCCCCCGGACCCCCATCAGCTCACCTCGAACCTGCACACGACGTCGCCGAACTGGACCGTCGTTCCGGGTTGGAGCGTGACCTTCTGTTGGGGCTGCAGCCGCTGGCCGCCCACCGCGGTCCCGTTGGTCGAGCCGAGGTCGGTCACCGACCACTGCCCGCCCCGCTGGTCGAGGGTGGCGTGCTGCCTGCTCACGGTCTGGTCGCGGAGCACGATGTCGACCCCGGGGTCTCGCCCCACCCGCAGCGACTCCCGGGTCAGCGCGAACGACAGCCCGACCATGGGCCCGGCGGTCACGGCCAGGTGCGGGCCGGCCGGTGCCCTTCCCGTGGGCGCGGCGGGCCCGGGTACCTGCGGGGCGGGCGAGGGCGGAGGCGGCGTGGGCAGCGGGGCGCCCGTGTCGTCGACGGGAGGCGTGAGCGGGGCCGTCGGTGCGGCCGCGCCCGGCGGCGGGGGCGGCGCTGCCGGCGCCGGCGGGCCGGGAGGCGGCGGGCCGGGGACAGGTGGCGGGGGTGGGGCCGCCGACGGTCCGGTCGCAGCTGGGGGGAACACCGGCGGCGTGGCCGGTGGCACATGGTAGGCGGGCGGCGGGGTCGCCGGGGGCGCCCCCGCGGGGGCCTGCCCTCCCACTCCGTGGAACGCGAGGTCCGTCATCCCGACGTGGATCACGTCGCCGTCGGTGAGGAGATGGGGAACGGACACCAGCTGCGCGTTCACGTAGGTGCCGTTGCGGCTGCCGACGTCCCGCAGGTACAGGTCGTTGCCGAGCCGGGTGATCTGGGCGTGCGTGTACGACACGGCCGGGTCGGAGATCGCGACGTCGGACTTCGGGTCGCGGCCGAGGTTCATGGTCTGCCCGGCGAGGTCGTGACGCTTCCCGGCCACGTCGAGCCACCCGAGCACGGCTCCGACCGGCGCCATGATCACGGTGGGCTCGCGGACCCGGGCGCCCGACGGATACGCCCCCCCCACCTCGGGGGCGGGCGCGGCACCGGGCGTCACCTCGGGAACCTGCGGGGCCTGCGGGCCGAAGCCGGCGCTCGGCGCAACCTGGGACGCCGGAAGCGACACGCTGAGCCTCGTGGAGCCGAGGCGGATCACGTCCCCCTGGCGCAGCGGCGTCGGAGCCATCACCGGCACGTCGTTGATGAACGTCCCGTTGCGGCTGCCGGCGTCGGAGAGCATAAACGCGTTGACCTCCAGCCGGATCTGGGCGTGTCGGCCGGAGACGTACTCGTCGGACAGCACGACGTCGTTCTCGGGATGGCGGCCGATGACCGTCACCGGCCTGGTCACCCGGTACGACTGGCCGCCCTGCAACGACAGCGTGAGCTCGGGGGCCTCTTGCGTGGGAAGCGTCGGGAGGTCGGGGATCGCCCGGACCGCGCTCCCCCGCCGGAGCTCGCTGTTCGTGGGAACAGCCTCGTCCTCCGCGGCAACGGTCTCCGAACCACGCCCGACGGCATCGGGGTCGTGCTCGTCCAGCCACGACGCCACGTCGAACCGGGGATCGAGGAGTCCGGTGGCCACCTCCGAGACGTCGACGCCCAGCTCGATGAGTCGCCCGAACTGCAGGGCCCGGGAGCGGACGCCCTGGCGCCGGTTCCCGAGCATCAGCGCGCCGACCAGCTTGCCGTCGCGCAGGATCAGCTTCCGGTACCGGATCTCCCGCCCCGTGCGGGGGAAGTCGGGGATGACCTGGTCGCCCTCTCCCTCGATGGTCCGCCCGACCGCGCCCAGGTCGAGGTCCCACAGCCGCGTGGCGTTGTACTGCACGCCCACCCGGTACCGGTGGGTCCCGCCGCTCATGTTGATCCCGGCGGCGCGGCCCTGGAGCCGGGCCGGCTCCCACAGCCCGAACCCCCGGCGCCTGCCGGTGGCCGGGTCGAGGACGGCCGCGATGTCGCCGGCCGCGAACACGTTCGGGACGTTCGTCTGCATCCGTTCGTCGACGGGGATGCCGCGCTCGGTGGCCACGCCGGACCCGTCGAGGAACTCGATGTTGGCCCTGATGCCGATCGCGGAACCGACCAGCTCGCAGGGCAGCTCCTGGCCGGACTTCAGCCGGACGGCACGAACACGCCGGTCCTTCGAGCCGAGCACCTCGGTGATCTCCTCGTTGAGGCGGAGGTCGACGCCGCCGGAGCGCATCCGCGACCACACGAGGTCGGACGCGGTCCGGTCCAGGACGCCCTCCATGAACATGTCACCGCGGATGACGTAGGTCACCTCGACGCCGCGGTTCCGGAGGCCCTGGACCCACTCGATGCCGAGTGGCCCCGCCCCCACGATCACCGCCCGCTTGATCTGCTTGCCGGCGAGCCCGTCGAGCACCACGCGGGCGTCCTGCATGGTCCGCATGGTCATGACTCCCGCGAGGTCCGCGCCCGGCCACGGCGGCAGGTTGGGGTTGGCGCCCGCGGCGATCAGCAGCCGGTCGTAGGGCAGCCCACCACCGCTCGCCAGGCGCAGCGTGCCGGCCTGTGTGTCGACCTGGGCCACCCGCGCCTGGAACCGCTCGACGCGGAACTCCGTGTAGAAGTTGGGCGGGACCGCGAACAGCTGTTCCTCGCGCAGCTCGCCGATCAGGAAGTTCGTCAGCGCAGCCCGGTAGTAGGCCGCCTGGGGGTCGTCGGACAGGATGATGACCCGTCCATTGGGATCGGCCCGGCGGATGTAGAAGGCGGCGGTCGTGCCGGCAGCGCCGTCACCGATGATCGCGTACCGGGTCACGCTCCCTCCGCTCGACCCACCGTGGGCCCCGGATCGTATCCCCGCCGACCCGTTCGTTCAATCGGTCCGATTTGTTCCAGTTGGGGGAGAAGGAACGTCGCAGCCTAGTGGAGGTCGACCCGGATGAGCCTTCCGTCGAACACGATCAGCCACAGCGCATCCCCGCCCACCGCGAGGGCCTGCGCGCCGGGTCCCTCGAACACGCGCTGAACGATCCGGGTCGTGGGATCGAGCCGGCCCAGGAGCTTCCGCTGCTGGAACCAGATCCCGTCGTCGGCTGCCGACGCGACCCACCCCCAGGCGACGGCCTTCGGGATCGGCTCTCCCAGGATGCCACCTGTGGCTGGATCGATACGGACGAATCCGAGGTCGGTGGAGCACCAGATCTGGTCGTTCCACTGGACCAGGGCACCGCCGGCGTGGGAGGTCACCGGTGCCAGCTCGACACCGCCAGACCGCGGGTCGAGCCGCTCGACCTGGAGCCGGGCTCCGGGCCACACGTATTCCTCCACCAACACCCCCGCATTGGTTGCGGCGACGCGGCGGATGTAGTCCGCGCCCACCGGAAACCTCGCGACGACCGCGGCTGCTTTCGCGTCGACCTGTACGAGCTCGGCCTGACTATCGCCGTCGCCAAACACGCCCGCCCACACGGTCCCGGCGCCGTCGATGGCAACGTCCGCTGCGGAGGAGCCACCGACATCGATGACGGCGGTGACCCGGTTCGTTCCGGGGTCGATCCGCGTCACCACCCCGTCCGTCCGGCCGTGGGTCGGAGCCCGGTCGGTGCCGCCCACCACCCAGAGCGACCCGTCACCGAACGTCATTCCGCCGCCGCCGATCTCCCAGGGAGGAACACCTGGGACCTCGATCGTCGCGACGATCGTGTTGGTGGCGGGGTCGATCCGTCGGACAACATCGCGCTGGTTCACCGCCCCGACGTACGCGGCGACCCACACGCTTCCGTGGCCATAAGCCACCGACGTGACCTGGCCTCTAGGTCCCACCGGGATGGTCGCCGCGACATGGGGGGAAAACGAAGGGAGCGGGGCAGAGGAGACCGGAGGCGAGCTCGTCACCGGGCCGCTGCGCCCGGCGAGCCGGAGCGGCAGCACGATGGCCGCCGCGCACAGCAGAACCACCAGCCCGACCACCGCCACGAGGCCCGAGCGGCGGCGCGGGGGGAGAGGGCGGGGATCCCGCGCCTGGATGTCGGGCCACAGGTCGGGGCTCGGCGTTCGGGCGAGCGAGTCGAGTGTCTGGCGCAGATCAGTCATCGTTGTCCTCCTCGAGCAGGGCGCGAAGCCGGCGGCGCGCCCGCATGAGGTGCACGCGCACGGCGGCGGACGTCGACCCGATGGCCTCGGCGACCTCGCGCGAGGTGTAGCCGAGCGCGTCGTGCATCACGACGGCCGCGCGCTGGTTTCGGGACAGGTGCCGCAGGGCAGCCAGCAGATCCCGTGCGGGCTCCTCGAGCTCGTATGCGGTTTCCGGCACGCTCGCCTCCGTTCGTCCCCGCTCCTTCAGCGCTCCCGCGGAGATGCGGAACATCGCCCGCCACAACCACCGTTCCGGGTCGACGAGCTCGTCGCCCCGGCGGAGGGCCTGGGCGAAGGCCTCTGCCACCGAATCGCTCGCGAGCTCCGGATCGCGCGTGTATCCGAGGGCAGCACGCCACATCCGGCCGCCGTGCTTCCGGTAGATCCGCTCGATCTCATCGGACCCCGACGCCACCGCCCCGTCCCGCCCCTCCCGGACAACAGGAGCCGCGGGACGCGAATGTGTGAACACCCGGAAATGACTTCCGATGTGAGCTCCAGGATCCCGCTTCCGGACCGGGGTACTCCGACGTCGGGTGGTTGACCGCCCCCTACCCTCGAATAAGTCCGTCGAGCCGGTTGCGTCGCGCATGAGCCTCTCCCTCGCGGCCGCCACTTGACGGATGTCGGTGCTTCCTGTAACACTTAACCGTATGGTTCAGTCTCAGGTACTCGACCGGACGTTTTCGGCGCTTTCGGATCCGACGCGCCGCGACATCCTCGATCGCCTGGCGGCCGGACCCGCGTCGATCAGCGAGTTGGCGCGGCCCATCGGCATCTCGCTTCCGGGTGTGATGAAGCACGTCCACATCCTCGAGGAGGCCAACCTCGTGGTTACCGAGAAGCTCGGCCGAACCCGCGAATGCCGACTCGGTCCCGAGCAGATGGCCGACGCAACCCGGTGGATCGAGCGGCATCGCCGGCAGTGGGAGCGCCGGCTCGACCGGCTGGAGACCTACGTCGAGCGTAGGCAGAAGGGAGTCCGAGCATGAGTCACGACCTGAGGCTGGAACGAACCTTCGACGCGGGGCCGGACGTCGTCTTCGACGCGTTCCTCGACCCCGGCGCCCAACGCGCACTGTTGGCCGACGGCCCGGACTGGATCGTCGAGTCCGAAGTCGATCTGCGCGTCGGTGGCACGTGGACCCTGGTTTGGGGATCCTCACGAGACAAGCTGTTCCGCGAGGTGGCCGTGTTCTCCGAGGTCGACCGACCGAGTCGACTCGCGTACGCCGTCACGGCCACGTTCGCGGACGGGCGGACGCTTGAAACAGAGATCGAGATCACGTTCGAGGGCAAGGACGGACAGACCAACATGACGCTCGTCCAGACCGGGTTCCCGTCGGCCGCGATTCGTGACGACTTCAAGGGCGACTGGCCGAACTTCCTGAAGCGGCTCGAGCACGTGGTGATGGAAAGAGCCGCCGCGGGGGCCGCCTGACGGGACAGGGTGACGAGCAGATGATCAGCTCGGGGAGGGCGCCGGTGCGGGGGGTGTCGGGGAGCCGCTGATCGGCCCCGAGGCGACCTCGCCGCGGGCGTCGGCGATCATCTTGCGGGCCGTGGGGCCGTACGAGCCGTAGGGCGAGGCGTCCAGATAGCGCTGGAGGTAGGGGATCGCGTCCTGGGGGCGGTCCAGGCCTCGCAGCAGGATCGCGCCCTTGTAGAACAGCGCCTCCGGGTAGCCGGGCTGGATCTTCAGCGCTCGGTTCTCGGCGTCCAGCCCCTGGAGGGGGCGGCCCGAGAGGTGCACCAGCAAGCCGAAGTTGGCCAGCGCGTCGACGTTGTCCGGCTGGATCGCCAGCGCCGCCGTGTACTGGCGGAAGGCGTCGCCCAGCTGTCCGCTGTCCTGCAGGCGGTGCGCGTAGTCGAGCCGCGCGGCGACGTCGTGGGGGTTCGCGCGAACCCGGTCGCGGAAGAACTTGATGGGGTCCGTGATGCCTTGGCCGGCGCCGCGGTCGTGCAGGGACCGCACCAGCGCGGGGACGAGCCCGACGGACAACGCGATCACCGCGACCAGGGCGATGGCCAGGTACCGGGCCGGGCTCCGCCGGGGGCGCTCGACCGGTCCCCCCTCTTCCTTCTTCCTGCGCTCGTCGATGGCGCGCAGGACCCGCGCCATCCGGGTCTCGGTGTCGTCGCACAGCCGGAGGTACTCCTCCGCGTCGATCGCGCCCGCGTCGCGTGAGGCCTGGAGGTCCTTGAGCGACACGAGGAGCGCGAGGCGGCGGTCGTCGAGGGGATCGGCCAGCGGCTCCAGCGCGGGGGCGGTCGCCCGCCGGTACGGCGCCACGGCGCCGAACACCACGGTCGCCATCATCGCCGCCAGGGCCGCGGTGACGATCACGGTCGTCACGGGACCTCCTCCAGCTCGGCGATCTCGCGCTGGATCCGGTCGCGCTCCTCGCCGGTCAGGCGCGGTTCGTCGGACGACTCACCGCGGTCCGCGACCACCGCGTGGTCGTCGACGGGACTCGCCGTGCGGCGACGACGACGCACCACCGTGAAGGCCAGCCCCCCGCCCGCCGCGATCGCCAGCGCCGGGGCGAGCCACGCGAACAGGCCGATCCCGCCGGCGTCGGGGGTCAGCAGGATCCACCGCCCGTACCGGGCGACGAAGAAATCGTCGATCTGCGTCGCCGTCTGCCCCAGCCGGAGCCTGCGGGCGATCTCGACGCGCATCTCGCGCGCGATGCCCGAGGGCGAGTCGGCCACGGACAGGTTCTGGCATTCGGGGCAGCGGAGCTCCGCGGCGACGACGCGCACCCGTTCCTGGAGCGTGGCCGG
>WNGA01011944.1_pt1 | contig 20013 bp, 26 predicted proteins | sample 5400061 | NCBI WGS metagenome assembly WNGA01 (sample SAMN13153366, study PRJNA577476) | soil metagenome | isolation source: 100 cm soil or saprolite under grassland replicate 2 | place: USA:California | collected 2016-06-15
ACAGCGTCGTCGCCGTGCCGAGGTGCTCCTGCGCCTCCCGCGGCTTGCCCAGCCCTCCAGCGCGGCCCTGGAGGTGAGGATCTTCTCGGCGAGGTGACTCGGGGTATAGGAGTCGGGCAGCGCGCCGACGCGGATCGCGGACGGCGGAGTGGCCCCGCTGACAGCCTGTCCGCACTCCTTGCAGAACTTCGCGCCAGCGGCAGCGCGGTGCCGCAGGCCCGCACGCGAGAGCCAGCGGGCGGCCGCACTCCAGGCAGAACTTGGCGTCGCCAGAGTTGTCGCGCCTTTCCGTCCTACTCGATCACTTGATCCGCCAGTAACAGCAATCGCCGGATCGTGAGACCGAGGGTCGTCCCCCTGTGATCACGAGGGGATCATCAGCTGCAGGCGATGCCCGTCGGGTTGACCGTCGCCGCCGCGACGCGAATGCGCACCTCGCCGGGGCCGGGCCGCGGCTCCGGCAGCTCCGACAATTCCAGGACTTCGGGGCCACCCAATCGGGAGAAGGTCACCGCTCGCATCAGTATTTTCCGCCGAGCTTTCGGTGGTCCCAGCTGATCACCTTCTCGGGAACGATCTTGAGCACGACGCGCTTCGGCGCGCTGGCCTGAGCACCCGGCTGGGCCGGCGACGGAGTCGATTGCGCCTCCGCACGCCCCTCGAACGCCGCCCTGACCGCCTCCTCGCTTTCGAGGATCTCGCACCGGCCGCGAATCATCACGCCACGCAGCTCGGCGTAGGTGTCACCGCTTTCCACCATCAGCGCCACCTTGGCGTTGCGTCGAACGTTGACGACCTTCTGAGCCTTCCCGTACGAGGTCATGTAGAAGGCGCCATCCCGAGCGAAATAATTCATCGCCACGACGTGGGGGAAGCCGTCCTTGTCGATGGTGGCAAGGGCAGCCTTCTTGCGCTCCCGGAAGAACGCGGCTTGCTCGTCGGGACTCAGTTGGATCTGCTGGCGTCGAGTGCTCGGCATTTCGTGCACGTCTCCTCTCGGGCGTCTCGATCCTACTACGTCATGCGCTTGCCTCGCTGTCGTTCCGACGGGACAATGCGCCGAGAACGATCATGCTGCCCATCAGAGAAGTCCTGGTGACCGTGCCGGTATCCGACGACGCTCTCGGTCGTATCGCGGCGGTCGACCGATGCCTGCACGTGGTCGATGCCCGGGGCGGGTTCGACGTCGAGCTCCGCGAGACCTGGCCGCCGTGGACGGTCCACCGCTACCTCGGTGAGCGTGCAGGATCAATCGGCTCACGCCAGGAGCGCGACCAGCTGCTGGCCCGCGCCGAGATCGTCCTCGGGGGTTTTCCGTTTCCGCTGGATCTCCGGGCCCGGGCGCCGCGCCTGCGCTGGTTCCACCAGCTCCCGGCCGGGGCGAGCAACCTGTTACGCGGGGATCTCTGGGGCAGCGAGGTCATCGTCACCACCTCGCGCGGCCATGGCAACACCCGCGCGATGGCCGAGTACGCCCTGGCCAGCCTCCTTCACTTTGCCAGGGGGCTCCACCATGCGTCTGGCGATCGGCAGCGGCATCGCTTCGACCATCGCCCGTACCGCCCCCTGCTCCTGCAAGGGAAGACGATCTGCGTCGTGGGCGCCGGTGGCATCGGCCAGGAAGTCGGGCGGCTGTGCGCCGGTGCGGGCATGCGGGTGATCGGCACGCGGCGCCGGGTGGCGGCCCATGCCGCACTGCCGGCCGGATTCAGCCGCCTGGAAAGCCCCGAGCGTCTCCATGCGCTCCTCGGGGAGAGCGATGGCGTGGTGGTCTGCTGTCAATGGACACGGGAGACGACCAAGCTGATCGGTCCGGAGGCGTTTGCCGCCATGAAGCCGGGCGCGATCCTGGTGAACGTCGCGCGAGGCGAGATCATCGACGAAGAGGCGTTGATCGCCGCCCTCGCGGCGGGAAGGCTGCGGGGCGTGGCCCTCGACGTCTACGTGGGCGAGTTCGAGCACGAGCCCGATCGTCGCCTCTGGGACGACGAGCGGGTCCTCATCACCCCGCATGTCTCGGGCGGCGGCGACGTGCGCCAGCATCGGGGGATCGATCTCTTCTGCGACAACCTGCGCGCCTATCTGGACGGGCGGCCCCTGACCAACGTCGTCGATTGGGCAGACGGTTATTGACCAATGGCCGCGGGTCAGCGCGGGAGTACGTGCCCTGGAAGAGATAGCGCGCCATGGCTCAGGCGCTCGCTCGCCCCGCCCGAGAGCCATGGCGATGCGTGTAGACCCACGTGAACTCCGCGCCGAGCAGGAAGATCTGCGCCGAGTAGTAGACCCAGACCAGCAGCACCACCAGAGACCCCGCCGCACCGAACGCGGAGGCGATGCCGGTTCGGCCCAGATACAAGCCGATGAGAAGCTTGCCGACCGTGAACAGCAGCGCCGTGACCGTCGCGCCGATCCACACGTCGCGCCAGTCGATGCTCACGCGCGGCAGGGACTTGTAGATCATCGCGAAGATCAGCGTGACGATGACGAAGGTGACGATGAAGTTGATCGTCTCGAGGATCAGCTCCCAGGCGCCGAACAGCGGGCCCCACCATTTGCCGAGCGCGGCGAGTGCGGCACTCACCACCAGCGAGACGAGCAACAGGAACCCGAGGCCCAGGATCATGCCCAGCGACAGCACCCGCGTCCGTAGCCAGGGCCACACGCCTTCGGATGGCGGGGTCGCCTCGGCGCGCCAGATGCGGTCGAGCGCGCTCTGCAGCTCGGCGAACACGCTCGTGGCTCCGACCAGGAGCGTGATGATCCCAACGAGGGCGGCGAGCGAGCTCTTCTCCGGATCGCTGGCACTCTTGAGCAGGCCCTCCACGACGAGGGCGCCTTCGTCCCCCATGATGCCTCGCAGCTCCGCGAGCACATGCCCTTGGGCCGCGTCGTTGCCGAACAGGATGCCGGCGACCGCGATCACGATGACCAGGAGCGGCGCGATGGAGAACATCGTGTAGTAGGCCAGGGCCGCGCCCATGCTGGGGGCGTAGTCATCGATCCACGCCGACACCGAGTGCCGGACCATGACCCACAGGTCCATGATCTTCATCGCGGCTTCAGAGAGACACCCGTCAGCCTGACCACACGACTCGTCCCTCGACCGCGATGGAGGCGACCAGGCGTGGATCGAGCGTCATCCTTCGACCCCGCTCGGGAGACAGCAGCGCCTCGGGCTGGAGGTCGCGAACCCGGAGGAAGACCAGCTCGCCGCCGTCGATTCCCTCGAAGCTCATTCCGCCGAATCCGACCTGGGCCGCCCCACCGGTGTCCTCGGCGAAGACGATCTGATCGGTCGGCAAGGGCACCTCGGCTCCGTCCCGGAAGACGACAGACGTTCCCGGCGGACCGTTGTGCAGGATCGGCAGCTTCGACACGACCTCGGGCTCGCGGACGATGCGGGTGCCGGACACGAACTCGATCAGCAACGGATACGCCGTCATGTCAGTCATTCCTTCGCCGGCGGCAGCGAGTTGAGAAAGTCCAGCAGGACCCGGTTGAATTGGTCGGGCTGATCCAGGTTCGACGAATGGCCCGCGCCCGTGATCGCCTCCAGGCGCGCACCGGGGATCTTCTTCGCGATGTATTCGCAGGGGGCCAGGAACGGCGTGTCCTGGTCGCCGACGATCACCAGCGTGGGCACGGCGATCGACGGCAGCCCGTCGATGACCGTCGAGCCCTGCTGGGCGAGGACCCCGCGCGTGGCGTGGGCGAGAGCGCCCGCCGAGCGATGACGGCTCCTCGTTTCCTGAACTTCACGACTGCGGCTCGCCAGGCTCTCGAGGCCCTGCGCCTCCAGCTCGACGGCGCGCGCGAAAGCGCGCGCGTTCCATTGCTCCCGCGCCTGCGCGTTGCGATAGCCCGGGCCGGAGTCGCAGATCACCAGCGCTTCGACCATCTCGGGATGCGCGAGGGAGAAGGCGAGCGAGACGTATCCGCCGAGCGAGAGGCCGCCGATGACGGCGCGCTCGATCCCGAGGTGGCCGAGCAACGCGCGGATGTCGGCCACGGTCAGCTCCAGCGAGTACTGCGCGGGATCGTCGGGAGTGTCGGTCTGGCCATGCCCGCGGATGTCCCAGCTGATCACTCGATACCGATCGGCGAGTGCCCGATGCTGGCCATCCCACGCGGTCCGGCCCGACAGGTGGCCGTGAGTCAGCAGGATCGGGCGCCCCCGCCCGGTGTCCCGATAGTCGATCTCGATCCCGTTCACTCGTGCCTTGGCCATCGTGTTCCTTTCTGCTGATGCGCGGCTCCAGACGAGCACGTGTCCGCTGCTCGGCGGGCATCGTATCACCGAGTCGCAGCGACGAGTCGCGCCGCGCCTGGAACACCTCCTCAACCATAATGTTTAGAAGTCAAAGTCTGACCCCGTCGTGGCGTCGACGTGATCGGGCGCTTCCAGGTTGCCGAACGGATTTTGCTTGACACGTTGGTAGAACGGCGGTTGCGCGCACTGGCTGGCCTGGCGCGTTGGAATGGACGTCGGCGCCGCCCGCGAGCGCGTCCGTGAGCGATTGCTCGCGGTCGGTCGCGCCGGCAGCGCGTGCCAGGTCGAGCGGATTGTCCGCGGCTGGCGCCGGGTCGACCAGATCGCCGAGGCGCGTGAGACGGCTCACCGCCACAAGAGTCGCGCCCTGCACGTGTATCAAGACGAAGACGGTATGGTCGTCATCCGCGGTCGATTGACTCCCGAGGAGGGCGCCGTGCTCATGCAAGCCCTCGCGGCGGCTCGCGAGACGCTGTATCGGCGGGCGCGGGGCACGGCGGCGGCCCACGGCCCCGTGGACGTTTCCTCGGAAACGTCATCGATGGCCCAGCAGCAGGCGGACGCGCTGGCGTTGCTGGCCGAGACCGCGCTCCACCAGGGCCTGGATCCCGAGGCGCCGGGCGAGCGATACCAAGGTCATCGTCCACGTCGATGCTCCCGTCCTGGCGGATGCCGACGCGCCCGGCCAGTCCGTCCTCGAGGGCGGCACACACGTTTCCTCGGAAACGTCTCGCCGGCTGGCGTGCGACGCGAGCCGCGTGGTGATGCGGCACGATGCGGACGGGCGAATCGTCGAAGTGGGCGCGCGGACGCGCACGATTCCGCCCGGGCTGTGGCGTCCGGTTCGGCCAGGGCCATCACATCCGTCACTGGGCCCACGGCGGGCCGACGACACTCTCGAACCTCGCGATGCTGTGTCGGCGTCATCACCGCGCCATGCACGAGGAGGGCTACCAGGTAGAACGACTGTCGGACGGTGCGCTCCGGTTCCGGTGGCCTGACGGGAGGTTGCTACACGATGTCCCGCCGCTACCAGCGATCCCTGACGATCCGGTTCAGTCGCTCCGGGCGCGAAACGCCGCGGGCACTTGGAGAAGATCGAATCTCTGCAAAGTCTACGGCCGGCTGATCGGCTATCCCTGCGGTCTGGAATTCAGCCAAAAAGGGCACGGAGAAACGCTGGCGCGGCTCGTTCCTCCGGCAGTATGCTCGCCAGACCGGCGGCGGACCCGCCGGCGGGGCACGACCCCCCGCCCTGCGAGAACGATCGACAAAGGAGCGCGCGGACGATGAAGTGGTGTCGCTTCCAGGTGGACCAGCACGTGAGCCACGGTATCGTCGATGGCGAGACGGTCACGGAGGTCGCGGGGACTCCCTTCGGAGCGCACACGGTCACCAGCACGAGCCATCCCCTCGGCCAGGTGAAGCTTCTGCCACCCGTCATCCCGCCGATGCTGTACGCCGCAGGGCCGAACTACCGGGGTCACGTGGAAGGAATGGCCCGGCGGCGGAACGTGGCGCCGAGCTACCCGACGAGGCCGGAGCCGAACTTCCGTTCCGTGCACGCGCTCATCGGTCCCGAGGACAACATCGTCGTGCCGAAGGACTGCGCCGGAGCGGTCCAGCCGGAGGGGCAGCTGGCGGTCGTCATCGGCACGAAGGCGCGGAACGTCTCGCGCGAGCGCGCCCTCGATCATGTGTTCGGCTACAGCATCGGCAACGACATCAGCCAGCGGGACTGGCAGCGGGGCGATCGGACCATGTTCCGCGGCAAGAACAGCGACACGTTCAAGCCGTTCGGTCCCTGGATCGTGACCGATCTGGATCCCACGAAGTTCCGGATCGTCGTCCGCCACAACGGCACGGTATGGGAGGATTTCTCCTCGGCCGATCAGATCTGGGACACCGCCACGTGGATCGAGGAGCTGAGCCGGTACACGACCCTTCACCCTGGAGACGTGTTGTGGATGGGCACTCAGGGGGCGGACGGCGACATGGTCCCGGGCGACGTCATCGAGGTCGAGATCAGCGGCATCGGCGTGCTCAGAAACCACGTCGTGGCCGACACATCCTGAACGGAGGTCAGGCCATGTCCAGGATCAAGCTCATCCATCACGTCAACGTCCAGATCAGCGACCGCGCGCGGACGCGGGACTGGTACATGAAGGTGCTGGGCGCGGAGTTCCTCGATCGGGGGCCGGCGCTCAACGAGCGCCAGCTGCAGCTCCGCCTCGGCAGCTGCGAGATTCACTTCACCGAGACGGCCCAGCCGACCTGCGCGCCCTCCGCGCATTTCGCGCTGGAGGTGGACGACTGGGAGCCCATGCTCGCCCACCTGGAGACGCTGAGGATCCCGCACGTGCGCACGTCGGCCGCCTCGGTCCGACGGAACATCGGCGGCACCGATCCCTATCAGGGGCGCCGCGAGGACACGGGCGAGCACTACACCTACGTCCACGACCCCGACGGCAACATGATCGAGCTGGTCTATCATCCGCTCGGGATCGAGGACTCGAACGGCCGGAAAATCGAGGTGGCGCACGACACCCAGCTGCGCTGGATGCAGATCCCCGGCTTTGTCGCCGCCGCCGAGCGAACGTGAGGAGAGACGCGATGGCAGGACAGACGGACCTCTTCGAGATCATGCAGACGATGCGGGCGATGCGGCGGCTGAAGCCCGACCCGGTGCCCGATGAGCTGATCCGGAAGATCCTCGAGGCCGGGATCTGCGCCCCCAACGGCGGCAACACGCAGCGTTGGCGCTTCCTGGTCGTCAAGGATCCGGAGATCAAGCGGCGCGTCCAGGTGCACTACAAGCGAGCGTTCGACGAGGTCATCGGACCGCGCTATCGCACGAGCACGCCGCCTCCCGGCGTCACCAAGGAGCAGTACCTGAGGCAGCACGCGGCGGTGGAGTATCTGACCGATCACTTCCACGAAGCGCCGGTGTGGATCGTCGCGTGCCTCGACGAGGGGACGGCGACGCCGACACGCATGTCCGGGGCCTCGATCTACCCCGCCGTGCAGAACATGCTGCTGGCCGCGCGGGCCCTGGGGCTCGGGGCCACGCTGACCACCCGCCACCTGCTGTATGAGAAGGAATCCGAGGCCGCGCTGGGCCTGCCCCCGGGCGTCCACTCCTATGCCATTCTCCCGATCGGCTATCCCATGGGAAAGTTCGGCCCGGTCGGTCGCGCGCCGCTCGCCGATATCGTGTATCAAGACCGCTGGGGCGAGGCCTACCCCGCCCGCTAACCGCTAACCGCGAAAGGAGCCCTCCATCATGCCGAGAGTGGCCGCCATCACCGGAAAGTCCGACGTGGCCGCACAGCACCACGACGTCGTCGACCACGTCCTGAAGGTCTTCGGCAACATCCGCGGGCCGTTCAGCGTCCTGCTGCACAGTCCGAAGCTGGCCGAGAAGCTCCTGGGCCTCGGGGACTTCTACCGCGACGACAGCATCGTCGCGTCCAAGGATCGCTCGCTGGCCATCCTGGTCGGCGTCCGCGAGCGGAAGGCCGCCTACGTGTGGGCCGCGCAGGTGAACGCCGCGCGTCGCGCCGGCGTGCGCGAGGAGGCGATCGACGTGATCCGCAAGAAGGGCGATCCCGGCAAGCTCCCCGCCGAGGAGCGCGAGATCGTGGCCTATGCCGAGCAGCTCTTCGGCAAGAACCGGGTCGACCAGCCCGTGTTCGATGCGCTCGTCAAGCGGCACGGGGTGCAGTGGGTGGTCGAGCTGACGGCGAACGCGAACTATTACGGCATTCTCTGCGGCATCGTCAACGCGTTCGAGGTGCCGGCCCCGCCCGAGGGCGACAAGCTGCCGTCATGAAGATCTCGACCCCCGACCTCGTGACGAACTCGTACTTCCCCGCCCTCGCCGCCGAGGAGCTCGGGCTCTTCCGGGAGCAGGGTCTCGACGCCCACGTCGAGCTCCTGCCCTCGCTCGGCGCGGTCACCGCGCTGCGAGACGGCGCGGTGGACTTCGTCGCCGGGAACTCACACTCGCTGTTGCTCGCCTTCCCCGGCTTCAAGGGCGCGAAGCTCCTGGTGACGCTCTCCCAGGGAACGCCCTGGCTCCTCGTCATGCGGGCGGATCTCGCCGCGCGCCGCGGCGACGTCGGCGTGGTGAAGGGCCGGCGCATCGGCGCCGCGCCCGGACCCGACCGTGCGCTCCTGGGCCTCCTCGCCGAGTCCGGGATCGATCCGGCCCGGGACGGCGTCGCGATCGCTCCCGTCCCCGGCGCGCTCGATCCCGGAGCCTCCTTCGGCGTCCTGGCCGCCGATGCCCTCGAGCGCGGCGTCGTCGACGGGTTCTGGGCCAACGCGCTCGGCAGCGAGACCGCCGTGCGCCGCGGGGTCGGCACGATCGTCGTCGACGTCCGGCGCGGCGACGGCCCGCCCGGCGCGGGGCAGTACACGTTCGCCGCGCTGTCGACGAGCGACGCGGTGATCGCGCGGGACCCGGAGCGCGTGGCGGGTGCCGTGCGGGCGATCGTCAAGGCGCAGCGCATGCTCAAGAAAGATCCGGCCCGCGCGACCGAGGTGGGTGGCCGTCGGTTCCCGCCGGCCGCGGCCGAGCTCATCGCCGCGGTCGTCGAGCGTGACCTCCCCTTCTATGATCCGGCGATCTCGGAGGCGTCGGTGAGCGCGATGAGCCGCTTCGCTCAGACCGTCGGCTTACTCAAAGCACCGGTGGCGTACGACGAACTCGTCCCGGCCCGTGTCCGCGGGCTCTGGTCTTAGGGAGCAATTCATGCCCAAGAAAGAAGTCATCGCCGTCAACATGGCCGCGTCCAACCCCAACCTGTCGGCGGCCACCAAGTTCGGCAACCTCGTGTTCGTGGCCGGCCAGACCGGCCGCCACCCGGTGACCGGAGAGCTCGGCAAGGACATCCGCGAGCAAACCCGCAACGTGCTCGAGCGGATCAAGACGGTCCTGACGGCCGCGGGCACGTCGCTCGACAACGTGCTGAGCGCGACGACGCATCTCACGAAACGCGAAGACCTCGCGGCCTACAACGAGGAGTACGCGAAATACTTCTCGACCGACAAGCCGGCGCGGACCACCGTGTCGGTCGCGCTGAATGCGCCGGAGCTGCTGGTGGAGATCACCGTCATCGCCTGCATCCCCGGCTGACGCCGAGCGCGGCGTTCGGGTCTAGTGAGCGGCCGTGCCGGCGAGCGCCTCCTCGAGGGGAAGGGCGAGGTGGTGGCCGCCCTTCGAGATCGCGCCGATTCTGCGCGCGATGGTGGACCACGTGTCGCCCTCGTCGTCGCTCAGGAAGACGTCGCCGTCCGTGGTGCCGGCGAAGAGCACCGAGCCGCCCGACCAGACGTTCAGCGTGAAGCCCTCGATGTTGCCGTGGATGTGGCCCGGCAGGCCGCCCTCGAGGTATTCCCAGCGCCGGCCGCCGTCGCGACTGCGGGCGACGCGCGCATCCGCCGTCTTCGTCTGGCGCCACTGGCCGGGCCCGCAGATCGCGCCCGCCATGAACACGGTATCCGGCTGGCGCGGATGGATGATGACGGCATCCGGGTACCCGATGCGGGCCGAGCGGTCGGTCAGCTGCTCCCACGTCTCGCCGGCGTCGCCGCTGCGGTAGACGCCGATGCCGTTGCCCATGACGAGATCGTCCGGACGCGCCCCCGTGACCATCATGCGGTGGACGTCCTCGAAGAACCCGCTGAGCTGGCGCCAGCTCCGGCCGCCGTCCGTGCTCTTGAAGGCGCCGCCGACCTCGACGCTGGCGTAGATCGTCTCCGCTGAACGCGGGTCGAAGGTGATGTGCTTGACGTGCGCGACGTGGGGCGGCGCAGGAAACATCCAGTCGCCGACGGACGGCACGGAGCGGAGCGACGGCAGCTCCCGCCACGTCTCGCCCCCGTCCCCCGTCACGAACAGGTGGGCGGGCTCGGTCCCCGCGTAGATCCGGACGCCGTCGTCGCCCCGGGCGACGCTCATCGAGTAGATGTTCGCGTGGTCGACGCCGCGATCCTTGCGCGTCCACGTCCGGCCGCCGTCGTCGCTGGCGTGAATCCCCTCGCCGTGAGTCCCGGCGAACAGGCGGCCGGTCTCGGGGTCCTCGACGAGGTTGCTGACGTGCTTGCCCTCGAGGGCGCGCACGGTCTCGCGCCAGGTCCCGCCGGCCCGCCGGAGCCAGGCCACGCCGTTGACGGTCCCCACCAGGATCTCGTCGGCCGGTTGATCGGTCTCGAACACGCTGGGTCCGCCGATCGACATCAAGACGCGCATGGCGACCTCCCGGTTGATGTTGGCCTCACTCTAATCCCGTCCCGCTCGCTTCTCAACGCTTGCGTTCGTACTTGATCAGCTTCTTGGCGCCGACCGAGGCCAGATAGACGTCCCCCGTGAGGGCGTCGACCCAGAGGCCGTGCCCCGACACTGGCGTGTCGAAGCGGGCCAGTACCTTGCCGCTCTTCTCCATCACGCTGATCGACGGCCGCTGCTCGCTCACGTAGGCGATCTCCTCGGCGTCGAAGGAGATGTCCGTGGGCTTCACGATGTCCCGCCACTGGGACAGGAACTTGCCCGCCCCCGTGAAGACCTGGATGCGGCTGTTCTCGCGATCGCAGACGTAGACCTGGCTTTGCCGGTCCACCCAGAGGCTGTGGGGCAGATGGAACTCCCCGGGCTCCTGCTTGCCCGGCTCGCCCCACGAATCGAGCAACGCGCCCTGGCTCGAGAACCGATGGACCCGGCTGTTGCGATAGCCGTCCGACACGTAGAGATCGCCGGACGGGGCGACCATCATCTCGGTCGGCTTGTTGAACGGGCCGGCCGAGCGCGGGGGCAGCTCGATGTCCTTCGTGGCCCCGGTATCCGACGCTTGACCGCGCGTGCCCACGACCATCAGGGGCTTGCCGTCGAGCGTGAACTTCAGCGCGACGTGGTCGTTGCGGTCGGTCACGTAGATCACGTCGTCGACGATGTTGATGCCGTGGGGATCGGCGAAGGTGCTGGCGGGTCCTTGCGCTGGAAGGCATACACGCGGTTCTGGGAGTCGGTGGCCACCGCGCTGACGCCACCGAAGGTCCATCCGTCCGGCAAGGTGGCCCAGTCCTCGCGCATCTCGTAGACGTACCGGCCGCTGCCGACGGTCGTCATGGCCGACCTCAGCTCTTCATGGCGCGGCTGATCTCGGTCTCCGCCCACACCATCGCCTCCTTGGGGCTCGAGGCGCTGGTGACCACGCGCGCGAACATGTTGGGAATGATGTAGCTGTTGGTGATGAGCTGGATCTTCTCGTCCGGGGGCGCCGGCCAGCCGTAGAGATGCGAGTACTGCGACATCGTCTTGAGGGGCTTGTACTTCTTGTCGATGTCCCAGACCGGGTGGTTCTCCATGTCGCGCCAGACCGGGTGGTTGTAGTTGTCGCCGGACATGATCCACTCGTGGTACTGCGCGGGCTCGAAGAACCAGCGCAGGAACTCCCGCGCCGGCTCCACGTTCTTGCTGTACTTCCAGATGCCGAGGCTGCGGGGGACGCCGACGGTGTGACGACCCGCCGGCCCCGCCGGCGCCGGGTGGAAGCCCGTCAGCTCCGCGACCGGCATCTTCTTCTCCTTGGCCACGACGTAATGGCTGATCGGGTTCTGGATCCACGACCCCTTGCCGGAGTTGAGCCACTGGTTGTTGGCGGCGTTGTCCCACGAGAGCACGACGGGGTCCATGGCGTCGTTGTAGAGCGCCCGCACGTACTCGATGGCCGTCTCGGTCTCTTTGGAGTTGATCGAGACGGTCTTTCCGTCGGGCGCGATATCCTTGGCGCCGTAGGACCACAGGACGGAATAGAGGCTCGAGACGGAGTCGGTCGTCTGGCTGATGGCGAAGCCGACGGGATGCCCGAGCTTCTTGAGCTTCCGCCCGGCCCGGAGCAAGTCCTCCCACGTGTCGGGCGCCTTCTCGCCGACCTTCTCGAAGAGGTCGATCCGGTGGCTGCCGGGAAACGAGATGTAGAGATAGGGCACGCCGAGCCACTGCCCCTTCACGAAGGCGTGCTCCCGCGTGAACGGATACCACTCGCCGTGCTTCTTCGCCAGGTCGTTGCAGATGTCGGAGACGTCGGCCAGCCCCGGCGCGAAGAGCCAGGGATAGTGCATCTCCAGGCTGACGATGTCGTGCCCGGACTTCGACATCAGCTCGGAAGCCAGCTTGGCCGACATCTGCACGCTCTGGATGTGATCGGTGCGCACGTTGACCCCGGTCAGTTTCGTGAAGCGCTTGCCGAGCTCGGTGAGCTTGGCGTCCGAGGTCGGCGCGTAGTTCACGGCCGTCAGGAGGCTGACTTCCCGGGCCGCCCAGGCGGCGGGCGGGCGACCCGCGGCCAGGATCCCGGCGAGCCCGGCCGTCGTGCGCACGAAGCCGCGGCGGGTCAGGGTCGGGGACGAGATGGAATGCGGCGTCGTGTCGTTCATGGCGCACCTCCGGCGGATGGTCGAGGCAGGGCGGGCAGCACGTCGGCGAGGGCGCGCGCGAGCTGCCCCTTCTGGTCCCACGAGGCGAATCGCAAGATCGGCGTCGTGCAGCCGGCCTCGAGATAGGCGCGGATCTTGTCGGCGACGGCGGCCGGCGGCCCGCACGCGAGCCAGCCCTCGATGTACTCGCGGGTCATCGCCGGGCTGTAGTACGTGTGCAGGAACTTCACGGCTTCCTCGAGCGCCGCACCGCGGTCGTCGTTGATGTTCACCATGAGATGGAGCGCCGACTCCATCCCTTCCGTCGGGCGACCCGCCTCGGCGGCGACCTCGCGGATCAGCGCCCAGCGCTCGGCGAAGCGGGCCACGGGCGTGTTGTCCGTCATCCAGCCGTCGGCCAGCAGGCCGACACGCCGCAGCGCCCGGTCGATCACGTGCGGTCGGGTCAGCTCGGGCTTGGGATTGGTCGCGATCCAGATCGGCGGGCACGGCTTCTGGACCGGCTTCGGCTCCAGCGTGAGATCGCGGAAGTCCCAGAACCGGCCCTGGTGGGTCACGTGCTCTTCCGTCCACAGCCGGCGGAGGATCGTGATGCCTTCCTCGAGCCGCGGCGCCCGCTCGCCCAGCTTCACCTTGAACGCCGCGAACTCCGCCTCGGCCTTCTCGCGCGGCAGGCTGCCGCCGATGCAGGCGCCGAGTACCATCCGGCCGCCGGAGACGTGATCGAGCGCGGCCCACTGGGTGGCGAGGAAGATCGGGTCGCGGAGCGGGAACGTCGACAGGCAGCACGTACCCAGACGCACGCGCCGGGTGCGGGCGGCAATCGCCGACAGGAGGACCAGCGACTCGAGCCGGGGCTTGGCGAACAGGCTGTCGCCGACCCAGACGGAGTCGAAGACGCCCGAGGCCTCGGCGAGCTCGGAGATGGCGAGCAGCTCGTCGACGCTCGTCGCGCCGAACAGCACGCCCCGGTTGGGCAGGCTCAGACCGTAGCGCGGGCTCGCGGCCATCGCTCAGACGGTCTGGAGGATTTCCCGCTCGGAGATCTCGGGCGTCAGGATCCTGCGCCAGTCCGCGTCCCGCGCCACCACGCCCTCCGCGGCCCGGAGCGTGTAGTACGTCGGATCGATGCCGCGCGGGACGCCGCCGTCCCCGACGGTCTTCACCGCCCCGAGGAGCAGCCGCCGCGCCTGGATGATGGCCTTGTCGGCGGGGCCGAGATGCTCCTTGCTACGGTCCGCGATGGCGCCCATGCTCTCCTGCACCGCGCGGTCCTGGGTGTTCACGCCCTCGATCCCGGTGAAGGTCTCGGTCTTCTGGATCCGGCGATCGATCAGATAGTCATTGCCGCGCTTCCGCCTGGTCCGGAACGTGGTCTGATCGACGTCCTCGGGGCCGTTGCCGAGCCGGCTCTCGTCGCGGTCTTCGTCGGTCAGCGGCGCGTCCGCGTACTCCCAGTTGTAGACCATGGTGGTCTGGTCATCCATCGGCACCCACACGTGCCCGGCCACGGCCGGCGCCCCGCCCACCGTCCGCGACGGCCGGATCTGATGGAACGGCATGACGAAGTGATAGGTGCGGATGTAGACGTCGGTGCTCTCGTAGGGCCGGATGGCGGCGTAGTGGAACCCGTAGTCGGTGAGGTCGACCACGATCGGCGCCGCCTTGCTGTTCACGAAGGGATGGCCGGGCTTGTACCCAGAGCGCGACGATGCCACCGCCATCGTGCGGTGCAGGATCGGCACGTGCGAGCTGTCGATCCCGCCCTCCAGGCCCTGCAGCCAGTTGCTCTCCTGGATGACCTTGGACACGTGGCGATGCGTGGCCGGCGCCTCGGCCCAGGCGAACCGCGGCAGCGGAGGCCGCAGGTCCGGGGGGCCCAGGTAGGCCCAGATGATGCCGCCGAGCTCCGTCGTGGGATACGCCGCCGTGCGGATCTTGTGCTTGAACTGCAGCTCCTCGGGCTCGTTCAGCATATCTATGCAATGGCCGTCGGCGTCGAACTTCCAGCCGTGGTACACGCAGCGCAGCCCGCACTCCTCGTTGCGGCCGAAGAACAGCGACGCGCGGCGATGGGGGCAGTACTCGTCCAGCAGCCCGACCCGACCGCGGGTGTCCCGGAAGGCGACGAGGTCCTCGCCGAGGAGCCTGACGCGCACGGGCGGGCAGTCGGGCTCGGGCAGCTCCCACGCGAGCAGCGCGGGGATCCAGTAGCGCCGCATGGTGTCACCCATCGGGGTGTTCGCACCGACCCCGGTCAGGACCTCGTTGTCCTCACGTGCCAGCATGTGCGTTCCTCCTGTCGTCGGGAACGATGACGGTCTTGATGCCGTGGCCGGCGGCGGCGTGAGCGAAGGCGTCCTCGATCTTCTCGAGCGGAAAGCGCGCGGTCACGAGCCGCCGCACCCCGAGCTTCGGCATCAGCCCGAGGGCCCGGCGGAACGCCGTGCCGCGGCCGAACGCGCCGCCGATCCTGATCTCGCGGAAGTGAACGTCCCACAGGTCGAGCGGCAACCGGCTCCCCCTGGGATTGACGCCCACGAGCTGGAGCGCGCCCGCGGGCTTGGTCAGGGCCAGGGCCTCGGTGACCAGCTCCGGCTTGCCGACGGCCTCGCACACGAGATCGGCGCCGCGCCCCTTGGTGAGCGCCAGCACGCGCTCGCGCAGGCTCTCGCGTGTCGGGTCGATGATCACCGTCGCGCCGAGCCGCCTGGCGGTCAGCCGGCGCTCCTCGATCGGATCGGAGACGATGAGACGCCGGGCGCCGCGGCGCCGGGCCAGCACCATCGTGAGCAGGCCCATGATGCCGGCACCGATGACGAGGACCGTGGCCCCGCGCGGTGGCTGGAGCTGCTCGAGCCCGGCCAGACAACAGGCGGCGGGCTCCGTCATCGCCGCGGTCACCGGGTCGAGGCCGCGCGGCAGCGGGTGCACACAGTGGAGCGGAAGGACGACGCGCTCGGCGAAGCCTCCCACGCGCGTGAAGCGCGGACACTGGCTCACGCGCCGCGCCTCACATTCGGGGCAGGCGCCGCACCCGTACGACGGCTCGCAGGCGACGGTGCGCCCGACCAATCGCTTGTTGACGCCACGGCCGACGGCCCGGACGACGCCGGTGTACTCATGGCCCATCACCAGCGGCGGTGACCAGGGGAACAGCCCCTGGGTGGCATGCAGATCGGTACCGCAGATGCCCGCCGTGTGGATCGACACGACGACCTGACCGGCGCCCGCGACGGGCTCCGGCACCTCGTCGATCGTGAAGCGTGCCCCACCACGCCAGGTCGCGACCTTCACGCCTGCCCTCCGAAGAGCGCCGGGCCCCACGACCGGTGCGCGACGGGATCGGCTCTCAGGAAGTGAAAGCCGGCGGCCGTCGCGAAGAGGTCGTCGTTGTCCGTGTCGCCGATGTGATAATACGCCGCCGCCTGGAACCGGTCCTTCACATCCGTCAGCCGATGCTTGAGCACCGTGAAGTCGGCGACGATCTGCAGCCGCTCCCACAGCGCGCGCTGGAAGCTGATCGGACGGTCGGAGCAGCTGCCGATCACGTAGCCCAGCCGCTTGGCCGTCCTGACGAGCGCGACGGAGACGATGCCGGGAGGCTCACCCACCTCCAGCGTGCCGTCGATGTCGAAGCTGACCAGCGTCACGGGGCTCACGGTAGGTCTACCGACCAGCGCCTCGCTCGCGACGGAGCAGCCGGAACGTCTCCGCGTACACGGTGCGGCGTGGGCCGACGGCAATCACTTCGATCACTCGCCTCGGACGGATCCGATAGATGATTCGAAAGCGGCCCACACGGAAACTCCGCAACCCCGAGAGGTCCTCGCGAAGATCCTTGCCTGCCAAAGGGTCTTCGCGAATGGCGTCGATCCCTGCTCGAATTTTGCGTTTGAGGCCAGGATGAAGGCTCCGCAGCAGTTCCGTGAGTGGATCGACGAGACGAAGGCGATATCGATCGGGCATTCGCGACGTTCATCCGTCAATCATCCGGCAGCAGCTCCTCGAGCGTGTAGATCCGTCCACCCTTTCGGAGCGCCCGCAATCCTCGTCGAATCTCGGCCATCAGCTCGTGATCCGATTGGATCGCGCGAGTTTCCTTCCACGCCTCGTAATCGTCCGGACTCACGAGTACGGCCGCCGGCCGTCCGTTCCGGGTGATGAGGATCTCCTCGTCCGTCTCGGCCACGCGATCCACCAATCGACTGAGCTTGGCCTTGGCCTCGGCCAGTGGCAACGTCTTCATGACAAATGTCCGGCTCCATGTTGGATGGTCTGAATCCTGACCAAGTCTAGCCGACCGCCGGACCACCGGTCAACGAGGCTCCCGGTGCGACAATTCCCTACATGGAGCGACAGCTGAGCGCGGCGGCGGTGGTGATCCTGGCGGCGCTCCTGGCCCTGGCCGCCCGGGCGCTCCTTCTGGCCGTGGTCGCGCGCCCTCCGCGTGGCGGCGCGATCCTCGTGCGGCTCGTCGTCGCCGCGTTCTGGTTCGGCCTCGCCGTCCTCTACGCGCTCTTCGCCGCCCACGTCCTCGTCTTCACCCCGGGCGCCGTCCTGGTGGGGGCCGCCGTGACGGCGCTCGTGCTCGGCACGGCCGTCGTCCGCCGGTCCCCAGGTCGACGCCCGCTGCACCCGGCCGGCGCGCTCGTCCAGGCCTGTCTGGCCCTGGTCCTGCTGCTCGGCGCGACGCTGACGCTGATGGGCGCCGGGTTCCTGGCCCTCACCGTCGATCGCCCCGTCCTCCTCGTCGACGTGACGGGCGAGACGGCCACGAAGACGGTACGCTGGGCGCCGCCCGATCAGGCGCCGCGGGAACAGGCGCTCCGCACCCATCGCGTCGTCTTTCGTAGCCCCGAGGGCGCCGCCGTCGCGGAGGCCTGGATGTACGGCGACGAGGTGGCGGTGAAGGGACGCGTGCTACGGGTCGCGCCGCTTCTGAGCGCGGCCGGCCTGCCCAATCTCTTCCAGCTCACGTTCGCTCACAACGGGTACCGGACCGCCGAGCGCCACGGGACGTATCCGCACGTCGCGGTCTCCTTGCCACCGATGGGGCCGCTCGCCGTCCATCCCTGGTGGCGGCCGATCCAGGCCCGTCTCCTGCGCGACTGGGAACGGATCAGCACCGAGGGCCGGGCGTGGGCGATCCGATCGCTCACCGTGGAGTCGACGTACTTCCCGCTGGTCGCGTCCGACGGCACGCCGATCCGGCACACCTATCGGCTCGTGCTGACGCCGGGCGGCCTCTCGGCGAGCTGAGCGATCAGCTTTCTTAACGGAGCGGCCGGCCCGTGCCGGACGCTCCGGCACATCCGACGAGCCGGAGGGTTCCGCTCGCTTGCTGTTCCTCTACCGCGAAGTCCTCGACCAGAACCTGCCCTGGCTTGACGATCTCGTGCGCGCTCGCCGACCCCAGCACCTGCCCGTTGTCCTGACGCGCGACGAGGTCCGGGCCGTCCTCCAGCACCTCGATGGCTCTTCGCGTCTCCTGGCGGTGCTCTTCTACGGTGCCGGCCTGCGCCTGCTCGAAGGGGCGCGCTTGCGCGTCCAGGACGTCGATTTCACGGCCAACCTCATCGTCGTCCGCGATGGCAAGGGGGCGAAGGATCGGGTCACGATGCTGCCGGCCGCCGCCTGGGCGATCGCACGCCTCGTGCCGCTGGCGTCGTGACCCTCGATCGCGAGACGATCTGCTGCGGCGCCGTCGGACACACCACCTCGGACAGCCAGCGGAGATGGGCGGCGCTCCAGTTGGCCCGGCCCTCGTAGCGAATGTCGTGGCGCAGCAGAAACGATTTCAGCCGGCGCTTGCTCCGCTTGAGATCATCCATCGCGTCCTCGCGCCCCCGGCTCAGGTCCCGCAGCGCCTCGTCCTCGACCTGGGGGACGTAGATCGACGTCAGATCCCCGCTGCGCATCAAGCGCGCCAGCGCCATCGCATCGCGGCGATCCGTCTTCACCCGGTCCCCCGGCTTCCGCGGAATCAGCGACAGCGCCACCACGTGGCAGACCAAGCCTTTCCGCGTGAGATAGCGATACAGCCCGTAGCCGCACGGCCCCGCCTCGTAGACGAACACCAGCCGCGCGCCCTTCGATTGGAGCTGGCGGATCAGCTTGTCGATGTCGCACTGCCGAGGACCGATCGTCCCCAGTGACACCACCTCGGCGCCGCGGTCGTCCGGCGCGTAGGCGACGGCGATGGACTCTTTGTGGACATCGAGACCAACATAGATCGCTTTGCTAGACTCGGTCATGGCTGACCTCCACGCTCGTAGTGCCGAGAGCACAGGGCGGCTCTGGCCTTTCGAGGCTAACCCGCGTTGAGCGCCGGAGGTCAGCCTCACCTCGTGGAAGTCATACTGTCTGGGCGGACAAAGGATCGCTGAAGTGACCGAGCGGACGGTGCTAGAGACGATGATCCGCGCATACGCGGCCTCTTGGGCTGCTCGCGACCGAGAGGCATGGCTCCGAACGTTCGCGACCGACGCTACCCAAGAGGATCCCGTCGGCGTTCCTGTACGCCGAGGGCACCGCGAGATCGGCGAGTTCTGGGATCGAGAGATGGCCCGGTACCAGTCGATCGAGATCGTCCCTCGTGAGATCTTCGTGATCGATCATGAGGCAGCGATGGTGTGGACCATCAATGGCGTGGCCGATGAAGGCCCTGTGTCGTTCAACGGCGTTGACGTGTTCCAATTCGACGATGCAGGTCTTATCAGCAGCGTCCGCGCGTTCTGGGAGCGCACCTCGCTTCACCGTCAGATCCAGCGCCTTCCGCGACACGGAAGGCGATGAACGGACCATCGGATAACGCCATGCCAGCTCACCGTATCGGGCTTCGGGCCGGACTGTTACCTATGTGCGGACCGTACCCACATGCCGCCCAGCATGGCAATGCACCCGCTCGGCAGCAGCCGGCTTCGCCGCCTGTTGCGGGCGGGTGATCGCCGGCGTTGGGCAGGCCCAAAGTCTTGATTGACATGGATCGACGCACGTTCATCGCATGTGCCTGCACATTTCTCGGCAGACCGCTTGCCGTCGAGGCAGAGCTGCAGCAGGCGCGGAGGGATTGGCGCATCGGCATTCTTTCGCCCTACGCCCTCGACGATCCCTGGAGCAAAGAACTCGCGCAGGCTCTTCGGGATGCGGGCTACGTAGACGGGCGCAACGGTAGAATTGAGTGGCGTTCGGCTGAAGGTCAGACTGGGCGCTTTCCGGCCCTTGCCGGAGGGTTGGTGAAGCTGCCGGTGGACGCCATCCTGGCGGTCGGCGACCTGGCGATCCGCGCGGCGCGGCAG
>WNGA01004691.1_pt1 | contig 19999 bp, 22 predicted proteins | sample 5400061 | NCBI WGS metagenome assembly WNGA01 (sample SAMN13153366, study PRJNA577476) | soil metagenome | isolation source: 100 cm soil or saprolite under grassland replicate 2 | place: USA:California | collected 2016-06-15
TCCAATTCCGAGATCAGCTTTTGCGCTTTACCGCGGAAAAAAGCATAGAACATCATCGCAGGAATGCCGATCGCCAGGCCGGCGGCTGTGTTTACCAGTGCCTCGCTGATCCCGCGCGAGAGTGCCACGTACCGCGCCGAGCCGATGTCAGATCCCAGCGCGCCGAAGGAGTGGATAATTCCAAAGACCGTGCCCAAAAGCCCCAGCAACGGCGCAATCATCCCGATGTCGGCGAGGTAAATCACGCGGTTGTTCAGACTGGCTGCGACGCGTGTTCCCTCTGTCTCGGCGATTTCGCGGACATGCTGAAAGTCGGCGTGCGGATTTTTCGTCGTGAAATCGAGCATTTTTTGCACGACCCGCGCAATGGCTTCTCCATGACGATTTGAGACAGCCAATAAGCCCAGGTAATCGCGCTTACGCAAAAGTGCGTCGGCCGTCGCCATGTAGCCGCTCGAAACGACGGCGCCCCGCCGAATTGTCAATAAGTAAACGACCACGAGCATTACGAAAAAGATCGACAACAAAAACAGCGGAATCATCACCGGCCCGGCTTTGATGAGCGTCTCCATTACACTCTGCGAGTGCTGGGGGACGAGAGGCGGGGTAGGTTCCTGTGCCATCACAGGAGACGCGCTCGCCAGCGCGGTCAACAACAGGACCCAAATCTTCATGCCAGAAATTTCGTAATGATAGGCAGAGCGGTTAGTGGATGCAAATGCCCTCGACGTTCAAACACATGGCGCGTAGAGAGGTTGCTGCAAAGTGTCTGAAATGTCATTCTGAGCGAAGCGAAGAATCTCGGATCGCGTTTGGATCGATCGCGCAGGTATAAACAGAGATGTTTCGCTTCGCTCAACATGACATCGTCATTTGGTAGGGCGCGACCGAGGGGGGTGCGCCGAATCGAGTGGATGGCCTCCGGCGATTGCGGGATCGCTATCATCCTCAGCGGCGCACCAAAAAAATGTGTGCTGGTTGAACCTCCGGATCGAGGTCCACGTAATTGCGGCGACCGCGCCAGGTGTAGGTCGCGCCGCTGAGTAAATCCTGCACTTTGTATTGATCGCTTTCCATCTGCCCAAACTGTTCAATCGGCACATCGACAAAGGAATGCTGTTTGCGATGTGGATCAAGATTCACCACAACCAGAATGATGTTGTCGCGCGCCGGGGTCATCTTGCTGTAAAACAGAATGGCTTCGTTCTCGGCAGGATAGAATCGCAGATTCGTATAGAGCTGAAGCGAACGGTTTTGCTTTCGAATTCTATTTAGTCGCGCGATCCAGTCCTTGATGTTTCCCGGCGCGTTCCAATCGCGTTTCTTGAACTGATATTTTTCCGAATCGAGATACTCCTCGCGATCAGGCAAAGCCTGGTTCTCGCACAGCTCGTATCCGCTGTAGATCCCATAAAGAGGCGAAAGCGTCGCCGCCAGAAGAACGCGGATCATGAATGCCGGGCGCCCGCCTTCCTGAAGAACAAACGGCAGGATATCAGGTGTATTTGGCCAGAGGTTCGGTCGAAAATATTCACTCATTTCGGTCTGAGTGAGTTCAGTAAAATATTCGATGAGCTCACGCTTCGAATTTCGCCACGTGAAATAGGTGTAACTCTGGTTAAAGCCGGCTTTGGCCAGCGCTTTCATCATCTTTGGCCGGGTGAAGGCTTCGGAGAGAAAAATCGTGTCAGGATATTTTTCGCGGACGCCGGTGATCAAATACTCCCAGAAGGCAACAGGTTTGGTATGCGGATTGTCCACGCGAAAGATGCGCACTCCGCGCTTGGCCCAAAAAAGCACGATGCTCCTGATCTCGGCCCAGAGCTCCCGCCAGTTCTCACAGCGAAAATTCAGAGGATAAATGTCTTCGTACTTTTTGGGTGGGTTCTCCGCGTACTTGATCGTGCCATCCGGCCGTCTGTAGAACCATTCGGGGTGCTCTTTGACATAAGGATGATCGGGCGAGCAATTCAGCGCAAAATCGAGGGCGATTTCCATTCCGCGTTTTCGCACCTCTTTTTGAAACCACTCGAAATCGGCGAGCGTCCCGAGCGAAGGCTCGACCGCCTTGTGTCCGCCGACCTCGCTGCCGATCGCCCACGGCACTCCCGGATCGCCCGGCTCGGACGTGGTCGAATTGTTCTGTCCCTTGCGGTTGGTGTGACCAATCGGGTGAATCGGCGGAAGATAAATAACGTCGAACCCCATCGCCTTTGCGTCGTCCAGCCGCGGCAGACAATCGCGAAAAGTCGATCCGCGATCGTCGCGGCCCTCTGCTGAGCGCGGAAAAAATTCATACCATGCTGCGAACAATGCAGCGGATCGATCGACGATAACCCGGGGAGGGGGACCATACTGCGTCGCGTCGGAGCGATCCGGATATGTTGCCATCAACACGTCCAGCTCGGCGGATTGTGCAATCGCGTAAATTTCTGAATTGGCAGCGGTGGAGATTTGTTCTGAAAATTCCAGCAACCGCGCCCGGTCCGCTCGATCGCGCGCCCGCTTCGTGGCAGCTTGCACCAAAGCCGCGCCTTCCAGTGCTTCGCTTCGCAGATCGGAAATCCCGGCCTCGAATTTTTTTGCAAACTCGCGTTGCCAACTGCGAAAACTGTCTGTCCACGCTTCGACGGTGTATTCGTGAATAGCCTCGTCATAAAGCGTGCAAATTCCGCGCCAACGATCGTTGTCGACAAAAGTCATCGGCGTTTCCCTCCATCCGCGTTGTCCCAGAACGCGCCATTTTAGAACAGCGGCCACCACGTCGTGTCCATCCTTAAAAATGTCCGCTTCAACGACGAGATCTTCGCCAACGATGCGCTTTATCGGATAACGTCCACTGTCGAGTAGCGGCTGCAGGTTCTCGATGGCAACAGATGGAAACGTGCGAGCCATGGACGATCAATCAACTGAGATTCACAAGGTGCGAAAGAGCAAATCGACCGCGTTGGACGCCGACACGCCGATGCGCCGACATGGGGCGTGTTTTCCGGTGACAGAAGCTGTTCGCAGGAAACCGCGGTTTACAACCGACTGAGTTAAGGCACACGACGTCTCATGAGCCTTGGCCGAAACGCGCGCGTCCCGGTGATGCGAAGTTGTCTACAGCGCGAATTGGAACATGCACTCGTATAGTCCCGAGTTGCGTGTTACCTGCCGGCGCACACGGTTGCCCAGAACGGCTTCGAACATGTCCTGCTCGAATCGGCCGATGATCGGGTAATGCTCCAGCAAATTCATAATGGGCGAATGACACTCGAGGATTTGCGGGCCGTCTTTGTCGGTGATGAATTGGGCCATGTAACCTTCCCCGTCACGGACGTGGGCGAGCCATTTAGCGCGCTCCGCAACGGTGTTCCCCTTCACCTTCGCCTTGAGCGCCGCAGTCTTCTTTTGGAAAATATTGTAAAGGAGCTTCTCCGGCGCGTTTGTTCCATAAATTTCCTCGGCCGCTTTCAACAGGTCGAGAGTGAATTGATGACTATCGGCCTGAAAGAGATCGTGGCTCCGACGCGTCAGGCGATAGACCATCTCAGGCCGGCCCATTTTTTGTGGGCGACGCCATGTGTCCAGATAACCGTCCCGGTGAAGCGTGATGCAATGCTGCTTGATGCCCATGTAGCTCATGTTCATTTTTCCCACGAGCTCATTGACAGACAGTCCGCTGGTGCGCTTGAGCGAATTGATAATCCCGAGCCTTTGAGTGCGGCCAATTTCCGCGATTAGACGTTGGTTCATACAATGAGAATGGTTGAGGAGAGAGGGAAAGGGGGACTTTACACGCCGCGATCTTTAATACGCAAGCTTAAAGTTTACACAAGAATCGACAAGAAAAGAAATTACAAAACCAGGCGGCGTTTTTTTTGCGAAGCGACAACGCCAAGAGCCGGGGAGATATTTCTCCCGGTCAACAAGCTAATATTCTCGACGCAGCCTATCCTGAGCGGAATCGAAGCGCTTGGAAGACCTAGGAATACAAATATTCGTCGTGGTATTGACTCGCTCGCGCCCGCTCGTTTCGGCCTCACGGCCCGCCCGTCTATGTCACTCGGCTCCCGCCGGCTCCATTCACGCTGCGGCGCAACGTTTTCCCAAATAGCAGAGCGGGTCACGAATATAGATATTCATCGTGGTATTCACGCTGAGGGGCGAACTGGACGTTCTCGTTTCCAGTTTCCGGGTACTCGAAGATTTTGCCTTCGTAATTGCGGATCACGATTTTTTCGTTGTCGTGATAAAGGACGTAACCAGGGTTGATCGGCACCTTTCCGCCGCCGCCGGGAGCGTCGATCACGTATTGCGGGACGGCGTAACCGGTCGTGTGCCCGCGTAAGCCTTCGATGATCTCGATGCCTTTGGCGACCGACGTGCGCAAATGCGATGATCCATTGATTAAGTCGCATTGATAAATGTAATAGGGGCGCACCCGGCACATGAGGAGCTTGTGCACGAGCGTTTTCATTGTCTCAAGATCGTCGTTCACACCCGCGAGTAACACACTTTGGTTTCCAAGCGGAATGCCAGCGTTCGCGAGACGCTCCAGAGCTTGCTTCACCTCAATCGTCAGCTCACGCGGATGATTTACATGCACACTTATCCAGAGTGGATGATGTTTCGCAAGCATCGCGCATAATTCAGGCGTGATTCGTTGCGGCAGAAAAATCGGAACGCGCGTGCCGATGCGGAGAAACTCGATGTGTTTAATCGTCCGTAATCGGGAGAGCAGTTTGTCGATCCTGTCGTCGCTGAAAATGAGAGCGTCGCCGCCGCTTAGGAGCACGTCGCGTACTTCTGTGTGTTGTTCAAGATAACGGAACGCTTCCTCAAAATTGGTGTGCAATTCCTGTTCGCCGACGCCGCTCACCACACGGCTTCGGGTACAGTAGCGGCAATAACTCGCGCAACGGTCCGTCACCAAGAACAGTACACGATCGGGATAACGGTGGACCAGTCCCGGCACAGGCATGTGCGAATCTTCTCCGCACGGATCTGCCATGTCGTACGGGGACGCCCAAGTTTCTTCGATACGCGGAATCATCTGGCGTCGGATCGGGTCTTCTGGATTATTTCGCGGCACCAAGTTGAAAAAGTGCGGCGTGATCGCCAGCGCGAGTTTGTCGCCCGATAGTAAGACGCCGCTCCGCTCCTCTTCGTTAAGCTGGAGGTGTTTTTCGAGTTGAGAGAGTGTAGTGACCCTGTTCTTGAGCTGCCATTTCCAATCGTTCCAGCGTTCTGGCGCTGTGCCCGACCAATAGCCGGGAGCCCAGGACATAAACTCTTTTCCGTTCCCTTTTTCTGATGCAGGAGTAATCATTGTTCGGCAAAAAAACTAAGGCCCTTGAATGGCGCGTCAACGGAGGCACTTTTGAGTGCGCAGCGCACAACAGAGTTCCGGGCACAATCCAGCGAAGGAAACGAGAAGCTATTTCCCGCCGAGCATGCTTAGCTCCCAGCGGTAACCGTCCGGATCGTGGAACCAGAGGCCCATGTTTTTCGAACCCGGAGCTTCCGGGCCAATTTCGTCGCCGGGATCTTCGATATCGGCGCCGATGCTCTTTAAATGTGCGAGCGCTCTTCGCAACGTCGCCATGTCCGGCAAATGAAATGACATGTGATCTATCGTTTCAGGCGATGGCTTTCCTTTGAATAGCGCTATCGTGACATTCGCGTTGCCGACAGCGACGCCATTTTCGAACTCAAATTCCTTTCGCAATCCCAGCGCGCGCTCAAACCATTGTGCACTTTTCTTGGGATCGCGAACAGCCAGACCAAAATGACCGACCTCTCCGAGCGTGAACGGAACTTTCATGGAAAATGGCCGATCCTTAACTCGGTCGCCTAATGTGGTTCGGAGCCGTTTCGAGAAATAAGCGGTTCCATGAAGTTGCGATTGAAATCGTCGAGTGCCTCGCGCGGTGTATTTCCTAGTCCGCTGGCGCCCCGTTGGACCTCACGCCCGATAAAGGCCAGCCAGATGTCGTCGGCCATTCCCATTCTGGGGCGCAGCCGTGCGGCTGGGCTGCGCGGATTGCTTGCGAGGTACTCCTCTACGTCCTCTTTTATCACCGTCGGAAGCTCTTCAATCGCAAGTGAAGTCACATCTAAGGAAACGTGTATGAGCTGCAATTTGGACTTGAAGACTCCGAAAACGTGGCGCGCTTATGGGAAATTGAGAGCGATGTGTTGGACGCATCGCAGGGGGTACGGACACTGTGCTTCGCCCCTATCGCCCTCGTCGCGGGATCAGTCTCGTCCCCAGACCATGGCGACTGAAGTCGTGAGGCTGCCGCCCATATTGAACGTGAGGAATTTTTTTGCGTTCTCGATCTGGCGAGCGCCAGCTTGTCCAGTGAGCTGCTGATATGCTTCAAACACCTGCCGAACGCCAGTTGCGCCTACGGGGTGACCGTCGCCGATCAGACCGCCACCCGCGTTCACCGGAATATCGAATGGGGCTTTGGATTTTTCTGGACGCACCTGCGGCAGTGTCGTTGCGCCGCTCTTCACAAGCTCCACGCCTTTGCCGGATTCGGCGAGCCCAAGAATTTCGTAAGCAACGATTTCAGTGATGGAAAAGCAATCGTGCACCTCGGCGCCCTGCAGATCGCGTGGCGTCAGGTTTGCCATTCGAAAAGCTCTCTCGGCTGCTTTTCGCGCCGTCGAAAATGTTGGCGCATCTTTTTTGTCGAGCGGTAAATAATCTGTCGTGTGGCCGTAACCAAGCAGTCGGCCGGTCTTATTTCTGTCGCGACCGATTTTGTCCAGATATCTTCCAGAAACCAAAACAACCGACGCCGCGCCATCAGTGATCTGCGAACAATCGGAAACCTTAAGCGGCGGCGCCACGCTTGGGTTTTTATCGGAAACTTGCGATGCACAATCAAACGTAAGATCGGCGTCGCGCATTTGCGCGAGCGGGTTCAACTTCGCGTGCGCGTAATTTTTCCATGCGACCTGAGCCAGGTCCGCTTCGGTCGCACCATATTTCTCGATATAAATTTGCGCGATGCGTCCGAACAATTTTGGAAACATGAAATCGCCATACTCCGGCTTTTCATTGTGGTAATCGGCAGCCGCGCCGAGTACGTCGGAACCATCGAGCGACGACATCGTCTTCTGCTGTTCCGCGCCAACGACCAGCACGACGTCGTAAAACCCGCCCATGATCCATTGGGCGCCAAGTAGGACCGACAGCGCCCCGGACGCGCACGCCGCTTCCGTGTGCATCGTCGGGATCCCACGGAGTTTTGGATCAATCTCAGGGATAAACGCGCCGAGCTGCAGCTGCTTTGTAAATTGGCCTGCGTTAAAATTGCCAACCGCGCCAGCCTGAACTTCACCGGGATCGATCTTCGCGTCATCGATCGCCTTTTTGCCGGCCTCGATAATGATGTGCCGGATTGTTTTCCCTTCTTTCTTGAGGTTGCGCTTAAAATCCGTGCGCCCGCCGCCGAGAATGTAAACAGGTTCCATAATGTCCTAATTAACTTAGCCAATCTCACTGTGCTGTCATCCCGAACGCATGTGAGGGACCTCACAAAATCATCTACGACTCGGATCAGCCAGACGATGAGCTACCGTGCCATTGGCGCCGATCTTCGGTCGCAGAGAGCACGCTGCGAGTAGGACAGATCCTTCTCTCCGCTCAGGATGACACTTCAATTCACCCGGCAAAGGCATCGATCCCCGTAATGTCGCGGCCTACGATCAAGGTATGAATGTCATGCGTCCCTTCGTACGTAGAGACGCTCTCAAGATTCATGACATGCCGGATCACGGGGTAGCGATCGGTGATTCCAGCGGCGCCCAGTATGGCGCGCGCCTTGCGAGCACATTCCAGCGCCATCCACACGTTATTGCGTTTGGCCAGCGAAATTTGCACAGGACGCGCGGAGCCAGCCTCCATCATGCGCGTGAGACGCAATGCCAATAGCTGCGCCTTGGTGATCTCTTGCAGCATCCAGACAAGTTTTTGTTGAACCAATTGGAAACCGGCGATCGGGCGGCCAAATTGTTCGCGCCCTTTGGCGTACGACAGCGCAGTTTCATAGCTATCAACGGCTGCGCCAATCACACCCCATGCGATTCCTACCCGCGCATGCGAGAGACATGATAACGGCGCGCTGAGCCCAGATGCTTTGGGCAGGCGATTCTCCTCCGGTATCCGGCAGTTTTCGAACCAGCATTCCGACGTGCGGGACATGCGCAGACTGAATTTCCCCTCAATGTCGCGCGCGCGAAATCCCGGCGCGTCCTTTTCTACAATGAATCCACCAACACGCCCGTCGTCATCTTTCGCCCAAACAACTTTGACGTCCGCAATCGACGCGTTGCCGATCCAGCATTTGCTTCCGTTTAAGATGTAATTGTCGCCATTGCGTTTGGCGCGGGTTTCCATCCCGCCTGGATCTGACCCGTGCCCATGTTCCGTCAGTGCGAAACAACCCACGCGCTCGCCTGACACCAGCCCCGGCAGCCAGCGTGCATGTTGCTCCGGCGAACCGAAGGAATGGATGGCCTGGATGGCGAGCGCGCCCTGGACCGACGCCAGCGAGCGCAGACCCGAGTCGGCGCGCTCCAGCTCTTGCATGATCAGGCCATACGCCGTGTAAGTGACGCCGGCGCAGCCGTGCTCTTTTAGATACGGAGCATAGAACCCCAACTTACCCATACGCGGCGTGAGATGTTCCGGGAACTTGCCAGCGCGATGGCACGGGACGATCTCGGACAGCACTTCCTCCTGCACAAAACGCCTTGCCCGATCGCGCGCTGCGCGTTCCTCGCCCGAGAGAAGCTCCTCAATGCCGTAGTAATCCAGCGAAGTCATGTCGTGTGAGTCGCAGTGATGCGCGCCAGTTTAGCGAGCGTGCGTAGCGAGCACAACGCTCGCTCTCTTTGGCCAATGCTGCCCAGTATCGGCGGACAAGCCCAGTTATTTTGTGCTCGACAGCCCAGCAGCTTTCCAAGCTTTGAAGCCGCCGGCCATGGAGCGGACGTTTTTGTAGCCCATTTTTTGCAGACTCTCAGCGGCCAGCGCAGAACGGCCGCCTCCGCCACAATGGCAAATGATCGTTGCGTTCATATCGGGAACTTTTTCTTCTACATCGAGCTCAATGGTGCCGCGACTCAGGTGAATCGCGCCGGGAATATGTTGTTCGTCCCATTCGTCTTTCTCGCGGACATCGACAATCATCGCCTCGCTGCTTTGTAATTTCGATGCCGCATCCTGCGGCGAAATCTCAGTGATGTTTTTCTTCGCGTCGGCCACCAGTTTTTCGAAACGATTGTGCTCTGCCATATAGATTTCTAACCACTAATGGACACGAATAAACGCGAATTTTGACCACGGATTACACGAATGACGCGGATCGAAAAGCGGCGCCAAGTCGCTGCACTCCAAAGCTCGCCGCAGCGATCTAAACCATTTGTGTCTATTAGTGTTCATTCGTGGTTAAATTTTGGTTTATTCGTAGCGCAGGGCTTCGATGGGATCGAGGGCGGCGGCTTTGCGCGCCGGATAAAATCCAAAGAACACGCCGACGGCTGCGCTGAACAAAAATGCGATGGCAATTGAGCTGATCGAGATGAGCGTGGGCCAATGCGCGTAGATCGATAAGATGCGGGACGCGCCGATACCGCAGATAATCCCAATCAGGCCGCCAACGGAACTCAGCGTCACAGCTTCAATGAGGAATTGTGTGAGAATGTCGGTGCCATGCGCGCCCACCGCCATGCGCACACCGATTTCGCGCGTTCGTTCAGTCACGCTCACCAGCATGATGTTCATGATTCCGATTCCGCCGACCACGAGCGACACACCTGCGATTGCACCGAGCAATACCGTCATCACTCGCGAGGTGGCCGTGGCAGCTTCGGCGATTTCCTGTTGAGTGCGCACAGTGAAATCGTCATCGCGACCGGGCCGAATGTTATGCCGTTGTCGCAGCAACGAAATAATTTGCTGTTGCGCCGCTGCGATCTGACCCGGGTCGCCCATTTGCACGTTGATGTTGCGCAAGGTGGTGCCACCAATCACACGTTTCATCGCGCTGGTGTACGGCATGACGACGATGTCGTCCTGATCCACACCCTGTGGGCTCAAGCCTTTGGGTGTCAGCACACCGGTAATCGTGAACGGCACATTTTTAATCCGCAAAATCTGGCCGATGGGACTTTCGTTTCCGTAAATCTGCGTCGCGGTGGTGCGGCCAATAACGCAAACTTTGTTGGCGCTGCGCACGTCCTGCGGCGTAAACGGTGCGCCGTCTGCCAGCGGCCAATGGCGAATATCAAAGTAATCCGCTGACTCCCCGAAAATCCGGGTGAACCAGTTTTGATTTCCGGCGGCCACCTGCGTAGTCGACACAACTTCCTCGCTTACGCCGATTACACCGGGCACTTCACGCCGGATTGCTTCGGCGTCTTCGACCTTCAACGTGCCAGCGCTGCCCCAGCCGGTGCGAATACCACTCGAGGTCGTGCTGCCAGAGAAAATCAAAATCACATTTTCTCCGAGGCTGGCGATCTGCGCTTCCACCTGGGCCTTGGCACCGTTGCCGATCCCAACCATCGCGATGACTGCGCCGACGCCGATGATAATGCCGAGCGCGGTTAGCACCGAGCGCATTTTGTTTCGGCGTAAAGCGCGCAATGCAACGTTAAATGTAGGCGCGATTCTCATGACTTAAGGCTGGAGTGATGGAGTAATAGAGTGTTGGAGTATTGCTTGGCGCGCCCACGGACCTCAAACGCGCAGCGGGCGAGCTTAAGAAAGCCCTCATAAATCAGCAGGGTCTTTTCGACAGAATTAACAAAATGGACAAAATGATTTCCTCTCATTCTGAGGATTCTGTTCATTCTGTCTAAAAAGCGTCCGCCTTTTCCGGGGCGAAGGGTTCCTGGTTTCCTGATTCATTTCTCTTCCGGTTTTCATTACTCCATTACTCCACTAATCCGTTACTCCATCGGTTGTTACTAAAGCAGCATTCAGGCGCCGTGAAACGAGATGATCATCCACAATCACGCCGTCGCGCATCATTACATTGCGTTGCGCATAGGCCGCAATGTCCTGCTCGTGCGTCACCATGATGATTGTGATTCCGCTCTCGTTGAGCTGCTGGAAAATCCCCATGATCTCGACACTGGTTCGGCTGTCGAGGTTACCGGTCGGCTCATCTGCAAGGAGGATTTCAGGCTCATTGATTAACGCCCGCGCAATTGCTACGCGCTGTTGCTGGCCGCCAGAGAGCTGGCTGGGATGATGATCTTCACGGCCTGCGAGTCCAACCGATGCGAGTACGCGATCGGCTCTTTCACGAAGCTGCCCATGTGATAAGCGGTGTGTGCTGTAAACCAACGGCAATTCGGCGTTTTCCCGCGCCGAAGTGCGTGGAAGGAGATTAAAATTCTGAAAAACGAAACCGATTTTGCGATTTCGAATGTCGGCGAGTTGATCGCGATCTAGTCCGGAAACATCCGCGGCATCGAGGAAATAACTACCGCAAGTCGGCCGGTCGAGACAGCCGAGGATATTCATGAGCGTCGATTTTCCCGAACCACTCGCGCCCATGAGAGCGACGAATTCGCCGCGCTTGATGTCGAGCGAGACGCCGCGCACGGCGGGCACTTCCATTTCGCCGGTGTGATAGACCTTGTGCACGTTGAGCAGCCTAACGAGCGCGTGATTTTCCATGTTCCACTTTGATTAACACCTCGCTTTAGCGAGGTGATTGCCGACGGCTACTCGATTACCAACCGCTTTAGCGGTTTTTTCAAGGTCCGCGAAAACCGCTAAAGCGGTTGCAGTTCTACGGCATTGGACATCACCCTGCTGAAGCGGGGTGTTAATGAGACGCTTTCGCGCGTCATGATTGTCTCGCACGCAGGTCCTGAACCTCATGGAAAGCGGCGCGGGCCGCCGGAGAACGGATTGGCTGGTGGAGATCCCGCTGGGGATTTGGAGGACAGCTCGGCAGTTACAACGCGATCGCCTTCTTTTAATCCTTCGATGACTTCGGTTACGACGCCGTCACTTATTCCCGTTTTGATCTGCACTGGTCGCGGTCGGCCAACGGACAAAACGTAAACGGTTCGTTCACTCGTTCGCCGCTCACGTCCAGTACTGCCTCGGGTACCAGCCGGCGCGGGCGATCTCGATCTTATTTCTCCGGGCGTCGCTTCTGCAGGCCGATAACGGAGGGCCGCGTTTTTGATCTGCAACACGTTGTCTTTGTGCGCGACAATAATTGAAACGTTCGCCGTCATTCCGGGCTTCAACTTCAAATCCGGATTACTTACACCGATCACCGTGTCGTAAGTCACCACGTTTTGCACCGTGATTGGTGCGTTTCGCACTTGCACGACTTTGCCGTGGAAAGTGCGCATTGGGAAGGCGTCCACAGTGAAATCGACATCCTGTCCAACCTCCAGAACGCCGACATCGGCCTCGGCTACGTTCGCGTCGATCTGCATTTTGGTCAGATCATTGGCGATTTGGAAAATTACCGGAGCCTGCAAGCTGGCTGCGACCGTCTGACCAACATCGACGTTGCGTGAAATGACGATGCCGTCGATCGGCGATGTGATCGTGCAGTGCTCAAGGTCCGCCTTCGCTTTGTCCAGCGCACCCTGTTTAATTTTCGCATTCGCCTCCGCCTGATGCAGGCTTGCCATCGCCTGGTCTAAATCCGCCTGAGAAGAAGTTTTTCTGGCGAAGAGTTCTTTGGTGCGCGTGGCATTCACTCTTGCGAGCTCCAGCGCGGCCTGCGCGCTGGCGAGATCGCCTTCTGCCTGAGTGACTGTCGCCTGAAAAAGTGCTGGATCGATTTGCGCGACCACCTGGCCGGCTTTGACCTGTGAATTAAAATCTGCAAACAACTTTGCGATATTTCCTGAGACCTGGCTGCCCACCTGCACGTTTACGACGGGGTTGAGCGTACCCGTCGCGGTTACTGCCTGTGTAATCGGACCGCGCGTGACAATGGAGATCTGATAATTTTCAGCCACGGCGTTGCGGCACTGGCGCACCACGGAGGCGACAATGAGCAGCGCGACGATGAGGACGACCCACGGCAAAAAACGTTTCATTCAAGTGGCGGTTGACTGCGCCTACAAATAGAGACAGGAACAAGCGATGCGCCGTTACATCGAAATCTATTCCATCATGCTGCGCAACTCGCTCATTCGGGAGATGAGTTTCAAGGCGAACTTCCTCCTGTGGATGATCGTCGAAGTTCTTTGGTTCTGCGGCCAGATCGTCTTTTTTAGCATCATCTTCGGCAATGTGGATCGAATTGGCGACTGGACAAAGTGGGAGGTGGTGCTGCTGGTGGGCACGCACCAGATGATCGCACAACTTTTCCAGGCGTTCTTCTTCGTGAACGTCGCAAACATTCCAGAGCTAGTGCGCACCGGAAGACTGGACTCACTGCTCGTCCTACCGATCGACAGCCAATTTGCCGTGTCCACGAAACAATTCGGTCTGGACAGCATCGTCAACGCGGCGCTCGGAGGCGTGGTAGTCTGCTTCTCCCTTTCGCGCCTGGACCTTATGCCGAATCTCACGTCAATCTCGCTATACCTGATTGCACTCGGATTCGGCATTGCCGTGCATTATTCGATCATGCTCGGTCTGGCGGCCATGAGTTTTTGGATCATCCGCGCGCAGGGACTGGTCTATGGCTATTTTAATTTTCTGAACATTGCGCGTTATCCGGACGCGATTTTCCCGCGACTCTTCCGCATAATTTTTGGCTGGATCATTCCGGTAGTCATTATTGCGAATATTCCCGCCCGACTGCTTATCAAATCACTTGGGCAACCGTTTCCACTGATGCTTCACCTGGTTCTCGCATCGAGTGTTGTGTTTTGGCTTTCGCGTGTCTTCTGGAAATTTGCTCTGCGGCATTACTCCAGCGCAAGCTCGTGAATGCAGGGCGCAAGGTAGCGAAAATGGCTGTAGCGTCCGCTGTCCTCAGCGGATGATCGTTCGAAGCCGCAACCCCGCTGCGTTGAGGGCAGAGCACGTTACAATCAAGATTATAAGCGACACAGCTGAAATTTTGGCCGAATCCGCTTGCGCGCTCGGCGAAATGTTCTTAATTAAGCGTCCATTTTTCCTGCGCTGGGCGATTAGAAGGCGCTTACAACCATGGCAAGACCAACCAAAAAGAAAAGTTCTGCAAAGAAATCGGCTGCGCGTAAGCCGCGACCGGTCCGCAAGGTTCACGCCAAGAGGATTCGGCGTCGCGAGCCTGCGTCGCGGCAGGCGGATTCGAAAAGGAGCGCGCGTGGCACGAAGGCCGCGCGACCTTCGGCGAAAAGCAGACGACAAAGCACGGAATCGCCTGCGATTCTGCTGGGTCTGAATCATCGCGAAAAGAGGTTGGAGCCGTTCATGCGCCAGCAAAAACAAAAGCTCCTCCAGCTTCGCGATGCGATGGTGGATTCGATGGCCGGTGTAGCAGAGGGAACTCTGCGCTCCCGCGCTGAAGGCAGCGAAGCTTCTGCATTTGGCATGCACCAAGCCGATGCCGGATCCGACGCGTACGACCGCGATTTTGCGTTGAGTTTGCTTTCGCAGGAACAGGACGCGCTTTACGAAATTGATCAGGCGCTCAAGCGCATCGAGCTGGGGACCTACGGAAAGTGCGAAATGTCCGGAAAACCAATCCCGCATGCGCGGCTCGAAGCAATCCCATTCGCCCGTTTCACGGTCGAATGCCAATCGCAGTTGGAAAAGCAGAATAGAGCATCCCGCGTTCGTCAATCGGTCACCTCTTTATTCGGCTTAACTGAAGAGGAAGGCGGCGAGGCCGAGGAGGAGGAAGCTGCGCCGACGGAAGTGAAGGAGTGACACGAATGGCGCAAGAAATTATCACTCTTGAATGCACCGAGGCCAAAGCGTTAGGCAAACCGCCTTCGCGCTACATGACCACCCGAAATAAAAAAAGTCCGCGCACGCCAAACCGGCTCGAGAAAAGGAAATACAATCCATTTTTGCGGCGACACACGTTGCACCGCGAGACCAAGTAATCATTAATGCAGCCAAAAACGCCAAAGCGCCGTTCCGCGTTCCGTCGCGCCAATCGTCCAATGCCGCGGCGCCGGATCGATATTGCCCTCGAAGCAATCGATTACAAGAATCCCGATCTCCTGAAAAAATTCGTTACTGAGAGCGGCAAAATCCTGCCTCGCCGCGTGACCGGCATGCCGGCATACATGCACCGCAAAATCACGCGGGAGATCAAGCGCAGCCGCTCGGTCCTGTTGATGAAATAGATGTAGAGGCGCTTGTGCCAAGCGCCTGTTTTGCCTTGTTGTCGGGTTCGGCGTTTGACACAAACGCCGCTACACCGGCAATTGACGTTAGAGATTTGCTTCGGCGTTCTTGGTTAAGCCTTCCGCGTCTTCTCACCCTGCTCGATTAACTTCCAGAATTCGCGCGTCTCGCCCAATTGCGCGTCTTCAGAAACGGGCAGTTTGCTGCGAAAAAGGAAATCGAGAAACGTGTTCTTGTGCAAAACGCGATAGACCTTGATACCTTCGTCGGTCTTCGCGAAATAAATACGGTAATCTTTCGCGCGATAACGATACAATTTTTTCCCCGCGCGCTCGATCACGCCAAACCGTTGCGAATCGAGTTGATCCAAATCCTCAGGCAAAATTTGGAATTGCGCCAGCAGCTCAAGTTGCAACTTCTTCGGGAGCGCGGAGATCTCGGCGGCGCTCAATTCATTAAAAATAATTTGGAACATTGGCGGTCAAACATAAACCCGCCGCACCCGCGTGCCAATGCGGGTAACAATTTCCCATGGAATGGTGCCGGCTTTTTGAGCGAGTTCCGCGCAGGAGACTTCCTCACTCCCATCGCGCCCCATGAGAACAACGTCGTCACCGGCTCGCACACCCTCGACGTTGCTTACGTCGATCATCATCAAATCCATTGTTACCCGGCCAATAACCGCGCAGCGTTGACCCCTCACCAAGACGGTCGCGTCGCGGTTCGAAAGATGCCATGGATACCCATCGGCGTAACCGGCTGCTAGCGTCGCGATCCGCATTTTTTGCGGAGCGATGAAGGTGCGACCGTAACTGATGGAGCTTCCTTTTGGCATGTCGCGCACCAGAGCGATTCGCGTTTTCCATGTCATCGCTGGCTTGAGCAGTTTTTGAAATTCCGGCAGTGGGGAAACCCCATAGAGAACGATGCCTGCGCGCACAATGTCGAACTCCGAAGGATTGAACGCCAGCGTGCCTGCGCTTTGCAACACGTGCGCTTTGTAAGGTCCTGGAACTTCAGCGCGAATCTGCTGAAGGATGTTTTGAAATCGGACAAGCTGGCCGCGCGTGTATTCCGCATCTTCGCTAGACACTGGCAGATGGGTCGAGATGCTGTGGATTGCGATATTCGGCAACGCTACGATCCGTTTGAAAACCTCGGACGCTTCACTTTCCACCACGCCCATTCGCCCCATGCCAGTGTCGATCTTGAAGTTGATAGCCGCCGACCTGAGTTGACTGAATGCTTGGGCTTCTTCGAGACTGGAGATCGTGGGAATAAATCCGCGCTCCGCGATTGTTGATCTCTCCTCCGGGGTCGCGGGCCCGAGAATGACGACCGGATGCGGGACGACTTCGCGCAGCGCAAGCGCCTCTTGCAGATTTGCGACGCCAAATAGTTGTGCGTCATCTGCCAACGTCTGGGCCACGCCGATCAAACCGTGACCGTAAGCGTTGGCTTTTACCACCGCGAGCATTTCGGCGGAACCGATTCGATCACGCACCACCTTTGCATTGTGCCGTAGTGCATTTCGATCGATTTCAGCCCAGCAACGAAAAGTTTCTTTCATCTTTAATCGCGAACAACATGTCCGCGCAGCGCACTGGCTACAAGGCTATGTTCCTGTTTTCGGAATCGTGACGTGTGGCTCGCGAAGGTAGATAGGCTCGAGGGGGGGCAATTGAAAATCGCGTGTTGAATCCCGGGCCAGGCGCGCGAGTACGCGCGCAGAGGGATACTGGACGACCGCTGTTGTAAATTGGGCCAGCGATTCAGAACAAAAAATGGGCGTGTCGAGTGTGGTGAGTTTTTTCAGAAGTTGCTTTTCAGAAAACAAAACCGGGCCTTCTAGGAGTTCGCGGTCACGGATTCGCGCGAAGAAAAACGAATTCCTGCGGGCATCCCCGATCGCACAATATTCATGCGCGTCGGATTCCATGGCGCAGATGGAAGGAAAACCAATCAGGCGCGCGCCGGAAGAAACTTGCAAGCCGATTGCAGCGGAAATGGCGATGCGCGTCCCTGCGTACGAACCAGGGCCAAGGCCAACAAGGATCGTGTCCGGCGCGCCAAATTTTTTCATTACAGCATCGAGGTTCTCGAAAAATGCAGCCGAATTCTTTCGGTCGTTTGGCCATTCGCGTGCAACCTCAACTTCGCCATCCAGCCACGCCAGGCTACCCCGCGACGTGGAAAGTTCTAGCGCGAGAATTTTCATTGCAGGGTAATCGCCCGCTGATTTTCCGATTTTATCTCAAACAAAATCCACCGCGCTTGTTCGGGAATGAATTTGGGAAAACGGTCGGCCCATTCGATCACGGAAAGGCCGTCACCGAAAAAGTAATCATCGAGGCCAAGTCGTTCGACGGATTGTCTGTCTTCCACACGAAAAAAATCGAAATGGTAAACGGGTAGTCGCCCTCCTCGATATTCGTGCAGGATGGTGAACGTGGGGCTCGTCACACTGGCACTGCTACCCAACCCGGCGACGAGACCTTTGACGAAGGACGTTTTACCGCTGCCCAAATCTCCCTTGAGAGCCAAAATCGATCCGACGCTGATATGCTCTGCGAGTCGCCGCCCAATCACTTCCGTCTCAGTCGGACTGTTGGAAATGAACGTAGCCACCTGGTAATTTTCGATTTTCGATTTTCGATTTTCGATTGAGCGAACCAATTCGAGTCAGTGGCAGATTTGGAAATTTTCTTCGCCAGCTTCGCATCAGGCGGTCGCTGTGGCGCGGTGAAATTGCGAAGAGCAATTCGTAATCTTCGCCTTCAGAAATTCCATCATTGATATTTGCGCCACGGGTGAGCGGCAGCTTTTTCGTGTCGATTTTGAATCCGACTTTACTGGCACGCGCCAAACGCGGAAGATCCGTTCCCAAGCCATCGCTCAGATCCATCATCGCGTGGATGGAGAAATTATCCGTAAGCCAGCGCGACTCCACGATTCGCGGAATGAATTGTAAATGTTTTTTTTTCAAGGAACGCCCGAGCCGGCCAGTAACGAAAAGATCGTCACCCGGCTTGCCGCCCCGGCGCGATATCGCGCGCCTCTTTTCAACAAATCCAATCACACTCACGGAAATGGCGATTGGCCCTGGTGTGCTGCTCGTCTCGCCGCCGACTATGCTGACCTGAAACCGCTTCGCAGCCCGGCGCAGCCCGCGATAGAGCTCTTTCACCCACCGTACTTCGGTTTGTTCGGGGACCATAAGCGTAATCAGCGCGAACTCAGGCACCGCTGAGGTCGCGGCAAAATCGCTGAGCGGACGCATCATTGCTTTCCAACCAACGTCCCGTGCATTCGTTCCCCGAAAGAAATGCACGCCTTCCACAACGCAGTCAGTTTTTAGTACAAGAAAGCTGTCGCGATTCACCGTTTCGACCACAGCGCAATCATCGCCCACGCCTGCAACAACCGATTTTCCGCGCGGAAGGCGGGACAAAAGCTGATCGAGAAGCCGGTCTTCGCGCAGATCACGGAGTTTCATGGAGAAAAAATCTCCGGAAACGCAAGGGCTGTTAAAGTCAGCGAATTGAAAAGCGAATGCATTGTCATCGCGACCAGGATCGAACCGCTCCATTCGTAGGCAATCGCGAAACAACTTCCCAGGACGAACAAGGGCACAAACGAGGGGAAATGTGCGTGCGCTGCGGCAAACAGCAGCGCGCTGAATGTGATGCCCAGAAGACGGCCGAAATAACGCTTGAGTACACCGTAAATAAAAAATCGAAAAAGAAACTCCTCAACCACCGGGGCGATCGCTATCGCGAAAACAATGATCATCATCCGCTGCTCGATCGTGCGCGATCCGCTGAAAAACTCGACGATGTTTTGCTTGCTCGAGCCGCCCCCGAAAAGCCGCTGCGTAATGGCATCAGACAACAAGATCAGTGGATACGCAAAAAACAGCAGGATCGCTCCGGTGCTCAAGGTCCGGGCAAAACTTACTCTGAAAAATCCGCCCAACGCGCCGACATCGAATCCGCGAAGATGAAGGAATGTCACTACGAAGAGCACGACGAAAGCGGTGAGAAGGAAATTTCCCAGAAGATTGCGCGCGCTGAACTGGATCGAGGGCTGCGAAACTGATGCGCCGATATTCAGCAAAAGAAAAAGAATCAACAGCGCAGCGAGTATTGCTTCCGGGACCCCGAACCTTCGCGCCGGTGCGGCCGTGTCAGCGATGTTCGGTGTTCTCGCGCTGATCTGATGAATCAGCGAAATGTAGACGTAAAGGCTGGCAAGCAGATAAAGGACCGAAAGGACGCCTGGGACGAGGCTTGGGGCGGCTCCGAATGCCGCAAAGAGGCTGGCGGATGGCATGGGACCCCGCCGTTACGGTGCGTAATAGCTTGGCAGAAAATACGCGCGCCCCGATTCCAGTTGCGGAATAAGCTGCTTCGGAAGCTGGAGTTCAATCTTTGCGTCAGATTCTCCGAATATTCGCAGGAAACGGCTTAAACTGAACGGCGGACCGTACTTCACCACTTTGGCATCTGGCGCGTTGCCTAATTCTTTTGCCTTATGGAAGGCGTCGTCCAACTCGCCAAGGCCATCGATTAGTTTGTTTTCGAATGCTTCCTTGCCGGACAAAATCCGGCCATCGGCAATCGTATTGCGCAGCAGATCCGCGGGCAGATTCCTCTCCTTCGCGACGATGCCGAGAAACTTGTCATAAGTTTTCATAATGAAGTTCTGCACAAGGTCGCG
>WNGA01004693.1_pt1 | contig 19998 bp, 16 predicted proteins | sample 5400061 | NCBI WGS metagenome assembly WNGA01 (sample SAMN13153366, study PRJNA577476) | soil metagenome | isolation source: 100 cm soil or saprolite under grassland replicate 2 | place: USA:California | collected 2016-06-15
AGAATGCGCCGCATGGCACCGGCGGCGACGCCGAAGAAATGCGCCCGATCGGCCCATTGCACGCGGGTCTGGTCCACCAGCTTGAGGTACGCTTCGTGGACCAAGGCCGTGGTGCCGAGGGTGCGGTCCGGGTGCTCGCCCCTGAGCTGCCGGTGCGCGATCCCGCGCAGCTCGGCGTAGACGAGCGGAAAGAGCCGGTCCAGGGCGTCCCGCTCGCCCGCCCGCCAGGCGAGGAGCAGTCCGGTGATCTCGTGTTCGCGGTCCATGCGCGGAGGTGTCCGCTTTCGGTCGCGGCCTGCGCCTCCAGACAGTGAAGGGCAGACTCGAACCCCTGGCCTAAGAATCATGGCATCGAGGCCCGGCCGCAACACCCGCCATTTGGAGGCAGTGTGAGAACGACCACCGGACTGTTGGCCTTCGCCGCAGCGGCTCTCGCGGCGTGTAACGAACCCACGGGGCCGCACGACCTACCGCTTCCCTCCTTTCAACCGGGGTCGAACTTCGCGCTCGCGTCGACGATCGCGTTCACAAGCACCCGCGACGATCCCACGAATCCGAACCCGGGGCTCGCGGCCGAGATCTATCTGATGGACGGGGACGGCGCGAACCCGCGGCGCCTGACCTACAACACGGACGGCGACGGCTTCGCGACGTTGTCGCCCGACGGGAAGAAGATCGTGTTCGACAGCAATCGCCTGCGGGCCCCGGGCGAGCCGCAAAACACGTCGGACGTGTTCGTGATGAGCACGGACGGCACGGACCAGACGTGGCTGCTCCGCGGCAGCTCCGCCACGTGGTCTCCCGACAGCAAGAACATCGCGTTCCACGCCTCCGCCTCGGGCACCGGACTGCCGATCAAGGCCGATCCGGGCGCCGCGACGTTCGACAGCGACATCTTCACCGCCAACGTTGATGACGTCCTCGAGCATGGGGCGGGGCGAAGGAATCTCACGGATAGTCCCGACGCGATCGACGACGATCCGGACTGGTCGCCCGATGGGTCGCGGATCGTGTTCACGAGCCACGCGGTCACCGACAATCAGCTCAATTCCATCACCGCGGAGATCTATGTGATCAATGCGGACGGGACGGGCGTGCCCACGCGCCTGACCGACAACGTCGAAGAGGAGCGGGCGGCGTCCTGGTCACCTGACGGCACGCGCATCGCCTTCATGTGCCGGCGAGGCGGCTCCGACTTCGAGATCTGCGTGATGAACGCCGACGGCACCAACCAGGTGCAGCTCACCAACAATACGGTGCTGGACGCAACGCCCACCTGGTCACCTGATGGCGGGACGATCGTGTTCCACAGGCCGGTGGCGGGCCGATTTCAGCTCTGGCTGATGAATCCGGACGGCACGGGGCAGGTGCAGCTGACCAATACGCCGGGTCTCAACCTGTTTGCGAACTGGGGTCAACTGCGCGTCAAGGTGCCTGTGGAGACGGTGCCATGATCCCCCGGGCCCTCCTCCTGGCCGCAATGGTGCTCCTCGTCTCCTGTCAGGACGCCGCGCAGCCCTCGTTCGATTTCGTCGAAGGCCCCGCGACCACCGGGGCGACCGTCCTGCGCGGCACCGTCCTCACCCCGGACGGCGTCATCAAGCACGGCTACGTAGGCGTCGTGGGCGGCCGGATCGTTTCGGTGTCCGAAAAGCAACCAGAGATCCTTGGGGCCGTCACGGTGAACGTGGACGGCATCATCGTTCCCGGGTTTGTCGACGTGCATAATCACGTACCCTGGAACGTCCTGCCGCGTTGGACGCCGGGCCGCACGTTCACGAATCGGAACCAGTGGCGCACCGACCCGGAGTTTGCGCGGGTTGTCGGAGATCCCTTCGACCGCGTCGCCGCTGGGCACTTCTGCGACATGAACGCCTGGGGTGAGCTCCGCGCGCTGGTCGGTGGGACGACGTCGATCCTCGCCACGCATCGGGTCGCGTGCATCCACGGCCTCGTCCGCAACCTCGACTTCAACACCGGCTTTTACGGCACGACCGAGCTCGACCGCGAGCACATCTTCAACGTGATCGACATACCGCCGGCGAGCGACCCCTTCGGACGCGCGGTGTTCGTCGGGGCCGCCCGGTTCTTCATCGCGAATCCGTTCTACGAAGCGCTCGCGATTCACCTGGCGGAGGGCACGGACGCCGCCGCCCTCGAGGAATTCAGGTTCGTGCGGGCGCAGTCGCTCCTCAACCCAAAGGGCGTGGTGGTCCACGGTATCGCACTCACCGCCGATGACTTCCGGGCGATGGCCGCTACGGGCACCGCCCTGGTCTGGTCTCCGCGTTCGAACCTTGAGTTGTACGGGACGACCGCGGATATCGCTGCGGCGCTCGACGCGGGCGTGGAGGTCGCGATCGCGCCCGATTGGGCGATCACCGGCAGCGGCAACGTGCTCGCCGAGCTGAAAGTCGCTGCGGCGTGGAATCATGACCACCTCGGCGGGCGGTTGACCGACCGTCAGCTCGTGGCCATGGTCACGTCCGTGCCCGCTCATGTCGCCGGCGTGGACGACGAAGTCGGCTTCATTCGTCCCGGATTGCGCGCGGACCTGGTGGTGATCGGTGGGGAGGACGACGATGACGATGTCGATCCTTATCGCAGAGTGGTGCGTGCCACACCCGCCGATGTGCGGCTCGTGTTAATCGACGGCGTGCCGCTCTACGGCGATCGAGATCTCACTGAGCGCTTCTGGGATCCTCGAGACCTAGAGGAGCTTGATGTCCCCGGGGCGAAGACCCTCGCGACGCCGGCGGCCGGGCTCATCGTCGCTCAGATCGCGGCGCGGTTGCGGACGGCGCTGCAGGCGGAGAGCACGTCGCTCGCGTCACTGACGGAAGCGCGGTGATCGATCCGGACAAGGATCCGGCAGTTGCCGCAGGGGCCGAACAGACACCGAGGACTCGTGAGTGGCTCGTGAGTGTCGTCACACGGCCTGCGGCCACGCCGGCGCGCGTAGCGTTACCTCCGCCTGTGCGTGGGGTTCTTCTAGGCACACCCAACCGAGGAGCTCGCGATGCGCGAATCCTCGCTTCACAGTCTTTACGAGCGCCGCTGTGTGTTGCTGAACCAGCTGAGCGCCGCCCTCCGAGGCCGCGTCGTAGCGCTGTGGCGGGTCGCGCGGGGGGGACTTGCGATGACTGAGGCCGTCAGCCGGGCGCAGCCAGCCGGGGATGGCCTAGAGTTCGACCTTGGCGGAGTGTTGCGGCGGTGGGGCAGGGTCGCTCTTCCTCACAGTCTGTGGATCGGGTGCCGGGTCGATGCCGATCGTTGGCATGTGGCCGAGGTGCGCAGCGATCCGCCTCCACCGCCACCGACCGGCATCGAGCGCCGCAGCCCTGAGCGGCTCGTCGTAGAGCTTGGCGGGCTGTGCCTCGGTGCTCATGAGCGGGAGTGGATGGCGGTCGATCAGGCCACCGTCTATCTCACATCCGCGCTCGAGTTGCTCGAGACGTGCTTAGGGCGCGTTCGAACGACGGAAGGCCTTTCGCCGAACGGCCGCGCGCACATCCTCGCCGACCTGGCCGGCGTCGCCGACGTAATCAACGACGCGTTGCAGGCCTAGATCGCCGGCTGCTGCTGCGTGAGGCAGTGCAGCGTGCCGAGTCCCCAGACCAGGTCGAGGGCGTGGATTCCCACAGCCGGTCGATCGGAAAACAGCTCGGCGAGGATGCCCAACGCGACGCGATCTTTGGGGTCGTTGAATGTGGGGACGAGGACAGCCGCGTTGGCGACGTAGAAGTTTGCATAGCTCGCGGGTAGCCGCACGCCGTCGAAGTAGAGGGGGGCGGGCATCGGGAGATCAATCACCTCGATGCTCGCCCCTCTTTCCAGGTGCATGCCCTGCAGTCGCTCACGGTTCTCCGCGAGCGGTTTGTAATTCATGTCTTTCGGATTGTCCTCGCGACACACGACCACGGTCCCGGGCTTCACGAAGCGGCACAGATCATCCACGTGGCCGTGCGTATCGTCGCCCGCAATCCCCTTGCCGAGCCAGAGCGTATTCGTGATGCCGAGGGTATCGCGGAAGACGTTCTCGATCTCGAGGCGGGACAATCCGGGGTTGCGGGTCTGCACTTTGGGATCGAGCAGGCATTCTTCCGTCGTGAGCAGCGTGCCGCCACCGTTCACGTCGATGCTGCCGCCCTCGAGAACGATCTTTGCTTCGATCAACGGAAGCTTGAGCCGCTTTGCCGCACGCTCGGGGATTCTGTCGTCTTTCTTCCAGTCCTTGTACTTCGCCCACGCGTTGAAATGGAAGCGGGCGATGGCTAGGCTCTTTTCTCCGCGCACAAAGATCGGTCCGAAGTCACGCGTCCAGCCACGGTTGGTAGGAAAGCGGAGAAAGTCTACGCGTGCGAGATCGACGCCGACCTTCTTGAGTATGCGACTGGCCTGCACCTGCTGAACCCGAGAGTTGACCAGAATGCGGACCATCTCGCCCGGCGCCAGCGCGCGGACGATTTCGCCGTAGACCCAAGGGATTGGAGGGAATTTCCCGGGCCAATCGGTGACGTTATGCGGCCAGCCGATCCAGGTCGCCGCATGCGGCTCCCATTCGGCCGGCATCCGATAGCCGTCTGCCATCAGCCGTCAGCCTTCTGGGGAATGCCTGCTGACGGCAGATGGCTGATGGCGCTTTTCAATCGGTGAGAAACCGGTGCTGGATACCGGAGTATGCATCCGTTCGCCGGTCGCGAAGAAACGGCCAGTTGCGGCGCACCTCCTCGATGCGCGCCAGATCCACCTGTGCGAGCACCAGCGCCTCGTCCTCAGCCGCCTCGGCGACCACGACCCCGAACGGGTCGCAGACGAACGAGTGCCCCCAGAATTCAATTCCCGCACCCTGACCGCCGAGCTGCTCGAACCCCACGCGGTTCACCGCGGCGACCCAGCAGCCGTTCGCGATCGCATGACTGCGCTGGATCGTCTTCCACGCATCGAGCTGCTGCTCGCCGTATTGCGCTTTCTCGGAGGGGTGCCAACCGATCGCGGTGGGATAGAGCAGAATGTTCGCGCCCTGTAGCGCCGTGAGCCGGGCACCCTCGGGATACCACTGATCCCAGCAGACCAGCGTGCCGATCGGGCCGACTTTCGTGTCGAACGCGCGAAAGCCCAGGTCACCCGGCGTGAAGTAGAACTTTTCGTAGTAGGAGGGATCGTCGGGGATGTGCATCTTGCGGTAGATCCCCTTCACCTTGCCGTCGGCGTCGATCACCGCCGCCGTATTGTGATACAGGCCGGCGGCGCGGCGCTCGAACAGCGACGCGATCAGCACGACGCCATTCTCCTTCGCGATCTTGCCAAGCGTCTCGGTCGTCGGTCCCGGGACGGCCTCGGCGAGATCGAAGAGTGCGTGATCCTCACGCTGCCCGATGTACTGCGTGCGAAAGAGCTCGGGCAGGCAGACGAGCGTCGCGCCCTGCTGGGCGGCGTCGCGAATGCGGGCGACGGCTTTGCCGAGATTCGCTTCAGGATCGTCGCTCATGCTCATCTGGACGAGCCCGACGGTGAACTTCGACGGCAATGACGCTGTCATGGGGCGTAGACTACACTGATTGCATTCAGCGTGAAAGGCTTGGGGCGGCGACAGTCGCTTCGACAGTCGCCGCAGCCGGCGGTGCCACCTTTCGAAACAGCGTGCGGTAGGTTTCCCACTGCGCCAAAATCATCCGGGCGCGGGAGCTGCCACTCTTCTGGAAGTGCTGCTGGATGAGCTTGCGCAGCACACGCTCGTCCATCGCGTTGAGCCCGCTGACCGCAACCATTTCCAGGTTGCAGTGCGATTCGAGCACGCCGTGCTCATCGAGCACATAGGCGATGCCGTTTGACATCCCGGCCGCAAAGTTTCTGCCGACCGGTCCCAGCAACACCACTACGCCACCCGTCATGTATTCGCAGCAATGGTCGCCCGCGCCCTCGATCACCGCGACGGCGCCGGAATTCCGCACGGCAAAGCGGTCACCCGCAGTGCCGGCGGCGAACAGCCGGCCGGACGTCGCCCCGTACAACGCCGTGTTCCCGATCAGGACACCAGTTGTGTAGCCGGCGCCACGGAATGGTCTGATCACAATTTCACCGCCGCACAGCCCCTTGCCGACATGGTCGTTCGCTTCGCCCTCGAGATGCAGATGCATGCGAGGAAGCGCGAAGGCACCGAAGCTCTGGCCCGCGCTGCCACGGAACCGCAGCCGCATCGGCACTTCGGGACCGGCGTTGCCGTGCACCCGCGCGAGCTGGCCGGCGATTCGCGCGCCCACGGTGAGGTGATGATTCCCGATCGTGAACACCCGCGGTGCCGGTTGCGTCTGCTCGAGAATCTCCGCATCGAGCGACACGAGACCGGGGCGCTCATTGCGCAGGGCGGTGCGCCGCCGCGGCTCCGAGTTGCTCGCTGGTGCCGCAAGCATCAGCGAGAGGTCCAACAGGGCGGCGCGTGGCGTCTCCGGCCGTTCAATGCGTTGCAGCAGCTCAACCCGCCCGATCAGGTCGTCCATGCGACGGATGCCGAGCGACGCCATGATGCGGCGGACGTCCTCCGCAAGGGACGTGAAGTAGGCGACGACCTGCTCGGGCGTGCCGCGGAACTTGGCGCGGAGGTCCGGGCGCTGCGTGGCGATGCCCGTCGGGCAGGTATTCAAGTGACACTGGCGCGCCATCGCGCAACCGACCGCGACGACGGTCGCGGTCCCAAAGCCAAACGATTCAGCGCCGAGTAAAGCCGCGATGACGACGTCCCGGCCTGTCCGCAGGCCGCCGTCGGTGCGCACTTCGATGCGTTCGCGGAGCTTGTTGCGCATGAGAATCGCCTGCGTCTCCGCGAGGCCCAACTCCCACGGCGAACCGGCGTGCTTGATCGACGACAATGGCGAAGCCCCGGTCCCGCCATTGTGGCCCGAGATGAGCACGTAGTCGGCGTACGCTTTCGCCACACCGGCCGCGACGGTGCCCACGCCGGCTTCCGCCACGAGCTTCACACCGACGCGCGCGGCCGGGTTCACCTGCTTCAGATCGTGAATCAACTGCGCGAGATCTTCGATCGAATAGATGTCGTGATGCGGCGGCGGAGAGATCAACGGAACGCCGACGACCGCATGCCGGAGCCGCGCGATCAGGTCTGTGACTTTGTGACCCGGCAGCTGGCCGCCTTCACCGGGCTTCGAGCCCTGTGCGATCTTGATCTCGAGCTCGTCCGCCCGGACGAGGTATGCCGTCGTGACCCCGAACCGGCCGGACGCCACCTGCTTGATCCGATTGTCGGCGCGGTCGCCATCGGCACGTGCCGCATACGTCGCCGGGTCCTCGCCGCCTTCTCCGGAATTCGACCGCGCGTGCATGCGGTTCATCGCGATCGCCAGCGTCGCGTGGGCCTCGGGGGACAACGCACCGAGCGACATCGCGCTCGAGATGAACCGGCGCCGGATATCCTCCGGGGGCTCGACCTCGTCGAGCGGCACCGGCGGCTGCTGGCGAAAGTCGAGCAGGTCGCGTGGGCCCGCCGGTGCACGAGCCCGGACGCGCTCTTCAAAGCTGCCGTACGCGCCGTCCTGCAACGCCCGCACGAGCGGCGGCGACCAGCCGTGATCCTCGCCGTCGCGGCGATACCTGACGCGCCCGTGATCCGGCAAGACGCCGACGCTCTGGTGCCGCGCCAGCACATCCTCGGCGATCTCCTTGAATCCAACGCCGCCAATGACGGACGCCGTGCCGGTGAAGCAGCGATTGATCACCTCAGCGCCGAGCCCGATCGCCTCGAAGATCTGCGCGCCGACGTACGACTGCAGCGTCGAGATGCCCATCTTCGAAAGGATTTTGAGCAGGCCTTTTTCGGCCGCGCTCTGGTATTTCTCGGCCGACGATTCCGCATCGCGGAGACACTGCAGGGCGAGCCACGGATGAACGGCTTCAGCCCCATACCCAAACAGCGCGGCGAGGTGATGCACATCCCAGGCGTCGCCGGCTTCCGCGACGAGCCCGACGCGTACGCGCTGCCCCGCTTGCACCAGGCGTTGGTGCACGGCGCCGATTGCGAGCAGCATCGGAATCGGCGCGCGGGTCTTGTCCGCGTCGCGGTCGCTGATCACGAGGATGGTCGCGCCGCCGCCGCGGCGTACCGCCTTGACGGCATCGCTGCTCAATGTTTCCAGCGCGCGCGACAACTCCTCAGGTCCAGCCGCTGCCTCCCAGACCGCGCTCAGGGTGGTGAGCTCCGATCCGCCGGCGCGCCGGAGGGCGGCCATCTCTTCCGCGAGCAGCACCGGATGCTCGATGCGGAGCAACGTGCGGCCCCCGGGCCGCTGCGCGAGCAAGGAGCCGCGCCGGCCCAGGTACATGACCAATGACATCACCAGCTCTTCGCGCAGCGGATCGATCGCGGGATTCGTGACCTGCGCGAAGCGCTGGCGTAAATACGCGTACGCGCTCTGCGGCAGCCGCGAGAGAGGCGCGATCGGCGTGTCGTCACCCATGCTCCAGATCGCGTCCTGCCCCGCGGCCGCCATTGGTGAGATGACGTACCGCAGGTCCTCGTGGCTATATCCAAACGCGTGCTGGCGCGCGGCCAGCTCGTCCGCGGGGAGCGCGGGCCCAAGCGCCGAGACTTCCGCCGGGAGCTGGCGCACCACGCGCGTGGTCCAGCGGCGATAGGGACAGCGCTGCGCCACTTCGATCTTCGCGTCGGCGCTGCGGAGGACGACGTTGCGGAGCGTATCGACCACCAGGAGCTCGCCGGGGCCAAGGCGGCCGGATTCCACGACGTCCGCCGGCTCGAGGTCCACGACGCCGACTTCTGACGCCGCCACCACGACGTTGTCGCGCGTCACTTTGTAGCGGCAGGGCCGGAGCCCATTGCGGTCGAGCGCCGAGCCGGCGATGACGCCATCGCTGAACGCGAGCGCCGCGGGTCCGTCCCAGGGCTCCATCAACCCGGCGTGATACTCGTAGAAGCTCCGCAGCGCCGGATGCATTTCGGGAATGCGTTCCCACGCCTCCGGCAGCAGCATCATGAGCGCGTGGACGGGGTCGCGTCCGGAGCGAACGAGTAGCTCGAACGCGTTGTCGAGACTCGTGGAATCGCTGCCCTCTGCCCAGATGACAGGCTTCAACAGCTCGACATCCCTCTCCCACACCGGCGCGGCGAGAGCCGGTTCGCGCGCCAGCATCGCGTTGCGGTTCCCCCACAGCGTGTTGATCTCGCCGTTGTGGGCGAGCAACCGGAACGGCTGCGCGAGCGGCCAGCTCGGCAGCGTGTTGGTCGAGTAGCGCTGATGGAACACCGCGATGCCGGTCTCGAACAGCGGCGAGCGCAGGTCGGCGAAAAAACCTGGCAGCTCGGTACCGACGAGGAGCGCCTTATAGACGACGGTGCGGCACGACAGCGAGCAGACGAAGACAGGCAGCCCGGCGCTCGCGGCCCGGCGCTCGATCACGCGACGCGCGAGGTAGAGGCGCCGCTCCCACACCTGGGCGTTGCCGGGACCGGACGGCGGACCCACGAACACCTGCCGGATCGCCGGCTGGCTCGCCGCCGCGAGCGGGCCGAGCACGCCGGCATCGACGGGCACGACGCGCCACCCGAGCACCGACATGCCGAGTCCCACCAGCACGGTTTCGATCAGGTCGATGGCAAGGTCCCGCGCGGGCGCGGATTGCGGCAGGAAGAACATGCCCAGCGCCACGCGCTCGACGGGTCCGACGCCAAGCAGGCGGTGGGGAATCTGGGTCAGGACGCCGGCGCCGTCGCCGGACTTGTCGTTCGACGCGGCGCCGCGATGGGCCAGGCGGGCGACGGCCGTGAGGGCCATCGCCAGGATGTCGTTGGTGCGATCGCCGTCGGCGCGCGCGACGAAGCCGACGCCACAGGCGTCGCGCTCGCGCCAAGGATCGAGCAAACGAAAAGCCCGCTCTGCTGAGGGAGCGGGCTGGCTGGGTTCGCGCTTTCTTGTCACGCTATCGTGCCCCGCCGCTCCCTCGAGAGGGTCCGTCGGTAATATTCGCCAGCGGCAGGGACATCGTATGTTTATGCATTAGTGAACATAAATATGCGATGGTGTTCGGAATTGTGCAAGGCCGTCTCTGCGTGCGAGGTGGGTAGGGGCGCAGCATGCTGCGCCCCTACTGTTGACCTCACCCATTAGCCTATCAGAATCGGTTCGACCGGCTGGCTGTAACGGTACGTCTTGCCGGCGTAATTGCGGAGAATGATTTCCTTGTCCGTGAGCTTTACGACGTATTCGGGAAGCAGGGGAATCTTGCCGCCGCCTCCGGGTGCGTCGATCACAAAGTGCGGCACCGCCATGCCCGAGGTCCATCCGCGGAGCGCCTCGATGATCTCCAACCCCTTCTGCACCGTGGTCCGGAAGTGCTCGGCGCCCGCAACCTGGTCGCACATATAGATGTAGTAGGGCCGCACCCGAGCGGCGAGCAGCCGCTGCATCAGCAGCTTCATGACTTCCGGATCGTCGTTCACGCCCTTGAGGAGCACCGTCTGGCAGCCAAGCGGGATCCCGGCGTCGGCGAGCATGCCCAGCGCGGTGACCGCGGCGGGAGTCAGCTCGTCGGGGTGGTTGAAATGCGTGTTGATGTACAGCGGGTGGTACCTCTTGAGGATCGCGCACAGCTCCGGAGTGACGCGCTCGGGGAGGTGGCAGGGGATCCGGCTCCCGATCCGTAGCACCTCCAGATGCGGAATCGCCCGCAGCCGCTTGCAGATCTCGTCGATCCGGCGGTCCGAGAGCAGCAGGGGATCGCCGCCCGACATGATCACATCGCGGATCTCGCGATGCTCCTTGAGGTAGCGGAACGCCGATTCGAGCTGCGCCATCGGGATCTTCTCGGGGTCGCCGACTTTGCGCCGGCGGGTGCAGAAGCGGCAATACGAGGCGCAGACCGGTGATACGAGAAACAACGCGCGGTCCGGATAGCGGTGCGTGATGTTGGGGACCGGCGAGTTCGCGTCTTCGTCCAGCGAATCCACCAGACCGTCGCGGATTTCCAGCTCCTGCACGGTGGGGACGTATTGCAGCCAGATGGGATCGCCGGGCGACTTGATCAGGTCCACCATCGCCGGCGAGATCCGGAACTCGAAGTTCTCGGCAGCTTGCCGGAGACGCCCGATATCCCCGACGTGCTCGGCACCGAACCGAGCGGCCAGCGCGTCGAGCGAGGCGATGCTTTTCCTACGGAGCAGCTCTTGCCAGGTCTCCAGTAGACAGATCCTTGGTATAGATCACCAGGTCGTCACCGGGCGCGTAGTATCCCGGGATGGTCGCGGTCCTGGTGTACCCGCGTGTTTCGTAGAACCGGCGCGTCGGCGTATAATCGGCGCGCGAGCTGGTCTCGACGACAACCAGCCTTCTGCCGTCAGCCGTCAGCCGTGACTCGACTTCGCGCAGCAACTGCGTTCCAACGCCAGATCCTTGGCACGGACGATCGACCACAATCCAGTACAGATCGCTCGTTGCGACGGTGCCTGGAGTCGCGCCCCAGCAGGCGTAGCCGACCAGTCGATCGGTTTCGAACGCTCCCACGAACTGATAGTCGTCGTCCCCTGCCAGGCTTTCATCGAGCAGCTCGACCGCGGTCGCGACCTCTTCCTCGCGGAAGAGGCCCGTGCCCCGCGTCAGCTGTTCAAGCCGTGCGCGGTGAGCGCGCCCGACGGGGTGCAGCGAGCAACTCACGCGCGGCCTTCGCTCCCTGGGCCTCCCGCAGCGCGATCTCGGCGATGCGGCGGATCAGCTCCGGGTACTCCCACCCCGCGGCCTTCGCCATCCGCGACAGGCCGGCGTCGTCGGTGAGATCGGGATTGGGATTCACTTCCAGAATCCATGGGCGACCGGCGTCGTCCACGCGCAGGTCGACGCGACCATAGCCCTTCCCCTGCATGGTACGCCACGCGGTCTCTGCCAGCCGGCACAGCCGCTCGGCGAGGCGTTGCGGGATCTGCGCCGGGCACACGGGCCGGCTGCCGAGGTCTTCGGGCGATCCGACGTGCCACTTGGCGGCATACGTGAGGATCGGCCAGGCGCCCTCCGGCATCGTCGTGAAATCGATCTCGGCGAGGGGGAGCGTGCGGTCGCCCACGATGCCGACGTTGAACTCACGGCCGGGGATGTATTGCTGCACCAGCACCTCGTCGAACTGCTCGGTCATCGCGGCGATGCGCGCCTTGAGGTTCTTGCGATCGGTGACGACCGATTGCCGGTCGAGGCCCGCACTGGCGTCTTCCGCGGCGGGCTTGACGATCGCCGGGAGGGGGAAATCATCGTCGATTTTTCCTTGCGCGATCGTCCAGCGGGGTACCGGCAAGCCGGCGCGCTCCAGCATCGTGTTGGCGACCGCCTTGCGGCGGCATGCGGCCGTCGTCCAGGGACCGCAGCCGGTGTACGCGCTGCCGGCGAGCTCCAGGGTGCCGACGACGTGGTCCTCCCACTGCGCGATCCCGCGCACGCCTTCGCAGAGGTTGAAGACGAGATCGGCTCGCCGGCAGACATTGAACCAGCGCATGTCGTGGCGGACGGGAACGCGGTGCACCTGATGGCCGAGGGCGCCGAAAATCGTGGCGATGTCGTCGACCGCCTCCATCACGCCGGCAATGTCCTCGGCGGTCCAATCATCGGCGCCGGGGTCGTAGAGGATGACTACCCTCACGCGGACATCGCGGTGGTGGCGGGTAGGGGCGCAGCATGCTGCGTCCCTATATCGGAACCCGATATCCGCCGCCAGGCGATCCGGACGACCTCCTGGATGAGCTCGTCGTACGTATATCCAGCGACCCGCGCTGCCTTGGGAAGACATGAGTTCATCGCGGGATCGGGAATGATGCCGGGGAGCGGATTCAGCTCGACGACGTTGGGGACCCCGAAGCGGTCGACGCGCACGTCGATGCGGCACCAGTCGCGGCAGCCGAGGGCGCGATAGGCGTCAAGCGCGACGCGCTCGGTCTCATGAACGAATGATGCCGCGACGCCGGTCGGCGGGCACTGAAAAATTGCGAGCGGATGCTCGCGCGTGTCCCAGATCCACTTCGCCTCGTATCCGTAAACGGGTGGCGCTCCGGGGGGCAGCGTGGCGAAATCGAATGCGACGATGGGGAGGCAGCGCACGTGGCCGTTGTTGCCGAGGATCGCGACCGTGAACTCCGGTCCCGGGAGATACGTCTCGACGAGGACCGCCTGCTGGTACCGCTCTAAGAGGAAAGGCACGCGCTCCGCGAGCTGCGCGGGCGTCTCACATAAGTTGTTGACGAATATGCCCTTACCAGACCCCTCCGCGACCGGTTTTACGAAGAGCGGAAACGGTAGCGGCATGCGCTCGAGATCGGCGATGCGCTCGATGACGCGAAACGGCGCGGTCGGCACGCCGCGATAGGCGAGGATCTCTTTGGTACGTCCCTTGTGCAGCGTCAACGCGAGCGTGAGCGGGTCGGAACCGGTGTACGGGATGTTCAGGTACTCGCACAACGCGGGGACATGCGACTCGCGGCAGGGACCGTGCAAGCCCTCGGCCATGTTGAAGACGATGTCGGGACGTGCGAGTGAGAGCTTCTGCGGAAAGGATTCGTCGGCTTCGAGACGAACGACGGTGCCGAAGAGACTCAGAGCCTGATCGACCGCGTCGATGGTGGACGGGTCATCCCATTCTGCGTACGCGTCCGACGCCGCGCTGGTGTCGGGTTTCTCGTTGTATGCGAGACCTATTCGCATTCTAAAAACAGAATACGAAATGATGCACAGATGCGCAAGAGAGAGACGACGATTTTCTTGCGACGATTTCTTCGACGGTTTTCTATTTTGACGAATTCCACTCGACAATTTTCTGTCGACGTCCTTTTTCGACGTCGTTACACCTTATGATATGTGACGCGCGCGGCCTCCGCTCGGTCGTCGGCAGCGTAGATCTCGAAATCGGAGAAGAGCGCGCCCGCTTCTTTCTGCAGCAGTCGCAGTACTCCGATCGCCATGCGCCGGATTTCAAGCTCAGCCCCCTCGCCGCAGCGCAGCTCGAGCATCGTGCGCCACGCGCGCGCGTTCCCCGAGACGACGATCTTCACCTCGGTCGCGTTCGGCAGCACACTGCGCGCTGCCTCGCGTGCCATTTTCCGCCGGTGCACCTTGTCGGTGACCCACTCGTAGCGTTGCATCAGCCCTTCGACCGCTCGCACATACGCCGCCTGTGCCTCGGCGACCTGCTGCTGCCACTCCTCCTCGAGCCGCGTATCGCCGGCGACGGCGGGAGGCATGACGAAGGCGGCATGAGACTCGTCGACGTAGCGCTGCGAGATCTGCGAGTACCCGAACCCCGCCCGGTGGCGCACCAGCTCGTGCGAGCAGGAGCGCGAGATTCCCTCGATCAGCAGTACGTAGACGGCGTGCTCCAACACCGAGCCGTGCCCCTGCTTCTTGATGTTCTCGAGGTATTCGGCGGTCGTGCGATTGACGGGGTTGTGCTGGCTCATGTAGCACAGGCGGCCCGCGTACTCGGCGAGTCGCTCGCCGTCACTCGCCTCGCCGCGCCACTGCACCGCGAGGTGTTCCGGTTCGACAAACTGCGGGCGGGCGATCAGCGAGATGCGAGGGGCTCGGAAAACTTCCATCGGGGCTAGTGCGCCAGCTCGAGTTTCGGTGTGGCCCATGCGGCGCTGCGCTCCACTTCTCGTAGTCGTGTTGCGATGTCTTCGGGGATGGCCGCGGCGCCGGCGCCGACCTTCAGCGCGGTCACGGGCGACCAGTCGGACGCGGGAATGATAACACCCGGGTTGAAGATGGACAGCGGGTCGTAGGCGTGCTTCACGTCGCGAAACAATTGCATCACCTCCGGGCCGTAGAAGCGCTCGAGGATACCCGCGCGCAGCCGGCCGACGCCGTGCTCGCCCGACGGGACACCGCCCAGGCGGATCAAGAGGTCGGTGACTTCGTCGAAGAGCCCGCGCAGCGCCTCGCGCCAGCCGTCGCGCGTCGTATCGGGAAGCGTGTTGACATGGACGTGGCCGTCCCCGGCGTGCCCGAAGATCGCGACCGGAATGCCGCGCCGATCGGCCGCAGACCTGAGTCCGGCGACGTAGACACCCAGTGCGCCGAGCGGTACGCAACCGTCTTCGATGAGCTGCAGCGAACGTTGCGTGGGAGGAAGCCGGGCGAGGGCGGGGGACGCCTCGCGCCGCACGCTCCACAGCTTCTCGAGTCCGGCGCGGTTGACCGCTGTCTCGACGTGACTCACGGACTGCTTGAGGGCCCGGACCGCGTCTCCGACGACGCCGCGCGCCGCGGCCGCCGATTCGCGCTCGAACTCGACGAGCAACAGGCAGGCAACCTTTGGCGCGTCCGGAACGAACTGCAGCAGCGATTGGTCCAGCAGCTCGAGGGCGGACGGCTTGAGGGACACGAGATAGGGCACCGCCTCGGTCATCGACTCGAGGTCGGCGAAGCCCAGCGCGGCACCCGCGACATCGGGAGGAATCGGATCGAGCCGCCAGTGGACCGCGGTCACGATCGCGAGCGTCCCCTCCGATCCTACGAGGAGATCGACCTCATCGCCCGACGCGGCGAAGCGATCGAGCGCGTAGCCGCTGGAATTCTTCCGCGTCTGGGGAAAGCGATCGGCGATCAGCCGTCTGCTGTCAGCCGTTAGCGCAAATTTTTCCCCATTCCCCATTCCCCGTCTCACCGTTCTCACCGTGCCGTCCGCCTCGACAACCTCCATCGCCTCTACCCAACCTCGGATGCTGCCGTACCGCACCGTCCGCGCACCGGCGGCGTTCGTGGCCACCATGCCACCGCTCGTCGCGAACGCGCCCGATGAGGGATCGGGAGGCAGCCGCAGGCCGTACGGCTTGGCTGCGTCGTTCAGTTCAGCCCACGTGACGGACGCTCCGGCCCGGGCGCTGCGGCTGTGCGGATCGGTGACCAGGTCGGAGAAGCCGCGGCTCAGATCCACGATCACGCCTTGACCGACGTTGCCGCCGGCCATCCCACTTCCCGCGCCTCGCGGGATCAGGGCAAGGTGCGACTCTCTCGCCTGACCCACGAGGGCAACGACGTCGTCCTGGTTCTCCGGAATCGCGACCGCGGCTGGCAGAATGCGGTAGATGCCCGCACCCTCGGCGTATGCCGCGCGGACACGAGCGTCGGTGACTAACACGTTCCAAACTTGACACCGGGGGAGCGCAACGTGAAGCTTTCGTTCCCGATGGCTCCACAACAGACCGTTACGCCTCCCGCCGCCCTTGCTGCCCCCGCCCCCCCGGGCCTCCCAACGAGCGCGCCCGCCCCCCGTGCTCAGCTGATCCATATCGAAGTGGATCGGCGGCTGGGCCACGAGTGGGACGAGTGGAATGGCCGGCCGTTGCCTAAGGGCGGCGATTTTTCCGCCCCGCCCCGGCTGTTCTTTGGGTTCGCGGCACTTACCGTTGCGACTGTCTCGGGCGTAGTCGCCCTTCTTCTTTATTTGATCGGGCCACGGCTAGGGAGGCTCTGGGGACCTTTGCCCCAGGCTCTGTGGATCGCCCTGGCAGTCTTCGCGGCGCTCCAATGGTTGTATCTCGGCGTGCTCGCTGCGGCTTTCTATAGCAGACGAAATCTGTTGCCCGAGCGTTTGCTGGAGCGTGGTCCCTATCTGCAGCTCATGAACTACACGTCCCTGATCGCGCGAGCGTTCGGCAAGCGTGACTGGGTCGAGCATGCGGCAATCGACGTCTACAACACGCTTGCGGAGCGACGGGGCCGCACGGTCGGGAAGGGCGAGCTGCTGGTGCTGATCCCGCGATGTCTCTCGAAACAAACGCTCGACGGCGTGCTCGAGATCGCCGGGCGATACGAGGTTCCGGTCTTCGTCGCGACGCGCGGCCAACTCGCGCGCCGCGTCATCCGGGAGCGTCGTCCCCGGGCCGTGGTCGCGGTGGCGTGCGAGCGCGACATGATGACCGGCTTGCGTGACGTTGCGGGGAAGCTGCCCGTCCTGGGTCTCACGATGCAGCTCCCCAACGGGCCCTGCCGTGACGCGACTATCGATCTCGGACAGATGGAGCGGTGGGTCCAGGGACTCGTCGCCGCAGCGCCAGCCCGAGGACACACCAAGCAGTAAACGCGAGCCATTCAACTGCACTCAGGCTTCCCGGTATAGCAGGCACGACTTTCATTAGCACGATCGCGACACTGACCACCACACCTACGATCGCGATGGCGACGCCGTCCCGCATGCGTTGGCGGCGCGCCAGGGCGATGAACGCCAGGCACGCGGCGCACCAGCCGATCGCTCCGACGGCAGTGCCAACTTCACTGATCGGGACGAGCACGGCGTCGCCGAGGAATGCGGCGGCGGCAGTGGGAATCGCCACGAACGCGATGGCGAGAACGGGAGTGCCGAATCGGGGATGCACCGCGCCGAGCGCGGGATGGACCAGTCCGCGCCGCCCGAGTGCGTAGACCAGCCGCGTGGCCGCGACAAAGTTGCCGTTGAAGACCTTGAAGAGTGACAGTACGGCAGCGGCGAGAATCAGTCGCGCGATCCACGGCGTGCCGAACGCGCGCGCGAACGCGGCGTCGGTCCCCAGATGCTGGCTGACGATGTCGGTCCACGGATACACCCACGCGACCACGCCGACGATCACGACGTAGAACAATCCGCCGGCCAGCAGTGCGAGTGTGATGATCCGGGGGAGCGTGCTCGGCCGGAGGTTGGGGAGGGCTTCCTCGGACGCTTTGGGAATCGACTCGAAGCCGGTCAGGAAATAGGGCACGATCTGCATGACGAGCAGGACGGAGACGAACGGTCCGACCGGAGCGAACAGCGGCTCGGCGTTCGCGGGACTGCCGTGCCCGATGCCCAGCGCCACGAAGACCGCGAAGCACACCAGCAAACCGATTGTCGTGATGTCCTGGAACCGCCCGCTGAGCCGGATGCCCCGGTAGTTCACCAGGCCGATGGCGGCCGTCAGGCCGAGACCGGCAAGCAGTCGCGGCAGCGTGATGGCCTTTCCCGCGACGGTGTAAAGCACGACGGCGTTCATTTCGGGAAACAGCCGTGCGAGGAGATTGCCAATCGCCACCGCTTCCCAGGGGCAGACGATCGAGTAGGCAAGGACCATCATCCAGCCGGCGCCGAAACTCGCCGCCGGTGGAAAGACACGTTCTGTGTAGGCGATTTCGGCGCCGGCGTCGGGAATGAGTCGCACCAGGCGGCCGTACGTGTGGGCGATCGGGAGGAGCAGCACGGCGCCCGCCAGAAAGCCGAGCATCGCGCCGCCGGGCCCGCCGCGCAGCAGCCAGTCGTCCATGACGACCAGCCAACCGGCCCCCACCATGCTGCCGAAACCGAATGTGAAGTACTCGAGGGCGCCGAGGCTCTGCCGGAGGCTAGTAGGTCGTGACTCCAAGCTTGTCCTTGAGCGCGGCGAGCAGCTGCTCGGCACGCAGCTGACCGGCTGAGCCCAGGGGCGCGGCACGCTCGAGATCCCGTCGCGTGCGCGACGGATCTTCGCTGGGCCGGTACACCGCTTCGATCGTGACGCGCGACTTGCCGGGCACGTCAGGATCGGCCCAGAGGCGTAAGCGATGCGTACCCGCGAACGCGTTCGTCTCGAGAAACGCGTCCCGGAGATTCACGAAACGCACGCCGATGGTGTCGGCGCGGAGCAACGAATCGGCAAACTGTGTGACGCGTTGGGGCGGTGCGTTGATCACTACGTACAGCGCCTCCGGCATCGGAGCAAACGCCGGACGGGTCGTGGTGGGCGTGCAGGCACCCAGCAGTAGGGCGAACGCCCAGGCACCACGCACGACGCACGATGCACGCATTAGTGCGAGTGCGGCGGCGTGCCTGGCGCGTCTGTGTGCGGTGCCGTGGCCTTGGTCGTATCCGTTTTCGTGGTATCGGCCGCGCCACGCTCATGCTCTTCACCGGGCTGGTGCTCGTGCCCTTCCTCCCGGTTTTCGAGCTCGACCTGCAGCGTCCGGAACGGAATCCCGGCCGCGTGTTGGAACATGAGCCTGCCTCCGAGCACGCCGGTCCAGACCAGTCCCAGAAGTCCCACGACGCTCAGCACGCGCGTTAACGCGAGCTCCTGCGCCGGCATTTGGAAACGGCGGAAGAGACGCCAGGCGAGCACGACGGTGAACAGGCCCATCGTCAACAGCGCCATGTTCTCGTGCTTCTCCATGAGCTCGTGAATCGCTTCACCGTGGTCGATGGTGCTCGACGCGAGCTTACCGGCGATGACTGCCGCCCATCCGCCGATCACGCCGGCCCACAACGTCCAGATGCCCGCCCACATGAGCGATTCCCGCTTCGTCGCGGCTGCGGCGATGTCGAACAGCACCGCCACGAGGAGCAGGGCGGCGGGGAGATCGTTTAGGAGCGCGTGCCAGCGTGCAGCGTCGTAACCGAACATTAGAGCCCCAGGTTGCTGACGGTGGGAGGATTGGACGAGTAATCGTAAAAGCCCTTGCCGGACTTTCTGCCGTGCATGCCCGCGAGCACCATGCGCTTGAGCAACGGCGGGGGCGCGTACCGGCCCTCGCGGTACTCCTTGAACATGATTTCGGCGATGTGGTGCGTCGTGTCGAGGCCGACGAGATCGAGCAGCGTGAGCGGACCCATCGGATAGCCGCACCCGAGCTGCATCGCCTTATCGATGTCGGGCACGCTCCCCACGCCTCGCTCCACGGCCCGGATCGCATCCAGCAAATAGGGGACGAGCAGCAGGTTTACGATGAAGCCGGAGTTGTCTTTGGCAGCGACGGGCTCTTTGCGGAGCGAGGCGGCGAACGCGAAGACGCGTTTGAACGTCTGCTCCGACGTCGTCACCGTGCGCACGACCTCGACCAGCGCCATCAGTGGCACGGGGTTGAAGAAGTGCAGGCCGACGAACCGGTCCGCGCGCTTGGTGGCCGCCGCCATCTCGGCGATCGTGAGGCTCGAGGTGTTCGAGGCAAAGATGGTGCCGGGACCGCACAGCCCGTCGAGCTCCTTGAACAGCGCGTTCTTCAGCGCCAGGTCCTC
>WNGA01004956.1_pt1 | contig 19994 bp, 19 predicted proteins | sample 5400061 | NCBI WGS metagenome assembly WNGA01 (sample SAMN13153366, study PRJNA577476) | soil metagenome | isolation source: 100 cm soil or saprolite under grassland replicate 2 | place: USA:California | collected 2016-06-15
CCGTTACGGCGATGCCGACCATTTGGGCGTATTCATGGGCGGAGTGAATCATCTCCCACGCTGTGTCGAAGGGTACCGGTCCGACGGCCGCTTTGTTTTTGCGGAAAAAGGCGGCATTGACTTCGATCGATGCCACATGTTCCGCCGGGATGTCGATGTCCTTGAAGATCGCGTCCACCGGACAGACGATCTCGCACTGCTCGCAGTCGATACAGACTTCGGGGTCGATATAGAATTGTGGCGCGCCCGGAGTCGTATGGATGCAGGCGACCGGACAGACCTCGACGCAGGCTCCGTCGTTGGTGCACAAGCTCGTGATGATGTAAGGCACTTTGTCCTCGCTTCACTCGCAATCGCAGATCTCAAATTTCAAATTTCACAGCGTGAACGGAATATGAAATCTGAGATTTGAGATTTGAAATGGCCAAAGGCCTATCCGTCCGCCGCCAGCGGCAAGTCGGTGCGGATCACGTTGGCCACGTGAACGTTAGCGCCGAATTGGGGCGTCACTAATCTGCCCTCTTGATTCAGCGTCCCTAGGCCCGCCGCCGCGGCCAATTTGTCAGCATCTGGGTCCGGTGCCGCGCAGGCGCGAAACCCAAGCTCCCTGATCCACGCGCTCAGAACGAAGCTGATGAATAAGCCCTTCTGCACCGGTACCTGGCCGCCGATCCCCAGCGCCTGGCGCGGGTCATAGTCGGCGCGCACCGCACAGATGACCGCGAAGGGATAGGATTCACCGCCGTGGGCATCGTTTGGATTCAGCCTGGCGATGCCCACCAGTTCGGCGCCGAAGTGCATTACGGATCATCTCGGTGACCGTATTAGCAAGATCCGCTGGCGGCGTGTTAATGAAAAAATCCCAGTAGGGATCATCCTTGTGAGAGTTTTTCCCGAGCCATGGTAGTTTGAGCGGTCCGAGTCGCAAGGCCACTAGGGGTCCCGTTTGACGAATCGATTGGTGTTCTCTTTCAGCGGCGCGTAATAGCCGACGTCACCGGTAACGGCGGTCGGTGTCTTGCCCTCGTGTGAAGCGGTGCATCCCGCGACCGTACAGGCTTGGTCGCCCGGCTTGATGCCCGAATCGTACCCCAACCAGCGCACACGACTGCTGCGGGTCACGCCCCAGAACCGATCATCGATCCATTTTAGAACGTTTACCAATGCGGGCCGCGCGAAATAAGGGCAAGTATGGAGCGCCGTCACCGCGAGGGTATGCCACCACACATTGGGTTTGGTAAACGGGCAGACGGCGACACAAGTGAGGCAGCTTCCCCAATGGTCATGCACGTACGGTCTGAGCTTGTAACAAGTGAGCCAATTGATCTTGTATTTCTCAATGCCGTTGAAGACCACCTTATCACCGAACGGGATGCTGTTGGTTGGACAGGTGTTGGCGCATTTACGGCAGATCTTGCAAAAGTCCTCCACGCCGATGTCGACCGGTTGGTCGGCAACCAGCGGCAGGTCAGTAAGGATCGGGTCGGGCATATGAATCCGGGCACCGAAGTTTTTGTTGATGACCAGCCCATTTCTGCCCAACTCACCGATACCTCCGGCGACACCGGCCGCCTGCGGGGTTACTACCCCTCGCAGAGCCGTGTATCCTAGCTCCTTAATATAGCCCTCGAGCGCTTTCAGAACCAGAACGCCTTTCATTTGCGAAACGTGATAGGCGGAGTCGCCGATGTGATGGCGGTGCGCCTGCAGCTTGTTGTAGTCCCACGCCGTCGTCGCTTGAATGACATAGGGAAATTTGCGCACCAAGTCCTCGGGAGTGTCCTGCTGGAAGGTGTCTTCCGCTGTGCCATCTTGGACGTAACGACTGCCGGCGTACAAATAGGCCGGATGCGCCTTGGCAATGCCGACGACATCGGCTCCCATATAAAGGGCAACCGCCTTGATGTGACGCGCCATCGCCGCCGGATCGTCCACCGCGACTTTTTGCGGGTTGATTTTGCCGTTGCTCGACCGGTTGATCACGTTGGTCAAAAAATGCCTGCGATCGGCGAAATGGTTCGGCGCTGAGACGCGCGTCAGCGGATCTTTGGAGACGGTGTTGCGGTACCAGTTGAATAGCGGTTTGCCGAGCTCGCCGCGCTGATTTTTCGGATGGGGGGACTGGTTCATGTCGACGTTGACATGAGGCCCGACAATTTTAACGGATCGTCCGAGGTACGGCGTAGGAAATTCTGTATCGGCTTGAGTGCCGTTCGTGGCTGTACTGCCGTTCAGCTGCGCTTCTTTCTCTAATGTCAACGCCATAGTAGACTCCTTTTAGATCGCGCGCTATTCAAACGATTCAAAACGCTCCAACAGTTTAAGCCATTCATCCTACTAATGTCATGAATACGAAGCCAGCGCCACCTCGGCGCATTTTTGATCCTGATCGTCCGTGCCTCCTGCCACCGCGACGGCGCCTACGACATTGCCGCCTTCAACGATAGGCACGGCCCCGCCCCCGGGCATAATCCGGCCGTTGCTCGATACGACCAAGCTTTGAAACCAGGTCTGCGCGGCGACCCCGGCCAGTTCTTTCGTCGGTTGCTGAAAGCTGGCGGCTGTGTACGCCTTGTTGAGCGCGATCTCAACCGTGATGGGACGCGCCTTATCCATGCGCCCCAGCGCAATCATCCGTCCGCTCTGGTCCACCACCACTGCAGTGACTGCGATATCCAGCTGCGCCGCTTGGGCATGAGCGCTGCGTACCATCTGAATCGCTTTTTCTCCTGGGATAGCCATGCTGTATGCGACCCTCCTCGCTGTATGTCCAACTATCTCATTTTAACAGAGAACCCGGCCCAGCAGTCAAGTGTACCCTTGCAGGCGTTTGGAGCGCACCGATACTTTTAATGATTTTTAACCGCAAGTGACGCGAAATGTTCTTGCAGAATCGATGCCGGCGAGCTAGGAACAGCCATGGGTAAACTCGACGGCCAAGTAGCCATCGTCACCGGCGGTAGCCGGGGAATCGGCCGCGCGGTTGCGCTCGCATTCGCGCGCGAAGGCGCGCGGGCGGTGATTACTGCGGTGGAGGATCGGCAGGCACTCGAAAAAACCGAGGGCGAAATCGTGGCTCTAGGTGCCGACGGTTTCGGAATGCTCGCGAACGTGGCGCGTCGCGGCGATATCGACCGCCTCCTACAATCAGTCATCGCCAAATGGGGACGTATCGATATTCTGGTCAACAACGCCGGGATTCTTCGCCTGGCCCCCTTGGAAAACATTTCCGAAGAGCGCTGGGATGAAACTCTCGGCGTGCATCTCAAGGGAACCTTCAACTGTACGCAGGCTGTGATCCCGTTTATGAAGCAACGACGGAAGGGCAAGATCATTAATCTTGCGGCGCCGTCGGCGCTGCGCGGCTCCTACGGAGTAGCGGATTACGCCGCAGCCAAAGGCGGCATCATTGCTTTTACACGCAACGCTGCCAGCGAATTAAAAATTTACAACATCCAAGTGAACTGTATTTCACCAACGGCGGACACGCGCATGACGAAGGCTTTGACTGATTTTCGCCGCGAGCAGCTGGGGATCGCGCGGCGCGATCGTGAAGTTGTCTCGCCGGAAGCGATTACGCCGGCATTTGTTTTCTTCGCCAGTTCTGACTCTGACTATATCTCGGGGCAGCTATTGGAAGTCGGCCGGATTTAGCGCTGCCGTGTAGAGGTGACCAGCCGGCTGCCCCTGCACTATTTCTTGGCGCTGACCCGCCAAACTTTGTCGGCGCCATCGTCCGCCACGAGTAAAGAACCATCGGTCCACACCGCCACCCCTACGGGGCGCCCGTAAACTTCACTGGTCTTTGGACTCACCATAAACCCGGTAAGAAAATCCTCAATCGCACCGCTTGGCTTGCCGTCGTGGAACGGGACGAAGGCCACCTTGTATCCCACCAGGTTGGAGCGGTTCCACGAACCGTGCATGCCGATGAATGCCCCGCCATGATAGCGCGCCGGAAAAGATTTGCCTTGATAGAACGCGAGACCGAGCGGCGCGACGTGAGAGCCGAGGGCGAAATCAGGCTTGATGGCTTTGGCGACCAGGTCGGGACGCTGGCCTTTTTTACGTGGATCTTCGTTCTGACCGAAATAAGAATAAGGCCAACCGTAGAACGCGCCTTCCCGGACACTGGTAAGATAGTCAGGCACCAATTCGTCTCCTAGCATGTCACGTTCGTTCACCACGGTCCAAAGAGTCTTTGTCTTTGGTTCCCAATCCATGCCGACGGGATTGCGCATGCCATTGGCGAACACGCGCATGCCGGTGCCGTCAAGATTCAACTGTAGGATGGCGGCGCGCCGCGAGTCCTTTTCATCGATACGCTGCTCGTCGACGTTGGTGGCAGAACCTACGCTGACGTAGATTTTCTGTCCTTTCGGGTCGGCGATAATGTTTCTCGTGTAATGGCCGCCGCTGGGCAAGTCGAGAATTTTTTCTGGCTGGGGTTTGATTTGCGTGTCGCCACTGTTGTACGGGAAAACTACTACGCTATCGGTATTGCCGACATAGAGGCGGTTACCAAGCAGTGCCATGCCAAATGCCAGGTTTAACCGGCGCACGAATACTCGGCGCAAGTTTGGTTTACCGCTCTTTTCCGTGTCGCGTAATAGGATGACACGGCTCGTTGATTGCTGCCGCAAAGATTCCATGACCAGGACATCGCCGTTGGGCAGGACATGAATCATGCGCGGATTGTCGAGTTCGTCGGCAAACACGGTGACGTCAAATCCGGCGGGCGCGATGGGTGTTTTGCCTTTCGGCCAAGGGACCATCGTCGGAGGATTGGCGACCGCGCGCGTCGCATTGGGCAGCGGCAGAATTAACTTCTCTGGAGGACCGGTTTCGACCGTGCGTGGGTTGGTTTGTTCGGCGGCGAAGAGGGAAGACAAAGCGACAAGAAAGAAACTAGCCGCAAAGAACGCAAAGGTCGCAAAGAGAAAAGGCAAATTTTTCATCGTCTTTTTTATGCGCTCTTTGCGTTCCTTCGACTTCTCTCAGGACATGCCTTTGCGGCTAAATTGATTTTCACTTCTTTGCGGTGATCCGCCAGACCTTGCCGCCGCTGTCGTCGGCGACCAGAAGCGAGCCGTCCGACGCCACGGTGACTCCGACGGGGCGCCCGTAGGCTTCGTACTTTGACTCGTCGGCGATGAACCCGGTGAGAACATCTTCGATGGGGCCGGCGGGTTTGCCATTGGCAAACGGAACGAAGGCGACTTTGTAGCCGACCATCTTGGATCGGTTCCATGAGCCGTGCATGCCGATGAATGCGCCGCCCTGGTAACGTTGCGGAAAGGCTTTGCCGTTGTAGAAAGCCAAGCCGAGTGCCGCCGTGTGCGAGCCGAGCGCGTAGTCCGGTTTGATCGCCTTGGCGACGAGATCGGGCCGCTGGCCTTTTTTCCGCGGATCTTCTATCTGTCCGAAATAGGAATACGGCCAGCCATAAAAGGCGTCCGGCTTCACGCTCGTCAAATAGTCTGGTACTAAATCGTCACCGAGCAGATCGCGCTCGTTGACGACCGCCCACAAAGTTTTTGTTTGCGGTTCCCAGTCCATGCCGACAGCGTTGCGCAGGCCCCTGGCGAATATTTTCATGCCGCTGCCGTCGGGATTCATCTCTAAGATCCCGGCGCGTCGCTGATCTTTTTCCCACTCGTTTTCCTCGTCTACGTTGGAAGCGGAACCGACGGCAACGTAGATTTTTTTGCCCGCCGGATCGGCGAGGAGATTGCGTGTATAGTGGCCGCCGGCGGGAAGGTCGAGAATCTTCTCACCCTTGCCTTCGATCTTGGTTTGGCCGGCCTTGTACGGGTAGCGAACGACGCTGTCCGTGTTGCCGACGTAAAACCAATTTCCCAAAACGGCCATACCATGCGGCATGTTCAGTCCCGTCAAGAAAACTTCGCGGACGTCGGGCTTGCCATCTCCGTTGGTGTCGCGGAAAAGCGTAATCCGGTTGCCTGATTTCTCGGGGCGATCGGCACGCCCGGGCCACTCGCGAGTCGCTTCTACCACGAGTATGTCTTTATTGGGCAACACGTGCGCCTGGCGCGGGTTATCAAGATTCTCGGCGAATAAATTCACTTCGAAGCCCGGGGCGGCGACGGGCATTTTTCCCTTGGGCCAGCCAATGACTTTTGAATTATTCCGGGCCGAAGGCGTGGCGAAAGGCATCGGCAGCTGGAGTTGCTCAGAAGGACCAGTGCCGGGCGCGTAGTTGACGTTGAGTGAATCGTTTCGAGCGGTCGCGCAAGAAAAAGTTCCTGCGGCAACCAACACAAGTGCGATCGCGGACAAGGATCGATAGAACATGGAATTGTCCTCCTTTTTCTTTTCGATCGAGCGACTTTGAAATCTCTACCGGCGGAATATACAACAAATGCCACGGTGCGGAAACGCGTGCAATGAATCGGTTGTGCACGGTCTATGTCCGTTCTAATATCGGCTCCGATCGCAGGAGGCGTGCATGCATTACCGTGATTTGCGCGGTTGGTTGGATGCCGTGGACTCGTTCGGCGAGCTTCGAATTGTCGAAGGCGCCGATTGGAATCACGAAATCGGCGCGGTGGCGGAAGTTGCCGCGCACATCGATCCGCCGCCGGCGGTGCTGTTCGACAAGATCAAAGACTACCCGCCGGGCCGGCGGGTTCTGACCGGCATTCACAACCCGACGCTCAAGCGTCAATGTCTCACCAATCATTTACCGCTCGATTACAGCCGCGATCAATTCATCGATGCTTGGAAGAAGCGATTAGATAACCCCAAGATGATTCCGCCGCGAGTGGTCGACTCGGGTCCGCTGATGGAAAACGTCTTGGAAGGCAAAGACATCGATCTCTTGTCGTTGCCCGCACCGTTTTGGCACGAAGGAGATGGAGGCCGCTATATCGGCTCGCTCGACATCACAATCAGTCGTGATCCGGACGAAGGCTGGATCAATCTCGGCTGTTATCGCGTGATGGTGCACGATCGCGATACGCTGGCGCTTTATATCTCTCCCGGCCATCACGGCAATATTCACCGGCAAAAATATTTTGACCAAGGCGAACCATTTCCGGTTGCGATCAGTTTCGGTCCGGATCCGCTGCTGTGGTTTTTCAGCCAGATGGAAATTCCCACTGGAGAATCGGAATATGACTACGCCGGTGGCGTGCGCGGCGAACCGTTCGAAGTTGTTCGCGGCGAACACACCGGGTTACCGATTCCGGCTTACTCAGAAGTGGCCATCGAAGGTGAAGTGATACCAGGCACAAAAATTCCCGAGGGACCCTTCGGCGAATTCACCGGGTACTACGCTGGTGGTCATCGTTCCGAGCCGATACTCAAAGTAAAGCGGCTCATGTACCGCAACGACCCGATCATCACCGGCGCGCCGCCATTCCGCCCTGCAGCAGGCGCGGAGAACAATCTGATTCGCGCCGCTTATATTTGGCATTACCTGGAGAAAGCCGGAGTGCCCGACGTGCGCGGCGTCGCATACTATCAAACGCGCATGCTCGTCGTCGTCGCCATCAAGCAGCGCTATCCGGGCCATGCGCGGCAGGCGGCGCTGATTGCATCCCAATGTCGCGCCGCGGCATTGCTTACGCGTTACGTTGTCGTCGTCGACGAAGATATCAATATCTGGGACAGCAATGAGCTCTTGTGGGCGTTGTGCACGCGCACGGATCCAGCGAAAGATATCGACATCATGCGACGCTGCTGGAGCAACCCCATCGATCCGATCATTCCGACCAGTGAGCGCGGTTTTCAGTCGCGCGGGATTATCGACGCATGCAAGCCTTACGAATGGATGAGTGAATTTCCGAAAGTTTCGGGCGCCAGCGAAGAATTGAAGCAAAAGGTCGCCGCGAAGTTCGGCGCGAGTCTAGCGGGGAAGAAGAATCAAGAGATCTAACCGCAGAGAACGCAAAAAAGAGATCGGATTTGTAGGGGCAACCCCCTGTGGTTGCCCGTTCGAATGCGGTGTTCGCTACCACGCGAAGAGTAGAGTGATGGGAAGAGTGAAACTACAAAAAATGATTTTTCACGGCAGCGATGTAGGGGCGACCGGCCGGTTGCCCTTTCTCAGAAAAAGACCGCTGACGCTGCCATTGTTCACGCTGGCTATCGTGATTGGTTTGTATCCGAGGCTCCACGCCCAACAAGAGAAAAAGCCGTTCGAAAACGTTCGCCTCACAGTGCCGGCAAAATCTCTGACCTTCTTGCCATACTATTTTGGCAAGGCGCAGAGAATTTTTGCTAAAGAGGGAATCGATCTCGAAATCATCGTTATGCGGCCGCCGCTGGGCGTAACGGCGCTGGTGGCGGGAGATCTCGACTATTCCGCGGCCGGCGGGCTGGCGATCCGCGCGGCGATGAAAGGAGTGCCGCTTCGAACCATCACATTCATCCAGACGCGTTTGAGCTTCAGTCTAGTCGGCCAGCCGGGAATGACAGCGGCTAAAATAAAAACTGTTGCCGTAAGCGGTATCGGATCGCTAGCGCACTATGCCGCGCACGGTGCCGAGATTCCCATGGACCGCCTCGTCGATCTTTCCCTATCGCGTGAAGCGCGGGCCGAGTTGCGGAAGCGCTAGCGTAGAGTATTGCATGACCGAGGGCTGGATGATTAACATCCTTTCTATTAAACCTATCAAGACGGAGGTTATCCCATGAAGCGTATGTTGAGTATTGTAACAGTGATAATCGGTTTGGCATTGAGCCATTATGTGGCTTTGGCCGATATGCCGCCGCCGAAAGATAAAAATGAGAATCCAAATATCGCCGCGGCACGAAAGTCCATCGAAGCAAAGGATTTCAAAGCCGCGGTGGGACAATTGACGAAGGCTGTTCAGGAAGAGCCCAAAAACGCCGACGCGCACAGCATGCTCGGATACAGCTACCGAAAGCTCGGCACCTTCGATAAGTCGATGGAGCACTATCAGACGGCGCTTAAGATCGATTCCGGCCATCGCACCGCGCACGAGTATCTCGGTGAGCTCTATCTGGACATGGATCAGCCCGATAGCGCCGAGAAGCAACTGGCAGCCTTGAAAAAGGCCTGTCCGTTCTTCGGGAAATGCGAAGAGTACGAGGATCTCAAAAAAGCGGTCGATAGTTATAAGGCGAAAAAAAAGTAGCGAGAAACAACACTCTAGTTCAAGGTTCAACGTTCAATGCCTGTCCTGAACGAAGTGAAGGATCTTTCTTAGCTCCTGTGACAGATCCTTCGAAGCTCAGGATGCGCGAGGCGCGCACTTTGAACCCGGAACTTTGAACTGAATAACCGGTGGAGGCGTTATCATGGCTGAAGAGATCAAAGCGCGGATCGGATTCGTGAGTGGCGGTGCCGGGTCGATGCCGCACTACAATAGTTTTTTGCCGATTGTTCCGAAGGAAATTGAGATCGATTTTCAGGGTCTGGAGCTCTACGGCAAGTCGCTGTATGAGATCGCGGACAAGAAAGAAATTATCGTTCGCCGTGTCAGTGAATTCGTCGCGAATCGGGGATGGAACGGGGTCATCGTTACCGCCGCGCCAACGGAGGTTCTAAATGCAGGGCTCTTTGATTCACTGAAAGCGGCTTTGTCGGTACCATTCACTACCGCGCTTCACGCCTGCGTTGCGGCATTGCGAGCTTATTCGGCGCCGCGAGCGCTGTTGCTCACGCCCTTTGATGCGCGCTTGAATGAACTGATTGTTCAACATCTGCAAAAAGTCGGCGTGACGGCGATAGCGCCGCATTCGTTCGAGGAACTAGCGGTGCCAAAGCGCATGACGCCGGACGAAGTCTTCGAACTGACCAGAAAGAATCTGTCAGCGGTCGGTAAAGTGGATGCGATTTATTTCCAAGGCGCCGTGCTCGATCCGATCAAATGCCTGGACCGGATTGAGTCCGAACTGAACGCGACCGTTATCGCGAGCAATCCCGCGATGTTTTGGTACGTGCTTTCCAAAGTCGGTCTGAAATATCCGATGAGCGGGTATGGCCGGCTGCTGCGCGAATGGCCGACGGTGAGCGAATAACAGAAATTGGAGTGTTGGAGTGCTGGTAGTGGAGTGATGGGGAGACTTCGTTGGCCGAATTTATTTACCCTCGCCCGCTTGCGGAGAGGGAAGGGTGAGGGCTGCGAAGGCGCAAGAGCTCTCACCTTAGTCTCTCCCAGAGGGAGAGGATGTAATAAAGTGCAACCGGAAGTCTTTCTCAAACTTAAAACGGTTCCGCTCGAGCTCTCGTTTGCCGCCCGTTAACCCAACGTCCTAATCAGCCAGTCAACTACAATTTTCGACACTCTCTCTTCCGCCCCAACGTAAAAGTGATCGCAGTTGGGAATGATCGCGACCTCGCATGGCCCTGCGCAGTTTTCTTTGAATAGCTCCGCCGGATAGTTTTCTTTCGGCTCCTGGTCGCCGCGAATAAAGAGCACCGGACATTTGATCTGTTTGGCGTTATCGACTAGATCCGGGGCGTTGGTGAGGCGGTCCAGGAACGTGCGCGCGGAGATCACCCACCACCAGGCCGGTATGAGCATCAGCTGGCGCGGTTTGCCTGCGCCGATCAAGGCTTCGGCCTCTCTTACCTGCTCGTCGGTCTTTTCATTAATGGAAAAGTTGTGCGCCGACTGCGGATTTTTCAGGCGATTGCCGCCTGTATGCGCCGAGAGCAAAATTAGCGCGCGCGTCTCCGGATGACGCACGGCATGTTCGCTGGCGAGCACGCCGCCGTTGCTGTGGCCTATGACGATCGGAAAGTTGAAACCTTTGTCCGCTAGATATCTCGCCGCCAGCGCATTGTCTTCGATGCCCTCAGCTACGGTCTGATAAGCGCCGCCGACGCACTCTCGGCTGTCACGGGTGCTGACCGAGTCGTGGCCACGACGGTTGAACGGCATGAAGGCATAACCGAGCGAAGTAAGATGCGGCGCAAGAAAGCGCGCGGCGCAGACGTAGAAATTCATCTGATTGCCGTGGCAATACATCGCCGCACCCTTGATCGGCCCGTCCGGAGTGTAGTAGGCAGCGTCCAGAGGATGCGTTGGCGTCGGAATGCTGATAAGTTCAGTGTGCATGCTAGGCCCCTGAAGTTTTTCGCATCACGTTATCGCTAAACGGCAATCCAATTCAAAGTGTGTCCACTGTGGTGTTACTTAATTTTCTTCCATACTTCATCCGTCATTCCGGCCAACCCCGGATCGCAGTCCGGGTAATGCGAGCCCGAATCCGTCCGAGTTATCTAACAATCTTGAGAATCGTACGGTGCGCTTGCGCACCTAGTGCCCTGAAAGGGGGAAGCTGCCATGGCTGAAGAAAAAAAGGCGCCATTTCGCGCGAACCACGTTGGAAGTTTGTTGCGCCCGCCTGAGCTCCTAGAGGCCCGAGAGAAACACCAGAAGGGTGAAATCAGTGCCGCGCAATTGCGGGCCGTCGAAGACCGCTCCATTCGCGACGCCGTAAAAATGCAAGAAGACGTGGGCATGCAGGGAGTCACCGACGGGGAGTTTCGCCGCACTCTTTGGCACGCCGACTTTCTCAGTCAATTCGACGGGGTCAAAGTTGTCGAAGGATTGCTACCCGACTCTGCCCGGCATTTTCAAAATCCCGATGCTGACGTGCAACGATCACCGACACAATTTGTCGTCACGGGAAAGCTCGGGCATCCGCACGGGATCGAGACGGAAAACTTTAAATATCTTGCCTCGCTCACAAAAAATACTCCGAAGCAATGCATTCCATCGCCGACACTGGTTCACTTCCGCACCGGCCGGGCGGGCGTGGACAAAACGGCTTATCCTGATATGCAGGAATTCTTCGCGGATTTGGCGCGGGTGTACCGTGAAGAGATCGCCGAGCTTGCAGCTGCGGGTTGCACCTATCTTCAGATCGACGACGTCAACTTCGCTTATCTCTGCGATCCCAAAATGCGGGATGGCGCGAAAAAGATCGGCGAAGATCCGGATAAGCTGCCTTTGTTGTACGCCAGTCTCATCAACGAGTGCATTAAAGATCGGCCCGCCGATATGGTGGTGTGCACGCATCTTTGCCGCGGCAATTTCCGAAGTTCTTGGGTTGCCGAAGGCGGCTACGATCCCGTCGCGGAAGTCTTGTTCAATGCGCTCAACGGCGACGGCTATTTTCTGGAATTCGACACGCCCCGCGCCGGAAACTTTGCGCCGTTGCGCTACCTACCCAAAGGAAAAAAGCTGATCCTTGGTCTGATAACGTCCAAGAGCGGCGCGTTGGAAAAGCCTGACGACGTGAAGCGGCGCATCGACGAAGCAAGTCGATTCGTTCCGCTCGACCAGCTCGGCATCAGCCCGCAGTGCGGTTTTTCGAGCACGGTTCTGGGTAACAAGCTGACGATTGATGATCAGATCGCCAAGTTGAGGTTAGTTGTGCAGGTGGCACGGCAGGTATGGGGATAAAGGTCTGCAAGGGAGGGAATCGATTTACCACATTCGGGCATCTAAGATCACCGATTCTGAAAAACTGAATGGCTAAGCAGCAAAAACAAGTAACGAGCACCGAGCATCTTACGATCTCGCGCGAAGAACTCCTCAACCGTTTGCAGGACCGCGCGCTGGCGATCGTCAACGTCACGCCGAAGGAATCGTTCGTCGAGGGTCACATCCCGGGTTCGATCAATCTTCCCGTCGCTGATATCGAGTCCAAGGCTCGCCAACTGATTTGCAATCCATCTCAGGAAATCGCCGTCTATTGCGCCGGGCCGACGTGACCGCTGGGCGAGCAGGCGGTCGCCTTGCTAAAGAAATTGGGCTACACCAACGTCCGTCATTACATCGGGGGCATGGCAGATTGGGTAACGAGTGGCGGACCAGTCGAGAGAAGCAATCCACCGGCGGAGACGTCTCAGGCTCGGTCGAGCGTGCGACGGAACGTTCCGCGACGCCTTTCATGGTTGGAAATTTTGGCGAACTGGCCGCTGGAACGGCTGATCGGTTTTTGGATCGGAATGATCCTCGTGTTTGGCCTGATCTACTGGATCGCTGGTATCAGCATGGGCTGGGGGCTGCAGGCTGGCAATGTCGCGGTCAAACCGGACCTGAATGGTTTCGGGACAGCGATCTATTTCAGCTTCGTCACGGCTCTTTCGATCGGTTACGGTGACGTCATTCCGCTCGGAGCTCTGCGCATCCTTGCCGTACTAGAGGGTATTGCCGGTTTGCTGATTTTCGGCTGCGTCATTTCGAAGCTGGTGTCACGCCGGCAGGAAGAGCTGACCGAAGAGATTCACCGAACGACGTTCGAGGATCGCTTGGATCGCGTTCGAACCAATCTGCATTTAGTTTTTTTAGACCTTGGCACGGTGCAGCAGCTGCAAGCCGAGCAGGGGACGCTGACCGGGCAGGTGCTGCGGCGGCTGGAAAGCACGGTGCGGGTTTTTCGCGGCGAGCTACAAACGATTCATGATCTACTCTACCGCCCGAACGTCGATCCCGACGAGGAGGCACTCGAATCGCTTCTGGCAAATCTGGTGATTTGCCTACAAAGCTTAGTGGAATTGAACGGTTCACGTCCAGCCAGCAATGGACAATCGGCGTCTCTCGATGTGACTTTACGCTCGATCAGCAGGCTAGCACAGGAAATCTGCGGTGAGTGCGTGCCACGAGTCTATGCTCCCTCCCTGAAGGAATCGATGGATCAGATTCAGGAGCTGGCGCGGCGAATCGCCTGACATCGCCGGCCCAGATTATGGGATTGCGCGCATCTTCGTTAGTGTATAGGATCAGCGATAATTCTTGAGGGGAGGTTGATCTATGCGAAAGATAGCGCAAGCGCTTTTACCGGTAATCGGTTTGGTTTGGTTTCTGAGTGGCTGCCAAGCTATCACCGGTGAGACCATGGGACAAAACATCGACGATACGACCATTACCACGAGCGTAAAGACCAAGCTCGCGGCGGAAAAAGGCATTACATTGACGCGCGTTCAAGTCGACACCAATCGCGGCGTGGTCCAGCTAACCGGCGTGGTCGATTCGGCCTCGGACCGAAGTAAAGCCGAACAGATCGCGCGCGGCGTTGGGGGAGTCAAAAGCGTCGTGAATAACCTCCAGGTGAAGTGACCGCGTTGACAAATTATTGAATAACTCTTCGTTCGCGTTGTTATCCCGGCGGTTCGTGCTGAGTTTGTCGAGTTGGTCACGTCCTTGTGCCCGATTCGCTCCTGATTCGTGCACCGAGCCGTGTGTGCGATTTACCGCAGAGCCTTGCGAAGGGGCAAGATCCTAATCGTTCAACTAAGTGCACGTGCCACTCTGCGCTCCTGAGATATCGCCGGTCGCTTTGCAGGGCTCTTGTGTAGATGTTACGTTATCTTCATGGGGAAAACAGCCGTAGTCGTCGATCCGGAGTACTTAAAGCACTTTCCGGGAGAGGACCATCCCGAGCGGCCTGACCGCATTCAAGTGCTGCTCGAATTGGCCGGCGGACTTAGTCAGCAAAAGTTTCAGCTTTTGCCACCAAGGGCCGCCAGCCGAGCCGATATCGAACACACCCACGGCGCCGATCACGTACGCCTGGTCGCGTCAACTTCCAGCGTCAACCGATACGCGCTCGACGGCGACACGATTACTTGCCGCGATTCTTTCGGCGTCGGATTGCTCGCCGTCGGCGGCTTTTTGAACCTGCTCGATTCCATCGCAGCAAAAGATAGCCGGAACGGCTTCGCGTTGGTTCGGCCGCCCGGTCATCACGCTTTGCGCAATCGGGCGATGGGTTTTTGCTTGTTTAACACGATGGCGGTCGGCGCCGAATATCTCAAGCGTATCCACGGGGCGAAAAAAATTCTCATCATGGACTGGGACGTTCATCATGGGAACGGGACCCAAGACGCGTTCTACGATGATCCGTCCGTCTTGTTCATCTCGACGCATCAATTTCCTTTTTATCCGGGCAGCGGCGCCGTCAACGAAGTCGGCGTCAATGCCGGCGCAGGCTTCACCATCAACATACCGCTGCCGGCCGGATGTGGCGATGCTGAATATCTTCAAGTTTTCGAACAGGTCGTCGTGCCCGCCGCGGAAAAATTTGCACCGGAGTGGATTTTGGTTTCCGCCGGTTTCGATCCGCACCGGCGGGATCCGCTGGGTGGCATGGGTGTTACCGAAGCAGGATTTGGCGCGATGGCGCAGAAACTGCTCGTCCTTGCCGAGCGATTCGCCGACGGCCGTATCGCCTTCTTGCTCGAGGGCGGTTACGATCTAGTCGGCCTGCGCGATTCCGTGGCTGCAGTGTTGGAAGCCATGCAGACCGAGCACGATGACCAACCGCAGACCTTGCAGATGGCCCCAAGCAGAATCGAACCACTCCTTCATCGAATCCTTCAAGTGCACGAAAAATATCAATAATCTGAATTCCTATTGACCCGCTCTGGCGAGTCAACTATAAAGTTTCAATTCCATTACAATTTGATTAATGTGTGGTTGGGACGGGTGAACATGAACGAACAACGTAGGGTTGTAGTAACGGGTCTAGGTATAGTTTCTCCGCTGGGAACCGGTGTCGAAAAAAATTGGCAGGCTATACTAGAAGGCCGGTCGGGAATCCGCAAGATTACACGTTTTGCGACTGACGGATTCGCGTCGCGCATCGCCGGCGAAGTGCCGGACTTCAAGGCGGAAGATTTCATCGACGCTAAAGAGATCAAAAAAATGGATCTCTTTATTCAATATGCGCTCGGCGCGGCGGCGATGGCGGTGGAGGACAGCGGGTTGAAAATCGAAGGGGAATTCGCGGAAGAGGTCGGCGTGATTATTGGTGTCGGTTTATGTGGTCTCGATACGATCGAAGTCACGCACAAGGCGCTGCTCGACGGTGGGCCTCGAAAGATCTCGCCATTTTTCATTCCCAAAGTTATTTCCAACCTGGCTGCCGGCCATATCGCGATTCGCTACGGCGCCAAAGGGGTTAATTGGACACCGACCTCGGCCTGTGCTTCCGGCACTCACGCGATCGGCGAAGCATTCCATTTGATCCGGCGCGGAATGCAGGATGCCGTTATCGCTGGTGGCGCCGAGTCGGTCATTACCCCTCTCGGCGTTGGCGGCTTTGCGTCCATGAAAGCGCTCTCGACTCGTAACGACGAACCCGAACGAGCCAGCCGGCCATTCGATAAAGAACGCGACGGTTTCGTGGTTGGCGAAGGGTCGGGAGTGTTGATCCTCGAGGAGCGCGAGCAGGCGCTCAAACGCGGCGCCAAGATTTACGCCGAAGTGATCGGCTATGCTGCCAATGGCGACGCCTATCATATGACCGCGCCATCGCCGGAGGGTGAAGGGGCGGCGCGTTGCATGCGCTTGGCCCTGAAAGACGCCGGGATTGCGCCGAGCGATATTGATTACATCAACGCTCACGGGACCTCGACCGAATACAACGACGCTAATGAAACCACGGCCATCAAGACAGTGTTCGGAGAACAAGTCGCCAAGCTCGCGGTAAGCTCGACCAAGTCCATGACGGGTCACCTGCTCGGCGCCGCTGGCGCAGTGGAGGGCGTCTACTCCGTGCTCGCGCTTCGTGACGGCATGTTGCCACCGACGATCAATTATGAGAATCCGGACCCCGCGTGCGATCTCGATTACGTGCCCAATAAGCCGCGTAAAGCCGCTATCGAAGTCGCGCTGTCAAATTCTTTTGGTTTCGGTGGGACCAACGCCTGCGCGATTTTTAGGAGAGCCCAATGACCCGGTCACAACGTCGCAGCGCGATCTTGGGAACCGGATCTGAACTACCCACCAGGGTTGTGACCAATCGCGACCTGGAAAAAATGGTCGACACCAGCGACGAATGGATCACCGTAAGAACAGGCATTAAAGAGCGGCGCGTGCTCGAGAGTGGCAAAGGCAATGCCGACATGGCGTTTCAGGCGGCCAGGCGGGCGCTAGCGGATGCCGGCATGGAGGCTAAAGATCTCAATGCTATTATCATGGGCACGGTGACACCCGACTATCCTTTCCCCAGCTCCGCGTGTGTTCTGGAAGATATGCTCGGGGCGCGCAACGCTTTTTCTTTTGATGTCGGCGCGGCATGTTCGGGATTCTTGAACGCTTTATCCGTGGCGGACTCCTTTATTCGTACCGGTCAGATTGACAATGCTCTGGTGATCGGTTCGGATGCGCTTAGCCGGTTGCTCAACTGGCAAGACCGCGCGACTTGCATCCTTTTCGGTGATGGCGCCGGCGCCGTGGTCCTGGGCGCAACCGAAAACGGTTCCGGGATTCTCAGCACCAAGCTGCGCACCGATGGCTCCTACGTGAAGACGCTGTACGTGCCCGCGGGTGGGTCGCTCAAGCCGGCGACCGCCGAGACGGTGCGGCAAAACGAACACACGATCACGATGAATGGCAAAGAAGTGTTCAAGATCGCCGTGCGCTCGATGGAGGAGGTCAGCCGACAAGCATTGGCCAAGGCAAGTGTCGATGTCGAACAGATATCGCTGGTGATTCCCCATCAAGCTAATCGCAGGATCATCGTTGCGCTCGCCGAAAGGCTCGGTGTCGGGATGGAAAAAGTGATGGTGAATGTCGATAGATACGGCAATACTTCGGCGGCCTCCATTCCCGTCGCTCTGGATGAGGCCAAACGGCAGGGGCGAATAAAGCCAGGGCACATCGTTCTGCTTAATGCCTTCGGCGCTGGGTTCGCCTGGGGTGCGGCGGTGGTGAAGTTTTAGCAGGCTGCTGAAAAAGACTCATATGCTTCGTTGCGCTCAATCGCCTCGCTCCAACGTACCCGCATAGTACGCCTTCGCTCGTCGATTCTTCGCGCGCCTCGCCTCTGAGATCTTTTTGAGCAGCCTGCGAACGCGCTTCTAGCGAAGCTCGCTCGCCGCGCGTTGCGATCCTAGCTCCGCCCAATCTTCTCAGTGATTTCGTCCCGCAAAGCTTGTAATCTCGGCGAGAACTCAACGGCGTACACGCTCGGGTCGCGAATGGCTTTCACGCCTTCGGGAAGTGAGGAAAAGTCCGCCTCGAAGACTTTGCGAATCTCCACCAAGGATGGATAGGTTTCGCTGCGCCTGCCGTCCTGCATGACATGTTTCAATAAGCTTTCACCCGGAAGTTTCTCATCGCGCAGTCCGACGAAGTCGCGCTCCAGTTGACCGCTGCTGTCGCGAAAGCGAAACAGCTGTTTCTTTCCTGGCCAAGATGCCTTGCCCGTGCTGAGCTTCAGCACAGGCCGGTCCTGATACTCGACGAGCTTGTACGAGATATCGGTCCAAGGCGCGTCGGCTGATATCCCCATCTTGGTGCCGACACCGTAACTGTCGAAAGGAACCTTCGCTAGTTCGGCGAGCTCATATTCGTCTAATCCACCGCTGCCGATAATTTTGCAGTCCGCAAAGCCCGCTTCGTCCAAAATTTTTCTAACCGCGCGGGCCTGTGCCGCCAGATCGCCGCTATCGATACGCACGCCGATTAGCTTCTTGCCGCGAGCAGCCATTTCTTGAGCAACTTGGGCGGCGTTAGCCGCCCCGGCGGCCGTGTCGTAGGTATCGATGAGCAAAATCGCGCTGTCGGGAAAACTTGCCGCATAGGCGCGAAATGCGTCGATCTCGCGGTCGAAGCTCATCACGAAGGAGTGCGCCATGGTACCGACAACCGGGATCCCATAGCGGCTGCCGGCTAACACATTACTGGTTCCGGCGCAGCCGGCGATATAGCTCGCCCGCGCGACTTTCATGCCGGCATCGGTGCCGTGTGTGCGTCGCAGCGCGAAGTCGACCACGGGTCGGCCGCCGGCTGCGTGTACGCAGCGCGCTGCTTTGGTAGCGATCAAAGTCTGCAGATGGAGCTGATTGATGACGAACGTCTCGACAATTTGGGCCTGAATGATCGGTGCGGTAATCTCAATGATCGGTTCGTCTTTGAAGAAAACCCGCCCCTCAGGAATGGCCCAAACGTCGCCCGTGAAATGTAGATCAGTGAGATAGTGTAGGAAATCGTCTGAAAAAAGCTTTTGCGTCGCCAAATAATCAAGGCCTGACGCATCGAAGGCAAAATCTTCGAGGTATGCCAAAACGTCCAGCAATCCCGCCGAAACAAAATAGCCGCGGTTCGGTGGATAGGAGCGGATAAAAAGACTGAAAGTTGCATTCTCCATGCGCTGTTCGCGAAAGTAGCTCTGCGCCATCGTCAGCTGGTATAGATCGGTCAGGAGGGTGAGATTTTCGCCGATAGTCATAGCGGCTCTCTCTCGAAGTTTCCGGTAGTCTAGTGAAAAGGGCTTGCCTAGTAAAGCAATCGATCGTGAGTCATCGGTTCGTCAAGGTCAGTGATCCGACCGTTGCCGGTGCGGCGCTTCTCTGTTGATTTATCGGGGTCGTTTTGTTAAGGATTTTGTTAGCAGCTACGCGGAATTAGCCATCACAGGAGGGCATCGATGTTTAGCGATAAGGTCGATTTAAAGGACTTTGAAAAACAGGATCCGGAATACCAAGACTTACTACGCCGAGTATTGGCCATCCAGGCCGACTGCGAAATCGGCGGCCCGAATCTCTACGTAAAGCACATCCTACCGTCGGCGCCGACCAAGCTGGACCAGCTCATCGTCGCGCGCACGGCTGCGGAAGAAATGGATCATTTTCGGAAAATGGCCCGTTTGGCCGGCGATATCGGCGTCGATGTTTCATACACGCTCAGCCGGCCTAATCAGGAGCGCTACGTGGAAGCGTTTCGGGGCGAGATCAAGACTTGGGAAGATTTCGCCGTGTTCGGATTTCTCGTCGACCGCGTCGGTCGATTTCAGCTCGAGGAATTCATCGGCTGCACTTATTTACCGCTGGCTCGTGTGGTTGAGGATCCGGATATCATCCGAGAAGAAGAAGGGCACGTCGACTTCGGCACCAACGCATCCGCCGACTTCGCGGCGAAAGGCGGAGAATCGAAAGAACGAATTCAAAGAGCTGTCGATTACTGGTACGCAAAGGGGCTCGACATGTTCGGCAATAGCAAGTCCTATCGTTCAGAACGATACATGCACTGGGGCTTGAA
>WNGA01004698.1_pt1 | contig 19991 bp, 15 predicted proteins | sample 5400061 | NCBI WGS metagenome assembly WNGA01 (sample SAMN13153366, study PRJNA577476) | soil metagenome | isolation source: 100 cm soil or saprolite under grassland replicate 2 | place: USA:California | collected 2016-06-15
CCTCGTCTACGCGGCGTGGCGGCCTACCGGCTGAGCGCTCAGTCCTTTCGCGGAGGGCGAACGCCTCGGAACTCCCAGTCGCCGCCGAACGCCGTCGAGACGACTTCCTCGGACGCGCTCGGTTGGGCGCCGACGTCCTTCCTGATCGGGACCTTGCCCTCCACGACGCGGTTGCGCAGGGTTCCCAGGCCCTCGACCTCGACCTCCACGACGTCGCCCGGCTGAACCGGCCGCGAGTTGGCCGGCGTCCCCGACAGGATCACGTCGCCCGGGATGAGGGTGATGGTTCGAGCGATATCGGCCACGAGGTAGTGCATGTCCCACATCATCTCGTCGGTGTTCCCCTCTTGTTTCACCTCGCCGTTCACCAAAGTGCGGATCTGCTTACCGTGGAAGTCCCAGTCGGTGACCAGGCCGGGTCCGAGGGGACAGAGCGTGTCCGAGCCTTTCACTCGGAGCATCGAGCCGGCGTCGGTGTCGCGGAAGTCGTGGAGGCCGAAGTCGTTCGCCACCGTGTAGCCGGCGATGTATTCACCGGCCTCATCGGGTCCGATGTGGCGGCACTCGCGGCCGATGACGATGGCGATCTCGCCTTCGTAGTTCAGGAACCGGCACCTGGGCGGGCGGACCACGTCCCCGTCATGGGCGTTGAGCGCCGTGACCGGCTTGTGGAAGTACGTGGGCGCCGGAGGCAGGCTCGCCAGGAACTCCTTCACCCGGCTCCCATAGTTGAGGTGGATGCAGACGATCTTCGTCGGCTGCACCGGCGCCAGGTGGGTGGCGTCCTCGATCGGAACGTGACCCCCGTCGGAGGTGACCAGCACGTCGCCCTCGCGCGTCACCTCAGCGGGCTCGCCGTCGAGGAGGATCCGGCGGGTCTCCATGGCCCGTTAGTATGGCGCCCGTGGCAGAGCTGAAGGGGTTCATGCCGCCGCGTTCACCCGAGGGCAGAGCCTCCGTGGTCCCGGCCCCCCCATGGCATTACTCGGGTGACCTGCTCACGATCGAGTACCGGACCGACCCCACGGCCGTGAGCTCGTGGCTCCCCGACCCGATCGAACCCGCCGACGAGGATCCCGGCGCCGTGGCGGTGGTCTTCGCGGACTGGCAGTCCTGTTCGGACTCCTTCGAGGAGCTGATCGACCCGGCACGCTCGCAATACAAGGAATGCTTCGTCGTGGTGCGCTGCAAGTATCTGGGCGAGCACTACTCGCGGTGCATCGCCATCTGGGTGGACAAGGACTTCGCGCTCGCCCGCGGATGGCACCAGGGCTACCCCAAGAAGCTCGGATCGATCTGGGTGACCCGGCCGGTGCGATTCGGAAAGGCCGGTCCGCGCCTCGCGCCAGGGGGGCGGTTCGGGGCCAGCGTGTCGGTCCACGACCGCCGGATCATCGACGCGCGCTTCACGATCACCGGCCCCGCGGACGCGGCCGGCTTCGTCAACGCGCTCCCGATGCTCCACAACCGGTATTTCCCCTCGATCGAGCCGGGAGAGAAGCCCTCGATGGACGAGCTGGTCACGATGAAGAGCTTCGACTGGGAAGGCTCGGAGGTGTGGCAAGGCCAGGCCGAGCTCACCTTTGGCGAGTCCCCGGTGGAAGAGCTCACGTCGATCGAGCCGCGGGAGATGATCGGCGCCTACTACCGGAGCGTGGGCGTCTCCTGGGCTAGCGGTAGCCGCCTGGAATAGCGGAGCTTCGAAGGATGCGGGCGATGGACACCGTCCCGTCGTAGGTCCGCGGGCGTGCGATAGCCTCACATCCCCATGCGGCTGGTTCGGTTTCGGTTCGGCGACCGTATCGCCACCGGCGTGGTCGAGGGTGGCGCCGTCCGAGCCCTGGCCGGCACGTTCTTCGAGAACCCGGTGCCCTCGGGCGAGGAGATCCCGCTCGACGACGTCCGTCTTCTGGCGCCCATCCTGCCCTCGAAGGTGGTCTGTCTGGGCAAGAACTACGCGGCCCACGCGGCGGAGTTCGGAGGGGAGGTCCCCGAGGAGCCGCTCGTCTTCCTCAAGCCCTCCACCAGTGTTTCGGGCCCCGGGGATCCGATCCCGCTCCCGCCGATCAGCAACCGGGTCGACTACGAAGGAGAGCTGGCCATCGTGATCGGCCGCATCGCGCGGAACGTGCGCGCGGAGGAGACATTCCGGTACATCCTCGGCTACACCTGCGGGAACGACGTCACGCTCCGAGACCTCCAGAAGAAGGACGACCAGTGGGCCCGGGCCAAGGGCTTCGACGGATCGTGCCCGCTCGGGCCGTGGGTGGAGACCGAGCTCGACCCGCTCGACGTCCACCTGGAGACCCGGGTGAACGGCGAGGTCCGCCAGTCGGCAAACACCTCGGACATGGTGTTCGGGGTGGCCACCATCATCGAGTTCGTGACCGAGTTCATGACCCTGCTCCCGGGCGACGTGATCATGACCGGGACCCCAGAGGGCGTCGGCAAGCTCGAGCCCGGGGACAAGGTGGAAGTCGCGGTCGACGGGATCGGCGTGCTGATGAACCCCGTTGGAAGGCGAACATGATCGTCCGGACGCGCTTCGCTCCGGCCCCCAGCGGCTCGATGCACGTGGGCAACGCCCGCACGGCCCTGTTCTCGTGGCTCGCCGCGCGACACGACGGCGGTCAGTTCGTGCTGCGGGTCGAGGACACCGACGTCAGTCGGGTCACCGAGGAGGCCGTGCACCGCCTGATGGAATCGCTCCGGTGGTTGGGGATCGACTGGGACGAGGGGCCCGACGTGGGCGGCCCCTATGCGCCGTACCGCCAGTCCCGGCGGCTCGACCTCTACCACGAGCAGGCCGAACGCCTTGTGTCGCAGAGCCGTGCATACCGCTGCTACTGCACCCCGGAGGAGCTGGAGGAGCGCCGGAAGACCGCGCAGGCCCGCGGGGAGGCCCCCGGCTACGACGGCCGGTGCCGGAGCCTGACCGACGGGAAACGGACCGCGTTCGAGGCGGAGGGCCGGCCGTTCGCCCTCCGCTTCGCCATGCCCGAGCGCGACGTCACCGTGCGCGACCTGGTGAAGGGAGACGTGCGCTTCGCCGCGGGGAGCGTGAAGGACTTCGTGATCCTGCGGTCGGACGGCTCGCCAACGTTCTTGCTGGCGGTGGCGGTAGACGACTGGCTGATGCAGATCACCCACGTGATCCGGGGGGACGATCTCCTCTCCGCCGCACCTGCCAACCTGGCGGTGATCGAGGCCCTCGGCGGCAGGCCGCCCGAGTACGCTCACCTGCCCCAGGTCCTGGGCCAGGACGGCAAGCCACTATCGAAGCGGCACGGCTCGACATCCGTCGAGGCCTTCCGGGAGCAGGGGATCCTGCCGGAGGCCCTCATGAACTACCTCGCGTTGCTCGGCTGGTCCTTGGACGAGAAGACGACCTTCCTGTCGCGCGACGAGCTGATCGGATCATTCGACCTGTCGCGCGTGTCGAGCAATGCGGCGGCGTTCGACCCACAGAAGCTCGAGTGGATGAACAATCACTACATCCAGTCGCTGGACGACGACGACCTGGCCGCCAGGTGCATGCGCTTCTTGGCCGAGGACGGCTTGTTGCCCGATCCCCTGGTGCTGCGGCGGGCCATGGCCGTCGTGCGCGAACGGATGAAGCGGCTCACCGACGTCACCGACCTCCTCCGGTTCCTGTTCACCGACGATGTCAAGCCGAACGAGAAGGCCGCCGAGCTCATCGCGCAGGCCGGATCCGAGTACCTGGGGTCGGCGGCCGACGCGCTCGACCGCGTAGATCAATGGACGAAGGGACCCATTGAGGAGGCGCTGGACGCGGTGGCGAAGGAGGCCGGGCTGAACCGGACGAAGGGGTGGCAGCCCATCCGGGCCGCGGTCACCGGGTCGAACGTCTCGCCGCCGCTCCCCGAGTCGCTGGAGCTACTGGGCCGGGAGGCAACGGTGGCTCGGCTTCGGGCGGCTGCGGCAGGCGGCTGATCGCTACCCGCGGCGACGTGCGACAGCGGGAGTCAGGGCGTTTCGGAGGCTCGTCGCTGCATCCTCAGGGAGCATCGTGTTGATGTTCATCGCCGAGCCCAACTCGAAACCCGCCGGCGTTGAGAGCTTCGGCACGATCTTGATGTGCCAGTGGAAGACCTCGTTCGTGTGGCCGTTCGTTGGGGCCGAGTACATCACCAGGTTGAAGTCAGGGTCGCCGCAGGCCCGCCGGATCGCGCCGAGGACCCGGATGAGGATGGCGGCCAAGTCGTCGACCTCCTCGTCGGCCAGATCACCGAACGAGCCCTGGTGGAACGTGGGGATCACCCACGTCTCGAACGGGGAACCGGCCGCGAAGGGCTCGAAGGCGATGAAGTCGCCCTGGTCCTCGACCACTCGGATGTCCGCCGCGCGCTCCGCCGCGATGAGGTCGTCGTACACGCAGCTGCCGTGCTCGTCGTAGTAGCGAGTGGCCACGTCGACCCGACGGAGGAGCCTGGGGAGGAACACCGGCGTGGCCACGATCTGCGAATGGGGGTGCGTGAGCGATGTGCCGGCCAGTGCCCCGAAGTTCTTGAACACCACGATGGCCTGGATGTGAGGCTGGACGATGAGCTGGCGGTACCGAGTCCGCCACACGTCGACCACGCGAGCAACGTCCTGTTGGGTCATCTCGTCCATCCGGCCGTCGTGCCGGCGAGACTCGATCACGACTTCGTGGCTCCCGACGCCCGGCATCTCCCGGAACAGCGGGGGGCCGGTACGAGCCACCGAGCCGTCACCAGAGAGGGCACCGTAGAGGTTGGGGACCACCCGAACCTGCCAGTCACCCTCCTTCGGATCGCGGAGGATCTCCGGCGGGGTCTGGTTTTCGTTCCCGGGGCAGAACGGGCAGGAGGGGTCGAGCTCGGGGAGCTGGGGGCGGGGGACGACGACCGGCTGGTGTGGACGGCCGGCTCGAACGGGCGCCATCACCGCCCACTGCCGGCTGGTCGGATCCTGTCTCAGCGTCGACATCAGACCGACAACGCTACAGGAACCCCCACCCGACTCAAGGAACGGAGTACGTCAGCGGACCCGGTGCCCGCTCGCAACGTCTTGGCCTGTACACCGCATCACGCGGGCGGCGTATCTGCATCAGGCAGCGGATCGCCATCAGTCGTCGGGTCCGTATCCGGCAGTGGGTCGCCATCCGGCGGCGGACCGGCCTCGGGCGGCGGACCGGCCTCCGGCGGTGGACCGGCCTCCGGCGGTGGACCGGCCTCCGGCGGTGGACCGGCCTCGGGCGGCGCTCCTGATTCCGGCGGCGGACCCGCATCGGCGGGCGGGCCTGCGTCGGGAAGCGGCCCTGCGACCGGCGGCGGGCCTGCGTGAGGAGGCGGACCTGCGTTCGGCGGCGGGCCTGCGTGCGGAGGCGGGCCTCCATCGGAATCGGGCTCCGGCCCTTCATCGGGATCGGGCTGAGGGCCCTCACCGGCATCAGGCGGCGCGCCCTCATCGGAATCGGGCTGCGGACCTTGACCGGTACCGGGCTGCGGGCCTTCACCGGCACCCGGCTGCGGGCCTTGACCGGCACCGGGCTGCGGGCCTTGATAAGCATGGGGCTGCGGGTCTTTGCCGGCACCCGGCTGCGGGTCCTTGCCGGCACCGGGCTCTTCCGGTGACACGTCAGATCGACTCGTTCCGTCGTGCATGAACCCCCCGGGGATACCCAACCGGAGCCTGATCTGGTCATCCGGTCCGAAGGGCTGGCCGGTCGTGTGCGGAGCCGTTGCCTCGCCCGCGGCCTCAAGCACGGGTACCGGCGCCGGGAGTCCGATCCGCGCGAGGAAATTCGCGGCGACGTCACGAGCGCCCGGCGGGAGCTGCCCGCTGATCGCGAGGCTCGTGCTGGCTGTGAGGATCATGACGACGATCGCCGCTCCGAGCCGGGTGGTCGCGCGTCGACCTGCCGACGCGACCTCTCGCACGGTGGTCCCTCGACTTGGCCTCCGGCTCGAGCGAATGACGGCAGCGATAGCAGGGATCACCTCGTCCGCACTCGCCCGTTCCTCGGGCGTCGCGGCGGCCCGGACCGCTTGGAGGAGTTCGTCGAAGTCGAACCCCTCACGGTCGTTGTCGTTGGGCACGGCGTCGATCGGCGTCATCATCGCTCCATCCCTGCACGAGCCCGATCCATATCCGGAATCTTGGTGGCCTCGGCGTCGTGGCGCAGGCGCTTCAACCCTTCGGTCTCCGTCATGCGAACGACGTTCGGCGGAGTGCCTGTGATCCCGGCGACATCGACCACCTCGAGGCCGCCCACGGCACGCAGGAGAAGCACGTCGGCCTGATCGGGAGCGAGCGACCTGATGCGGTCGAGGGCCGCATCCACTGCCCGACGTTCGGCGGACGCGTCGTTACCTTCCCGCTCGTTCCCCTGGCGGGAGTGAGACGACCCACCGTTTTCATGAGCTTTCAGCCGCTGCCTCGCCGCAGCGAACACCCACCGGCGGAAGGAGCCCTCGTCGCCTTCGAACTCCGGCAGCGCGGATGCGATGTGGTTCCAGGTCTCTGAGGCGAGCTCATCCGCCCCGTCGGGATCCTGTGCGCGGAGGTAGCGGAGCACCCTCGGGTGAAACTCTCGGAAGAGGGTCTCGACCGGCCACTCGAGCCCCGCCTGGGCCGCCGCGAGAACCGTCTCGAACCGCTCGGATATGCCGTTTTGGCTCACGACGAGCGGCCGGGGCAACTCACCAGGTACTGAGAACACGTTGATTCCGTCGCCTCCGCCATCTTGGCGCGCGAAGGTCCAATTGCTCCGTGGAAGGCGGAAGCAGAAACGAGACCCGATCCCAAGCTCGCTCTCGACCTCGAGGTAGGTGCCGTGCATGTCGAGGATCTCGGACGCGAGCGCGAGGCCGAGTCCCGTTCCTCGGGTGGCCCGAGTGTTCGGATCGCCTCCGCGGAAGAACCGCTCCCCGATGTGGCACGCATCCTCAGGCGGTATCCCGGGTCCGTCGTCGGCGACCGCGATGACTGCGTCCGGCCCATGGCCGATCGCGGAAATGCGGACGCGGCTCCCCTTGGGGGTGTATTTGGCCGCGTTCGTGAGCAGGTTCTCGACCACCCGCTCGATCAGCAGCGGATCCGCCAGGGCCGTGAGCCCATCCTCGACGTCGACTCGGACCACGTGGCTCCGGAGGAGACTCGTGAGGCGATCGGCGACGCCGCCCAGCAGCTCTCTGAGATCGACCTCCCGGGGTTCCATCTGAAGCCGTCCCGCCTCCAGTCGCCCGAAGTCCAGAAGCTCGGTGATGATGCTGTCGAGGGTCGCGGCGTTCGTGTTGAGCCTTGCCAGGAGATCGCGCCGGTCCACTTCCGACAGGTGATACCAGCTCTCCTCGAGCGTGCGGCCCATCCCGGCGATCACGGTCAGAGGCGTTCGGAGCTCGTGGGAGACGTTGGAGAGGAAGTCGCTCTTCATCCGGTCGAGCTCGGCGATGCGGTCCATCGAGCGGCGCTGCCGCTCGAACCGGCGCGCGTTCTCGAGCGCGACGGCCGCCTGCGTCGCGAGCATCTGGAAAACCTCGAGGTCCTGAGGGGAAGGACCCGGGGGCTCCTCGATGCCCACGACGAGGATCGCCTCCACGCGATCGGCGGCGAAGATCGGGATCACCACGGCGTGCGACACGCCGAGTCGACGAAGCGGCCCACCGAGTGCGTCATCGTCCTTCAGGCCCACGACGACGGCTCGCCCTCCGACCAAGACGCTCTCGATGGCTCCGAACCGAAGCGATTCGATCCCTTCGGGGAAGTCCTCCTGGGCTTCCAGAGGAAGGGCCCCTTGGTGGTCAGCGCCCTCCTGCACGAAGATGCGGGCCGTGGGGAAGCCGAGGGCAACGACCGAGTCGACGACGGCTCGCAAGACGGCCATCGGTTCGACTGCGCTCATCTGTCGAGCCGCTGCAGACACCACCGCAAGCAGCGCCCACCGACGCTCGGACTCAACACGCGCCTCCCTGTGGGCGGCGGTCTGACGCTTCAGTTGACCCACCAGGAGGTTCGCCAGGACCGCGAGGACGGCCAGCACCGCCAGCAGCATCGGATCCCATTTCGAGGCGCCGACCGCCACCGAGTAGCTGGCAACGGTGAGGCCCAACAAGATGATCTGAGCTGTAGGAGAGAAGGCCACGGCGAAGAACATGGTTGTGAGCGCGTACTGGAACATGAGCGGGGAGCTCGAGCCTCCCGTCGCCCAGATGCCGACGGCGATCAACGTGAGGTTCACGACCGACCACACGTAGAGGGCCAACATCCCCCAGCCCTTCCGAAAGAGGCGCTCGTACGGCAGCAGTGTGGCCAGTCCCGCGCTGACGGCGACGGCGACGAAGATCAAGCCGAAGGGGCCCATCTCCACGTTGGCGCGGCGAGCGATCACCAGCGCCGCCGCTGAAACCAGGGGCGAGAGCAACGTCATCCGCATCCCGATCGTCAGCGTGCGGAGTTGCAGGGGGAAGACGCGTTCGTCGGATGCCAATGTCCGGTCGACGCGCGCACGTTTGATGCCATGGATAGCCTTCAACAGGCTCCGAGCGCCATGCGTCTTGTCCCGAGCGCCGTGCGTCGATCGGCTTCGCCGCCGAAAGGCAATCGATTCCGCCATTCGGGTTAAAGTAGGCCAGCTCGGTGGACGCCGAATCGGCCGACCGGTCATTTTGGCTACGGCATCGCACCAGGCCGATTAGGCCTTCCGGCCTCCCCCGATCTTGGCCAATCCTCGCTCTTTTGCGTTCGACGCTGGTCGGGCGGACGGGGTTGGTATCCCCGAGCGGGATGTGAACCCGTCCTTCAGGGTTTATGGGCGTGTCGACGTGCGTTCAGTAGCGCCACCTGTGCGCCGCCACGATCTCCTCGGGCTCCTTGTCGGCGAACGCCTCGGCCTCGGCCCGGCGGACCGCGGTGAACGGCCCGAACAGCATCGGGCCCATGGCGTCCCGCAGAATGTCGGATTTCTCGAGGTGCGAGAGCGCCTCCTCAACCGACCGGGGGAGCCGTTGGATGCCCCGGCTTGAGAGCTCGTCGGCGGAGAGCCCACCCGGGTCGATGGTCACCTCGTTGGGCAGTCGCAGGTCTCTCTTCACTCCGGCCAGGCCGGCGGCGATGAGCGCTCCGGCCACCAGGTAGGGGTTCGCGCTCTGGTCGAAGCACTTCACCTCGGTGTTCGCCGCCGTGTCGCGCGTCCCCACCATCCCGGTGACGAATCGGATGGCTGCCTCCCGGTTCTCCCGCCCCCAGCACGCGAACGCCCCGGCCCAGTGCGACGGGATCAATCGGAGGTAGCTCGGCACGCTCGGTGAGCCCACCGCGACCAGGGCGGGAAGCTCGGCCAATACGCCGGCCACGAACGCCTCGCCCGTCTCGGTCATCCCGTATGGCCCCGTGCCCCCGTCGAAAAGGTTCCTCCCGTCGCGCCACAGGCTGAAGTGGACGTGGCCGCCGTTCCCCACGTGGCCCGCGATCACGACGGGGGAGAACGACGCTCGCATCCCATTCCGCGCCGCCATCGCTCGGATCGTTTGGCGGACCAGGACCGTCGTGTCGGCTGCCCCGACCGGATCGGCCGGCTCCACGGAGATCTCCAATTGCCCCATGGCGTACTCGGGATGGAACTGGTCCACCCCGACACCCTCATCATCGAGCGCGGCGATGAGGTCCCGGGCATAATCCGAGATCGTCGCCAGGACCGGGAGCCCGTACGCGGGACCCGTGTGGATGGGGCTCTCGATCTCCGAGCTCGCGGCGGCCTGGAACCATTCGAGTTCGAACGTCATCCGCATCTCGATCCCGGCGTCGGCCGCCCGCCGCGCCATCCGCTTGGCGAACGTCCGCTGGCATCCTGGATAGACGTCGCCCTCCTGCGTGTGCTTGTCCACCGGAGCCCAGGCCCATCCGGGCTGCGCGGCGAGCATCTTCACGGCCGAGGGATCGGGCATGAGCCGGAGGTCGCCGACCGGGCCGCCGACCTCGTCGCTGGAGGTGATGGAGTCGTTGACCATGAAGACCTCGAACACCGGGGACATGCCGATCCCGTACTTCACCGCCCGTTCCAGGAACGCCACGGGGACGGTCTTCACCCGCGTGACACCCGCGTTGTCGACCTGGCTGAGTGCGACGGCGCGGATCCCCTGGGTCGACAGCGACTCCCTCAGCTCAGTGGCCCGAGCGGCGCGACGAGCTGTCTCTTCAGAAGATCCGGTCGTCCGGTCCTCAGGCAACCCTGTACCCCCCCGGCCTCGCTCGGCCTTGGCCGGGCCGAATCATCGCACCCGCGGGCCGCCGGATGCGATGGGAGCGCACGGGGTCCGGAGGCGAAGCTATGCTCGCCTCGTTCGGCGGTGGAGAGTGGAGGAGGGAGGCCCCCGGCGGTGACTGCTGTGGAAGTCGAGCGTCTGCGGTTGATCGACCACCACTGTCACGGGTTGGTGAGGGCCGACCTCGATGTGGCCGGGTTCGAGAAACTGATCACCGAGAGCACCGACCCGCCTCCGGCTGGGACCAGCCGGTTCGATAGCCCGCTCGGCCTGGCCGTGCGGCGATGGTGCGCGCCGGTACTGGGCCTGGAGCCGTTCCCCTCGCCCGAGGAGTACGTGGCCCGCCGGGCCGAGCTCGGCGCCGACCAGGTGACCCGCTCGTTCTTGAAGGAAGCGGGCATGGGCGCGCTCCTCCTCGACACCGGGTATCGGTCCGAGGAGCTCCACGATCCGAAGGCCATGGGTCATCTGGCCGGGGCGCCGGTCTATGAAATCGTCCGGCTGGAGGCCGTAGCGCAGGCCGTGGGAGCATCCGGCGTGGACGCGAGTTCGTACCCGAACGCGTACCGGGAGACGCTCGAGAAGTCGTCGACAGAAGCGGTTGGGCTCAAGACCATCGTGGCCTATCGCGGCGGGTTCTCGTTCCAGCCGGAGGAGCCGACCGATACCGAGGTGGTGAGGGCCGCCGGGACATTCCTGGACGCGACGGCGTCGGGACATCCCCGGCTGACGGACCCCGTCCTTCTCCGGTTCGGCATCTGGTCGGGCGCGCAGCTGGCCCGCGAGCGTGGCCTTCCCATCCAGTTCCACAGCGGGTGGGGGGACGCGGATCTTGACCTGCATCTGTCGAACCCCACGCTCCTCACCGAATTGATCCGGCAGCTGGACCGGCTCGGGGTGAACGTGGTGTTCCTCCACTGCTACCCGTTCCACCGCGACGCGGCGTACCTATCATCGGTGTATGGGAACGTGCACTTCGACGTGGGCTCGGCCCTCCATTACCACGGCCCCAGCTCGGCTCATCTGCTGGCGGAGGCCATGGAGGTGGCGCCGTTCTCGAAGCTCCTGTTCTCATCGGACGCGTTTGGGCTTGCCGAGCAGTATCACCTTGGGGCCATGCTCTTCCGGCGGGCCCTCGTGGAGGTCCTCGATGGGTGGATCGAGGCCGACCACTGCGACCCGGCCACCGCCGGGCGGATCGCCGAGGGCATCGCGCGGGAGAACGCGCTCAGGATCTACCCACTGCCATAGGCCGCGCTGGCGCACCCGTTCAGAACAGTTCCAGGTACTCCTGCCGCTCCCAATCGCTCACCGAATCGGCGAACCGAGCGAGCTCGTGGCCCCGGATGGCCGAGTAGACCTTCAGGAACTCCTCCCCGAAGAACTCCTTCGTGGCCGGCTCCCCCGCCAGCTCTCCGAGCGCCTCCGGCAGCGAGGAGGGAAGCGGCTCGAGCGAAGGATCCTCCTCCGCCGGCGAGCCGCTCGACGGCGGGGGAGGCGTCAGTCCCTGCTCGATCCCCGACAGCCCGGCCGACAGCAAGGCCGCACCGACCAGGTAGGGATTCGAGAGGGCGGTGGGGCCTCGGTTCTCCGCGTGCGTCGACTCCGGTGCCCCACCCTTCACCCGCAGGAGCGCCGAGCGGTCCTCGAGGCCCCAAGAGATGTTGGTCGGGCTGAAGGTGTGCTTCCGGCGGCGTCGGTGACAGTTCACGGTGGGAGCGATGAGCGCGTCGACCGCCTTGGCGTACCGGAGCTGCCCGGCGATGAAGGACCGGCAGACGTCGGTGATGCCCTGCGGGTCGTCGGCGTCTCCGAATGCGTTCTTCCCGGTCTTCGAATCGACCAACGACATGTGGGTGTGGCAGCCGCTCCCGGCCGAATCGGCGAACGGCTTGCTCATGAACGTGGCGAGGTAGCCGTCGCCCCGCGCGATCTCCTTCACCCCGTTCTTGAAGGTGAACGCGTTGTCCGGGCCGGCCAACCCTTTCCCCGGCGCGAAGTTGATCTCCCATTGTGACCCGGCGTACTCGCAGTTCGACGTGATGATGTCCACCCCGATCTGGGGCATCTGTTCCAGGATCCGGCCGATCGTGGGGACGTACGCGTTCCGAATCGTGTTGAAGATTTGGTACCCCCCGAACAGCGGCTCCAGGGTCTCCGGGTTCAGCAGGTAGAACTCGTACTCGAAGCCCGTGATGGGCTCGTACCCCATGGCTCGGCATCTCTCCAGGGCCCTGCGGTAGACCTGCCGCGGAGTGGCGTCGAGCGGCGTGCCGTCGTACCACCGGGCGTCGCAGATCAGGCGGGCCGTCCGGTCGGCCCACGGGACGACCGCCGCGGTGTCCGGGTCGGGGAAGAGCAGCTGGTCCCCGTACCGGCGCTCCTCGTTGTAGAGCGTGCCGCCCACGACGTCCGACCGGCTGTCCAGGACGCTCGCGCCGCCGTACATGTTGAGGCCTCGTTGCGCGTAGCCGAACGCGTGGCCGATGGGGATCGTCTTGGAACGGGAGGTGCCGTGGATGTCGGGCAGCTCGAACCGGACCCACTCGATCCCGTCCTTCCGCCAACCCTCGAGGATGTCGTTCACTCCGGCCACGGGGCAGCAGGATAGCGTCCCGCCTTCGCCCAGGCATAGTCGGTTCCGGTTCGTGGCGGAACCGACCGGGAGGTAATCTCCGGGCGATGGTGGAAAGCAACGAGACCCGGGTGCTCCCCCTGGAGCTCGACCGCCGATACCCGGTCCTCGTCCGGGGCCAGGGCGTTTGGGTCGAGGACTCCGGTGGGCGCCGGTACCTCGACGCCATGAGCGGCGGCTCGATGGCGGCGACCCTGGGCCACGGCCGGACGGACATCATCGAGGCCGGCCGGGCCCAGGCCAAGCGGCTCGCGTACGTTCACAACGAGCGGCTCACCAATCCCGAGGAGGAGAAGTTGGCTCGGGAGCTCGTCGAGGTCGCGCCGGAGGGATTCACCCGCGCGCGCTTCGTGGCCAGTGGGTCGGATGCGAACGAGATGGCCGTTCAGCTCGCCCGGAGTTACCACGTCGAGCGAGGCGAGCCCGATCGGTGGCAGGTGATCTCCCCGGCCCAGGCCTATCACGGTCCGACCATGGAGACCCTGGCCCTGACCGGCCGGCCGGGGCTCCAGGGACCGTTCGGCCCGTATCTGCCGCGTCACCTGCACATCCCCCCGAGCACCTGGCGCTTCGACCCCGGCGGCGAAGCCGCTCTGGAGGCGCTGGACCAAGCCTTGGAGGAGTCCGGCCCCGGGACGGTCTCGGCGTTCTTCTGCGAGCCGATCAGCGCCGCGGCCCTGCCCGCATACACGCCGCCCCGACGCTTCTGGGAGGGCCTGGCCGAGCGGCGAGAGCGCCACGGCTTCCTCGTCCTGTTCGACGAGGTTGTCACCGGGGTGGGCCGAACCGGGCGGTGGTTCGCCGGCGCCGGCACCGAGTGCGCGCCCGACATCATCGCCACGGCGAAGGGCTTGGGGGCCGGATACGTGGCCATCGGAGCCCTACTGGTGAAGGAGCACGTGTACGACGCGATCGCCCGCGGCTCGAGGCGATTCACGCTGGGGCACACGTGGGACGGCGCGCCCCTCGCATGCGCGGTCGGACTCGCCGTGCTTGACGCGATACGCGCCGAGGGGTTGGTCGAGCGGGTCCGAGACCGCGGGGCGAAGCTGCTCGAGGAGCTCGGCGCGGCCCTGGACGGGATCCCGATGGTCCGCGAGGTTCGCGGGCACGGGTACCTGCTGGGTGTTTCGTTCGTCGACCCCCGAGACGGTGATTCGCTCCTTCCGCGGGAGCTCCGCGTGGGGGCCAGGATCGACGAGGCCGCCTTCGAGCGAGGCCTGATCGTCCTGTCCACCCAGCCGACGCGAGACGGGTACGCCGGCGACCAGACGTTGTTCGCGCCGCCCTTCACTACGACGGACGAGGAGCTGTCAGAGATGGTTTCCCGGTTCGCCGACACCGTGCGGCACGTCGCCGAGGCGGTCGAGCGCGAGCTGTCCGCGCACCCAGCGGCGACGGGGGCCGAGCGATGACGGAGCCGGCCCAGAGGGCTGCGCTTCGGGCTCTCATCCTCCAGCACGAGGAGCCCACGCCGCCGGGTCACGTGACCGAGTGGCTGGAAGGCCATGGCGCCGAGATGGACGTCTTCCGCATCGACCTCGACGAGCCCAAAGCCGATCCCGAGGACTACGACCTCATCGTGTCGCTCGGCTCCGAGTTCGCCGCGTACGACGACTCGCACCGGTTCGTCACCTCCGAGGCGGAGTTGATGCGGCGCGCGGTCGACGCGAACGTGCCGATCCTCGGCCTGTGCTTCGGCGGCCAGATGCTCGCTCGAGTGCTGGGCGGGGAGGTGTACAGGGGTTCCGAATCCGAGATCGGCTGGCTCCCGGTGCGGACCCGGGACCCCGACCTGGTTCCGGAGGGCCCGTGGTTCCAGTGGCACTTCGACGTCATCACCGCGCCCTCCGATGCGACGGTGCTCGCAGAGACCGACCTGGGCACGCAGGCCTTCGTCGCGGGCCGGAGCCTCGGCCTGCAGTTCCACCCGGAGGTGACGCCCGAGATCATGGACGAGTGGGTCCGGGCGTACCGTCACGAACTCGATGGCGAGGGCATCGACCCGGATGCGCTGCTCGAGGAAACCAACCGACGCGCGAGGGAGAGCAAGCGAACGTCGTGGCGGCTCCTTGAGGGGTTCCTCGACCGCGTGGCCGGGCTGGGGTCGAGGGCCGCGACGTGAAGGGGACGATCGGCTCCGACGACACCAGCGTGTTCCCGCGCTTCCTCGACCTGGCGTACCCGAACGTCGAGCGCGGCGAGGGCGTCTGGCTCGCCACGACCGGCGGCGACCGGATCCTGGACGCGTGCTCCGGCGGCGCGATGGTCACCTGTCTCGGCCACGATGTTCCCGAGTTGGTTGCGGCGGCCACCGATCAGGCCGAGCGCATCGCCTACTTCTACAACCACCACTTCACCAGCGAGCCGCAGGAACGGCTGGCCGACCGCATGCTTCAGGTGGTGGCCCCGGAGATGGCCCGCGTCCGGTTCGTCTCGGGGGGGTCCGAGGCGAACGAGACGGCCCTCCAACTCGCCCGGATCTACCACGTGGACCGGGGTGACCCGGAACGATGGCGCGTGATCTCGCCGGCCCAGGCGTATCACGGCTCGACCATGGGCACCCTCGCGCTCTCGGGACGGCGGGCCCTGCAGGAGCCGTACACGCCGTACCTGGCCGAGCACCTGCACATCCCCCCGAGCACCTGGCGGTTCGACCCGAGCGGTGAGGCAGCGCTGACGGAGCTGGATCACCTGCTCGAGCGGGCGGGCCCGGAAACGATCGCCGCGTTCGTCTGCGAGCCGATCAGCGCGGCGGCCCTCCCCGGATACTCGCCGCCCGAGAGGTTCTGGCGGGGACTGGCCGAGCGACGCGAAGAGCACGGCTTCCTGGTCTGCTTCGACGAGGTGGTGACGGGTATCGGCCGGGTCGGGACCTGGCTGGCCGCCCACCAACTCCCCCTCGAGCCCGACATCGTGGCCGTGGGGAAGGCCCTCGGCGCCGGCCACGCCCCGCTCGGGGCCGTGCTCTGCCGACGGCACGTGTACGACGCGATCGAGCGGGGGTCGCGGGAGTTCGACCTGGGGCACACGTGGGATGGCGCGCCGCTGTCCTCGGCCGTCGGCCTCGCCGTCCTCGACCTGATCGTCGAGCGAGGGCTCGTGGAACGGGTCCGCGAGCGGGGACCGGACCTGCTCGGCGAGCTCGAGGCGGCCCTGTCGGGTTCCGAGATCGTCCGTGAGGTGCGGGGCCGCGGCTTCCTGCTCGGTGTCGAGCTCGTCGACCCGCGGGACATGACGTCGTTCCTGCCCGACGACCTGGACGCCGCGGCGCTCGTCGACGACACGGCACTGGAGCACGGCCTGCTGGTCACGTCGACACACCCGCAGGCCGACGGCTACGCGGGGGACCAGGTGCTGCTGGCCCCGGCGTACACGAGCACCGATGAGGAGCTCGACGAGATGCTCGAGCGGTTCGCTGCCACGATGGGGGACGTGGAGCGAACGATCAAGCGAGCGCTGACGAGCTCGATGGCCGGATCGTGATCTCCGAGGGCCGCGCCGGGGACGGGGAGTTCGTGCTGCTCGGGATCCCCGACGTCAACGGCTCGATCCGAGGGAAGGCCCTTCGGCCCGCCGCGTTCGACTCGGCGGTACGTGACGGAACGGTGATGACGGACCTGATCCTGGGGCTCGACCCGGTGGACACCCCCATCACCGATTTCGAACGGTTCGGAATCCGGACCGGCGCGGCCGACCTGGTCGTGCACCCGGATCCCGAGACCCTTCACCAGCTGACGTGGCGTCCGGGATGGCGCGTCTGCCTCGCCACCCCGAGCTGGCCCGACGGCACTCCCTGCGACTTCGCCCCGAGGGAGGCGTTCCGCCACGTGCTGGACGAGATGGGGGAGCTTGGCTATGAACCCGTGGCGGCGCTGGAATACGAGATCCGGCTGTGGGATGGCGGCGGACAGCCCATGTCGAGCGGCATCAGCTACAGCCTCACGGAGATCGGACGGTACGGCGAGTTCGTGTCCCGGCTCATCCCGGCGCTCGAAGGATTGGGCGTCGACCTCTCCGCCGTGCACACGGAGGCCGGTCCCGGGTTGCTCGAGCTGAACCTGGAGCCCCGGCGAGGTCTCCGCGCGGCCGACGACGCCGCCCTGGTGAAGTTCGCCATGAAGGAGCTGGCGGCGTCGATGGGGATGCGCGCGAGCTTCCTGGCGAAGACCGCGCCCGGTGAGGAGGGATCGAGCGGGCACATCCATTTCTCGTGCTGGGACGGTCAGACGAACGCGTTCGCCGCGCCGGATGCCTGGGACCCCGTCCCGCCGCCGTTCGGCGCGGCCATCGCCGGCGTGCTGGAGCACCTGCCCGCCGCCTCCCTTTTGCTGAACCCCAACGTGAACTCGTACAAGCGCCTCGTGCCGGGGTGGTTCGCGCCGATCAATGCGACGTGGGGATACGAGAACCGTTCCTGCGCCGTGCGGGCCATCCGCTCGGACCGGCCGGCGCTGTGGCGCTTCGAGTGCCGGAGGCCGGGCGCCGACGCGAATCCGTATCTCGCCCTGGCCGCCGTGACCGCCTCCGCCACCGAGGGGATGAAGAACAAGGCGGAGCCGCCGCCGCCGGTCGAGGGGGACGCTTATGCCCTGGCGGACCTCCCGGAGCTGCCCGGATCGCTCGAGTCGGCCATCCGAGCGTTCGAAGGGGACCGGGCGTTGCGCTCGGCGCTCGGTGAGGGATTCAGCGCGTACTACACGACGTCGCGAGCATGGGAGCTCAAAGCCTGGCGAGAGACCGTCACCGACTGGGAGCGCGAGCGGTACGGGCGCTCGGTATAGCTAGGCCTCCGAGAAGTAGACGTTCTTCACCTCGGTGTACAGGTTCACTGCGTGCATGCCCATCTCTCGGCCGATACCGCTGCGCTTGTAGCCCCCGAACGGCGCCTCGGTGTGCACGCTGTGGGAGGAGTTCACGCTGATGACCCCGGTACGGATGGCCTTCGCCACCCGGATGGCTCGCCCGAGGTCCCGCGTCCAGATCGACCCCGAGAGTCCGTATTCGGTCTCGTTAGCTAGGCGGATGGCTTCCTCTTCGGTGTCGAAAGGGATCAGGCAGGCCACCGGCCCAAAGATCTCCTCCTGGGCCACCCGCGTGTCGTTGCGGACGTCGGCGAGCACGGCCGGCCGGAGGTAGAAACCACCCTCGCCTCCCGCCACCTGCGGGATGTCGCCTCCGGTGACGAGGCGCGCCCCCTCCTTCTGGCCGATCTCCAGGTACTCGAGCGAGGTCTCTCGCTGGCCGGCGGAGATCATCGGCCCGAGCTCTGTTTCCTCCGCGAGGGGCGGCCCCACCCTGAGCTCGTCGGTCCGCTTGGCCATGGCCGCGACGACGTCGTCGTAGGCGGACTGCTCGACGAACACGCGGCTGCGAGCGCAGCAGTCCTGCCCCGTGTTTCCGAACACCGACCACACGGAACGTTCGATCGCCGTGTCCATGTCGGCATCGGCGAAGACCACGTTGGCGGACTTGCCGCCCAGCTCGAGCGAGACCCGTGTGATGTTCCGCGCGGCCAGGGCCATGATCTTCGACCCCACCTCGGTCGAGCCGGTGAACCCCACCTTGTTCACCCGGGGGTCGGTGACCAGGGCATTGCCCACGGCCGAGCCCGGCCCCGGGAGGACGGAGATCGCCTCCGGAGGCAGGCCCGCTTCGACCAGGATCTCGGCCAGCCGGAGCACCGACAGCGGCGTGTAGGAGGCCGGCTTGACCACGATGGTGTTCCCACACGCGAGAGCCGGCGCGATCTTCCACGTCGAGATGACGAGCGGGAAGTTCCACGACGTGATCAGAGCGCACACGCCCACGGGCTCACGGAGGGTCACGTCGAGCCCCGGATCCTGGATTGGCACGGTCTCCCCGAAGATCTTGTTCGCCGCCCCGCCCCAGTACTCGAGGGTGTCGGCAACGATCCCGATCTCGTCTCGGGCGTCGCGGATCGGCTTTCCGACGTTTCGGGCCTCGAGTCTCGCCAGGTCCTCCAGCCGCTCCCGAACCAACGTCGAGGCCCGGAGCAGCACGCGCCCCCGGACCGTGGCGGAGGTCCTCGGCCAGGGGCCCTCGTCGAATGCCCGAACCGCCACGTCGACCGCCCGCCGGGCGTCTTCCGGACCGGCCTCGGCCACCTCCGCCATCGGGGCGCCGGTCCCCGGCTCGATCACCCCGAAGGTCCTGCCCTCGGCGGCGGGCCGGCCCTCGCCGCCCAGGACCAGCAGCTTGGTGGTCATCGTCCCTCCTCTGATATGGGGGTTCGGGCTGGGTGCGAGCGCTGGGCGATGATACCGACGCTCGATCCGGATGTCCGTGAGTGACCGAGGCCCGGTACGATCCGGTGGCCATGGAAACAGTGCACTCGAAGGACGACACCCCTATCGCGTTCGACCGGGTCGGCCGGGGGCCGTCGGTCATCCTGGTCGGTGGTGCCTTGAGCGATCGATCGGCTGGAGCTCCCATTGCGGGGCTCCTATCGCAGCGGTTCACGGTCATCACGTTCGATCGCCGAGGCCGGGGAGACAGCGGGGATGCGGCGACGTATGCGGTCGAGCGTGAGGTCGAGGACCTCGGAGCTTTGGTCGCGGAGGCCGACGGGGCCGCCTCGGTGTTCGGGCATTCCTCGGGGGCGGTCCTGGCCCTCGAGGGTGCCGTCCGCGGCCTCCCGATCACCAAGCTCGCGCTCTACGAGCCGCCGTTCATCGTCGACGACAGCCGCCCGTTACTGCCGGAGGACTATGAGCGGCGGCTCACCGAGCTGATCTCTTCCGGTCGACGGGGAGACGCCGTCGAGCTGTTCATGACCGCAGCGGTGGGGGTCCCCCCCGAGATGGTCGCCCAGATGCGGACCTCGCCGATATGGCCGGCTATGGAGGCCCTAGCCCACACGCTTCCTTACGACGGCGCCATCATGGGCGACACGATGGACGGCAACCCCGCCTCGATGAAGCGGTGGGCATCCGTCACGGTCTCCACCCTCGCGATGGACGGCGGGGCCAGCCCGGAATGGGCCCGGAACGCGGTCCGTGCGCTCGTGGAGGTCCTTCCCGACGCGCAGCACCTGACGCTTGAGGGTCAGACGCACGCGGCGGACCCCGAGGTTGTCGCGCCGGCCC
>WNGA01004834.1_pt1 | contig 19991 bp, 19 predicted proteins | sample 5400061 | NCBI WGS metagenome assembly WNGA01 (sample SAMN13153366, study PRJNA577476) | soil metagenome | isolation source: 100 cm soil or saprolite under grassland replicate 2 | place: USA:California | collected 2016-06-15
GAGACCGCGATCGGGCTGCCGGCGAAGCCGAACTCCTCGCGTAGCTTGCGCTCGATGAACCGTACGTAGCCCGGGTCGAGCGGGCCGGTGGTGAACAGCACGAACCGGGGCGGGCAGTTGCCGGCCTGGGTGGCGAACAGGATCCGGGGCGCCCGGCCGCCGCGCACCGGATGCGGCGTCGCGGCGGTGAGCGCGGCCAGCCACTGGTTGAGCCGGCCGGTGGAGACCCGCTGCTCCCACCCTTCCAGCGCGGTACGCATCACCGGCGCCAACTTCGCCACCGCACGGCCGGTACGCGCGGACACGTTCACCCTCAGCGCCCACGGCACCCGGCGCAGGTCCCGCTCGACTTCCTTCGCGATCTGGTAGCGCCGGTCCTCGTCGACCAGGTCCCACTTGTTGAAGGCGAGCACCATTGCCCGGCCCGCCTCGATCACCATCGTGATGATCCGCTGGTCCTGTTCGGAGATCGGCTCGCTGGCGTCGAGCAGCACCACGGCGACCTCGGCGGCGTCGATCGCGGCCGCCGTACGCAGACTCGCGTAGTACTCGGTGCCGCTGGCCTGACCGACCCGTTTGCGCAGGCCCGCGGTGTCCACCAGCCGCCAGGTCTCGTCACCGATCTCGACCAGGCTGTCCACCGGGTCGACGGTGGTGCCGGCGACCTCGTCCACCACCGCCCGCTCTTCCTTGGCGAGCTGGTTGAGCAGGCTGGACTTGCCGACGTTGGGCCGGCCCACCAGGGCGACCCGGCGCGGGCCGCCGACCGCGGGTCCCTCGGCAGGCGTCTCCGGCAGCCGGTCCAGGATCGCGTCCAGCAGGTCGCCCGAGCCCCGCCCGTGCAACGCCGAGACCGGGTACGGCTGCCCCAGCCCCAGCGACCACAGCACCGCAGCGTCGGACTCCTGGTGCGTACTGTCGATCTTGTTGGCGACCAGCAGCACCGGCTTGCCGCCGCGCTGCAGCACTCGGGCCGCCGCCTCGTCGGTGTCGGTGGCGCCCACGATGCCGTCGACCACCAGCACCACCACGTCGGCGGTCTGCATCGCCGCCTCGGCCTGCGCCGCGATCGACGCCGCCCGGCCGGTCGCATCGGGCTCCCAGCCGCCCGTGTCCACCACGGTGAACTGCCGCCCCGACCAGACCGCGTCGTACGCCACCCGGTCGCGGGTCACTCCCGGCACGTCCTCGACCACGGCCTGGCGCCTGCCGATGACCCGGTTGACCAGGGTCGACTTGCCGACGTTGGGCCGGCCGACCACGGCCACCACCGGCACCTGGCCGGCGCCGCCCTCGGGCGGGGTCACCGCGAGGTCGGACTCGAAGTCGACCCATTCGGCGTCGGTCATGACCGGCGCTCCGGGACATGCAACAGATCCAGCAGCCGGGCGACCACCTCGGCGATGCCGAGCTGGGTGCTGTCCAGCACCACGGCGTCCTCGGCAGTACGCAACGGGCTCGCGGCACGGGTGGAGTCGAGCTTGTCGCGGCGGGCCAGGTCTGCCGCCGTGGCCACCGCGTCAGTCGCGTCCTGGGCGCTGCGGCGGCGGGCCCGTTCGCCGTCGGACGCGGTGAGGAAGACCTTCAGGTCGGCGTCGGGGGCGACCACCGTACCGATGTCGCGGCCTTCCACCACGATGCCGGTGTCGCGGTCGTCGCCGCCGATGATGCGGCGCTGCCGGTCGACCAGAGCCGTACGTACGGCGGGCACCGCGGCGACGGCCGAGACCGAGCCGGTGACCTCGGGGCCCCGGATCGGGCCGTCCACCACGGTCCCGTTCACGCTGATGCTCGGCGCCAGGGGATCCGTCACCACGTCGAGTCGTACGTCGGCGAGCACCTTGACGACGGCGTCCGCGTCGTGCGGGTCGGCGCCCGCCTGCAGCACCGCCCAGGTCACCGCGCGGTACATGGCGCCGGTGTCGAGGTAGCGGGCGTGCAACGCGTCGGCGAGGCGCCGGGACACGGTCGACTTGCCGGAACCAGACGGCCCGTCTACCGCCACCACGCCCCGAAACCGCTCCGCCGTCACCTGTTCGCCTCCTCGTCGGCCCCGACCTGTCCAGCGGGACTTGTGTATCCGGACTCGTACCCCCGGAAAAACCCACACCATCATGCCCGCAGCCGCGAACGGCGGTGCAGCCGGCACCCGGTGGCTACAGATCGACCGCGCGGTAGAGGGCGCCGACCTCGGGTACGCCGAGCCGGCGGGTCCTGCCGGGCGGCAGGTCGCCGAGCCGGATCGGGCCGAGCTGGGTACGGATCAGCCGCCGTACCGGGTGCCCGACGGCCTCCAGCATGCGACGCACGATCCGGTTGCGTCCCTCGTGCAACACCAGCTCGACCAGCGCTTTCGGGGGCAGGCTGTCCAGCACCCGGAAGGCGTCGGCCTTGACCGGGCCGTCGTCCAGGTCGATCCCGGCCAGCAGTTGCCGCGCCACACTCCGGGCGACCGGACCCGGCACCTCGCACAGGTACGTCTTCGGCACCCCGTACGACGGGTGCATCAGGCGGTGGGCGAGGTCGCCGTCGTTGGTGAGCAGCAGCAGGCCTTCGCTGTCCGCGTCGAGCCGCCCGACGTGGAACACCCGCTGCGGCAGGTCACCGACCAGGTCGCCGAGCGTCGCACGCCCCCGGTCGTCGGACATCGCCGAGAGCACGCCCGGCGGCTTGTTCACCACCAGGTAGACCTGCCGGTCGTCGGTCACCACCCGGGTGCCGTCGACGTGGATCGAGGCCGTACGGGGGTCGACCTTGACGCCGAGCGAGGCGACCTGGCCGTCGACGGTGACCCGGCCGTCGGCGATCAGCTCCTCACACGCGCGGCGCGATCCCAGTCCGGCCGCGGCGAGCACCTTCTGCAGCCGTACCGGCGCGGGAGCCGCGCCGGTTCCCGCGGCGGGGGCTTCGGGCGAGCTCATGGTCACTCTTGCGTCTCGGCGAGGGCTTCGAGGTCGTTGGGCAGGAACGGCGCCAGCGGGGGCAGCTCCTCGGTGCTGTCCAGCCCGAGCTTCTCCAGGAACAGCGTGGTGGTGCCGTACAGGTGGGCGCCGTTCTCGGGCTCGATGCCGCGTTCCTCGATCAGGCCGCGGGTGAGCAGCGTACGGATCACCCCGTCGCAGTTGACCCCGCGGATCGCGGAGATCCGGGACCGGGTCACCGGCTGCTTGTACGCCACCACGGCGAGCGTCTCCAGCGCGGCCTGGGTCAGCCGGGTCTGCTGGCCGTCCAACACGAACCGCTCCACGTACGGGGCGTACGCGGGCCGGGTGTAGAGCCGCCAGCCGCCGGCCGCACGGCGCAGGTCGAAGCCCCGGCCCTGGGAGGTGTACTCGTGGGAGAGCTCGGTGAGCGCGACCGCGATCCGCTCCGTCGGCACCTCGAGGATCTGCGCCAACAACACCTCGGCCACCGGCTCGTCCACCACCAGCAGGATCGCCTCCAGCGCGGCCCGCAGATCGGTCGGCTGCGCCGCCTCGTCCACCGCCCCGGCCGCGGCATCCGGTGCCGACTCGTCTGCCACCTCAGGGCCCAGGTCGGCCGCCGGCGCCGTGCCCCGTTCCGCTGACTCCGGGGGTACGCCGTCCGCGCTGACATCGTCGCCAGCCACACCATCGGGCGGCAACGGCTCGCCGGCCGCACCGTTGGGCAGCAGCGGCTCGTCGGCCGCACCGTTAGGCGGCAGCGGCTCGTCGGCCGGGTTCACGATGTCGGCTCCTCTCCCGGTGGGACGTCGGAATGCGGGTCTGACTCGGCGGCGCCGTCGACCTCGGTGGCGACGAATTCGGTGGCGTTGACCTTGGTGGCCTCGTCGGTCTCCGCTGACGGCTCAGACGAGGCCGGGCCCGCCGCGGGGCGCTCCTCGGGGATGCCGGCGTACTCGTCGACCTGCAGGTCCGCCGCGTCGTCGGAGCCGGTCCAGCGTACGGTCAGCTCGCCGAGCGCCTGCACCTGGTCGAACCCGATCAGCCCTTCGCGGTACAGCTCAAGCAGCGCCAGGAACCGGGCCACCACTTCGAGCGTGGACTGGCAGTCCGCGGTCAGCGTACGGAAACTGGCCGTCCGCGACCGCAACAGCCGATCCCGCAGCAACGCCGCGTGCTCCCGTACGCTCACCCGCATCGTGTGTATGTGGGCGATCGACAGCACCTGGGGCTGTTTCGGGGTCAACGCCCTCGCCGCCAACGCCGCGAGCCGCTGCGGGCCGATGCCGAGCAGCACCTCCGGCAGCGCCTCGGAGAACCGGGGCTCGAGGCCGACCGCGCGAGGGTAGCGGCGGGCCGCCGTACGCTCCAGTCCGGCGAGGTGGGCGGCGGCCTCCTTGAACGCCTTGTACTGCAGCAGCCGGGCGAACAGCAGGTCCCGGGCCTCCAGCAGCGCCAGGTCCTCTTCGTCCTCCACGTCGGCGGCGGGCAGCAGCCGGGCGGCCTTGAGATCCAGCAGCGTGGCGGCGATCAGCAGGAACTCGCTCGCCTCGTCGAGATCCCACGCCTCCCCCATCCCTTTGATGTACGCGATGAACTCGTCGGTCACCGTCGACAGGGCCACCTCGGTGACGTCCAGCTTGTGCTTGCTGATCAACTGCAGCAGCAGGTCGAACGGACCGGTGAAATTGGCGAGGGTGACCTGGAAGCCGTCCGCGGCGTCGGCGGGCGCAGCCACCGGGTCGACCGCCTCGGCTATCGGGGCGAGGGGATCTTCACCGGGCGAATCGGTCACCTTGTGACCGTAGCCCAGGCCCGCGCCGGTCATGTCGCGACCAGCCGCATCAGCGGATGCACCACCACGTCGAGCACCATGAGCAGCAGCGGCAGCGGCGTGCCCAGCGGGAACGCCACCATCACCAGCAACAGCAGGACGCCGATGTTGCGTTCCTCCAGCCAGAACCGGGCCTTCTGCGCGCCCTCCCCGGGCCGCCGGATCGCCTGCCACAGCAACCACCAACCGTCAAGCGGCGGCAGCGGCACCAGCGCCAGTACGCCGAAACACAGCAACCCCACTCCCAGCGACACCAGGAACTGTTCGGCCGCCGGCCCCGACACCCCGCGCAGTATGTCCGACGGGTAGAGATAGTCGAGAATGCCGCTCGGATAGCCGACCCGGTAGCCGACCAGCACCACCATGCCGAGCCCGATCACCGCCGCCGGTCCGGCGAGCAGTACCGCCACCCTGCGGCGCGGCTGTCCGTCCACCGCCCGCGTCTCCGGAAGCGGCGCCGGCCGGCCCCAACCGGTGCCGCCGAACACCGCCGCGATCGCGCCGAAGGGGTCGATGTCCCGCCGCGGATCCGGCGCCGGCGAGCCGACCCGGTGTCGCAGCAGCCGAGCGGCCAGCCACACCTGGATCGATGCCCGTACGGACACTGCGAGCAGGAACGCCGCCAGCATGCCCGCCAGCGAGGCGGGCTGCAGGATCGCGTAGATCACCGGCGCCCTACCTGTCGCCGGTCGCCGCGATCACCTCGCGAGCCAGTTGCCGGTACGCCCGGGCACCCGACGACGCCGGCGCCCAGGTGGTGATCGGCTCCCCCGCCACGGTGGTCTCCGGGAACCGTACGGTGCGGGTGATGACGGTCTGGTACACCCGGTCGCCGAACGCCTCGACCACCCGCTGCAGCACCTGCCGGGAATGGGTGGTACGGCTGTCGTACATGGTGGCGAGGATGCCCTCGAGCTCGAGGTCGAAGTTGAGGCGTTCCCGCACCTTGTCGATGGTGTCGAGCAGCAGCGCCACGCCTCGCAGGCTGAAGAACTCGCACTCGAGCGGCACCACCACACCGTGCGCCGCGGTGAGCGCGTTGACGGTGAGCAGGCCGAGCGACGGCTGGCAGTCGATCAGGACGTAGTCGTAGTCCTTCATCGCCGGTCGCAGCACCCGCTTCAGAGTCATCTCCCGGGCCACCTCGGTGACCAGCTGGATCTCCGCCGCGGACAGGTCGATGTTGGCCGGCAGGATGTGCAGCCCGTCGACGTTGGTCTTGATCAACGCTTCCTCGAGCGCGACGTCCTTCTGCATCAGCAGGTTGTAGATCGTCAGGTCGAGGTTGTGCGGGTTGACGCCGAACCCGACCGACAACGCACCCTGCGGGTCGAAGTCCACCAGCAGCACCCGGCGGCCGTACTCGGCGAGCGCGGCACCGAGGTTGATGGTGGTGGTCGTCTTGCCGACGCCGCCCTTCTGGTTCGCCATCGCGATGATCCGGGCGGGGCCGTGCCGGTCCACCGGGTCCGGCGTCGGGATGGCGCGCTTTCCGGTGTACGCCTCGGGGTCGGCGGGGCCGAGCTCAGCGCCGTCCACGTCGGCCGCGGACTGTTCCGCGCGTAGCGCGGCCCACGCATCGTCCCGGTCAAGACCCATGTGTCGTACGCCCTTCCCCGACTGTCGCGGCGCCGCCTCGGTGGTACCGGGGAAGCGGGGCGGCTGTTCCCTTGACACCTTGCTGGCGACTGTACGGCACCGGCCAGGCTACGGTTCGCCACCACTTCGGCGTGTCGTCGCGGCTGCATCGGCAAACCCCGTCGAACCCGGAAATCTCGCCCCGGGACCCGGATCCGTGCCCGCCGAGCCTATCCCAGCGCCCGGGGGTGGCTGGCGACGTACACCTCGCGCAGCTTCTCCACAGTGACCAGCGTGTATACCTGCGTGGTCGCCACCGACGCGTGCCCGAGCAGCTCCTGCACCGCCCGTACGTCGGCCCCGCCGTCCAGCAGATGAGTGGCGAACGAGTGGCGCAGCGTGTGCGGCGAGACCGACGTCGCCAGGCCGGCCCGTTCGGCGGCCTGACGCAGGATGATCCAGGCGCCCTGCCGGGACAACGGTCCGCCGCGGGAGTTCAGGAACAGGCCGCTGCTCCCGCGGCCGGCCGCGGCCAGTCCCGGCCGGGCACGTACCAGGTAGGCTTCGGCAGCCCGCCGGGCGTAACCGCCGACCGGGACCAACCGGGTGCGCCCGCCCTTGCCGTGGAGGGTCACGGCGCCGGCGGCCAGATCCAGGTCGTCCACCGCGCAGCCGACCGCTTCGCTGATCCGGGCTCCGGTGCCGTACAGGAATTCGAGCAGGGCACGGTCGCGGAGCGGGAGCGGTCCGTCGCCGACCCCGGCGGCGTCCAGCAGGCGCGAGACGTCCTCGATGCCGATCGCCTTCGGCAGCCGGCGCGGCGGCGTGGGCGGCTTCACGTCGACGGCCGGGTCGACCGCCGTGATGCCCTCCCGTACGGCGAACCGGTGCAGGCCGCGTACCGCCGAAACCGCCCGTGCCGCGGACGAGGCCGCGAGGGGCGGGTGGGCCTCGTCGCCCTCGCGCAGCAGCGCCAGGAACTCCCCCACGTCGGCCGGCTTCACGTCCGCCAGCGACGCCAGGCCCGCCGCGGCCAGCGTGGCGGTGTAGCGGGCCAGGTCCCGGCGGTACGACGCGAGCGTGTTCGCGGCGAGGGCGCGTTCCACGGCGAGGTGGTCGAGGTAGCCGCGCACCGCGCGCGCCAACTCGGCCGGGACGGTCGCCGCCCCGGCCGGCGAGTCGGTGTCTGCGGCGGCGGTCAGGCCAGGACCTCCTCCAGCTTCACGCTGTCCATCCCGTGCGCCTCGGCCACGGGCCCGTACGTGACCTGCCCGTCGTACGTGTTGAGGCCCAACGCCAGCGCCCGGTCGCGCCGCAGCGCCTCCTGCCAGCCACGGTTGGCCAGCTCGAGGGCGTACGGCAGGGTCACGTTGGTCAACGCGTACGTCGAGGTGTGCGGCACCGCGCCGGGCATGTTGGCCACGCAGTAGAACACCGAGTCGTGCACCCGGTAGACCGGGTCGGCGTGCGTGGTCGGCCGGGAGTCCTCGAAGCAGCCGCCCTGGTCGATCGAGATGTCGACCAGCACACTGCCCGGCTGCATCCGGCTGACCTGCTCGTTGGTGATCAGCTTCGGCGCCTTGGCCCCGGGCACCAGCACGGCGCCGATCACCAGGTCGGCGTCGAGGATGGCCTTCTCCACCTCGTACGCGTTGCTCGCCACGGTCTGCAGGTGGCCCTGGTAGATCCGGTCCGCGTCGCGCAACTTGTTGATGTTCCTGTCCAGCAGCAGCACCTCCGCCTGCATGCCGAGCGCGATCGCCGCGGCGTTCATGCCGGACACGCCGGCGCCGATCACCACGACCTTGGCGGCGTACACCCCGGAGACGCCGCCCATCAACACACCGCGACCACCCCCGGAACGCATCAGGTGGTACGCCCCGACCTGCGGCGCGAGCCGCCCGGCGACCTCGCTCATCGGCGCCAGCAGCGGCAACGCCCCGTCGGGCAGCTCCACCGTCTCGTACGCGATCCCGGTGACCTTGCGCTCGATCAGCGCGTCGGTGCACTCCTTCGACGCGGCGAGGTGCAGGTACGTGAACAGCACCTGGCCTTCCCGCATCCGGTGGTACTCCTCGGCGACCGGTTCCTTGACCTTGAGGATCAGCTCTCCGGTGCTCCAGACGTCGTCGGCGGTGGGGAGGATCTCCGCCCCCGCGCTCACGTACAGCTCGTCGGGGATCGACGAACCGACGCCGGCCTGCGCCTCGACGTACACCTGATGACCGTTGCGCACGAGTTCGTGGACGCCCGCGGGCGTGATCGCGACCCGGTACTCGTGGTTCTTGACCTCGCGCGGGATTCCGACCTTCACTGTGCAGCCCCTTCGCCCTGACGCTGGCGACCTCGTTGTCGCACGAATCGCGCCCTGCGCGGAAGTCTAAATCCGACCCCCACCTGTACGGATACCCACCGTGCCCGGTAACAGGCGTTGACGGGTTCCCGACGCCTGCCCTCCGGTCGGCCAGTCTCCTCGGGCGCGATGCTGTCACAGGTTTGTGGTCAATCTGCTGTGTCCGGCGTCAGGAGACCGCAAAACGACCACAATCCGCCATTCTCGGCGACGTCGGCCAGCCGGGTCTATCGGCCGGGCCTGGGGGCGTCGGGGGAGCGTAGGCCGTGCCAGTCCTGGCGGCGGCCCTGGGCGGCGGCGAGGATTCCGGCGACGGCGGGGCCGTTGGTGATCTCGCCCCGGAAGCACATCGCGACCGCTTCGTCGAGGTCGACCCGCGCCACCTCGAGCTCGGCCTCCTCGTCGATGCGGACGTGGTCGTTGTCGACCGCCGGCGCCAGGTCGCGGGCCAGGTAGATCCGGATCGACTCGTCGGAGCACCCCGGGCTGGTGAACAGGTCCACCAGAAGATCCCACCGGCCGGCTGCCAGGTCGGCCTCCTCGGCCAACTCCCGCTGCGCCGCCGGCAACGGATCCTCCCCTGGTACGTCGATCAGCCCCGCCGGAAGCTCCCAGAGGGTCCGGCGTACCGGATGCCGGTACTGGAGCACCAGGACGACGCGGTTCTGTTCGTCCATGGCCACCACGCCGACGGCTCCGGGGTGCCGGATGTAGTCGCGTTCCGCGTTGCCGCCGCCGGGCATCGACACCGTGTCGGTGACGACGGAGAACACCCGTCCGGAGAACCGTTCCGTGCTGTTCAGCACCGCATAGCCGCCGACCTGGGAGGCCACTCAGCTCACCGACGCCTTCTCGGTGGGGCGGCCGCCGTCGACCGGCGCCGGCTCGGGCAGCTCGACCGGGAGTTTCGCCTCGTCGGCGTACTCGATGGCGGCGGCGACGAACGCGGCGAACAGCGGGTGTGCGCGGGTCGGCCGGGACTTCAGCTCGGGATGTGCCTGGGTGGCGACGAAGAACCGGTGCAGTTCGCGGTCCAGCTCGATGAACTCGACCAGCCGCCCGTCCGGCGAGGTGCCCGAGATCCGGAACCCCGCCTCTTCGAACGCCTTCCGGTACGCGTTGTTCACCTCGTACCGGTGGCGGTGCCGTTCACTGACCCGGTCGGTCCCGTACGCCTCCGCGACGATCGACCCGGCGGCCAGCTGGGCCGGGTACGCACCCAGCCGCATCGTGCCGCCCAGGTCGCCCTTGCCGGCGACGATCTCCTGCTGGTCGGCCATCGTGGCGATCACCGGGTGCTCGCACGCCTCGTCGAACTCGGTGGAGTTGGCATCCGCCATGCCGGCTACGTCGCGGGCGAACTCGATGCCCATGCACTGCAGCCCGAGACACAACCCCAGCGTCGGTACGCCGCGCTCCCGGGTGTGCCGGGCGGCGCCGATCTTGCCTTCGATGCCGCGTACGCCGAAACCGCCCGGGATGACGACGCCGTCGACCCCGTCGAGCGCGGTCGCCGCGCCGGCCTCGGTGGCACAGCTGTCGGCGGGCACCCAGCGGATCTCGACCCGGGCCCGGTGCGCGAAGCCGGCTGCCCGTACCGCCTCGGTCACCGAGAGGTACGCGTCCGGCAGGTCCACGTACTTGCCGACGATGGCGACGGTGACCGTGGTGGTGGGCCGGTGCACCCGGTCGAGCAGATCGTCCCAGCTGGTCCAGTCGACGTCGCGGAACGACAGGTTCAGCCGGCGCACCACGTACGCGTCGAGGCCTTCGCGGTGCAGCACCTTGGGGATGTCGTAGATGCTGGGCGCGTCGGCGGCGGAGATCACGGCCTCGGTGTCCACGTCGCAGTACAGGCCGATCTTGTGCTTCAGCTTCTCCGGGATCTCCCGGTCGGAACGGCACACGATCGCGTCCGGCTGGATACCGATGTTGCGCAGCTGCGCCACCGAGTGCTGGGTCGGCTTGGTCTTCAGTTCCCCGCTCGGGGCCAGGTACGGCACCAGCGACACGTGGATGAACACGCAGTTGTCCCGCCCGATGTCGTGGCGCAGTTGCCGGATCGCCTCCAGGAACGGCAGCGACTCGATGTCGCCCACGGTGCCGCCGACCTCGGTGATCACCACGTGCGGGGGCCGGCCGTCGACCGGGGTGGCCATCGCGCGTACCCGCTCTTTGATCTCGTTGGTGATGTGCGGGATCACCTGGACCGTGTCGCCGAGGTACTCGCCGCGGCGTTCCTTGGCGATCACCGTCGAGTAGACCTGCCCGGTGGTGACGTTCGACGACTGGTTCAGCTCGACGTCGAGGAACCGCTCGTAGTGGCCGATGTCCAGGTCGGTCTCGGCCCCGTCCTCGGTGACGAACACCTCACCGTGCTGGAACGGGTTCATCGTGCCGGGGTCGACATTGAGGTACGGGTCCAGCTTCTGCATCACGACCCGCAGGCCGCGTGCGGTGAGCAGGTTGCCGAGGCTGGAAGCCGTGAGGCCCTTGCCGAGGGAGGATGCCACGCCCCCTGTGACGAAGATGTGCTTGGTGCCGCCTGGCGCGATCGTCCCGATCGATGGGGCCAACGTGACTCCCGTGGTCTAAGTTGCGCCGCCCACTGCCGCGCGCTCCACGGGATTCCACACTAACACCACCAGCGGTTACGCCTCGGCCGCACTCCCGGCGTGTCACCCGTCAGCCCTGGTCCCGGGCGTGCCGCGCCGTTGTCGCAGACCCGTCCGGGGGTACGTCACGCCGGCTGCGGAAGCCGCCGGTCCGCCCCGTCGTGGACCCCGTAGTGGCCGGTCCGGCGGTCCACGGCCACCTGCACGAGCGCCAGTACGGCCGACAACTGCCCCAGCGACGTACCGACGTTGTCCACGGTCGACATCGCCTTCCGCAGCGCCGGATCGGTGCGTACGGCACTCACCGGGTTGCCCTTGCCACCGGTGCCCGGGGCCGCCACCACCAGCGGGCCGGCCGTACCGAACCGCTCGATCGCGGAGAGCACCGCGGTGTTGCGGTCCTCCGCCGTGGCGGCCGGTTTCGTGACGGGCGGGCCGGTCACGATGACCACGCCCTGCGCCGGCTGGGTGATCCGCTCGTCGTACTCGATGAGCTTCCCCGCCCGGAACCCGGTCAGCACCGAGGTACGGTCCCCCGCGGTCACCGCCGGCCGGTGCGCCACCAGTACGGCGGCCAGCAGCGCCGCCGAAGCGGTCACCCCGTCGTCGTCGCTGGACACCTCGTCCACGTTCGGCGGCAGCAGCCGGGTCGCCAGGTCCCGGGCGTCCTCCCGGCTCTGCGGATCGGTGAACGTGTCGGTGAACCGCACCGTCCCGGTGACCGTCGCGTCGGCCAGCCGCAGGTCCTCCGCGACGCCGGCGACGGCCGCCGAGCCGGCTCCGGGCATCGCCACCAGCAGCATCCGCTTGCCGGTCAGCCTGTGCTCGAGCAGCAGTGGAGCGGCTTCCTCGACGTACGCGTCGCGGGCGGCGAGCTCGTCCTCCAGGTCGGCGACCTTGTCGTGGAGCCGCGCGTTGGAGCCCCGTAGCGACCTCGAATCGTCGTGCAGGTCCTCGGCGAGCGGGCCGCTGAGCGTCGCGGTGCCCAGACCCGTACCGACCGCCACGGCCAGGACGACCGCGGTCAGCGACACCAGGTGGTACCGGATGTTGATCACGACAGCAGCCTCTGCGCCTGGACGATCAGGTTGTCCCACCACTCGGCGAGCGCCTGCAGGTAGAACCGGCCCACCGTGGTGACCGCGAACGCGGCCGCCGTCGTGGCGAGCGTCGCGACGACCAGCCACACCAGCGACGACGTCGAGAGGGTCTGCCGGTAGAGCCGGCTCACTCCCTTGGCGTCGATCAGCTTGTTGCCCAGCCGCAACCGGATCAGGAACGTGGAGGCCATCCCGCCCCGGCCCTTGTCCAGGAACTCCATCAGCGTCGCGTGGCTGCCGACCGCGACCACCAGGCTCGCGCCCTTCTCCGCGGCGAGCAGCATCGCGATGTCCTCGCTGGTCGCCGCCGCCGGGAACGTCACCGCCGACAGGCCCAGCGTGGCGATCCGGGCCAGCCCCGGAGCCCTGCCGTCGGGGGACGCGTGCACCACGACCTCCGCACCGCAGCGCAGCACGTCGTCGGACACCGAGTCCATCTCGCCGATGATCATGTCCGGCCGGTAGCCGGCCTCGACCAGCGCGTCCGCGCCGCCGTCGACGCCGACCAACACCGGCTGGAAATCCCGGATGTACGGCCGCAGCCGCGCCAGGTCGGCCTGGTAGTCGTACCCGCGCACCACGATCAGGACGTGGCGGCCGGCCATCCGGGTGGAAACGTCCGGTACGCCGACGCCGTCGAGCAGCAGCTCGCGCTCCCGCTTCAGGTACTCCACGACGTTCGCGGCGAACGCCTCGAGCTGCACCGACAACCCGTCCCGGGCGTTGGCCATCCCCGCGGCGATCGTGTCCGCGTCATGCCGTACGCCGCTGGCCACCAGCTCCTCGCCCAGGTACACGGACCCGCCGTCGATCCGCAGCTCGGCGCCGTCGCGTACCTTGTCGAAGATCTCGTCGCCGACGTCGTCGACCAGCACGATCCCGGCGTTCACCAGCGCCTCGGGGCCGAGGTTGGGATACCGGCCGGAGATCGACGGCCTGGTGTTGACCACGGCGAGAACTCCGGAGGCGACCAGGGAATCGGCGGCGACCCGGTCCAGGTCGACGTGGTTGATCACCGCGACCTCGCCCGGCCGTACCCGCCCGGCCAGCCGTTCGGTACGCCGGTCCAGGCGCGCCGCTCCCACGACGGCTCCGGACTCGACCGTCTTCTGCCGGCGCAACGTGGGTAAACGCATCGAGTCCAATCCTGGCACCTTCCGCTCCCAGTGCCGTGCCGCGACATGCGCCCAACTGCCGGCGCTGTGCAGGCCTTTCGCTGGTTAACGGACGGGGACCGGCATCAGCGACGGCTCAGGCGCGTCCGCTGGCCTTCTCGGCGGCCGCCACGGCCAGCAGCTCCTCGGCGTGGGCCACGCCCAGGTCGCTGTCGGGCATGCCGGCCAGCATCCGGGCCAGCTCCCGGGACCGGTCCGCGTCCTCCACCACCCGTACGCCGCTGGTGGTCACCGCGCCGGTGGCGTCCTTGGCGACCAGCAGGTGCCGGTCGGCGAACGCCGCGACCTGCGGCAGGTGCGTCACCACGATCACCTGGTGCCGGCGGGCGAGCCGGGCCAGCCGGCGCCCCACCTCGACCGCGGCCTGACCGCCGACGCCCGCGTCCACCTCGTCGAAGACCAGGGTCGGCGGACCACCCGCGCCGGCGAACACCACTTCCACGGCCAGCATCACCCGGGACAGCTCGCCACCGGAGGCACCCCGCTGCAGCGGCAGCTCCGGCGCGCCCGGGTTGGCGGCCAGCCGCAGCTCCACCTCGTCGGCACCGTCGGGCCCGACTGGCAGCTCCCGCCCGTCGACCGACAGCGTGGCGGGCGCCTTGCCCGTGGGCAGCGGCGCGACGTACGGCAGCACCTTGGCGTACGGCATGGCGAGACCGGTGAGCTCCCCGGTGACCTGGTCGCCGAACTCGCCCGCGGCCCGGTGCCGGGACTCGGTGACCGCGGCGGCGACCTCGGCGACCTCGGTGGCGTACCGGTCCCGTTCGGCCTCCAGGGCGGTGATCGCCTCGTCGGAGACGTCCAGCTCGGCCAGCTTGGTACGCGCCTCGTCCGCCCACGCCAGTACGCCGTCGATGTCCTCCGCGTACTTGCGGGTCAACGACCTCAGCGCCGCGCGCCGTTCCTGTACGGCGGCCAGCCGGGCCGGATCCGCGTCCAACGTCTCCAGGTAGCCGGACAGGTCGACGGCCACGTCCGCGACCAGGGTCGCCGCCTCGCCGAGCCGTTGGGCGTACTCGCCCAGTCGGGAGTCGACCCCCGACTCGCCGTCGAGCACCCGGCGGGCCTCGCCGAGCACGGTGCCCGCGTCGGTGCTCCCGGTCGGGTCCTCGGCGTCCCCGGCGAGCGCCCGGTGGGCGGTGTCGACGGCGAGCCGCAGGCTTTCGGCGTGCTCGAGCCGGCGTACCAGCTCGACAAGGTCTTGATCTTCACCGGGTTGCGGGGACACCGTGTCGATCTCGGCCAGCCCGAGCCGGAGCAGGTCGGCCTGCTGTGCCCGCTCCCGTGCGTTGCGCCGCAGCTCCGCCAGGTCGGTGTCGGCGCGCCGCCAGCTCTGGTACGCCTCGCGGTACCGGGCGAGCAGCTTCTCGTGACCGGCGCCGGCATAGCGGTCGAGCGCGGCCCGCTGTTCGCCGGCCTGCAGCAGCCGCAGCTGGTCGGACTGACCGTGTACGGCGACCGCGTACCCCCCGATCTCGCCGAGCACGCTGACCGGGACGCCGCGGCCCGCCACGTACGCCCGCGACCTGCCTTCGGCGGTGATCGACCGGGACAGCAGCAGCGAGCCGTCGTCGTCCGGCTCCGCGCCGGCGTCGGCGGCGCGCACCACCACCTCGGAGTCGGCGGCGGTGGTCAGCCGGCCCTCCACGACGGCGCGGCCGGTGCCGGGACGGACCCGGCCGGCGTCGGCGCGGCCACCGAACAGCAGGCCCAGACCCGCGACCACCATGGTCTTGCCGGCACCCGTCTCACCGGTGATCACGGTCAGGCCGGAAGACAGCTCCAACGTCGCGTCGTCGATGACTCCGAGCCCGGTTATCCGCAGTTCGGTCAACACAGCTACAGAACCCTACTGGCAGGCTGCGACGAGAACACCCGCCGCGCGACGTTATCCACAACAATTAGCAGCCGTACGCCGCTACTGCGCGTTGCCACGCCAGCCTTCGACGGGCAGTCCGAACTTGGCGACCAGCCGATCCGTGAACGGCTGCGGCCGGACTCTCACCACTCGTACCGGCAGCGCGCCGCGGCGTACCTCCACCCGGGTCCCGGGCGCGAGCTCGAACACCCGCCGCCCGTCGCACGACAACACCGCGAAATGGGTGTACGGCTCGATCGTGATCGCCAACGTCGAGTCCGGCGCCGTCACCACCGGCCGGCTGAACAGCGCGTGGGCACTGATCGGCACCAGCAGCAACGCCTCCACCGCCGGCCACACCACCGGCCCGCCCGCCGAGAACGCGTACGCCGTCGAGCCGGTCGGCGTGGCGCAGATGACGCCGTCGCAGCCGTACCGGGACAGCGGCCGGCCGTCCACCTCGACCAGCACCTCGAGCATCCGCTCCCGGTCGCCCTTCTCGACGGCGGCGTCGTTGAGCGCCCACGATTCGCCGATGACCTTCCCGTCCTGCTCGATGGTCACGTCGATGGTGAGCCGCTCGTCGACCGCGTAGTCCCTGGCCACCACGTTGCGTACGACCTGGTCGAGGTCGTTCATCTCCGCCTCGGCGAGGAACCCGACCCTACCCAGGTTGATGCCGAGCAGCGGCGCCCCGACCGGGCGGGCCAGCTCGGCGGCGCGCAGCAGGGTGCCGTCGCCGCCCAGCGCGAACACGATCTCGACACCCTCGGCGGCCTTCTCGCAGTCCACCGACACGATCTCGGGCAGGCCCAGGTCGCCAGCCTCTTCCGCGAGCGCGCGCACCGTGAAACCGGCCGCGACGAGGTCTCGCGCCACCGTACGCGCGTGATCCGTACTGTCCCGCCGGCCGGTGTGGGTCACCAGCAACGCCTCACGGGTCATCCGGTGACCTCCTCGTGCACCACCCGGTCCAACTCCTCGGGGTCCAACGGTGACGCTCCACGACGCAACCACAGGAAGAATTCCACGTTCCCCGCCGGTCCCGGTAACGGGCTCACCGTCACGCCGGCCACCCCCAGTCCGATCGTCGCCGCGGTCTCGGCCACGCCCCGCACCGCCTCGGCGCGCAGCGCGGGCTCGCGTACCACGCCGCCGCTGCCAACCTTGCCACGCCCCACCTCGAACTGCGGCTTCACCATCACCACGAGGTCGCCGGTGGTGCACGCGGCGAGCGCCGGCAGCACCAGCCGCAGCGAGATGAACGACAGATCGGCGACCGTCAGCTCGACCGGCCCGCCGATCGCCTCGGGGGTCAGTTCGCGCACGTTCGTACGGTCGTGCACGTGGACCCGTGGATCGCTGCGCAGCGACCAGGCGAGCTGTCCGTACCCGACGTCTACCGCGACCACCTCGGCCGCCCCCGCCCGCAGCAGTACGTCCGTGAAGCCTCCCGTGGAGGCGCCGGCGTCGAGGCACCGCCGCCCCTCGACCCGCAGTCCCTCCGGCCTGAACACGGCGAGGGCGCCGGCGAGCTTGTGGCCGCCGCGGGAGACGTACTCCGGGTCGGTGTCGTCGGCCATCACGTGCACCGGGTCGGCCGCGTCGACCATGGTCGCCGGCTTGCTCGCCACGGTGCCTTTCACCTGCACCCGGCCGGACTCGATCAGCGCGCCGGCCTGCTCCCGGGAACGGGCCAGGCCCCGCCGTACCAGCTCCCGGTCGAGCCGGCTGCGCCGGGACACCTCAGGCTTCGTCGATCGTGGCAAGCGTGTCCTGCAGCACCCGGTGCACCGACTCGTACTCCGCGACCTGGTCCGCGGCCGGCCGGTCAGCCACGCCGTCCAGCCCCGCCATCGCCCCGTCGACCCGGGGATCGCCGTAGCCCTGCGGCTCGGCCGCCCCGCTTCCGGCCGCTGCCTCGTCCCGCCCCTCCTCGGGTACGCCGTCGTCGCCGATCACGAGCCGCCACCCGCCGACTGAGCCTTCTTGGTGGCCGTCGCCGCCCTGGTGGCGGCGGTGTCGGTGGCCTTCGCGGCGGCGCTGCTCGCGGCCTTGGAGGTGCGGCCGGAGGTCTTCGCGGGCGTCGCACGGGTCCCGGTGGCCGCGGCCTTACGAGCTGGTGCCTTCTTTGCCATGGTCTTCTTGGCGGCCGCCTTGCTCGCCTTGCCTGCCGTGGCGGCCTTGCTCGCCGTGGCCTTGCTCGCGGTCGCCTTGCTGGGTTGCGCCTTCGAAGCGGCGGTCTTCTTGGCGGTGGCCTTCTTGGCGGTGGTGCCGGTGGCGGCGGTCGTTCCTGTGGCGGCGGTCGTGCCGCCGGTCACGACGCTGCTTGCCGCCTTGGCAGCCGTACGGCTCGCCTCCCCCGCGGTCTGCTGCGCGGCGGCCGCCCGAGACTCCGCGTCCCGCAACTTGCCTTCGAGATCCCTGATCCGGTCGGTCAGCTCCGCCACTTCGTCCGCGGTGGCCAACCCGACCCTGCCGAGTCCGCGATCCAGCTCGTACCTGATCAACTTCACCAGGGATTCCCGGTTGGCGGCACTCGTCTCGGTGAGGTCCTCGGCGATCGCCTGCAACTGCTCGACCGTGGCGCCACTGCGCTTGCCGAGCTTCTTGGCGACCTTCAGAGCCTTCTTACGGGAAGCCTCGCTGAGCCCGAGCGCGAGCTCGACGTACGAGCGCCATGCGTCCTGCATCGCATTGCCCTTCTCCGCTGTTGAGCCGACGGGCACCTGTCGTGCGTCGAAGGCTCGAATTCGTCCTGCCGTATGCCACGCTACCGGCCAGATAACCCGAAACGGTCCGGTACCGTGCGGACGGGTACGTCGTCCACTGTAGGGAGTGGCTAGATGGCAACGATCTCCGAGTGCCGGGAGGCTGTGGACCGCCTCGCGGCCTTCCTGGAGCAGAATGCCGCGGCACGGGGGAAGGTCGACCTGGACCGCTCGCTGTCGGTCGACATCCCCGATCTCAGCTCCGGATTCCACGGCCGGCTGCACGGCGGCCGGCTGACCAACATCACCGACGGCAGCGACCCTGACGCGAAGATCAAACTGACCGCCCGCAGCGACGATCTCATCGACCTGGTCGACGGAAAGATCAACTTTCCCCAGGCGTGGGCGACCGGGAAGGTCTCCGTCAAGGCGAGCGTGTTCGACCTGATGAAGCTGCGATCCCTGTTCTGAGATTCCGGATTCCCACTGCGTCCCAACGGATGCCGTCGCCGCGGCCTACCGGATGCCTCACCGCGGCAATCCCCGATGTCCGGTCGCTGCCTAGTCTGATGCCGGCAGCCCGAGTTGCTCGATCGCCGTGGCCGCGTCCGACGACGCCGCCGCGATCCTCACCGCTCGCGGTGCCTGCCCTCCGGAGGACCAGTGCGCGGCACACAACGCCCGCAACGCGTCCACCGGCTCACCGGAGCCGGCGAGCCGCCAACCATTCCCTGCACTGGTCACCGTCCAGGCGCGGCATCGCGCGCCGTCGCCATTCGCCTCCACCAGTGGGTACGGCGCCAGCAGGCCATCAAGGTCGGTCGCCAGATACCGCGGCCGGTGGAGCGGATCCGCCGCGAGCACGTCCGTCGCCCTGCTGACGCCGGTGAGCACCAACACGCTGTCGTACCCGGCTCGCACCGCGCCTTCGATGTCGGTGTCCAGCCGGTCCCCGATCACCAGCGGGCGTTCGGCATGCCAGCGATGCGCGGCCGTGGCGAACAGCGCAGGTCCGGGCTTGCCGACGACGATGTCCGGCTGCCGCTCGACGGCGGTCGCCAGCGCAGCCACCATGGCGCCATTGCCGGGCAACGGTCCGTGCGGCGACGGCACCGTACGGTCGGTGTTCGTCGCCACCCACAGGGCGCCGGCCGCAATCGCCAGGGCCGCTTCCGCCAACTGGCGCCACCCGACCTCCGGGCCGTACCCCTGCACCACCGCCACCGGCTTCTCGGCGGCCGTGAACACCGGCGACAGGCCGACCGTGTCGATCTCCTCGGCCAGGGCATCGGCCCCGACCACCAACACCGGCGAGCCCGCCTCGTACCGCTCGGCCAGGAGCTGGGCCGACGCCTGCGCCGAGGTCAGTACGTCCGCCGCCGTCGCCGGCGCCCCCAGCCGGTTCAACAGCCCGGCGACGGTCTCGGCCCGCCGCGACGCGTTGTTGGTGACATAACGGGTACGAAACCCCCGCCGCCGCAGTTCCGACAGCGCCCCCGCCGCTCGCGGTACGGGCTGCTCCCCGACGTAGTCGTATCCGGCCGCCAGTACGCTGTCCACCCGCTCCGTCAACTGCCCGCCTCGGACGGTCCACCAGCCTCCTGTGCCGGCGGCTGCTTCTCGGGTTCCTGACCCGACCCGCCTACCACGGCCCCAGACCCTTCACCGCCGTCGAGCCCTTCACCGCCGTCGCGTTTCCCACCGCCGTCGAGTTCTCCACCTCCGACGATTCCTTCACTGCCGTCGGGTTCTCCACCGCCGTAGGGTCTTTCAGTGAGGTCGGGTTCTTCAATTTCATCGTGGCCTTCACCGTCAGATGTCTCTGCCTCGCCATGTACTTCGC
>WNGA01005025.1_pt1 | contig 19989 bp, 20 predicted proteins | sample 5400061 | NCBI WGS metagenome assembly WNGA01 (sample SAMN13153366, study PRJNA577476) | soil metagenome | isolation source: 100 cm soil or saprolite under grassland replicate 2 | place: USA:California | collected 2016-06-15
CTCGTACTCGAACAGGCCCCGTGGCGGCGGCCCGGAGGCCCGCGAGCCGTCCTCGTAGTACGCACCGCCGTGGCACGGACACAAGAACAGGCGTGACTGCGCGAACCAGCGCACCGGACATCCGAGATGCGCGCAGTTCACGGCGAACACCTGAAAGCGCTCGCCCTCGATGTGGCGCACCCAGCAGGCGACCTTCGCGGTCGCGCCGTCCCACGGCACCCGCACCGGATTCTCGTACGTCGCCAATCGTGTCTCGCCGGCGGGGAATCCGTTGATCGGACCGAGGGAGATCCACGACTGCCCATCGGTGGGCCGGCGGGCCGGCCCGAAGATATATCCGATGACCGGAACGCCGACCAGCGCAGCGCCGAGCACGTTCAAGGCGATGCCGAGCCGGAACAGGAAACCTCTCCGCGACGGCGACGGTGGGGTCATGGAAGCCTCCCTGGCACCGGCCGCCGCTGCGCGATGAGCCAGGCGACGACATCCGAGACCTGCTGTGGCGTCAGCGGCGCGGCGCCTCTGTCACCCCGCCAATCCGGCATTCCAAGATCGGAGCGCCCGGCGATGACCGTGGTCCTCAGGTGCTGATCGCTGACGAGTGCGAGATAGGACGGATCGGTGACACTCCCGCCCTTTGCGCTTCTCCGTCCCTCGTCGCCGTGGCAGCGAGCGCAGGCGCTGGCAAAGACGCCACGTCCGCGATCCGCGTTGCCGGGCTCGCGGTCCCCCGCTCGTCCTCCGTCGTAGGGCGGAATTTCCTGTCCCAGCGCGGCGCCTGGGCGCCGCCAGCGCTCCTCGTCCCCGGCACGCCGGTGGTGATCACCTGGCGCACGTGCTCGGGCGGCACCAGAGCGAGATAGACCGGATCGTTCAGCGCCCGCGCCGGCCCCAGGCGCCCGGTCTCGCCGTGACACCCGGCGCAGTTCCGCGCATAGAGCGGCTCGAACGCCATGACCTCGGTCGGCGCCAGCTCGCGAGCGTCCGGCCTCGGCCTGCCGGGCACCGCGTCACATCCCGCGAGCGCGAGCGCCGCCACGAGGGCCGCCATGATCAGTCGCGTCGTCATGGCCGGAGATCCAGACGAGGTCCGCGTCCCGTCGCCTCGACACGCGCTCGCGCGACGAAGAGCCGCGTCTGCGCGGTGGCGACCGGCGTCGCGCTGGCGACGACGTAGCCAGCCGTGATGCCAAACGCGATCTGGGAGGCGACGAACCAGGGCCACGCGATCCGCGCGTTCAGCGCGGGATTGATGACGCCGAGGGTGGCCCACAGCAAGCCGCTCCACAGTAGCGGGGCGAGCAGGCCGCCCCAGAGCAGACGGCGCCACGGAAGCAGCGGCAGGATGGCCGCGTAGAGCGCGCCCACCAGCACCGAGGTCACGCCGTGCGCGACGATGCCGATGACCACTGCGAGGCCGTCGAACGCCCGCAGCGTCGTCAGATCGGCCTCCGCCATCCGGGGCATCGCGATGGCAGCGAGCAGGTTGAGCGGATACCAGACGCTGCGCTGAACGACGATGCCGTAGATCGCGGCGCACACGGCCATCGCGCACCCACCGACGAGCCCGCCGATGACTCCCGCGGACAGCGGCTGCACCTCCACCGGAACTCGCACACGGTGGCGCTCGTCGCCGAACCAGAACCGTTCCACGCTTCGGGGCGGCGATGTCACGCGCTGCGACGGGCGGGGCGCCGGCAGCACCGGCACGTCCTCCTCCCGCTCCTCCGGGAGCACGCATCGCCACCACCCCACACCGCCGACCAGGGCGAGCGCCACTCCGACCGCGCTCACGGCGACATGCATCACCAGCCCCCCGAGTCCGAGGGTCACGCCGAGCGCGACGACCATCGGCCACACGGTCGGCGCGGGAAGGGCGATGCGGTCCGGTTCCTTCGACGCGGTCATGGCTGGTCGAACGCCAGGACGGCGAGGAGCAACGGGAGATAGAACAGCGTGGCGATCAACACGACTCGCGCCGAGGCCGTCGACCGCGAGGTCGCGTGCGCCAGACCGACGCCGAGCAGCCCAAGGCCGAGCACGCACGCCGTCGCGAAGTACGCGGTGCCGCTGATCCCGATCACCGTCGGGAGCAGGCTGACCGCGACGAGCGCCAGCGTCGACGACACGATGTGACGCTCGGTCATCGTCCCGTGCACGTCGACGACGGGAAGCACGCGCACGCCCGCGCGGGCATAGTCGTCGGCATAGAGACGAGCGATCGCGAGCGTGTGAGGGAGCTGCCAGAGGAACACGATCGCGAACAGCACCGCGGCGCCGAGCCCGAGGTCGCCGCGCGCCGCGATCCATCCGGTCACCGGAGGCAGCGCGCCGGGGGCAGCGCCGACGAGCATGCACAGTGCCGTGCGCGTCTTGAGCGGCGTGTACGCGAACAGATACAGCACAGTCGTCGTCAGCGTCAGGATCGCGGCGGCGACCCCGACGCCGATGGCGAGATAGGCCACACCCAGCGACGCGAGCGCGCTGGCGAAGAGCAACGCCTCCGGCGGCTTCAGCCGCCCCTCCGGCAGAGGGCGCCGTTTCGTGCGCTCCATGCGGGCGTCGACGTCACGCTCGAGGTACTGGTTCAGCGCCAGTGTCCCGCCGGCAGCCAGGAGGGTCCCGACGAGCAGGTGCGCCACACGGAGGAGTTCCGCCGGTCCGCGGAGTGCCGCGAGATATCCGACGAGCGTGGTCGCGAGGACCATCAGGAGGACGCGCGGCTTCGTCAGCGCGATCAGGTCGGATGCCACCTGGTCCCGGTCCCGCGGGACACTGGCTGCGGCAATGGTCTCGACGGCCGGCTTGCTCATCGTCCGATCAGATACACGACGGTGAAGACGACGACCCACACCCCGTCCACGAAGTGCCAGTACCAGGAGACGAGCTCGACGCGTCCCGCGTGGACGACCTTGAGTGCTCCGGAGCCTGCGAAACGAACGCAGAGGCTCAGCATGATGAGCCCGAGGATCACGTACGACGCATGAAGGCCCACCAGCGGATAGAACGTCGTCCCGAAGAGATTCGTGCCGATCGTGAGCCCGTGCTCGACGATGAGCCGCCGCCACTCCCGCGCCGTACCCGCGAGGAAGACGAGGCCGAGCACGACGGTCACGAACAGCCACGAGCCGGCGCGCGCGACCCGGCCGGCGGCGAGCGCTCGCGTCGCCAGCGCGACGGTGACGCTGCTCGACAGCAGGCACACCGTGCCGACGATCGGCAGGTCGAGCACCTCCTTCGGATACGGGCCCGTCAGGCTCTTGCCGAGATAGAAGAGGTAGGCGACGACGAAGACGGAGAAGAGCGACGTCTCGGCCACGATGAACCCGATGACGCCGGCGCGCCCGTGCGCTGTCGCGCTATTCATGCGGTCCGTCCGGGTCGTCGGGATGCTGCAGGTCCCACAACGGCCGCCGGCTCGTCACGGGTGGGACGGTCGCGAAGTTGTACGCGGGCGGCGGGGAGGTCGTGGCCCATTCGAGCGTCCAGGCCTCCCACGGGTTGTCTCCGGCCGGCTCGCCGTGCCGCAACGAGTACACGACGTTGATGATGAAGATCAGCACCGCGAGAGCCTGCAACGGCACACCCAGCGTCGTCACGAGGTTCCAGAGATCCCAGCCGCGGTCGGCGGGATACGTGTAGATCCGTCGAGGCATGCCGAGCACTCCCTGGACGTGCATCGTCACGAAGGTCACGTTGAACCCGACGACGAGCAGCCAGAACACCCACCGTCCGACCCGCTCGCTCAGCATCCGGCCGGTCGCTTTCGGGAACCAGTAGTACAGCGCCGCGAAGATCGTGAAGACCAGCGCGCCGAACAGGACGAAGTGGAAGTGCGCGACCACGAAGTACGAATCGGTGAGCTGCCAGTCGAACGGCGCGACCGCGAGCATGATGCCGGTCAGGCCCGCGCAGAGGAACTGGAACAGGAACGCGCAGCAGAAGAGGAGCGGCGTCCGGAAGCGCAGCTTGCCACCGTACAGCGTCGCGAGCCAGTTGAAGATCTTCACTCCGGTCGGGACGCCGACGAGCATGGTGGAGACCGCGAAGAACGAGTTCAGCGTGCCGCCCATGCCGACCGCGAACATGTGATGCGCCCACGTGCTCATGGCGACGGCACCGATCGACACGGTGGCCGCGACGAGGCTCGCGTAGCCGAAGATGACCTTCCGGGAGAACACCGGAATGATCTCCGAGACGAATCCGAATCCCGGCAGCATCAGGATGTAGACCTCCGGGTGGCCGAAGAACCAGAAGAAGTGCTGCCAGATGACCGCGGAGCCGCCCGCCTGCGTGTCGAAGTAGTGGGCGCCGAGGAACCGGTCCAGCAGCAGCATGATCTGGGCGGCGGACAGCGGCGGCAAGATGAGGAGCGTCATCGCGGACACAGTCAGCACGGTCCACACGTACACCGGCAGCCGCCCGAGCGTCATCCCCGGCGCCCGCATCGTGGCGATGGTCGCGATCAAGTTGATGGCGGTCGCGATCGTCCCGAAGCCGGTGATCAGCACGGACAGGTTCCAATAGTCGGTGGCGTTGCCCGGGGTGAAGGCGCGCTCGGTGAGGGGCGCATAGGCGAACCATCCGACGGCCGGCGCCGAGCCGGCGCCGTAGAGCCCGTCCCCGCCCAGGAAGCTCCAGTACAGCAGCACGCCGCCGAACAGGAGGATCCAGAACCCGAAGGCGTTCAGCCGCGGAAAGGCGAGATCCCGTGCGCCGATCATCAGCGGGACCAGATAGTTCGCGAAGCCGAAGACGATCGGGATCCCGACCAGGAAGACCATCGTGGTGCCGTGCAGCGTGAACAGACGATTGAACGTCTCGGCTGGCACGAGCGTGAGGCCGGGCCGTGCCAGCTGCAAGCGCATGAGCGAGGCCTCGATGCCGCCGATCACGAGGAAGATGAGACCGGTCACGACGTACATGATGCCGAGGCGCTTGTGATCCACTGTCACGACCCAGTCGTGCAGGACTGCCAGGACACCGGAGCGGCTCGAGGTCTCGACGGCGTCGAGTGACGGGGAAAACGGAGCGGGCACGGGCGTCGTCGCCATGGTCGTCAGCGCAGCGTGACGAGATACGCGAGCAGCTGGTCGAGCTGAGCGTCGTCGAGCTGCATCGCCGGCATCAGGGCACCGGCCTTGACCGCGCCCGGGTCCTTCACCCACGCGCGAAGATTTTCCGGCGTGTTGCGGGCGGCGCCCGCGCCGAGCGTCGAGCGGCTCATCAGATGGGTCAGGTCCGGGCCGAACACGCCGTTGCCCGGCGTTCCCCGGACGGTATGGCAGTTGATGCAGGACAGGGACGAGAAGAGCTCGCGCCCCGCCCTCGCGGCGGCCGGCTCTGCCGGCGTCGCCTGCTGGGCCGCGACCCATGTCCGGAACTCGTCCTGCGGATGCACGACCACCATCAGGAGCATCAATGCGTGCTGGAGCCCGCAGTACTCGGCGCATTGGCCGACGAACGTCCCCACCTGGTGAGGCTCGATCCAGACGCGATTCGTCTTGTTCGGGATCACGTCCATCTTCCCTGCGAGCTGCGGAACCCAGAAGCTGTGTGCCACGTCGGCCGACTCCAGGGTGATGAACGTCGGCGCCGGATTGGCCGCGTCACGCACCGGGACGTGGATCTCGTTCGCCGTGACGATCCCGAGCTTCGGATAGCGGATCTCCCACCACCACTGGTGGCCGATGACGGTGAGCTCGAGCGCGTCCGGCGGCTGCGGGCGGCGCTCGATCCCGTAGATGTAGCGGGCGGTGACCAGGAAGAGAACGACGACGATCAAGAGCGGCACGACCGTCCACGCCAGCTCGATCTGCGTGCTGCCATACACCTGCGCCGGCTCGACCTCGGGGTTCGGCGACCGTCGACCGAACCGGATGAGCGTGTAGATCGCAAAGCCCGCGACGATCAGGAAGATCGCGGCGCTGATGGCCAGGACGATGAAGGACAGGTCGCGAATCGCGTATGCCGGAGTCGAAACCGGCGCGAAGATGCTCGGCGTCTGGATCGGCGTCATGCCCTATCCTCGAGCGTGTGTTCAGTAGCAAATGACGTGCCGTGTCTACGACGAGAATCAGTTGCTCCAGAAATGGTCGAGTCGCAAGGCGGCCGACCTCGGTTCTACGGCTCGGTCCAAGGCGCCGCCAACGTTGGCGTGCTACCGGGCTAGCGCCTGCCAACGATTGGCAGCCCCATTCTGACGCCGTCGGGATCCGGGACCTCCTCTCGCCTCCCTTCACCCATCGTTTTTCGCGACGCCTCGTAAGAAATTCGCGAAGTCGAGCACCGCCCTGATTGGAAAGCAAGCACTTAGGGTTGGCCGGCTCGTTGCTCTGTAAGATCCCTCGAGGCAATGATGACGCTGCTGGCCGGCATCGGCGTGACGGTGAGCGCCCTCGTAGTCCAAGGCATGGCGGCTGCACTGGGCGTCGAGGTGATTGGCGCGCTACTGGCAAGGCGAGCGGTCGGCACCATCTGGCGCAATGGCCTGGCCACGTTCATGCTCATCATGATCTTGTTGACGGGACACCTGGCACAGATGGCCGTGTGGGCGCTCGCCTTCATGGCGGCCGGGGAGTTCGGGACTTTCGCGGTCGCCTTCTACCACTCGGCGGTCAACTACACGACGCTTGGCTACGGCGACATCGTCATGTCTCCGCGCTGGCGCCTGCTCGGGCCGCAGGAAGCCGCGAGCGGCACTCTCGCGTTCGGCTGGTCGACCGCTGCGATCGTGACCCTCGTCATCCGGCTGGTCCGTTACCGACACCGCGCGCAGGTCCGAGATGAAAGTCGCGGCCGGTCGCGAGAAACTCGCGAACCCCAGCCCGTCCATCAATAAAACCAACCGTTTACATTTGGCCCACGCATTGCTGCCTCCGGGGCGCGTGTTCACCGCAATCAGGACTGGGATGAGGGATCCCGGAGCGCGGACGTGACCTACAGAATCCACCACTCCAAGCAAGCCGACGGCAGCGTCTTCGTTCTGAGTGGCGTGCTGGACAGCGAGCATGTGGCGCGGTTGCAGGAGCTGCTTGCGACGGCGGCGGCCGGCCGGATCGTTCTCGATCTGAAGGACATCACCCTCGTCGATCGCGCAGCAGTCCGGTTCCTCGCACGCGTCGAGATGGCCGGGACCGAGATCATCAACTGCCCCGAGTACGTGCTCATCTGGATGTCTGCGGAAAGGGACGGCCGATGATCTGTCAATCGGTCGCCGCCACGGAGCATTGTCGCGGCGAACGGACCCGCGCGTCATCGCATGTGCGGACGCGCATCGGCCGGGACGACCGCGATGGTCAGCTCGCGGAATCGCTACGGCTTCGCGAGGACGGCGCCGCCGAGCGTCTCGTCACGGCGTACCACAGCCGAGCCTATCGTCTGGCCATCGGCATCACGGCGAACGCCGAGGACGCGGAGGAAGTCGTCCAGGATGCCTTCCTGAACGCCATCACCAAGATCGACACGTTCCGAGGCGAGTCGGCCTTCGGATCGTGGCTCTATCGGATCGTCGCCAATAGCGCGCTTGGCAAGGCCCGCCGCCGGCAAGGGCGGCGCGTCGCGCTGAGCCTGGACCAGGTGTTGCCCCTGTTCGACGCCGACGGCCGGCATGCCGCGCCGGTCGTCGACTGGTCCGCCGTCGTCGACGACCCTTCCCGTCGGATCGAGGTGCGGCTGGCGGTGAGGGCCGCCGTCGAAGAGCTGCCGGCGTACTATCGAGCCACCGTGGTGCTGCGGGACGTGGTGGGTTGGACGTCTGCCGAAGTTGCCGAGGCCTTGGGCATCAGCATCGGCACGGTGAAGACGAGGGTGCATCGCGCCAGGTTGTTCATCCGGAAGCGCTTGGCGGAGTCCCTGCCCATCGCGAAACCCCGCGGCTCTTCGATCGTCTAAAGGAGGCCGACGATGATGACACGCGTGGCCGCGACTGTGGGTGCCGTCTTGCTCATCTGCAACGTGCAATCCCCTTCCGCACAGGAGTCGCGTCTCGAACCACAACCCACCAGGGATCTACCCGAGCGGTATAGCCGTCAGGTCGCCCCGACGCCGAGCACGTTCTGGCGATCGCCCGACCTCCGCGATTACACCCGGGTGCTCAAATCGACCGAGGCCCCCGTGATCGAACCGAACACGCGCTATGCGCTGCCGGAGCTGATCGATCTCGCCCAACGCTTGAACCCCGAGACGCGCGTGCCGTGGGAGGCCGCCCGCCGGGCCGCGCTCGCCGTCGGGCTCGTGGAAGCCGAATACTTCCCGGTGTTGGCCATCTCGGCCCTCGGTGGCTACAAGAGCGTGGGAGTCCCCATCCCCAAGGATCTCGTCTCCGACGGCTTCTTCCGCTTCGACCTGGCCCAGGTGGTTCCCACCTTGAATCTGCGCTGGTTGCTGCTCGACTTCGGTCGTCGCGGGAGCGCTCGAGATGCCGCGAAGGAGCGGCTGCTGGCCGCGAACCTCGGGTTCAATCGGAAGCACCAGCAGATCGCCTTCGCCGTACAGAGCGCGTTTTACAGCCTCACCAGCGTCCGCGCGCGGATCGCAGTCGCTCAGAGCTCACTGGACGCCGCCCGCGCGGTGCAGGAGGCGACGGAGACCCGTCTGAGAAGCGGGCTCGCGACTCGTCCAGAGCTTGCTCTGGCGCGACAGCAAACGGCCCAGGCCATCTTCGAGCTGGAGGAGGTGCTCGAGAAAGAGCGGGACGCGCAGGTGACACTCGCGGAGAGCATCGGCACCACGCCCACGACACCGATCCAGGTCGCCGATTTTTCGGTGCTGCCTCCCCCGGCCGAGCTCCAGGAAACCGTCGAGAAGACGATCGATCGCGCACTCGAAAAGCGACCCGACCTCATCGCTCGGGTCGCGGCGCTACGCGCGTCCGAGGCAGAGGTCGGGCGGGCCCGTGCCGCCTACTGGCCAACGCTGTCGCTGGTCGCCGATGTCGGATCGATCCTCGGCAAAGCGAGGATCACCGCCGACGGGATGTCCACCGGATGGTTCGGAGCGACCCAACCGAGCTATGGCGCCGGGTTTTTGCTCGAGTGGGAGATCTTCGACGGCGGTGCGCGTCGGCGCCGGGTCGAGCTGGCCGAATCGGCGCGTCGGGCCGCCCAGGACGAGATCACGGCCACGCGCGACCGCGCCGTCAGCGAGATCTGGAAGGCGTACACCGACGTCAAGCTCGCCTTCCGGCGTCTCGACGTCGCCGCGGCGCTGGTCGAGGCATCGCAGCTCTCGTACGAGGATTCGCTCAGATCGTATCGTCTGGGGCTCGGCACGCTCACCGACCTCCTCGCTGCCCGGCGCGAGTTGAGCCGGGCGCGGTTCGTCGAGCTCGACACCAAGGTCAAGCTGCTCGAGTCTTCCGCGGCCCTCGCGTTCACGACGGGCGAGGTCGGGAACGCACCCTCCGGGCCGGGGCGATAGGGGGAGATCTTGGGACCGCAGATCAACGTCATCGGTTCGTTCTTCCCGTCGTGGATGCTCTGCGCGGCGATCGGCATCGCCGTCGCCGTCGTCGCGCGATGGCTCTTCCTCCGCGTGGGCGTCGACCCCTACCTCGGCCCGCGAGCGCTCGTCTATTCGAGCCTCGCGATTCTCGTCACCCTCGTCCTCTGGGTGGCGCTGTTCAGGACCTAGCCGATGGCGCAGCGTGAAACGGCCGCGGATTCGACTGCACGCCGTGTTGCTGGACGCCTGATCGGCGGCTTGATCGTCGCTGGCGCCGTCGTCGCCGTGGTGGTCACCCTGCTGCAGTGGGAGACTCGCCCGCAGACGGACGACGCGACGGTGCGGGCCAACTTCGTCGGCATCGCGCCCCAGGTGAGCGGTCACATCGTCGATCTGCGTGTCCGGGACAACCAGCAGGTCCAGGAAGGCGACCTGCTGTTCGTCGTTGACCCGCGGCCATACGAGATCGCCGTCGCTCGTGCCCGGGCCAACCTCGCGCTGACGCGCAAGGAGGTCGAGGGCCTGCACAAGGGCGTCTCCACCGCCGATGCCGGCGTCGCGCGCGCGACCGCGCAGCTCGATGCTTCGGCGGCGGACGTCGTGCGCCGTGAGACCGACCCCGTCGCCGCGGATGCCGAGATCGCACGTCTGGAAGCGCAGCGGGTCGCCTCGGAGGCGGCGCTGCATCGTGCAAACGCCGAGTTCCGAAACACCGACGACCACCTCGCCCGGCTCGAACCGCTGCTGCCCGAGAAGTTCGTGACCGAGGACAAAGTGGACGAAGCCCGCACGCGGCGGGTGTCGGCAGCCATGGCCGCCGAGCAGGCGCGGACGTCGGTGCTGGCTGCCGATGCCGCGCTCAACGAGGCTCGCGCCAAAAAGCGAGCGGCCGTGGCCACGCTGGCGGCCACACGCGCTCAGCATCTCGCGACCGAGGCCGCACTACGCCAGTCCAAGAGCGAACGCGCCCGGGCGGAGGACGCAGTCGGTCAGGTGGCGAACATGAACGCGCGCGTCGCCGCGGCGGAGGCCGCGCTGCACTCGGCCGAGCTCGACCTCGAGTACACCCGCGTGCGGGCGCCGTTCAGCGGGCGGGTCGTCAATCTCAATATTTCGCCCGGAGCCTTCGCGCGGAGCGGCGCCGAGGTCTTCACGCTCGTCGACACCGGCACCTGGTACGTGATGGCGAACTTCCGGGAGACGCAGCTCCGCCATATTCCCGCCGGAGCGCCCGTCGACCTCTATCTCCAGTCGCAGTCCGGACGGCGCTTCCGGGGCACGGTCGTCGGGCTCGGCTGGGCCGTGCTGCCCGAGAACGGCACCAGCGTGAATGGATTGCCGCGCGTCGAGCGGTCGCTCGACTGGATCCGGCTCGCCGCGCGGTTCCCCGTACGCATCAAGGTCGAGGACCCGGACGAGTCCTTTCGCATCGGGGCCTCGGCCGTGGCGACCGTGCATGGCCCGCTCAGGAGCGTGAGCCGGTGAGCGTGGCCGCGTTTCTCGAGTTCCTCCGCCGGGAGCTCGCGCCGACCCCCGGGCGTGGCAGCGCAACCTTCCGGCTGACGCTCGCCTGCGTGATCGCCACCATCCCGATCCTGACCCATCGCATCCCCCATGCCCTCATCGTCATGATCGTCATGTATCTCATCACGCAGGAGGACACCGCGGCAACGCTGGTCGGCTCCATCCTCGCCGTGGCCGGTGTCACGCTCGGCCTGGGCGCGGCGCTGCTGGTCTGGATCGCGGCCATCGATATCGCCTGGCTGCGCATCGCGTGCTTCATCGGCTTCGTGTTCCTCGGATTGTTCCTCAAGCGCGTGCTGGTGGTCGGCGCGCTCGGATCGGCGATCGGGCTGCCGGCGGCCCTCGTGATGATCCTGCCGGACGTGGCGCCGATTCCGCCGGAGAGTCTCGTCGAGTTCGTGCTGTGGATCTGGCTGTGCGTCACGCTTGGACTCACCGTCAACCTCGGTGTGCAGCTTCTGCTTGCCCCGGGCGACCCCTTGACCCTGCTCCGACGTGAGGTCGACACGAGGCTCCGCTGCGTCGAGGACACCGTACGCGAGCTGGCCGGCGCGCGCGATGTCGCGCCGGCGCCGCTGGCGACGTCCCTCGACGCGCTGACCATCGCCGGCATGTCGCGGCCGCTCGCGCTGCTCAAGACAGCCTCCCTCACCAACGCCCAGGCCCGGCAACAGCACGAGACGCTCGCGACAGCCATCACGCTCGTCGATCGACTGGTGACCGACGCGGGCGCGCTGCGCTTGCTCGGGTCATCGACCTCGAGCGCGCCGATGCGTGAGTCGCTCATGCGCGTGGCCGAGGCTTGCGCCCGCGTACGGCAAGCGGTCGCCGAGCGCCGGTGGCGCCAGGCCGCGGACGCCGCGCCTCGACCGTCGGCCGTCGACGTGGGTGCGGCCATGCCGCCGCCGCTGGCTGACATGGAGCGCACGCTCGAGCAGCTCTCGGCAGTCGCCCGCATCGAGGCCCGGACGCCGACGACGAACGAAAGCGGGCCGCACCTCCTGCTGCCCGACGCCGCCACGAATCCGGAGTACGTGCAATTCGCCGTCAAGGGCGCCCTGGCGTCGCTGATCTGCTACGTCCTCTTCGTCGGCTTCGACTATCCGGGGATCTACACCTCCGTCATCACCTGCTTCGTCGTCTCGCTGTCGACCATCGGGTCGAGCAACCAGAAGGGGCTGCTCCGCTTCGGGGGCGCGGCGGTCGGCGGTGTGATGGGCCTGGGCGCGCTCGTGTATGCGTTTCCAAACATCGACCGTCTCGGCGGGTTCTGGCTCGTCTTTGCGACCGGCACCGCGGTGGCCGCGTGGATCAACTTCGGTTCGCCCCGGATTTCCTACGGCGGGTATCAGACCGGCCTCGCCTTCTACAAGGCGACGCTGCAGAACCTCGGGCCCCCGGCGAGTGCCACCGTCGTTCGCGACCGGCTGATCGGCGTCGCCTTTGGACTGATCGTCTTCGGCATCGTGGAGCACGTCTTGTGGCCGGTCCGCGCGTCGGATCGCATGCACGCGCGGCTGGCCGACGTCTTCCGCTCGCTCGCCGCCCTCGCTCGCGTGGCCTCGCGACCACTGGACGATGGGGCCGACGTGGACGCACGTCGCCAGCTGATCTCGCAGCAGGTGACGGATGTTCAGGGGTTCATCGAGTCGTCTAAGTTCGAGGCCGGCGCAGGCGCCGCTGACGCGCAGGCCGTCGAGCGGCTGACCGCCGATGCCCAGACGGTGTTCCTCGTGCTCCTGGCGATCGCCCGCGACGCGGCCGCAGCCGCCACGCCTCCGGACGTCGTGCGGGCCGCGGCGATTCGCGTCGACGAGGACGTGGCGGCGATTCTCGAAGGACTCGCAGAGCGCGTCCGGCCGGGCGAAACGACGGCGGCAATCGACCTCAATGGCCCGCTGGCCGCCCTGGAGCGGTCGATCGCCGCGCAGGTCGACGCGATCGGCGGGGATGTGACATACGCGGGCACACTCGAGCTGTACCGTGAGCTCTCGGTTGCCGTGAATCGCGCCGCCTCGAGCGAAGGACGCTCGGTGCATACCGCGGCGCTTTCGCCGGTGATTCCTTGAGCGCTGAGCTCCGTACGGAGAAGGATGCCGTATACGATCCGACGCTGACCGTCCGGCGTTGCGAGCCGGACGGCGCAGTGCTGGAGTTCGCCGGCACCTGGCTGAGCCAGCGCGGGCTGCCCGAACCGGCGATCACGCTGGGCGAGCTGCGCTCGGGCGGCGTCCGTCATCTAGCGTTCGACGCCGTCGGGGTCACCGCGTGGGACTCGGGCCTCGTCACGTTCGTGCTCGAGGTGCTCGCCGAGTCGGCCAGATGGGGCGTCGCGTCGGACCGCGCCGGCCTCCCGAACGGCGTTCGCCGGCTGGTCGCGTTGGCGGAGGCCGTACCCGAACGACAGACCGGGCGTGGCGGGGTACGGCCGCCATGGCTGGTGCGGATCGGCGCCGCCGTCCTCGCGACCACGGCGGCTGTCGCCACCGGACTCACCTTCCTCGGCGAGAGCTTGCTCGCGCTCGGCGCGCTGCTGCGCGGCCGCGCGCGATTTCGCACTTCCGACCTCTTCCTCGTCATGCAGGACTGCGGCCCACGTGCGCTCGGCATCGTGACCCTGATCAGCTTCCTGATTGGACTGATCCTGGGATTCGTCGGCGCCGTCCAGCTCCAGCAATTCGGAGCGTCCATCTTCGTTGCCAACCTGGTCGCGGTGGCGATGACGCGCGAGATCGGCTGCATCATGACGGCCATCGTGATGTCGGGCCGCACCGGCGCAGCCTTCGCAGCCCAGCTCGGCACGATGAACACGAACCAGGAGATCGACGCGCTGTCCACTCTGGGCATTTCGCCGATGGAGTTCCTCGTGCTGCCGCGGATGCTGGCGCTGATCGCCATGATGCCGCTCCTCACCATCTACTCGGACGTCGTGGGCATCCTCGGCGGTGCCGTCGTCGGGATCGGCATGCTGGGCCTGGGGCCCACCCAGTATCTCGAGCAGACCCGCGACGCCTTACACGTGAGCGACTTCCTGATCGGGATCGCCAAGAGCGTGGTGTTCGGTGTGGTGGTCGCGCTCGCCGGATGCCTGCGCGGGATGCAGTCGGGCCGCAGCGCTGCCGCCGTCGGACTGGCGGCCACCTCGGCGGTGGTGACATCGATCGTCTGCCTCATCGTCCTCGATGGGATCTTCGCGGTCATCCTCAATGTCCTCGGTCTCTAGTCGCGCCCCGCGCATTCACGTGAACGGCCTGACGATGGCGTACGGCAGCTTCGTCATCCAGCACGACCTGGACTTCATCGTCGAGCGGGGCGAGGTCTTCATCATCATGGGCGGCAGCGGTTGCGGCAAGAGCACGCTGCTCAATCACATGGTCGGCCTCAAGGAGCCAGCCCGAGGCGACGTGGCGTACGACGGCGAGCGCTTCTGGGCCTCGACGCCCGAGGTGCGGGACGGCTTGCGGCGGCGCCTCGGCGTGTCGTTCCAGGCCGGCGCGCTCTGGAGCTCGATGACACTGGCCGAGAACGTCGGCCTGCCGCTGCAGGCGTTCACCCGGCTGCCCGCCCGCCAGATCCGCGAGATCGTGTCGCTCAAGCTCGCCCTGGTAGGCCTGGCCGGCTACGAGGAGTTCTATCCCTCCGAGATCAGCGGCGGCATGCTCAAGCGCGCCGGCGTTGCCCGCGCGATGGCGCTCGACCCCGATATCCTGTTCTTCGACGAGCCATCGGCCGGACTCGATCCGATCAGCTCACGTCGGCTCGATGATCTCATCCTGGAGTTGCGCGACAGCCTTGGCGCCACCATGGTGGTCGTCACCCACGAGCTGGCCAGCATCTTCGCCATCGGCGACAACGCCGTGTTCCTCGATACCGAGAGCCGCACCATGATCGCGCAGGGCAATCCAAAGGCGCTGCGCGACGAGTGCCCGAACCCCACGGTGCGTGCGTTTCTCCGCCGGGGCGCGGCGGAGACCGTTCCCGGAGGTGCCGCATGAGCGTGCGCGCCAATCCGATGGTCATCGGCGCGTTCGTCGTCGGCGCGACGATCTTGCTCGTGGCTGGCCTCCTGTTCTGGGGCGGCACGGGGATGTTCAAGACCACGCATCGCTACGTGATGTACTTCGACGCCGCCGTCACCGGCCTTCAGAAGGGCGCCCCCGTTCTCCTGCGAGGCGTCCGGGTCGGCGAGGTGACGGACGTGCAGATCCGCTGGGGCACATCGATCGTCGGCGTTTACGTCGCGGTCGAACCGGACGCCATGACGGGTGTCGCGCCTCGTGATGTCGGTGCCGCGATCCAGATTGCGATCAGGGATGAACGCGCCCTTCGCGCGCAGTTGAGGGCGCAGAGCTTCGTCACCGGTGTCCTCTACGTCGCGCTCGATAGCTTCCCGGGCACGCCGGTCGTGCTGCGGGGGCTCGACAAGAGTGTGCCGGAGTTGCCAACTGTTCCCACCGAGATCGAGAAGTGGACGGCAAAGCTCGAGAAGATCAGCGACGCGATCGGCGCGCTACCGCTCCAGGAGCTCGCGAACTCCGCGATCGAGACGATCGACGAGGCGCGGCGGCTCGTGAAGTCGCCGGCAATCGCCAGCTCTTTGAAGCATCTCGACGCTGCCCTCGCCGATGTCCCTGGGCTCATCCGAAAGGTGGACACGCTTGCCAGCAACTTGAACGGCCAGATCGGCCCGCTTTCCACCGAGGCTCAGGCCGCCCTCAAGTCTGCTCAGACCGTACTCAAGTCCGCCGAGACGTCGCTCTCCGAAGTACCGGCCCTTGTCCAAGACGTCCGTCAGGTCGTGGCGAAACTCGACGCCCACGCCGAACCGTTGCTCACGTCGCTGGAGAACACCTCGAACACCGCGGGCGCCACGCTGGAGCGCGCGCAAGCGACCCTGGCCGGCGTGGACGGAACGCTGAACCAGGACTCCGCGCTCGGCTCCGAATTGGGCAAGACGCTGCGCGACCTTCGCGAGGCCGCACGGAACGTCGGAGCGCTCGCCGACTACCTGGAGCGGAATCCGGATGCGCTGCTCTTCGGCGCCCGGCGCCCCGTCCAGGGAGGCCGATGATGGGCCATCCCCCGAGCCACGTCGTCGTGCTGTTGCTCACTGCCGGTGCGCTGGCCCTGTCCGGTTGCACGGGGGTCGCTGATGCGACCAAGTACTACATGCTCTCGCCGAGTCCCGCGGCGCCCGCCGACTCCGCACACACCGCTGTTTCAGGCCCCAGCGTCGGAGTTGGTCCGGTGGTGATTCCCCGCTATCTCGAGCGGGCGCAGATCGTCACTCGGGGCACCAACGACGAAGTCGAAATCTCGGAGTACCGCCGCTGGGCGGAGCCGCTGGAGAGCGGCATCGCGGAGGTGCTCGCCGACAACCTCGCCGCTGAGGTCGGCAGTGAGCATGTCGCCGTGTTCCCCTGGCGTGGCGCAACAGCTCGGGCGCTCGATTACCGCGTGGTCGTCGTGGTGCTGCGGTTCGATGGCTCCCCCGGCCGCCGGGTCACGCTCGACGTGCGCTGGCACGTCCTCGACAAGGCCGGAAAGGAGCTCGTGCTGAAGCGCTCCACGATCGGCGAGCCGATCACGGACGACGGCTACCAGCCACTCATCCTGGGAATGAACCGACTGCTCGCCACGCTGGCGCATGAGATCGCCACCGAGATCCTGTCACGCGCCGATACGCCGGCGGCAAAGTCATGAAACGGACGCCTGCGCGCGGGCGGGCTCGTTGAGTGCTGAGTTGCGTGCCACTCGTCCGCGAAGAGCGGGCGGTCATGACGCTGCAGGATCGGGCGGAGCTCGTGTTGAGTTTCGCCGAGGTCCTGCACGTCAATGGCGAGTCCACGGATGAAACCGTCGCGGCGGCCGGGCGGCTCGGCAATACTCTCGGTCTGCGCGCCGGCATCATTCCGCGCTGGGGCGAGCTGCAACTTGAGGCCGTAGACGGGGATGCGGGGCTCGTCTCGGTGAGGGGGGCCGAGCCGACCGGCATAGACATGGACCGTGTCGTCGCCGCCAGGCGGGCAGTAGAGGACCTGGACGCGGGCCGGCTTGCGCCATCCGCTCTGCGGGCGGCGTTCGGCACGATCTCCCAGGTGCCACCGGCGCCGACGTGGCTGTTCGCGCTCGCCGCTGCCGCAGGCGCTGCGGCGATGGCGGTTCTCTTTGGGGCTGAGCATCTCGCCGCGGTCGCGCTCATCGTCGTCAGTGCGGCGAGTGGCGCTGTGCTACGTCGCACGATTAGCCGATACAGCACGAACGCCCTTTCACAGCCATTCTGCGCGGCACTGCTCGCTGGCTTCATTGGCGCGCTGGCGGTGCGTTACGAGCTCAGCTCCTCGCTGCGCCTCGTCGCCGTCTGCCCCTGCATGATCCTGGTGCCAGGGCCGCACGTGCTCAACGGCATGATGGACCTTGCCGCGGCGCGCGTCCATCTCGGGGCCTCACGGCTGGTGTACGCGGGCCTTGTAATCCTGACGATCTCAGGCGGACTGCTTCTGGGTCTGGCGCCTTTCGGCGTGTCCTTGCCGGTGGGTGTACCGGGGAGAGCGGTAGCCCTCTGGCTCGACATGATCGCCGCCGGCGTGGCGGTCGCCGCTTTCAGCATCTTCTTCTCAACGCCGTTACGAATGCTGGGCTGGCCGATCGCGGTCGGGATTGTCGCTCATGCGCTGAGGTGGTGGACACTTGCCGTCGGCTTGGGTGCAGCGATCGGCGCGTTCGTCGCGTGTCTCGTTGTCGGGTTGGTCCTCACTCCCGTGGCTCGTCGCTGGCACATGCCGTTCGCGGCCATCGGCTTTGCCGCGGTGGTGTCGATGATACCCGGTGTCTTTCTCTTCAGAATGACGAGCGGCCTGCTGCTGCTCACCAGCGGCTCGAATACGACTCTGCAGCTCCTGGCGGCGACGATCTCGGACGGCATGACCGCGGTCACCATCATCTTAGCGATGAGCTTCGGTTTGATTGTTCCAAAGATCGTCATCGATAGCCTTGGTGACGGCGCTGCGCGGTCGCAGGCCCTCCGCGAGGCGAGGCGGCAATGAAGCTAGGGGTTGATCGGCTCGGCCTCGTCTTGATCGTCGCTGTGTGGCTGGTCGCCACGCCGCTGGCCGGCGTGGTGCAGCAGGCGGGGAGGGTCTGGCGGATCGGGTTCATCTCGGTCTCCTACGCGCCAATCGAAGACGTCCTCTTTCAACAGCTCAGGGAACTCGGATACGTGGAGGGACACAACCTCGTCGTGGACCGTCGGTATTCGGAGGGACGAGAGGAACGGTTTGCAGAGTTTGCGGCGGAACTCGTTGGACTCAACCCCGACATGATCATCGTCACCACGACACCGGCCGTACTCGCCACCACGAAGGCGACTAAGACGATTCCCATCGTTCAACCGAACTCGCTCGATCCCGTGGGCGCGGGATTGGCCGCGAGCCTCGCCCGGCCCGGCGGCAACTTCACGGGCACGACCCAGCAGGCGCCCGACACGACGGCCAAACGATTGCAGTTGCTCGTCGAAGCGGTCCCCCGGATCTCCACGGTGGCTGTCGTGTGGAACGCGGCCAACCCCGGGAACAAGGGCTCCTGGAGGGAAGTCCAGGAGGCGGCCCGCGTGTTGGGCATCCACGTTCAATCCCGTGAGGTGCGAGGCCCGGCGGATTTCGACCGCATCTTCGGCGTGATGGCCCGATGGCGCCCCGACGCGCTCCTCCTCATCGGCGATCGCCTGACCCTCCCGCACGGGCGGCAGACCGTGGACTTCGTCACGCGGAAACGAATTCCGAGCATGTTCGACCGGCCGTACTTGGTGACGGCCGGTGGCTTGATGAGCTATGGGGCGGACGAGGACGAACAGTGGCGGCGTGCGGCGGTCATGGTCGACAAGATCCTCAAGGGGGCCAAACCTGCCGATCTTCCCCTGGAACAACCGACGAAGTTCGAACTGGTTATCAACGTCAAGACCGCTAAGATGCTCGGTCTCACGGTCCCCCAATCGCTGCTGCTACGCGCGGACCAGGTCATCGAGTAGCGTCATCGGCCTGCCGTCGGACCCTTCACTCTTCCTCGACGAGGTCGGCGAACTCCCCGCCGAGACCCAGATCATCCTGCTGCGCGTCCTGCAGGAGCGTGAATTCGAGCGTGTCGGTGGCACCGGGCCCATCCGCGCGCCGGCTAGCCGATCCGCGGCGTCACCAAGCCGGCGTCGACGCTGGAGTCGAAGATCAAGGCTCTGAAGATCGACAAGCGGCGCTTCACATCGGGCTAGTCTTCGGTCAGTCTCGTTCTCGATCCGCTGCGGGAACATTCGCGATCTCACGCGCGTCGCTCGCCTTCGGCTGATCGCCCGCGGCGACCCTGACCGTCGTAATCCAGTCTGATCCACTACCGACACCGAGCCCACGTCAGACCGGCGCGTCACGCAGCGTCGAGCAGTGACTCGCGCGGCCCTCGCGCCGAGGTCGCAGCATCGATCCTTTTCCACGACCCGTCGTGAGAAATTCGCGAGCGCGCGCCCCGCCTTCAATAGAACCAATGGTTTGCGTTTGGCCGGCACCTTGCTTGTCGAGAACGCCAGGAGGAAACGCGGTTGACCGTTCGAGTCCATCGCTCAGCGACGCGAGAACACGATGGTGTTCGCCCTGAGTGGCGACATGCATCAGAACACGCAATCGGGAAACCGCCGCGGCTGCCGCCGCCCGACACTCGGCCCGACATAGGAGTAGACGCTTCAGGACCCACTAGCAACCTGGAAAAGGAGGACGTTCATGTCTTCAGCGAATGGTCATGCAAAGCGCAGTGAAAAAGGTCTCCTGACTCAGGACAATTGCGTCGTCACGCTTATCGATCACCAGCCTCAGATGCTCTTCGGCGTCTCGAATTTCGACCGTCAGTCGATCATCAACAATACCGTCGCCCTCGCCAAGGCCACCCGCGTTTTCGACGTGCCGGTCGTCCTCTCGACGGTGGAGACGCACAACTTTTCCGGGAATCTCTGGCCGCAGCTTCACGCGGTGTTTCCGACGC
>WNGA01004705.1_pt1 | contig 19986 bp, 23 predicted proteins | sample 5400061 | NCBI WGS metagenome assembly WNGA01 (sample SAMN13153366, study PRJNA577476) | soil metagenome | isolation source: 100 cm soil or saprolite under grassland replicate 2 | place: USA:California | collected 2016-06-15
GCGGCCGAGGTCTTCGGCGAGCTGCTCGAGGCCGATCGCACCGTTAGGGAGATCCAGCCACGAGTCGAGGAGCTCCGCGCAGCACGAAAGATCAAAGGCAAGCCGACCCCGGAGCAGCTCGAAGAACTGGAAAGAGTCAAAGAAGAGCTGGAGAGGCTCGGGCAGCAGTTGGCGGCGGCCGAAGGCCGACGCAAAGACTTCCTCGACCGGGTTCCGAACCCGCCGGACGAAGCAACGCCGGACGGGTTCACCGAGGACGATGCCGTCGAGATCCGCCGCTGGGGCGAGCCACCGTCGTTCGACTTTCCGGTCAAGGACCACCTCGAGCTCGCCGGCGGCGGCATCGACCTCGAGCGGGCGGCAAAGGTCTCGGGATCGCGCTTCGCCTTTCGCACCGGCGACGTCGCGCTGCTCGAGCTCGCGCTCTATCGGTTCGCTCTCGACCGGCTCACGAGCCGCGGCTTCACCCCCGTGCTTCCGCCTGTGCTCGTGCGTGCGGAATCGATGTACGGGACCGGGTTCTTCCCAACCGACGAGGTGAACATCTATGCAGTCGAACGGGACGAGCTCTACCTTGTCGGAACGTCCGAGGTTCCGCTCGCTGCGATGCACGGCGCGGAGATTCTCGACGGCGACGAGCTCCCGCTCCGCTACGCCGGCTACTCCACTTGCTTCCGCCGGGAGGCCGGCGCCGCAGGGAAGGACACGCGCGGAATGTTCCGCGTCCACCAGTTCGACAAGGTCGAGATGTTCGTGTTCACGCGACCAGAGTGGTCGCGGGAGGAGCATGACCGTCTGCTCGACATCGAGGAGGCGCTCGTGCAGGAGCTAGAGCTGCCCTACCGGGTCGTCAACATCGCCGCGGGCGACCTCGGTGCGTCGGCGACGAAGAAATACGACATCGAGGCGTGGTTCCCGTCGCAGGAGCGCTACCGCGAGATCACGTCCACGTCGAACACGACCGACTATCAGGCGCGCCGCCTCGAGATCCGCCACCGGCGCGATGACAAACAGTTGGAGACGGTGCACTCCCTGAACGGCACAGCCGTCACGGGACGCGCGATGCTCGCGATCATGGAGAACTTCCAGGAAGCCAACGGCTCGGTGTCGATCCCGGCATCACTGCACGAGTTCGGCGCACCGACGAAGCTCAATCCGTGAGCTGGGGCTATCGCAGGTCGAGGCGGCTCGGGCGCGGCGTCCGCCTCAATGTCGGGAAGCGCGGTGTCGGCGTGAGCGTCGGGCCGCGCCATGCGAAGGTGAGCGTGAACACGAGCGGCCGGCGGTCGCTTTACCTGTCCCTGCTCGGCTTCCTCTTTCGCAAGCGCCTCTAGTCCGCCGAGCGCGGCGCTACGGTGTGCAAACGGCGGGGTGCCGGAGCGGCCGAACGGGGCAGTCTTGAAAACTGCTGTGCCCTTCGCGGGGCACCGTGGGTTCAAATCCCACCCCCGCCGCTCCTCGGCTATCGCGTTGTCACTGCTGACGAGGAAATGGGCCTACTACGCCCTGACCCGCAACGCCACTCGCGGAGCGGGTTCTCCGGCATAGGCGAACGGGTGACGGAAAACCTCGAGAGCCTGGTCCGCCTCGACGAAAATCGTCACGGTCTCGTCGCTCATCGCGTCGTGAGCCACCACTGAGAGCCCCTGAGTGCGAGGATCCCAGAGGAGCTCAACGTCAATCCCTGCGGCATGCCGGGCATCGAGTTCTAGCGGGCCATCCATGTGCTGACGATGGCGCGCTTGCGCCTGAGCGCCACCGGCCGATGGGAGGGTCCACCTAACCCTAAGGTCCGTGAGTGGCGAGGCGATCCCTCGCGCGAGGGATCGCCAAGGTGGATAGCGGACGCGATGCAGGACTACGATGCATCCACTCTTCCGCGCACCGCACGCGGGAGTCGTCCGGAGCCTCCGATCCGCCCGACTCATGTTGTGTCTCGCCGCGCTTGCCGCTGCTCTCGCGAGCGGGGCTGCCGCTCCCGCCGCGACCTCGGCGCGCTCCGCGACACCCGGAACAAACGGACACCTGCTCGTGGCCAGCGGCCACCGCCACGAGATGACGCTCTTCGCGATGCAGCCGCGGAGCGGTGACCGGCTGCTCCTGCAGTACGGCACCGAACAGGGTGCTGCGTACTCACCAGACGGTACGAACATCGCCTTCATGAACAACTACGACGGCGACTACGAGATCTGCGTCATGAACGCGGACGGCACGGGGACCAAGCAGCTGACGAAGAACTCGTCATTCGACGGATATCCAACGTGGTCGCCGGATGGAATGAAGATCGCCTTCGCGAGTAACCGCGACGGAGACGTCGACATCTGGACCATGAACGCCGACGGTTCGGAGCAGACCAACATCACGAACGATGATCCGTGGAACGACGACGACCCGCACTGGTCTCCGGACGGACGTTGGATCGCGATCACGACGGATCGCTACAACGGGTTGAGCGCCGAGCTGATCACCCCCGACGGCATGACCCAGGCAACCATCGGCTCGGTTGCGTACGCCACCTGGTTTGACAGCTGGTCGCCGGACGGGAAGAGCCTGCTCGTCGACAGCAATCGCGGGGGCGACTACGACATCTATCGCTACGACATCACCGGCACGGCCCCACTCCAGTGGGATCTGATGCAGGGGAAAATTGTGAGCGACGACAACGCAGTCGAAGGTCCAGCGATCTGGTCGCCCGACGGAAAGCAGATCGCGCTCTCGAGCAACCGTGACGGAGACTTCGAGGTCTACGTCATGAACGCCGACGGGGGGCCGCAGCGCCAGGTGACGCACAACGCCATTGACGACGTCGTCTTAGACTGGCAGTCGCTCCACGACCTACGAGCGCCGTCGGTGAAGGCGCTGCCAAGTCGCGGCACACCGGGGAAAGCGATCACACTCCGCTTCAAGGCCTCGGACAACTCAGGTCGTGCGTCGGTCGGCATCACCGTCTTCCTGGGCAAGCGCCCGGTCGCTTACCTGCACACTCCGCTCAAGCAGCGGAGCACAGGTCGTGCGTACACGGCGACGTGGCGCTCGTACGGGCTCAAGGGACCACTCAGGTTCTGCGCCGAGGCTTACGATCCGTCCGGGAACGAGAGCTCTCGGAGCTGCGCGCGCATCGTCACGAGCTGACTCGGAAGGCGCAGAGGACTCCGCCGGCGGAAATGCCTCTTGGAGGATGGGGTGGAGCGGGGTCGCTCCACCCCATCGGTCGCTCACAGCCCGAACGTCGAGAGGAACGCGCGCGCAGAGGCGTCGTCTGTCCGCCCGGCGACATTTGTCGAGTAGCAGGGGACATCCCCCGTTGTCGTCACGGCGAGAACGACTCCCCCGTCGTTCGGAGCCGCGCCGAGGAATGTTGGGCCTCCCGAGTCGCCGTAGCAAGCACCGCTGTCGCCGTGCGACGCGTTCTGGCTCATCTTCAACCACTGAGGCGTCAAGGCATTGAAAGCGCCGATCCCGTACCCGCGATCGCCCTCGAAGGGGAACTGGGGGCCGTTCTCTCCCTTGACGATGATCTTCTCGCTCGTCCCGTAGCCGACTACGGTGAGCTTCGTGCTCTGGTCGAGCGGAAGCGTGTCGAGGTAACCGAGCGGCGGCAGCTGCGCTGGCTCGATCGTGCTCACCGGTACGGAAAGAATCATGACGGAGACGTCGTCACGACTTCCGCCGCCGTAAGCGGGGTTCGTCTGGGGCGTAGCCGGAATGAGGCCGTCCGGAAATGGCTCGACGTCGGTCTCGTCGAAGGTCACGAACTCCGGTCGTGGATCGGCCTCGAGGAAGGCCGTACAGTGACTCGCGGTCAGGAACACGGTCGGTGAGACGAGCGTGCCCGAGCACACCTCCGCGTAGCCGACACCGCTGCGAGCGGGAATCATGATCGCGCCGACGTTCGGGTGCTGGCCGTTGTCTGGGAAGCCGTTCGTCGTGATCGCATTTGCGCCCGGCACGAGGATGCCGAAGCTGACGAGCGCGCTGATCAACGCTCTCCACATGCTTATCCCCCCTTTGTAGTCCGCCGGAGCGCATAGTAACGCTGCGCTGCCCGTCGCCAGATGGTCAGTAGATTCAAATCCCACCCTCGCCGCTCGACAGAGTTCGTCCGCTCCCGATAGGTACGGCTCAAAGACCCGTCGTCATGTGGCGGGTCTCCTGCTGTCGACGCTCGAGCAGAGCTCGAGAGACGCCGTACTCCTCGCTCATCCGCTCTAGGTCCGAGAGCGATCGGATGGGTTCGTGCATCAGGGACCAGCCGGGCGATCGGGGAAGCCGATAGAAGTACAAGCCTGCCGCCCGGGCGGCCATCTTCTCGAGATCGGCGGCTGAACCATGTCGGAGAATGCCGTGACGCATCCGCGCAGTGGAGATCGCTGCGAAGCCGGCGTTGCCGTTGCCGTGCGAGCTCATGAACACGAAGCGATCTCCAGAAAAAGTTGGCGAGTACATGTCGAGCGACGAGATGCCGATGACCGTCGCGGGCCAGGCGGAGGGATGACGCCGGTAAGCGGAATCGAGCGCGGCAGAGAGTGCATCACCGCTGATCTGGTGTCGGGTCGAGTCGTACATCGCCTTGCTGATCATCAGCGGCGGCGCGACACCGTCTTCAGTCCCCGCTCAGAGAGCTCGCTTTGCAGCTTGAGCAAGCTGAACGCACCGTCGGCATACCACGCGGGCCGGTCGAGCGGCACGATGTAGACATCGGCAGCGGGGACACTCGGAAACGGATCGAGCGTGCCGACCACGACTCCGCCTCGGTCGAACCGCGGTTCGTTGGTCCGGCGGGAAGCGGTCAGTCCGAGCACGAGGATCACTGCGACCACGGCCGAGACCACGAGCACACGACGCACGAGGGCACGGCGGGGCGCCGGGGTGGCGTTGCGTTGCCTCTCGAATCGTGTGCGGCGGCCTAGCTCTTTGACGACAGGCTCGAGCTGCGCGCGGGTACGGCTGGCGAGAACATTGTCGACGCGCCGCGAGTACTCCTCCAGCGTCAATGATCCATCGGCGTAGCTCTCGCGCAGAGCCGCGACCGCTTGATCCCGATCGCGGTCGGACAACAGCGTCGCTCCGCGCTTGATTTCTCTCTTTCTGGGCCGAGTCACCCCCGAGAACGTACGTGGGAACGCAGATGGAGGTCCGGGCCGATTCGGGTTCCTCTCCCGATAAAGCGTTAAGTCACCTAGTACCGGATCGTCGCGTGGCTTACGAGTGCCCACATCAGGAAGAGTGCTCCCTCTGCCCCAACGATCACCGCCGTCGCAAGCCATAGAGCCCTCGCGCGCACCCCGCCGATTAGGATTCGTTTCTAATCGGTCTGACGCCCTCGCCTCTTGACCTGGAGATAGAGGGTTAGGCCACCCACCCACCGCTCAGGCTGCGACGATCGACAACTCCTCGTAGATGCGGTGAAGCTGACGTTCGCGCATGCAGAAAGCACGGACGACCTTCGGATCGAACTGAGAGCCGTCATGCGAGAGGATCTCGTCCGTCGCCTGTTCCCAGCTGAGGGCCGCTCGATAGGGACGATCGCTCGTCATCGCGTCCAGCGCGTCGGCGAGGGCGAAGATGCGCGCACCGCGCGGGATCCGGTCGCCGGACAGGCCGGCGGGATAGCCGCGGCCGTCCCAGTGTTCGTGATGCGATTGCACTACGCCGAGCCCTTCGCCCTCGAGCAGCCCAACGCCGGACAGAATCTCGACGCCGATCGCGGGATGCAGTTCGATCAGGCAGCGCTCAGTTTCATCTAGGGGCCCAGGCTTCTTGAGGATCTTGTCGGGGACACCGATCTTGCCGACGTCGTGCAGGAGAAACCCGTACTCGAGGCTCGTATCGTCGAGGAGACGAGGCTCGACCATCTCGGTCAGGGTCACCGCGTAGTGCTGGACGCGCTGCGCATGCAGACCCGTTCCGGGATCCTTCGCCTCGAGTGCGTCGGCGAGTGCGGCCACGGTTTGGCGATAGGCGTGCTGCAACAGCCGCCGCTGAGCACGCTCGACCTCCACGATGCGGCTCAGGTCCCGCGCGTAGACCAGGAGTTGCTCGGCGTCGCCTTCGCTCCTCGCGACGAGCCGCTCTGTCGGCGTCTCGTCGAGATCGTCGATCAACCCGATCAGATCTAGGGGACTGAACGGCTTGTGCAGGATCGCGCGCGCGCCGGCCTTCTCTGCATCCGCCGCAGGCGTTGGTGTTCCGGTGAGCAAGATGACGGCAGGCGGGTCATCGCGTGCCGCCGTGAGCTGCCGGCAGAACGAGAGACCGTCGAGCCCGGGGAGCTGAACGTCGAGCAGCACGACGGAGGGGCGCCAGAAACGGGCGACTTCGCGCGCCTCTTCGGCAGATGCCACCTCCTCGATCTCGAACTCGTCCGCAGCGAGTGTCTCGCGAAGCAGCAGGCGGAGGGATGGATCGTCGTCCACGACGAGGATCCGGCGTCGGCCGGTGGGCCAGGGATCACGGTAGAGCTGCGGCATATCCATCACGGGGTAGACCGGCGGCCGCAGCTGGCGCCGTTCCAGTACAAGCCTAGCGCCGAAAACCCGGTTTGGTTGGAAAATCCCCCGTCTGAGCCTGGCTCAGCGGATGTAGAGAACGAGCGTCGCGATCGCGACAATGAGCAGCACGAACGCCGCGTAGCGCACAAGGCGGGGGTCCCGCGGCGCCGGCAGGACCTTTACCTGCACGAGCAGATCACCCGGGATAGAGCCCGCACCAGCGTCGTTGCCGTCACCGCCGACGCGTAGCTGCGTTCCGTCCTGTACGCCCGGTGGCACCAGGAGTCGGATCCGGCGCTCGGCCGAGACCGTCCCTTCTCCCAGGCACTGCGAGCAGGGCTCGGCGGCGCACGCCGGGCACGGCTCGATCTGCAACAGGTTGGCCACCTCCAGGCTCGACACTGTCCGCTTGCGTCCCGTGCCACCGCAGTACTCGCACTCCGGATCGGGCAGGCCGATCGAGCCGCGGCCCATGCACGCCTTGCAGCGCACGACGGCGTCGTAGCTCACGATCTGGCGCGTCCCCTCGTCGGCCTCGAAGCTGCGCAGCTCGATACCCACATAGACGTTCTCGCCGCGCGCCGCCACGGCCGGGCGGGCCTCCCAGAGCGCCTCGTCGAAGCCCTGGTTCCCACGGCCGCGGTAGCCGTAGCGGTCGTATAGCAGCCGGGCCTCCCGCTTGGAGAGAACACCGTAGGCCTCGGCGAGCTCGCGGAACCGCGCCTCGGCATCCGGGTCATCGGCAACATCCGGATGCCAGTCGCGGGCAAGCAAGTGGAAGGCCCGCTTGATCGCGTCCGCGTCGGCGTCCCGGGCAAGCCCCAGCACCTCGTAGTAGTCCCTCTTGACCGCAGCCACCACCGGGATTCTTGCTTACCGCACAGATACCGCAACCAATTCGACCCGCTGGAAGTTGTTCAGGTATGAGATTTGCGGCGGTGACGACCGTCCTGGCGGGCGTCGGCCTGCTCGGCGGCCACGCGCTCGCAGATACGGTTCCGATCCCGACGGTTCCGACCGTGACCGTCCCCTCGCTGCCCGTCACCGTCACCGCGCCGACCGCGACCGTCACCACGCCGATCGCGACCGTCACCACGCCGAGCGCGACCGTCGCACTCCCCACGAACCCACCGCCCGCACTGCCTGCAAGCCCCGTGCAAGCTCCCTCCTCGACCCAGGATGGATCACCGGTACCCGCTGCGCCAGGGGTCTCCTCGGTCGCCGGCTCGAGGCCCGGCGGCGGCGTTTCGGCGGGCTCGCCGTCTTCCGCGTCGGCCGCTCCGGGGCGCGACCGGCCGAGGGTCGAGCGGCTCCGCTCCTCACGCACCTGGATCGCGACGAGCGGGCCGAAGGGCCGCCGCGTGACGACCTTGACCTTCGTGCTCCCGCGCGCGGCCCGCGTGGTTTTCGTCGTCAAGCAGCTCTCGCCGGTCTGCAGGATCGCCGGGCACTTCGCGGTCACCGGGCATGCCGGGCGCAACCGAATCCGCTTTCCCGGCCGTGGGAGCAAACTGCAGCTCGATCCCGGGACCTACCGGATTACGGCGCGCACTCGCGCCGGTCAGCTCGTCCAGCGTGTGACGATCGTCGTGGTGGAAGGCGGAGCGCCGACCCGCGACCAGATCATCGCGGCGCGCGCCGCGAACGTCTGCAGCCTCGCAGCATCGACAGACTCAACCGGACCGTCGAACACGAGCAATCCCGCGGGCTCACCGCAGAACGTCCAACGCTCGTTCACCCCCGGAAAGCCGTCGGCGAGCGGGCCCAGCGAGGCTGTTCTCGGGTCGACCATCGAGAGCGCCGCGCGTGCGGTCCGCCCCGCTCTGGTCGCCCTCCTCGCGCTGGCAATCCTCCTGCTCGCGGTTGCGTCGCTTCCGCGTCCGGCTCTCTCGGACTCCCGCGCGAACGAGATCCTCACTCGGCACCGCGTGGAGATCGCCGGACTCGGGGCCGCCGCCTTCGTCGCGGTCGTGCTCGTCCTCTTGCTCGCCTGACCATCGCTGGGCTAGGCGCCCCACCAGAAGCTCGCCGCCACCACCACGTAGAAGCCGACGAGGATCGCTCCCTCTTCCCATGTGCTCTCGCCGTCGTAGACCACGACGGCAAGGATCCAGGCCGCCAGGAGCAGGCAGATCGCGAGCAATGTCGGGAAGACGAGCGTGAGCGTGGTCGCGAAGAAGAGGCTCGCGAAGACGAGTACGGGCGTGAGCAGCAGGGCGACCTGTAACGCGGAGTTGATGATGACCGAGATCGCGAAGTCAGGACGGTTTCGCGCAGCGAGCTGGACGCCGACGACGTTCTCTACCGCATTGCCTGCAATCGCAACAACGATGAGCCCGGCAAAGACTTCGCTCATTCCCAGCGCCTCGGTCGCCGGCTTCAGAGCGGTGACGAACCAATCGCTGACGAACGCCGCACCGACACCGGCTCCCGCGAGGACGGCGACCGTGATTGGAAATGACCAGCGCGCAGGCTCCGGCTCGAATGTGTCGCGTACCGCGAGTAGACCGGGAAGCGTCAGGAAGAAGAGGGTGATCAGGACGCCGGCGCAGATGAGGCTCAGCGACTTCTCATGGGACGCCGCAGTCGTGTGGACGGCGTGCGCGAGCGTCGGGACGGCCATGATCGCGGCAGTCAGGACCGTCAGCGTGGCGATCAGCCTTGCGCGCGGAGAGTCGAAGTTCTGCCGACCGTGCTTGGCCCCGCCGGCAATGAAGGCGAGCCCGAGCACGAGCACGCTGTTTGCGATCACGGATCCCACCAGCGCCGACTGAACTACCAGCGTGAGCCCTTGGTGCAGGGCGAACAGCGCGATGAAGAGCTCCGGCAGATTGCCAAGCGCAGACTGGATCGCACCGGCCGCAGAAGATCCGACCCGGCTGCCGAGCTGCTCGGTCGCGGTGCCGACGAGCCGCGCCAGCACCGCAATTGCGCACGCCGCGAGGGCGAATGTCAGCACGGGTGTCGCGTCCGCGAAGTGGGCGCCGCCGGCTGCGGCCAAGAGCACTCCAGCGACGCCGAGTTCGATGACGTCCCTCCTCGTCACGCCCATATCATCGACTCATGAACGGCGACGAGCTGCGGGAGGTGATGCGCCGCTTTCCTGCCCCGGTCGCCGTCGTCACGACAGCAGTGGAAGGCGAGCGGTTCGGTCTGACGGTCGGTTCGCTCGTGTCGTTGTCCCTGCAGCCCCCGCTCGTCGGCATCTCGATTGGGAAGGACTCGTCGTCGCATGAACCGATTCGCCGTGCCGGTGGCTGGACAGCGAGTTTGCTGTCGGGTGCCCAGGTGAACGTCGCCCAGCATTTCGCGCGCAGCGGAATTCCGCCCGTCGCGCTGTGGAACGGCGTCGATGTGCGCGACGGCTCGCGTGGGCCGCTCGTGATCGAAGCGCTCGCGTGGCTCGAATGTCGCACCTCCTCGGAGCATGACGCGGGTGACCACACGATCTTCGTCGGCGAGGTGGAGTCAACCGAGCTCGGCGTACCGGGGCTCGGGCTCGTGTACCGCGGTGGCGAGTTCCTCCCCGCGTGATCGACGCGGTCGTCTTCGACCTCGACGGCGTCATCATCGACAGCGAGGAGCTCTGGGACGAGGTCCGCGAGGGCCTCGCCCGCGAACATGGTGGCCGCTGGAGCGAACAGGCACAGGCCGACATGATGGGCATGAGCTCCACCGAGTGGTCGCATTACATGCACGAGGTGGTCGGCTTGCCGGAGCCGCCCGAGGAGATCAACCGCGAGGTCGTTCGCCGGATGCTCGCCCGCCACTCCGAGCACCTGCCGCTGATCGACGGTGCCGTCGACGCCGTGAAGCGGCTCGCAGCGCACTGGCCGCTCGGCGTCGCCTCGTCGTCGAACCGCGTGCTGATCGACCACGTCCTCGAGCTCTCGGGCCTTGCGCCGTACTTCGAGGTGACGGTGTCCTCGGAGGAAGTCGAGCGCGGCAAGCCGGCGCCCGACGTCTACCTCGAGGCGGCACGCCGGCTCGGCGTGGAGCCCCCACGCAGCGCGGCGATCGAGGACTCGGCGAGCGGCATCCGGTCTGCTCATGCCGCTGGTATGCACGTCGTCGCGATTCCGAATCGTGCGTTCCCGCCGTCGGCCGATGTGCTCGCGCTCGCGAGCGTCGTCCTGGAGTCGATCGAAGAGCTCGACCCCGACGTGGTTAGGGGGGCGGAGCGCCTTTCGACTCCCAGTAGCGGTTGAGCGCGCCCTGAACCTTGACGAACCAGACGATGTTGCCGATCAGCGGCAGGATGAACCACAAGCCGGTAAGTCCACGTACTGAGCTCGTTTGCCCGTCGAGGTCCTCGTACATGTAGCGCACCTCGGACGGGACGATGAAGAATGTGACCGGCGAGATCAGGAAGTAGATGACGAGCCCGATCACGCCGCCGACCCCGTTGCCGGAGTAGCGCTTGATCTCCTCCTGCGTCTTGTACGTCCAGACGAACGTGTAGATCCCCAGGGTCAGGATCGCCCAGAGGATCGAGAGCCCGATCGAGCGTGTGTTGCCGACAGGCCCGCGCTGCTGTGACGCCATCGTCTCCGTCATGTGGCGATCATCTCATGCTCGCCAGACGAGGTTCATCCCGTCCCGCACGGTGAGCACCACGTTCTCGACGCGAGGATCTTCCGACACGTGATCGTTGAACGCGCGAATCGCCTGCGTCGTCTCCTCTTCGTCTTCTTCGTCGACGACCCGGCCCGACCACAACGTGTTGTCGGCGACGATCAGCCCGCCGTCGGCCAGCAACGGCAGCGTCGCCTCGTAGTAGTTGACGTAGTTCGGCTTGTCGGCATCGATGAAGATGAGGTCGAAGGGCCCATTCAGTTGCGCGATCGTCTCGAGCCCGGGACCGAGCCTGTAGTCGATGCGATCTGCGATGCCCGCTTCCTCCGCATAGCGCCGCGCGATCGCGGTCGTCTCCTCGTTCACGTCGCAGGTGATCACGCGGCCGCCCGCCGGAAGTGCCAGCGCCATAGCAATCGACGAGTAGCCGGTGAAGGTCCCCAGTTCGAGGACGCGTCGCGCTCGGAGGCTGCGGACGAGCACGCCCAGGAAACGGCCCTCGAGACGGCCGACCATCATCTGCGGCACTGTCGTCTTCTCGCGGGTCTCGGCGGCGAGGCGCTCGAACAGCTCACCGTCGGGAGCTGTGTGTTCCTCTGCATACTCCTCGACGCGCGGATCGACGATGAAGGTCACTCGACCCGCCCGAGGAGGACGCAGCCGTTGTGGCCGCCGAGCCCCATCGCGTTGGACAGGGCGACGTCGATCTTCGTCTCGCGTGCCTCGTTGGGCACGTAGTCGAGATCGCAGTCCGGGTCGGGGTGGCGGTAGTTGATCGTGGGTGGGATCACTCCTTCGTGCAGCGCGAGCACGCACATCATTGCTTCGATCGCCCCCGCGGCGCCGAAGGTGTGGCCCATCATCGACTTCGTCGACGAGACCGCCAGCTCGTATGCGTGGTCACCGAAGACGTCCTTGATTGCTTTCGTCTCCGCGAGATCGCCCAGTGGTGTCGATGTGCCGTGAGCGTTGATGTAGCCGACCCGTTCGGGCTCGATGCCGGCGCGGCGAAGCGCGGCTCGCATCATGTCGGCGACCCCGATCGCCTCCGGCTCCGGCTGCGCCATGTGATGTGCGTCGTTCGATGCGCCGTAGCCGAGCACCTCCGCGTACACGCGGGCCCCGCGCGCCTGCGCGGCCTCGAGCTCCTCCAGGACGAAGACGCACGCGCCCTCGCCCATCACGAACCCGGCGCGCGTGGCGTCGAAGGGGCGCGAGGCCCGAGGCGGGTCCTCGTTCTCCACCGCGAGGCCGCGCATCGCCGTGAAGCCGGCGAGGATCAAGGGGTGCAGGCAGGCTTCGCCCCCGCCCGCGAGCATCGCGTCGGCGTCGCCGCGCTTGACCAGCTCCGCGGCCTCGCCGATCGCGTGCGAGCCGGTCGCGCACGCAGAGACGACGGCGTAGTTCGGGCCTTTGATGCCCATTGAGATCGCCAGCTGGCCGCTCGCGGAGTCGACGAGGACGTTCGGCAGAAAGTTCGGCGACACGCGGTCGGGCCCGCGTTCGCGCCGGATCTCTTCCTGTTCGAGGATCCCGCTAACGCCTCCGATCGCGGTGCCGAACACGATCCCCACGCGCATCGGGTCGAAGCCGTTCAGCCCGGCGTCCCTCATGGCCTCGCGGCCCGCGCCCAGCGCAAGGAGCACGTTCCGCTCGAGCTTCCGCACCTCCTTCACTGAGGCGACCTGCGTGGCGTCGAAGTCCTTGACCTCGGCGGCAATGCGCACCGGCCTCTCGCTCGCGTCGAACGACCGGATCCAGTCGATGCCGCTCTCGCCCGCCACGGCCGCGCGCCAGGTCGAGGGCGCATCGTTGCCGAGCGGCGTGACCGCGCCGAGCCCTGTGACGGCAACCCTCCTCATCGCTTGAGCTTAGACAGGGCGCCGCGGCTGGAGGTTACGACACGGCAGGTTCGGGGCATAAATGCGCTCGTTCCTAGCAAGGGCCAAGTCCTCGCCCTTCCAGATCCAACGGAGGTGCGACATGACAGTGGCTATCCCCCCACTGGTGGAGCAGCCAAGGCTCGTGTTCTTCCATTCGACTCTGTCGGGTCACTGCCGGCGGGTGGAAGGCTTCCTCGCGCAGGTACTGCAGCGGCGTCAAAACCATGGCACGTTCGACGTCGTGCGGGTCGCGGAAGAGGAGCGGCCGGACCTGCTCGAACGCTTCAAGGTCGAGAAGCTTCCCACCCTGGTCGTCGTCGAGAACAAGGCCGTCGCGGCCCGGCTCGAGCGGCCACGCGGGTGCCGGGAGATCGAAGGTTTCCTGGCGCCCTGGCTCAACTAGCCCGACTGGGGCAGGTCCGAGGGATTGCCCCTCGGACCTGCCCCTAAGTCACTAGACCGTGATTCCTTCTTCCTGGAGGGAGAGCTCGGCGAACCTGTCCCAGTTCTGCTCGATGACCTTCGCCATCGCCCGCTCCTCTTCGATGATCTCGCGGGCGGCCGTCGCCGTCGCCTCGTCGCCTGCCTTCTGGGCGATGCGGCTCAGAAGCTCGTAGCTCGCGATCTCCATGTGCTCCGTCGCGTAGCCGTCGCGCGCGTTGCGGCCGGCCTTCTCGCCGCGGACGAAGTCGAGCGGCATCTTCGCGAGCGCTCCGATCACGCCTCCCAGCTGCTTCACCGTGGACGGTGCCGCGTCGTGTGCCTCGAGGCGCTGCGCCATCCGGTCTGCATGGCCCTGCGTCTGCATCTTGTGATGCTCGAGGGCGTCGAGGATCTCCGGATCATCCGTCGTGGAGATCATCCCGTCGAGCATCCGCAGGACGTTCTGCTCCATCGCGTGCGCCTCGTCGATGTGCTTGATCAGCTGCTCCTTCAACTGTCCCACTGCCTCCAACCTCCTCATCGTGAATTGACCGAGCTCGCGGCCGAGCAGCGTCGCCCGCCCGAGGTAGGCGCCGTTCTGAGGTTCGAGCTTGTCGACGAAGAACCCCAACGGGTAGTGCAGCTCCCGCTCGCGCACTTCGAATGGCAGGCCCGGAACGTGCGGAAACTCCGTCGCCCCGCGAGAGCCGTGGATGCGCTTCACGCATCCGAGTAACGGCGGGAGCGCGCCCGAGACGCGTTCGACTGCCCAGACCCCATCCAGCTCACCCACGCCAGTAGGGTTCCGCGCGGTGCCTGGACCAAACGTGCCCTTCCCGCCCATGGAGGCTCAGCTCGTCAAGGAGCTTCCTGACTCCGGCGACTGGCAGTTCGAGCCGAAATGGGACGGTTTCAGGGGCATCCTGGAGAACGACGGCGGCGAGCTCGCACTCTGGTCGCGGAACGGCCGCCCGCTGCTCCGCTACTTCCCCGAGCTCCGTCCCCTGGGTGACCTGCTGCCTCCCCACTCGGCGCTCGACGGCGAAATCGTGATCGCCCGCGACGGCGTGCTCGACTTCGACTCGATGCAGATGCGACTTCACCCTGCGGAGTCTCGCGTGCGCAAGCTCTCAGCGGAGATTCCGGCGGACTTCATCGTGTTCGACGTCCTGCTCTGGAAAGGCAAGCCGATCCACGAACAGCCGCTCGAGCAACGCCGTGCCGAGTTGGAGCGGCTGCTTCCGGACGACTTCCACCTGTCGCCGACCACCGGCAACGCCGCGGATGCGCAGAAATGGCTCGACAGCTTCGAAGCTGCCGGCCTCGACGGTGTGATCGCCAAGAAGCTGGGGCTGCCGTACCTGCCCGGCTCGCGGGACGGGGTGCTCAAGGTGAAGCCGTACAAGACCGCCGACTGCGTGATCGTCGGCGTGCGCTGGAAAGAGAAGCCGACGCGAATCGCGACGCTGCTGCTCGGGCTGTACGGGGAAGACGGCAAGGTGGACTACGTCGGCTCGGCCGCCGTCGCCGCGAGCAAGCACAAGGAGATCTTCGACCGCATCGAGCCCTTGTTGAAGGACGCACCCGACCGCGGCTTCTCGGAACCCAACCGCTGGGGGACCGGTGAGCTGCAGGAGTCGGCAGTGCGCCCGGAGCTCGTTGCCGAGGTGCGCTACGACAAGGTGCAGGGCAACCGCTTCCGCCACGGCTCGCGCTTCATTCGCTTCCGCGACGACAAGGATCCGGACCAGTGCACGTGGCGCGAGGTGAGACCGCCGCGCCGCACGGACGATCCGACCTTCGAAAGCCTGCTGGCGAGTTAGGGCTATTCCAGGCCGAGCTTGGCGAAGCCCGGCCCGAGCGACACCTGGTGCCGCCACATGTCCGCGGTGAGGTCTCCGACATCGCCGAGTCGGGCTCGCATCGTCTCGACCGTAAAGGCGGCGGGATCGACGTCCGCGACTTCGTCCCAGCGCAGCGGCGCCGACACGCGGGCGTCCGGGGTCGGGCGCACCGAGTACGCCGTCGCAATCGTTCGGTCGCGCGTGTTCTGGCCGAAGTCGACGAAGACGCCGCGGCGGTCGGCGACCTTCCAGGTCGTCGTCGCGACCTCCTGGTCACCGACGCGGCGCTCGACCTCCTCCGCGAGCGCCTTCGCAAAGCGGCGCACCTCCGGGAAGACCAGCTCGGGCTTGATCGGAGCCATGATGTGCAGCCCGGTCGCGCCCGAGGTCTTGGGGTACGAGGCGAAGCCGAGCTCGTCCATCACCTCGCGCACGACGAGCGCGATCTGGCGGACGTAGGGCCACTGCCCGTCGCTGGTCGGGTCGAGATCGATGAGCAGGTAGTCGGGCCGCTCGATGTCGTCGACGCGCGAGTGCCAGGTGTGCAGCTCGATGCAGCCGAGGTTGACGACCCACGCCAGAGCCGCAGCGTTGTCGATCACAGCGAAGACCGTCGAGTGGCCACTCGGGAACTCGACGTACTGCTCCCCGACGTACTCCGGATGCGGCGGCACCCGCTTCTGGTGAAAGAACTTCCCGTCCACCCCGTTCGGGTAGCGCACCATATGGAAGGGCCGGCGGCGCAGGTGCGGTAGCGCAGCGTCGGCGAGATCGACGTAGTACTGGACGAGCTCGCCCTTCGTCAGGCCGGGCTCCGGGAAGAAGATCTTGTCCGGGTTCGACACGGAGACTTCGTGGCCGCCAACCTGCATGGAGCGAAGTATCAGCGTCTTAAGGTCGCCCGAGTGCGCCGAGCCCCCGCGATCCTCCTGATTGTGCTGCTCTCGATCCTCGCTGCGGGCTGCGGCGGCTCGAGCAACAAGGCTTAGTTCGGAGCCCAGCTCGGCACGACGAGCTACGACTACATCGTCAACAACATCAAGCCGGCGAAGAAGACGGCCGTCTTCGACACGAACGACGCCGCAGTTGCCTCGCTGAAAACAAGCAGATCGACGGCCCGTGCGGAAATAGCCGTCTGAACGCGAACCGCGGCTCGAAGATCCTCGGCAGCGTGACCGCAAGTGGCGAAGGTCGCCGCGGCGTCACGGTGGCACTGCTCAGCACGGTGGTCTTCTTCACCTTGCTGGGGGTGGCGATCACGCACGCGCCCGGCTGGCCCCGGAGCTCGTCGCCGAGGTGCTCGAGGTGATCCGCGAGCTCGCGGCTGGCGGGATCATCATCGAGGCAGGTCGCCTCTGACGTGGGGGAACCCATGGTTCCCCCACGAGCCCCCTCCTTCACCCTTCGAGGCAAGGCGACTTGGCAGTTTGCGCTGCGGCGTGAGCGCGGTCACGCCTCCGCGCCGCGACTGGTTGCGCCCGGACAAGTGGAGCGGCGCTCTTCCCGCTACCGTTGTGGCCAATGCAGGAGCGTGGAACCCGCGGAATCGACCTCTCCATAGAACCGCTGGATGATTACGTCGTCATTCAACCCTCCGACGAAGAATCCGAAACCAACCTCGGATTGATCCTGCCTGCATCCGCAGAGGCGGACTGCCGCACCGGAGTGGTCACCGCGGTTGGAAATGAAGCGAGTGGGGTCGAGCCTGGCGACAAGGTGCTCTTTCCGAGCGACGCCGGCTACGAAGTGCGCCTCGCGGGAACGGCCGTGAAGGTCATGCGGCGCGGCGACCTGATCGCCCGCGTGCACGACTGACCGACTAAGACTCGCACGCGTCACGAAGACGTACCCGTGCCTGGCACGGGTCATTTCCAGGGAGGAGCAGCGCCTTTAGGGCGGGGCGTCACAGTTTCGTACCGGTGCCTGGCACCGGTCCTGTCCTTAGGTCACGTGCGCACGTGTGACGTCGGCGGGCGAGGCGCAGCCGAGCAGCGCCAGTCCTAACTCGACCTCCTCACGCAGCAACTGCAAGACGTGCGCGACGCCCTCCTCGCCCCCCGCTGCCAGTCCCCAGAGCATCGCGCGGCCGATCAGGACGCCGCGCGCTCCCAGAGCCATTGCTTTGAGCGCGTCGGTGCCGCGCCGCACGCCGCCGTCGAGGAGCACTTCGGCCCGGCCGTCGACGGCTTCGACGACTTCCTCGAGCGCGTCGAGGGAACTGGACACGCCGTCAAGCTGGCGGCCGCCGTGGTTCGAGACGACGACTGCAGCAGCGCCGTGCTCGCAAGCAAGGCGCGCGTCCTCGGCGGTGAGGATCCCTTTCACGACGACCGGTGGGCCGTAGCCGGCGAGCCACTCGAGGTCCCGCCAGCTCAGACCCGTGTCGAAGCGGCCGCCGAAGATGTCCCCAGAGACGGTGAGATGCTCGGGAACCTCGAAGTCGACGCGAAGGTCACGCTCTCGCCGCCCGAGGTAGGGCGTGTCGACCGTGAGCACGAGCGCGGAGAAATCGTTCTCGACTGCTTCGGCGACCAGGTACTCCGTCTGCGAGCGATCGGCGAAGACGTAGACCTGGAACCAGCGCGGCGCCCCCGGAGCGGCCGCGGCCACCTCGGCAGGCCGAGCGGTCGCCGCTGTCGAGAGGCACATGATCGTGCCGGACGCGGCCGCCGCGCGCGCGGTCGCGAGCTCGCCGTCGGGATGCGCCATGCGTTGCAACGCGAGCGGCGCGATCAGGATCGGTAGCGCGACGTCGGTCCCGAGGACAGTCGTCGCAGTCGTGACCGAGCTGACGTCGACGAGTACACGCGGCCGGAGCTTTCGCCGCTCGAACGCGGCGAGATTGTCCCGGAGCGTGACCTCATCGCCAGCGCCGCCGGCGAAGTACGCCAGCGCATTCGCGTCGAGCTTCTCCTCGGCGAGCTGCTCGTAGTCCCAGACGTTCACCGGGGTCGCCACGCCGCGAGCGTATCCGGCGGCCGTGCGAGACGAGCCGTCGAGTGCGGCGGCTAGGGTTACGCTCGTGTACGTCGCCCTCACTACTGTGAGCACAGGGGATCAGCCGATCGAAAACGCGACCGTAGTCGCGGAGGAGATGTACCGCTGGCTCTCCGAGACCGAGGGCTTCGAAGGCGCTCTGTTCCTCTCGCGGGAAGGAACGACGCTTGGCCTGACGTTCTGGGAGAGCCGTGAGATCGCGGAGCGCCACCGCGCATCCAGGATGCAGTTCCGCGACCGCATGACGTCAGCCGCCGGCGTTGGGGTCGGGGAGACCGTCGACTACGAGGTCACCTTCGCGCGCCTCGGGCCCTGGGCGAGCGAGAGAAAGGAAAGCGGAGAGGGCGGGATTTGAACCCGCGACGCACCTTTCAGCACGTACGCGATTTCCAGTCGCGCTCCTTAGGCCACTCGGACACCTCTCCGTGCTGCGAAGCGGAGAAGGAGGGATTCGAACCCTCGATGGAGGCATTCACCCCCATAACGCCTTAGCAGGGCGCCGCCTTCAGCCACTCGGCCACTTCTCCGCGAGTCCGCGCAGAATAGCCGAGTCATCTTTCGGATCCCCCTCCCGGGGGAGGAAAGGTAGGGGCCCAGCACGAAAATGAGCTTGCCGGCTCCCCCCTCATACCCCGGCTATCTGAAACCCGTCTGCGGCTATCCGAGGCGGGTTTCGTCTTTCAGGGGGCCTGCTGCTCTAGTAGCCGCTGAAGCGAGCGGGCCGGATTCGCTCCTCAGGGACACCAGCAGCCTCCAACGTCCCGGCGACTCCGTCGACCATGGCCGGCGGGCCCGCGATCAAGTAGGTGAATGATTCCAGCCCGTTGCCGAGGTGGTCCCGCAGGAACTCGGCGTCGATGCGTCTCTTCTCCCCGTCCCAGGCCGGGTCCTCCGTCATCGTGAGCACGACCCGCAGGTTCGGGTTGGCCTGCTCGAGCTCGTGGAGCTCGTCGAGAAACGCAGCGGACTCGCGATCGCGGTTCGAGTAGATGAGCGTGATCCGGTGCGGAAGCTGCTCCTCGACGATATAGCGGAGCATGCAGCGAAACACCGTGATGCCGATGCCGCCGGCGATGAACACGTAGGGCTGGTCCGTCTCCTCGGGTAGAAGGAAATTTCCCTTCGGCTCTTCGACGTCGACCTCGGCTCCGATCGGCAGCTCGGCGAGCGAGCGCTTGAAAGCGGTGTCACGCAGTCGCGTGCAGAGGCCGAGCACGCCACGCTCGTTCGGTGAGGTGACAACCGAGATGTGCCGCCGCGGCCCCTTCTCGTCCTCGTAGGGCGGATCGAGCAGGGTGACCCAGAAGTACTGACCCGGCGTGAAGTCGATCTCTCGCCCTAGCAGGTCGAAGGTGACCAGAAGCGTTCCATTCGCGACCTCCCGCTTCTCCTTGATCAGCGCGCGCACCGGGCTAACCTAGCGCGTGCCAAAGGCTAGCGACGCTGCAGCGACCGATCGACGCGCGAGGACCTCGCCTCGACCTCCTCCGGATGCTCCTCCTTAACGTCTTTCGACGCGCGAGTCGGCGGCAGCATCGCCCAATTCTCCGTTTCATACAACCCGCTGATCTGCCGGCCAATCGTTCCGAGGATCCGTGCCAAGGCGAATCCCATGAGGAGCAACAGGCCGAGGAAAGAGCCCACCCCGATCATGATCCAAACCCACATCGGCATCTCCACTTCAGATGCCGCAGCACGCTTTTTCTTTCTTCAACGGCGGGACTAAGCAACAAAAGCCTCCGGAAGTCCGCCGTCCCCCCGTTCCCCGTCGCC
>WNGA01007974.1_pt1 | contig 19985 bp, 17 predicted proteins | sample 5400061 | NCBI WGS metagenome assembly WNGA01 (sample SAMN13153366, study PRJNA577476) | soil metagenome | isolation source: 100 cm soil or saprolite under grassland replicate 2 | place: USA:California | collected 2016-06-15
CGGAAATCGATAGCGCGGGAGGCCAAAAGTCGTCTCCATGATGAGCGTGTCGGCCTGGCGCCATTCCGCACGCTCGGCGGATTTCCCGGGACGCAGTTTGAAATCTCCTGTGTAAAGCAGCGTCTCGTCTCTCGCGAAAAGGAAAAATTGTGCCGAACCAAAAATGTGGCCGGCGGGCAACAACGTTACATCGACATCATGCACGGTTCTCCGTTCGCCAAACGGCAATGCATGTTCTATGCGTGTCCCCGGTAGACGCGCCCGCATCAACCGGACGGTGCGCTCCGAAACGATGATCTCATCATGTGGCGCGATGTGGTCGCTATGCGCGTGCGAGACGAATGCGAAATGCTTGGCGTCCCACGGGTCAAGCCACAAGTCCTGGCGCGACAAGTAAACGCCGCGCTCATATCGAACATCGATCACAGGGGAAAACTAGGCGGAAAACAGGGCAAGTGAAACCATGGGACTCATTGCGTCCCATGCGACGTGTATTGACATGCAGTACGTGAACCGGTTTCATTAGGGGATGAAATTTAAGGCGGTGGCGGCCGGGTTGATCCTTATCGCAAGCGGATTAGCGCGGGCGACGGAAGAACCCAGGATTGTCGAAAAAGTGACACCCCTTCCAGTGGCGTTGAGCAAAGATTTCCAGTTTCGAAAAACGAAACTTTTCTTTTTAGGTGAAAAAGCACCCCAACAAGCGCTGGCGGGACAGACATCGAACACTGTCAAACCGGGAGCGCTTACAGGCGGCGGCGGTGGCAGTACAGCGCCTTCCCAGAAGACAGTGACTCTTCAAGATGCGCCTATTACATTTGAGCGGCGATACCGGCTCTTCGGCGCCGTGACCCTGCTGGATGCGCGTCAACGTTTCGGCGATTACTTTGATTTCTTTTGGCGGGCAAAGCGGCCCGCCGATCTCATAGTGCGTCTGGAGTATCGCCAGGAGAAATTGCACGAACACGTCCAGGCACAGGAGATTTCCTACCGAAACGTGCGCGGCACTCATAAAACGGAATTCAAAGTCATTGGCGATGATTACCTTGATGACGGGCGAGTGATTGCGTGGCGATGTTTGTTAATCGAAAACGGGAGGATCGTGGCGGAAAACCGCTCCTACATGTGGGAGCAACATCAGATTGGCTCTCTTTGAGATATACGGCTTTCTGAGTTCTCCATTTCGAATTAATTCTTAGAGGGTCTCCTGAGATGGGCAAGTTTGACAGTGTGCCTCCCGGTCTTGTATCTTATAAAGAGAAAACGTGGAGTCATCGATTCAAGTAGGGGTAAACGGTCCAACCGTATGGGTGAAAGTAGAGGGAAGAGGTAGTTTCCTTAACAGCGGCAACCTGAAAGAATTCTCTCGCGAAATGTTGGACCGCGGTTATCGCGAGTTTGTCGTTGATCTGGCGGATTGTGCCATGATGGATTCCACATTCATGGGAACAATGGCCAGCGTGGCTTTGCGCTTGAAGGAACTCGGGCGGGGTCATCTTCACGTCGTCCACTGCCGGAATCGCAGCCGGGAACTTCTCTCCGGACTTGGTCTGGATCAGATATTCGATATCCATGGCAATGGCGCGACTGCGCCCGAATGTGAGGCGCTCGATCGCCAATCCGAGGAGCAGTCGCGGGGGAGCAAGAAACAGGAACAAGCCCAAACGATGCTGGAGGCGCACGAGGCCCTTTGCGAGGCGGCGCCAGAAAATCTCTTTCGCTTTAAAGACGTTCTCGATTACTTAAAGCAAGACCTTCATCACGAGACGCCTTCGAAGTAAGCTGGCCCTGCATCATGTGGGCGACTCTTCTCTGCGGACTGCTTCTGGCGTCTGTGGCTGGGTGGATTTTCACCGCCTACCGCCAGGCACAGCGAATTCGGAGTCTGGAACGCTCCCACGAAGAAATTCAGGTCGAAGAAACGCTCGTTTTCGATTTCCTGCACGGGCTTGGCGAGGCTTTCAGAGAAACAATTCGACCTCAAGAACTGCACCGGCTTATCGTCGAAGGCGCAACGCGTATCCTCGATGCACACGGAGGAGCCCTTTATGTGACTGACCGTACAGGCGGAAGACTGACTCCTGCCTTTATTTCAAAGGGATGCCCGCCATTAGTGGATGTTCCGCCAGATATTTTACAGCAAGCAGCCGCCACTCCTATTGCCTTGGAAAGTTATTTGCGGCTGCATTCGGTCACTCCGGGCGAGGGGATGCTCGGACACGTCTGGCAAACCGGACAGCCGGTTTGCTTCACCGAGCTCTCACAGGCGCCGGAGTTGGCGAAATTACATAGAAGCGCTTTCGGGGCCGCGTCGGTGATGGCCGCATCGCTACGGTACGGAAATCAAGACCTCGGCGTTCTCGCTCTCGCGAATGGTCCCATGGGAGCGCCATTTTCGCAGGCCGATTTCGTCGTTTTTAAATCGATCGCCGAACAGTCCGCGTTTGCTCTCTACAACGCCATCATCTACTCGATGGCGAACGAAAAAAAGCGACTCGATCACGACCTCGAAATCGCAAGAGATATTCAGCGTATTTTGCTTCCAGCCGAAGCACCGGCCATAAACGGATTTCAGATCGGCGGCATTAATGTGCCGGCGCGTCAGGTGAGCGGCGATTACTTCGACTACATCCACGTCGATGACGAACGGCTCGGCGTAGCGATCGCGGATGTTTCGGGCAAAGGCGTTCCCGCCTCGCTTATCATGGCGATTTGCCGCAGCGTGTTGCGTGCTGAGGCAGCGCGAAACCCATCTCCGGCAGATGTATTGCGAAAGGTGAACCGGCAACTTTATCCCGATATTAAGGAAGACATGTTCATTAGCATGGCTTATCTCATTTTGAATCATCAGAGCGATGGCGATGGCGTCACGCTCGCGCGCGCAGGGCACGACGCGCCGTTGCTCTACAAGCGACAATCGCAAACCGTTACGCCGGTAAAATCGCCGGGGATGGTCGTGGGAATTGACAGCGGAAGTGTGTTTGATAGGCTGACTGCCGATTTCGCTGTGCCGCTCGAGCGCGAGGATTGCTTGGTTCTCTATACTGACGGCGTGACCGAAGCGCTCAATACTGAGGGAGACGAATTCGGCTTTGAACGCATGGCTCAATCGGTTCGCGCCAGCGCGACTGATGGTGCGCAGGCGATTGTAAGGAGAGTCATCGAGGACGTGCGCAATTTTACTGGTTCCCTTCCACAAAATGACGACATCACTTTGATTGCCATCCGCAAAACATGAAAAAGTCTTCTGCTACCGCACAAAACAAAGAAACCGAACGATCGGCAGCGACATCTCCATCTGCTGAGCCTGCCGCAGCGGATCGAAGCGAAGCGGAAGATCCAACTGCCCGCTTGCAAGCCGATCTTGACAGGTTTCGTGATCTCGCGTTGCGGAGTCAGGCCGATTTCGAGAATTACAAAAAGCGCTCTGCGCGCGAAAAAGAAGAGGCGATCAAATACGCGAATAGCTCGCTGCTTGAGCGGCTAGTGGCAATTATTGATAATTTTGAGCTTGGTCTGGAAGCTGCGAAAGGAGAAAGCGAACAGTCTCCGATTTATTCCGGAATGACTCTCGTTCTCAAACAACTCCACGATTTCCTGGCCGAAAATGGGCTGCAACCAATTGAGGCAGAGGGCAAGCGATTCGATCCAAACCTGCACCAGGCAATTGCGCATGAGCCGAGCAATCAATTTCCCGAAGAGGTTGTCCTGCGCCAGACTCGCCGCGGTTATCGGTTTAAAGACCGCTTGCTGCGGCCCTCGAGTGTGGTCGTTTCAAGCGGACTGGGAAAATAAGTGAGGCGCCTTGCCTGCCTCGCCCGTTAGTCCCATAGGTCACATAGGACTTAATCCGTTACATGGCCACGAAGAAACGCGACTATTACGAAGTGCTGGGCGTCGGACGAAACGCCGCTGACGAGGAAGTCAAGCGCGCTTATCGCAAGCTCGCGGTGAAGTTTCATCCGGACAAAAATCCGGATGACCCGCATGCGGAAGAAAGGTTCAAGGAGCTGGGGGAAGCTTACGATGTTCTCATGGATCCCGACAAACGCGCCGCCTACGATCGTTTCGGCCACGCCGCCTTTGCCCAGGGGGGCGCCGGTTTTGGCGGGGGTTTCCATGATCCGTTCGACATTTTCCGCGAAGTCTTCGGACAGGGCGGATTTGGCGGCGGAATTTTCGAGACGTTTTTTGGAGGCCCCGGCCCGCGCACCGAAGATCCGCAACGCGGGTCGGATTTGCGTTACGATATGCAGATCAAGCTGGAGGAAGCGGCTTTTGGCGCTGAAAAAGAGATTGAAATCGAAAAGCTCGATATCTGCGATAAATGCCATGGCAGCGGCGCCGAGCCAGGTTCGCGTACCGTTAGTTGTCCCACCTGCGGCGGACGCGGCCAGGTGATTAGTTCGCGCGGATTTTTTCATGTCTCGCAGACGTGTCCCCGTTGTCGCGGCGCGGGCAAAATCATCGAGAAACCGTGCCGCCAATGCCGCGGTGAGGGGCGCGTGGAAAAACTGAGCCGCGTTAAACTGAAAATTCCGCCTGGAATCAGGGAAGGCTCGCGACTGCGTTCATCGCATAATGGCGAGGCGGGCATTCGTGGCGGCCCGCCCGGCGATCTTTACGTGGTCATTCATATCAAGGAGCACAAAATTTTTCAGCGTGACGCCGATAATCTTTATTGCGAGGTGCCCATCCCTTTTTCAATCGCGGCCCTGGGCAGCGAGGTTGACGTGCCGACACTGGAAGGTAAAGCGCATCTGAAAGTGCCGGCCGGCACGCAAAGCGGACAGATGTTTAAACTGCGCGGGAAAGGAATAATGAACATCAACGGACGCGACCGTGGCGATCTGCTTGCGCGCTTGATTGTCGAAGTACCATCCCGCCTAGACGCAGAACAGCGTCGCAAGCTCGAGGAATTTGCCGCGCTTTGCGGTGAGGAGAACACACCGCTGCGCAAGAGCTTTTTCGAACGCGCAAAAGAATTTTTTCAGTGATAGGCCGCACGAATGCCGGACGACGCTGTAAAACTGATCGAATGCCCACGCGACGCCTGGCAGGGTCTCAAGAGACAGATTCCGACGGAATTGAAGGTACGATACCTGCGCGCGCTCATGAGCGCCGGGTTCAAGCACATTGATGCCGTGAGCTTCGTCTCTCCGAAGGCCGTGCCGCAGATGGCCGATAGCGAGAAGGTCCTGGAGCAAATCGATCGGCTTCCCGATGTCGAAATCATCGGAATTGTGGTGAACGAGAAAGGCGCGGAGCGCGCGATCGCAACTGGTGCGGTGACAACGCTTGGGTATCCCTGTTCGGTTTCGGAGACGTTTCTGCGCAGGAACCAGAACCAGTCTCCCGAGGAGTGCTACAAAGTTCTGCGATCAATCAAAACAAGAGCTGACGATTCGGGACTCGGCATAGTTGTTTATATTTCCATGGCATTCGGAAATCCCTATGGCGACCCGTGGGATGAGGATCACGTGTCCTTGGCAATGAAAAGAATAGCCGAGCTCGGGATCCGATCCATCTCGCTCGCGGACACCGTCGGTTTGGCTACCGCCGATCTGATCAGCCGTGTGCTGCGATCGGTGAGGAGCGAATACGCCGATTACAACATTGGAGTGCACATGCACAGCACACGCAGCGGCGCTTCAGCCAAAGTGCTCGCCGCATATGACGCCGGTTGCCGCCGCTTTGATTCAGTTATCGGTGGGCTTGGTGGATGCCCCTTCGCGCAGGATGCGCTAGTTGGGAACATCGCGACAGAGAGCGTGATCGAGGCGCTGCAACAACGCGGTGTGGAATCGCCTATCGGTAAATCGCTGGAGAATGTGGTGGCGATGAATTCGGATATCGCGGCCGACTACCAATAAAGAGAATCGGGAGTTGCTTGTCCCATAGGTCCTATTAGTCCTATAGGTCGCATGTGTCAGATAACTCACTTTCGAATGCCCAAAAGGGAACGCCTCAATGCACCGCTTCTATATCTCGCCCGAGAATTGGAGCCCTGACGCGCTTGCGCTGACTGGATCGGAAGCTCACCATGCGCGCGATGTCCTGCGCATGAAGCGCGGCGACAAACTCGTTCTTTTCAATGGGCACGGGCGCGAAATCACCGCGGAAATTGTCGATCTTGGCGACGAAATTCGATTGCAGAAGTTACACGAAATGGAGACGCCGCCTTTGCGCTGCCGGATTGTTCTCGGACAGGCAGTTCCCAAAGGGAAAAACATGGAATTGATCGTGCAGAAGGCGGTCGAGATCGGCGCGGCCGAGATTGCGCCGATCATTTCCGATCGCACTGTTGTGCAGGTTGATTCCGAAAGTGCCGTGCAAAAACAGGCGAAATGGCAGCAGATCGCAGTTGAAGCGGCCAAGCAATGCGGTCAGAACTGGCTGCCGCGCGTGCACGCGCCGAGAAAACTGGCGGAATTTCTTGATGCTGTAGAGGCAGGCGTCTCGCCTGACAAGTCTCCAGTGTCGCAGCCACAGAAAGATATTGCTCGATTCGATCTGCGCCTGATCGGTTCGCTCCAGCCCGACGCGCAGAACTTGAAGAAAATCCTCGCGGGGTATTTGAGCGAACACCAAGATCGCCCCGAAAGCGTATTGATGCTCATCGGCCCGGAGGGCGATTTCACGCCTGCGGAACTTGCGCGCGCCCGGCGGCATGGATGCCAGCCCATTACTCTTGGCCCGATTATTCTGCGGGTGGAAACCGCTGCGATCTATTGCCTGAGTGTCCTCTCCTACGAATTGCTGATGGAGTAGCGCGTGCAGCGGTGCTTTGTGCCAGCCACTGGGCTGTCAGCCGGGCGTATGACACAAACGCCTCTACAGCGGTCGGAGGAATCTATTCCGCTATCGCCGCTTCTACGGCAGATTCTGTTGCAAGAGCTGGAGGTGGCGCGGTTTCGTCTCGTGGCGCCGGCTGAATTGAAACAATTGTAAATTGAACAAAGCCATGGTCGGTGTTGAGCGAGACTGCGTCGCCGGCTTTGTGCCCGAGCAATGCCTGTCCGATGGCCGTTTGATACGAAATGATGTGGCGGTCGGGATCGCCATCCCACGCGCCGAGAATAGTGTACGTTTCTTCTTCGTTCGTTTCCGCATTACGCAGGGTGACGATCGTGCCGATCGAAACATGCGATGCATCTACATTTTCAAATGAGGTTCCGCGCGCGTCGTGCAGCATTTGCTCGAGATCGGATTTGCGTCGCATCAGCACACTTTGCATTTGCTTGGCAGCTTTGAACTCAAAATTCTCACTGAGATCTCCATAGGACCTGGCGAGCGCGATCTCTTTGGTATTCTCAGGAATTTTTACTTTCACGAGCTCTTCGTATTCAGCCTTGCGTCTTTCCATGCTGCTCCAGGAAACGATTAACGGTGCAGTCTTTTCCTGCGGCTGCGCGCTTGTGATCATGCCTTCCAACTCCGGATAGACCTTGACGATCCGGGCCAGAAGCGAGCGTTTGGTCAGCTCGTCAAACAGCGGGCTTAGTTGCAGCCGCCGCATCGCGTCGCGGGCAATAGCGACATCGGTTTTCTTAAAAACGTCTCCAATCAATTGCCGGTCTTCAACCAGCGCACGGTACAATTTGCTGGCGCGGCCCGGAGCGTTGTGTTGCTCGCGTTCGAGGGTGGCGAAAATCGCGCTGAGCAATTCCGGGGTAATCAGTTCGCTCCAGTTCTGGCGTTCGTTACACAGCCAGGCCAGCATCTCGCTCGTGGCCGAATGTTCGCGAATGCCTCGTTCAAGCATTGCCCGAAGTTCGGCATGTTGTCCCGCCTCGCTCAAGACGCGCGGGATTTGCGCGACCATGCGACCATGACTCCCTCGCATCAATTGCAAGGCACGTTCCGTCCAGCGAGGGCCGAGCGCGGATGGCAACGCTTGCAAAACTCTTTTCTCTTTTGCCGCCGGCAATTTCGGCAAGACCGACGTCAACCGCTTCTCTTCCTCAAGAATTAATTTCGACAGGGTCAAACCGATGTGCGTCGTGTGCAGTTGCGGAACGCACCCGAGCAAATCGTCGCGCGCGATGATCAGCTCGAAAGCGAGCTCGGGATGCATCTTCTGGTTGCGCACCGCCATGTTCTCGATCGTTGCCACGATTGGCTGTAGTTGTTTTTCCGGCTCTTTGAATTGCTGATGAAATTTTATGAGCTGGTCGAGCGCCGCGATTTGCTCTTTTGGCTGCCGCGCCTTGTTGAACAACGCGATCAATTCGTCAGTATGCGACTGATCTTCGCCGCGCAGTCGAATTGGGTCCGTCTTTTTCGAAGGAACGGAAAACGCGCCGCTCGCTTTGAGTAACTTCTTCGTCGATTCCCACCAGCGTTTCCATTCCGCTTCCGTTACTACGTCGCTCACCAGCCATTCACCGATCTGGGCGACCGTTGCCTGGCCATCCAAACTCTCGATAATATTTTGCGTCAAGGCTACAGGTTCTTCGCTGGCAAGTTTTTTGATTGATGCCAGGTCGTTCGCCTTGCGTGCGAGAAAGTGTTGGGGCGGGAGCGGCGTAAGATTTTCGGCCGCGTACTGGACCTGCATGGGATGGGACTTCTTGCTCGCAAAATCAATCACGATCTGATTGAGGAGAAGATTCCATTCAGTTACCCGACCGAACCCCCAACTCTTGTGCAAACAATAGGCGCCAGGCTTGAGTTTCTCGAGCTGTTCGGCGCCTTTTGCCGTGAGCTTGCCAGAGTCCAAGAGTTTTTCCAATTCCGCGTCCATTTTCAGGAGTGCACAAACTACGACGAACGGTCGAGATGGCGAGGAAAAAGTCTATTGGGCATATGTGTCGATGTGAGCTATGGGACGCGTGCGTTTCATGCGATCGCAGCGAACGCGACGCGCGTGATCTGCAATTTGCGATTGCCGCGCCTCTAGTGACATGAAAACCTCTTCGCCGTGACAACCAGCATTTGGTTTTGGATCGCTTTTCACATCGGCGTCTTAATCGCGATCGGAATCGACCTCATCACGTTCAAGCGTCGCGATCGCGAACTGAGCATGCGCGCGGCGGCGCAGAGGAGCGTATTATGGGTCGTCGTCTCACTCGGATTTAACGCGCTCGTGTGGCGCCTTAAAGGTCCTCATCATGGCCTCGATTTTTTTACCAGCTACCTGATCGAGTATTCGCTGAGCATGGATAACATTTTTGTGTTTGTATTGATTTTCGCGCATTTTCGCGTCCCTCCGCTCGCACAACATCGCGTTTTGGTCTGGGGAATTATTGGGGCACTTATCATGCGCGGCACCATGATCTTGTGCGGTATCGCGCTGGTGCAACGCTTTCATTTCGTTCTCTATCTCTTCGGGCTTTTCCTGCTCATCACGGCGGCACGTATGTTTTTTAAAAAACATCCAGCGCGCGATTTCACCGAAGGTTGGGTGTTGCGGATGTGCCGTCGGATCCTGCCGATTACGCGGGAATTCAATGGCGTACAGTTTAAAGTGCGCGTGGATGGCCGTTGGATGTTGACCCCGCTCGCTCTGACTATGATCGTGATCGAGATCACGGACCTGATCTTTGCGGTCGATTCGATCCCCGCGGTCTTCGCTATCACGCGTGATCCATTTATTGCCTATACTTCCAATATTTGCGCGGTTCTCGGCCTGCGATCCCTCTACTTCCTGCTGGCCCGTTTGATGGAGCGTTTCATTTACTTGCGAACGGGGCTTGCGCTCGTGCTCGGTTTTGTCGGCCTCAAAATGATCGTCGCGGATTATTTTCCGTTGCCGCGGGGCCTCTCTCTCGGAGTCATTGCGCTTATTCTCTCGGTTACAATAGCGATTTCGATGTTCAAGACACAGAAGCGCGTTGCAGCCGAAGACCGAAAATAAAGTGTTGCCTTTGCTTCTTAGGATCTGTTTAATTGACGGGAGAACGACATGAAAAAGCTGGTTGTCATCTGGTTATTGCTCGGGCTTGTGGGAAGTTCGTTGGGCGATATTCAGGACCCGCCGTCGAATGATTATGGCCCGACGCGCAAGCTCGGCCGCGGCCTCTCGAATTTTTTCATCGCTCCTGCGGAGGTTTTTGTGACCGTAACAACGATTAACACGTACGACGGAAATTCTGCAGCCGCTGGATATGGTGTTGTGCGTGGCGTGGGCCGCTCTGCCGCCCGGCACGTGGCCGGCCTGCTCGAGATACTGACATTTCCCTTTCCGGCATGGCGGGAAAGCTACTACCCGATGCTTCCGCCAGATATTCCATACATTCACGCCGGTTACTCGGAATTTCCGCCCGAGTTGGGTAACGAATCAAAATATCCCTACGTGCGGGATTATTAGAGAAGCATAGGCGGCGCTCGTCTGTGCTGGCGGATATCCGCTTTTCTTCGCGTCCATTCGCGTGATTCGCGGGCAGCATCTTCTTTTCAGGCGGCCTGTATTGCGCCGCGCATGGGGCGACGACTACAATTGAGAGTGCGGATTATCGATCTAAAAATCGAGGACGTTGCTTTCGGCGGGAAGGGCGTCGGGCGCGAAAACGGGAAGGCCGTCTTTGTTCCTTACACAATTGAAGGCGAGAGGGTCTTGGCGGAAATCGTGCGCGAGAAAAAACAATTCGCCGAGGCCGGACTCGTCGATGTTAAAGAAAGCTCACCAGATCGCGTCACGCCGGAGTGCCCGTATTTCGGCCGTTGCGGTGGCTGCGCGTATCAGCACATCGATTACGAACATCAACTCGCCATTAAATGGCGCCAGGTCCGCGATGTTCTGCAAAGGATCGGCAAACTCAAAGATATCCCTATGCGGCCAATCATCCCATCTCCGGAACAGTACGGATATCGCAACCGTATCACCGTTCACGCGCAGGACAGCGTGATCGGATTTTTCCGGCGCGATTCCCATCGTTTGATCGACGTCGGCCGCTGCCCGATATCGCGCGACGAAGTCAATCGCGCATTAGCGGAATTGCGTGCGCAGCCACATGTGCGCGATGGGCATTACACATTGCGCGCTTCATCAAGACCACGGGTTTTTTCTCAAACAAACGACGCGATGACAAATGCGTTGCGCGATTTGATTGTCGATCTCGTTTCGCCAAACCAAGAACTGCTGATCGACGCTCATTGCGGCGCTGGATTCTTTGCTAAGGCGCTGCTGAACAAATTCGAGCGCGTAATCGGAATTGATTGGGACAGATTTGCGATCGCCGCGGCGAAGGAAAACGCGACGTCAAAGGAGACGTACGTCGCCGGCGATGTGGATATCGAATTGCCGAAAGCTTCAAAGAGCGACGGCTTCCCAGCCGTCGATTCTGATACACGGCGGCTGGGAAGCCGTCGTTCCTTGACGCTGATCGTCGATCCACCAGCAACCGGTCTCACGGCAAACACCCGCAAGACGATCGTCGATTTTGCACCGTCCACGCTGATTTACGTTTCCTGCAATCCAGCGACGCTGGCGCGCGACTTGAAAGAATTGCGGGGAAAATTCACAATCAATTCCGTAACCCCGCTCGACATGTTTCCGCAGACTGCCGAGATCGAGGTGGCGGTGCATCTTCACGCGTAAACAAGCAGATCGATTTCTTCCGGCAACGAGTTCGATACTTCGCGAATGACGTTGCCGCGAAGCAGATTTATCAGTGCGTTGCGTTGCGGCGCGCCAAGAATGACGCGCGATGCCCCAAGCGTCGCGGCAACGTCGACAATCGTTTCCGCGGCCGATGGGCTGACAGCATAACAGAACAGGGGCGTGAAATTATCGGCTTTTTGTCTGGCTTCCTCGAAAATTTTGCTCGCGTCTTCATCTTCCTGCCATTTGCGTCTCGCGTCCTGCTCGGTCATGAACGGTTGTTCGCGCACGAAGAGCAAATAAAGTCGAGAGCGTGTTTCCCGCGCCTCACGCAACGCGAAATCGAGTGTACGCCCCGTGCCGCGGATGGCGCATAAGATTGACTCTGCCGCCGCCGACGGCAGGGCTGCTGCCATTGCGGGTTTTTGCTTAGCCATTGCAACGCCGACAGATACCGCTTCCGGCATGGCTTCCTTTTTCATCCGGCGTTCCTGAACCAGTCCGCGCAAGATTAATCCGACGGCGAGGATCGTGACGGCAAAATAGCGGGCATTCGGTTTGTCGATCAGCAGCGAAATTTCTATCGCGGCCATGACAACAAAAGTTCCGAACATGAGCGTGCGCTCCCAGGTTTTGATCGACAATTTCCGATCGGTCGAGGTCGCGCCGAGATTGGTCGCGATCGCACCGACTACACCGACAGCGTAAAGATCGGCCAGACCGGACATATCTTTCACGACGATCACAAGCAGCACCGGAACCAGCGTGGCAAGCAACATGCCCGCGCTTGGTACGCCCCATTTGTTGAGGTGCTGGAAGATCTTTGGGATCTCGCGGTCGCGCGACATGAGGAATTGAATCGCGATGAGATCAACGATCGCGGTGTTGACGGCGGAGAGCAGAAGCAGACCGAAAACGATACTGATGATGAAGCCGAATGCATGGCCGAGCGCGGGACCAAGCGCCCCACCGACGAAGATTTGGCCCATGTAACGCAGCATGTAATCGCGCACGCCTGCCGCGCCGGGCGCGTTGACGTCGCCGTTCACAATCTGCAATCCACCGAGCGCATGCATTGCGAGACCGAGCAATGCGGTGAAAACACATACTTCGATCATCACCATTAGGATTGCGGGCGTGGATGTTCTAACCACCGATGGCTTCTCGTCGGTACTACCGGGATCGAGTCGCATCACGCCGGTGGCGTTGGCGATTGCTTCGACGCCGGAAAGCGCCAGCACGATTCCGACGAAACCCGCCCAGTTGTGTCCAAACGTTCCGTGCAATGGCTGCAGGTGGCCGAGCGCGGCGCCGAGATGCGGCAGACTAAAAAGTCCGAGCACAACGACAATGATCGCGGCGGGAACGGAAACCAAAAATGCCAGTCCACCCGTTTGTTTCGGTCCGAGCAGGTTGAGCAATCCGATAATCAGGATCGACGCGGCCGCGAATTTTTCCGGATGCGGCACGCCAAGATATTGAAAAGCCGAGAGGGCACTGATCGCCGCCGTTACCAAATAATCAGCGATGAGCAGAAACGCTCCGACGATCGAGATCACTTCGCTGCGGTGCCGCACGCTTGCATAAACGCCGCCGCCATCAGGATAAAGGCGGCAGATGACCATGTAATTGAGGCCGACGAGCGCGGTGAGCACGCACATTGCCGCGATTAGCCAGAACGATGCGTATCCGGCGACGGCGAAGGCGAGGCCGATAACGTAGGCTTTGCTGGTGCCCCAATCGCCGTAAAGAATTGCAGCGGCGCGCGGCACGTTCACATTGCGCGGACGCTTAACGTTGGTTGGAATCAAATTTTTACTCCGAAACGGGACTGGCTCGCGCGACGAGCAGTCTCAATTCAGCAAGCACGGCTTCGCACCGCAGATCTTGCTCTTTAATGATGCTGGCGAGGTTAGCTGTCGGGCTAGAGCCATTAAATGCTCTCAATGCCGCGCATCGTTCGCCCCGATCCGCTCCGCATTCGCGGAACAGATGTTGGTTCCCCCGCTGGAATCGACAACGTGTCGCTCCATTAAGCGAAACAAAGAACTGGTCAAAACATCTGATTCAGTTGATTCACAGTCAAGCCAGGTGTGGCTGAGAAAGAGCTTGCCAGTGAACAAGCGCGCAATGGAAAGTCTCTACGCATAGCGATGGCTGATATTATTCTGGACGCGACCTCTGGCGTGCATCGGCCACGCAATGTCGATTGGAAACGTGCTGGCGCATTCCTCTACGGCGATTGGGGCACCAGCAAATGTTACGTGATCGGTCTGGCGTTCGTCGCCGCCGGGTTTTCATCTCTCCCGATCATTCTTGCGGTCTGTGCGGTTACCGGATTGGTCGGCATCAATTATATCGTGATCTGTCGTCATTTCCCCGATGGCGGCGGGGTTTACTCGGCGGCGCGTTCACAAGGCCGGTTGCTGGCGGTAGTCGGGGCGCTACTTCTGGTGGCAGATCTCACGGTCACGGCCGCCCTCAGTGGCTGGTCTGCGTTGAGCTATATCACTTCCGGCGCGGAACAGGTTCTGTGGATCAAATTTCTTCGCGATCACATCGCACTCACCACGACCGTAGTGCTGCTGTTTCTCGGCGCCATCAATTATTTCGGACCGAGACACAGCGGTAGCATGGCCATCGCGCTGGCGCTGCCGACGGTAATCGTGGTCATGGTGTTGATCGCGATCAGCGCGCCCCATCTCACCACCCAATTTTTGCAGCCGCGCCACGCCAGCGTGGGTGCGTTGTGGGTGCAATTTGTTGGTGTGATTCTTGCCCTCTCCGGGGTGGAATCGATCGCAAATCTCACCGGAGTGATGAAACTCGATCCGGGATCCACGCCGGAGCGACCAAGCGTGGCGCGTGAATCGCTCAGGGCGATTGCGCCAGTGGCGATCGAGGTCGTTTTCGCAACCGCGCTGCTCGGCTGGGCGATGCTCTCTCTGCCGAGCGTGCTGGGTCAGACACTTCATCTTACCAGCGCCAATGAAATCGCGACCGCGATCGGGGAACGCAAGGAAGACATGCTGCGCTTCATCGGCGAACAATTCGGCGCTGGATTGTTGGCATCGTGTTTTTCTTCCTCCTTCTGAGCGCTTCGAACACGGCCATTGTCGCGATGATCGGGCTGCTTTACATGGTCACTCGCGACGGCGAGCTTCCCGACCAATTCAAGCGGCTGAATAGCCACGGCGTTCCATGGATTCCGCTTCTGATCGCCTTCGGCTTGCCAGTGATTGTCGTCCTGAGCGCCGCCGATTTTAATTCCCTGGCAGGTCTATATGCAATTGGGGTCGTCGGAGCCATCACCTTGAACGTCGGGTCATGCGCAGTCAACCGAACTGCCGGCTTCACTTGGTACGACCGGGTTCTCTTCGGCATCACGTTTGTCATTCTTGCCGGCGTGGAGTTCACGCTCGCCCATTCGAAACCCGATGCGCTCTTTTTCGTAACGTGCGTGTTGATTGGCGGCCTGGGGCTACGCGCCTACACCTTGAAACGGCAAGGTCTCACTACTCTCACGGTTACGCGCGAAGTTGCCCAAATGGTCACTCCCGATCTCGTGGCCACGATGCGACCGCGTTTGGAAGAAGGCCAAAAAATCATGGTCGCGGCGCGCGGCGTCACCCCTGTGCTCACGTTTGCCCTGGAGGAAGCGCAACTGCGCAAGGCTACTCTCTGCGTGCTTTACGTGAAGGAGATCGCCATTTTTTACGGTGGCGGACCGGCGCCGATTGGACGTGGGCGGTGGCAGGACAACCCTGAAGCCAGCGCAATCATGTCGATGATGCTCAAACTGGGCGACGAGCGAGGCATTTGCGTGCTGCCAATTTATGTCGTCAGTGAAGACACAGCTTCGACGATTCTCGATCTCTCCGCGACGATGGGCGTGGATTGTCTCATTATCGGCGCGTCGCAACGCACCGCGATGGCGAAGCTGCTCCGGGGCAGCGTTGCCACGAACGTCGCGCAGCAATTGCCCGATTCGATTCGCTTGATCATTTACGGATGAGGAGTTTTAAGTTTTGAGATTTAAGTTTTAAGTTCGGCACGGGACCTTCTGTTGCTGAAAACCTAACACCTAGACATAAGACTGCCCTGTGAACACCAGCGCCAGCGCCAGTGACTGCCTCGATCTGATGCGAAAGCTGATCGAGTATCGTCATCAAAAAGCTTTGCATCATCAACTCATGAAGGCTGCCGAGTGTTCCATGCTCGGCATCGACGCGATCGTAATGCTTTATCACTGCGCCATACTGAGCCCGGGAGACATCCTCGAGATCGGCTCATACGTGGGTGGCGCCACGATCGCCATCGCGATGGGCGCGCGCGATTCGGGGAAAGAGAAGAAAATTATCGGCATCGAGAAAGGTGTGCGAGTCGATCACCGGCGGCTAGGCACCAAAGACAGCTTTAGGGATCTCCAAAAAAATCTGAAGCGATTTGGTTTTCTCAATCGTGTCACTTTGATAAATGGCTGTTCTTTCGATCCGAACACGATCACCAACGTCCGCCAGATACTTGGTCCAAGCCAAATTGGTTTATTCGTTTTTGACGCGGACGCCAATGTCCGTCGCGACATCAACTGCTATAGTGACCGATTTGCGGACCGCTGTTGGGTGGTGATAGACGATTACCTCGGCGGCTCCGACAAGACGGCTCGTCTGCGAATGCAAGTAGATGAACTTGTCAGCGCTGGGCGATTGGAACCGCTGGGCTTTTACGGTTTCGGAACGTGGATCGGGCGCTGGCTAATCAATTGATTGCGGCTTCTTCAAGCGTGGCCACACTGAAAATTGATCACCGCTTTAATTTCCCAAAAAACGGCCGTTCCTCAGGTCTTCCTTAAAACCTAAACTTAAAACTTTAGACCGTGGTGAAGGAAACGGCGCCCTATTTTCCAATCCCAAAGAATGCTTCGAGCACGCGGGTGCCGAGAGCTTTCCAGATCTTGATTACTTCATAGGTGATCACGGTGGTAAAGCTCACGGCCATCCAAACACAAGCCGCTTCGATGGGCAGGCCGAACCATGCTCCGATGTGCAACCCGATCAGGACGCGCGGGTGATATTCCCACCAACCATAGGGCAAGGCGAGCGTGACTTCCCAAAGCAAGCTGATGAGCAGAAGAAAAAAAAAGGTAAAGCTGAAGGCGCGCCAGTTGATGAATCGTTGCGCGGTGTGAAAAAATCCGGCCGACGGAATGAGCGAAGCACAGACGAGATAAACGAAATACCACGGGAATCCCTGGGGCGTGCCGGAGAAAAGCTTTCGGTACAAGATCGCAGCGGCGATCAGGACGACGCCCAGAACGACGGAGGCAAAATGAAAACGGACGATGCGCGGTATGCCTTCCGCCGCGGCCTTGTAGTCGGGAACGTTGTAGGCTGCCATCCAATATTCGTCGCACCAAATGTAACTGAGCAGCACGAGCATGAAGCCAGTCAGGTAAAAGACGAATTCCTCGATTGGAATCGCTCCACCGACGGCCGGAACGTCGCAGCCAAGTGTGGCGAGTTTGTTTGGGAATATAAAGAAGGCGTTGCCAAAGAGCAGATCGAGCAGGAAGCCGAGCGGTGCGAGCACGGCGATGGTTCTCCAAAATGCCTTTCTCGGAAACTGCAGATCAGGCCGGGAGGCAAACCACCACGCCAGGGCACCAATCGGAACAACGAACAAAAGCAGGCTCCACGTATATCCGAGCGGTGTCGGATTATCCGAAGTGGCCTGTAAATTGCCAGGATGAATGACGGTACGCAACGCGATCGCAGCCGGAACAACCAGCGCTGCCACGATGGCAAACACGACGTAGAAAGATTTTCGCTCCCGCATGAGAAACGGAAAGCTTAAACAGAACGGAAAGCTTTAATGAAGAAGTTTAAGTTTTAAGATTTAAGTCTTAAGTTTCAGCGCGCATCTTTCTTCACTTAAAACTTAAGACTTAAAACTGAAAACTGCCGTGACTCCGCCCAAAGTACTCATCGCCGACTCTATTTCTCAACGCGGCATCGATGAACTTTCGCGCGACGGCGCCCTCGAAGTCGCGATCAAAACCGCCTCGAGCGAAAAGGAGCTTGTCGATCTTATCCCGCAATTCAGCGGGCTCGTTGTGCGCAGCCAGACAAAGGTCACTGCCGCTATCTTGAACGCTGGTGCGCGGCTCCGCGTGGTCGGCCGCGCCGGCGTGGGCGTCGATAATGTCGATGTCGAGACGGCTACACGACGCGGCATCATCGTTTTGAATGCGCCAGGCGGGAACACGGTGTCCACGGCCGAGCACGCGTTTTCACTTCTGCTTTCGGTTGCCCGCAAGATTCCGCAAGCCGACGCAAACGTTCGCAGCAAGAATTGGAACAAAAAGGATTTCGAAGGCGTCGAGCTCTACAACAAAACACTCGGCATTATCGGAATGGGCCGCATTGGCAGCGAACTCAGCCGGCGGGCGATCGCGTTTGGGATGCGCGTTGTCGCTTACGATCCATACCTTTCCGCGACGCGTGCCCGTAGCTTGCAAGTCGAGCTGGTGGACGAACTGGACGACTTGCTCAAGAGCGCAGATTTCATCTCGCTGCACACTCCGCTCACGACGGAAACACGTCACATTCTTGACTCCAGCCGGTTGCAAAAAACGAGACCTGGCGTCCGCATCATCAATTGTGCGCGTGGCGGATTAATCGACGAAGCCGCACTGGTCAAAGCGTTGCAAGATCGACATGTCGCCGGCGCCGCGCTGGATGTTTTCGAAACGGAACCGTTGCCGGCTGATTCGCCATTGCGCAGCGCGCCCAATCTTGTTCTCACTCCACATTTGGGTGCGTCCACCGCGGAAGCGCAGGAAAGCGTCGGCATCGAGATCGCGCAATCGATTCGTGCGGCGCTGCTCGAAGGCACGATCCGCAACGCTGTGAACATGCCGAGCCTTGACGCCAAAACATTGGCGATCATCGGGCCGCATCTGCGTTTTGGCGAGAAGCTCGGGAGATTTCTGTCGCAAATCTCGCCGCGGCGAGCCGACGCCTTCAACATCAATTACAGTGGCAAAGTAAACGAAGTGGACACGACCGCGATTACGCGCTCGGTGCTGAAAGGTTTTCTGCAAGCTGCCGGCGGCAGCGACGTAAACGAAGTAAACGCGCCCGCGTTTGCCGAAAGTCTTGGTTTGAAAGTTAGCGAATCGCGTCTGAGCGCGCCGGGAGATTACACCGACATGCTCGAATTATCCGCTGCCGGCGAAGGAAAAACTGTGTCGGTCGGCGGCGCGTTTTTCGGCGCCACTCCGCGAATTGTCAGCATCAACAGCCGACCCGTGGAAGCACGTCCACACGGGGTCGTGCTCGTGCTGGAAAACACGGATCGCCCCGGAATGGTCGGGCGAATCGGCACATTGCTCGGCGATCACGGCGTGAATATCGCCACCATGTCGCTCAGCCGAAATCAGGCCGGCGGCACGGCGCTGACGGTCTTGAATCTGGATACGGCGCCGGATGCGGCGTTGCTTGAACAAATTCGCGCGAGCGAAGATATTCACTCGGCGCAAGTGATCGAACTCTAAGCGCACAAGGAACGACCCCGAAAGCTTTCGGGGTCGATCAAACGTGACGGCTGGGAAACCGTCATTCCTTGTTTCGAAAGGAAGCCTTGCCGCGGTGCAGCGAATCTGATAGCCCTCATTCTATGGACTTCAGCTCTCACTCTATAATCTGGGTTTTGGTCATCGGCCTTGTCGTCGGCGCCATCGCGAAACTGTTAATGCCGGGAAAAGATCCCGGCGGTTGCATCATCACGATCCTGCTCGGAGTTGCCGGCGCGTTTGTTGCCAGTTATCTCGGCCAGGCACTCGGCTGGTACCAGCCCGGACAACCAGCAGGCTTTATCGGATCGGTCGTCGGCGCGATGATCCTGTTGCTCTTGTATCGATTCCTCTTTCGGCGCGGCGCGTAGTTCGCAAGCGGTTGCTTCATCGTCAGATTTCGTAGGGTTTCGCAGATCAGACTCGAAGCAGAGTCTGCGTTTATCACGCACTGCGATCTCTCATTGCTTCTCACCCGTCACTCATCACTAGTCACAGTTTCTTCATGGCTGCCCCGACAAAAATCCGAATTATCGTCGCTTTCGCTGCTCTCTATCTTATCTGGGGTTCGACTTACCTCGGGATTCGCTTTGCGATTGAGACTATTCCGCCATTTTTTATGGCGGGCACTCGCTTCCTGATCGCGGGCGTGATCATGTATGCGATCGCGTGGTGGCAAGGCATCGGTAAATCGAATTGGGCGAATTGGCGGACGTCCTTGATTATCGGCGCCTGTTTGATTCTCGGCGGCAATGGCGGGGTAACAGTCTCAGAAAAGTATATCGACTCGGGGTTGGCGGCGCTGATCGTGGCGGTAGTTCCCATCTACATCGTGGTGCTGAGCTGGACGTCGGGAATCGCGCCCAG
>WNGA01004706.1_pt1 | contig 19983 bp, 19 predicted proteins | sample 5400061 | NCBI WGS metagenome assembly WNGA01 (sample SAMN13153366, study PRJNA577476) | soil metagenome | isolation source: 100 cm soil or saprolite under grassland replicate 2 | place: USA:California | collected 2016-06-15
CGTTGATGGCCAAGTTCATGATGACCTGCTCGATCTGTCCGGGATCAGCTTTCACCTGTCCCAGTCCGGGCTTCAGCTCGATGACGAGCTCGATGTTCTCTCCGATCAATCGCTGGAGCATCGGCTCCAGATTGCTCACCACGGCGTTCAGGTCCAAGACCTTCGGTTGCAGCATCTGCCGCCGGCTGAAGGCGAGCAGTTGCCGGGTCAGGGAGTGTGCCCGGCCCCCGGCCTTTTTGATCTGCTCGAGTTCGCGCCGCATGGGGTCCTCAGGGCCGATCCGACTGAGCAGCATGTCGCTGTATCCCGTGATGATCGTCACGAGGTTGTTGAAGTCGTGGGCGACGCCTCCGGCCAGCTTGCCGATCGCCTCCATCTTCTGCGCCTGGCGGAGTTGTTGCTCGAGCTGTCTGCGCTCCGTGATGTCCACCGCCATGCCCCCGAGAAAGCGCCGTCCGGCGTGGTCCTTCACGGGAAACTTGAAGACCAGCCAGTGATGAAGGGTCCCGTCTGGCCCCGGGAACGCTTCGAAAATTTCGGCCGGCCTGTCTTCGGCCAGTATCGCTAGGTCGTTCTCGCGCAACTGACGCGCCGTCTCCTCGGGCCAGAGATCGAAATCCGTCTTTCCCAGCCACTGGAGGCGCGTCAGCTTGAAGAAGCGTTCGAACAGTTGGTTGACGTAGACGAAACGGCCGTCCTCGTCTTTCATGAACGCCACGGCCGGGCTGTTGTCCATGAAGGCATGAAAGCGGTCTTCGCTTTCCCGGAGCGCCCGACGCTCTTCGGCCCGCTCCAGCACCGACTTTACCGACACCGACAGGCGACCCAAAATTTTGCCGTGCTGGGGCCCTTTGAGGATGTAGTCGTCGAGTCCGGCCTTCATGGCCTCCACGGCGATTTCTTCGCTGCCGGTCCCCGTGACCATGATCACCGGACAGTCGGGGTACCGGCCTTTGACCGCGCGCAGGATGGTCAGGCCGTTCGTCCAAGGGAGCTGGTAGTCGGTCAGGACGAGGTCGTAGGCCTCGTCTTCTTCCAGGGCGCGGGCGAAATCAGTCGCGTTGAGGATCGAGGTCATCCGGAGATCGGCGTACGCGCGCTTTAGTTCGCGCTGGATCAAGGCACGGTCGTCCGGATTGTCTTCGATGATCAAGACGCGGAGCGGGCGGCTCATGGCATCTCTGTCCGGCTTTCCGATGCGGTTACGAGAGCCTTTTTCGATTTCCGAACGGGGCGGTATGATGCGCCTTCAAGATAAATGCAGATATCGTGCCCGAAGGACGCCAGCCTGGCGTTTAGCCGGTAGGCGCTGGCCTTGGGCCGCATAGTGGAGGCGGCCAATGGACTGCACAATCTCAGGGTTCGAGACGGTCCAATTCTGTACACCGTCCGATTTTTGACTTAGGGGCGGCTGTGCCATAAGATGCGGTTGTGGTTCAGGAAAAGCCCGGAGAAGAAGGTGGTGCGCCCGGCAGGACTTGAACCTGCGACCTGCGGGTTCGAAGCCCGACGCTCTATCCAACTGAGCTACGGGCGCACGGGAGTTGTAGCGTAGTCGCATCTGTGCACACTGTCAATTGATGAAGGAGTGATCGTCCATGACGGTTGAGGGTGAGCGGGTCGGGTTCGCAGGCCTGCGTGTGGCCGCCTTTGAAAGCCGGATGGCTGAGCAGATGATACAGCTCATCGAGCGGCACGGCGGTCGCCCGCTGGTCGCGCCGTCCATGCGCGAGGTGCCCTTGGAAGAGAACTCTGACGTGCTGCGCTTCGGCGAGCGTCTGCTTGCGGGCGAGTTCGACATGGTGATCCTCCTCACCGGCGTCGGCACGCGCTTCATGCTGAAGGTCCTGGATTCCCGTTGGCCGCGGGAGCAGACGCTGGCCGCTCTCGGCAAGACCATCACAGTCGTACGCGGGCCCAAGCCCTTGGCAGTGCTCCGCGAGAATAACCTGCAGCCCACGCTCGCCGTGCCGGAGCCGAACACGTGGCGGGATCTGCTCAAGGCGCTGGATGACCTCGGACGGTCGCTGAAAGGGATGAGCGTGGCTGTGCAGGAGTATGGAGTGACGAACGTCGAACTGCTGAAAGCTATCGAGGCGCGCGGGGCGATTGTCACGCGGGTTCCGGTGTACCAGTGGAGGCTGCCCGAAGACACCGGCCCGCTCACTGACGCGGTGCGCGCAATCCTGCGCGGGGAGGTGGACGTTGTCTTGTTCACCAACGCGGTGCAGGTGGATCACGTCATGCAGATGGCCGAGCGGTTGGACAGCGCCGATCGGCTGCCTCAGGTGCTGGAGAAGGTGGTGGTCTCAGCCGTAGGGCCCATCGTGGCCGAGCGCTTGCGCAGCTACGAGTTGCCGGTGGATTTCGAGCCTTCCCACCCCAAGATGGGCATTCATGTGAAAGAGACCAGCGAGCGAGCTACGGAGCTGCTGCTCCGCAAACGCGCAGCCTCCCGGAACTGATCGAAGAGCCAACGGGTTTTCATAATCTTTTCAGCACAGTACAAGTCAGCAAAGCGATATCTACCCCTCCTGGCCCGCCAGTTCACGAGAACCCCTTTCCTTGACGGTGAAATGTAACTTTTCTGATTCGGGAGTGTCATACCCAGAGTAAAGGCAGGCCAAGGAGAACAGCCTGGGAATGTTCTCGACTCATACCAAGGAGGGCCAGATGTCTAAGACGACACAGGCAATAAGCTCTCGATTTTCGGTCATTCTCGCTATCAGTGTCTTGCTGACATGGGTCGTCTGCATTCCTGTCGCGGTCCGGGCCGACGATCCAAGTCAGAGGATGACGAGGGGAGGGCATCCCGAGCATGGCAGGGCCATGCATGACTTTGTCGGCCACTCACTCCACCAGTTGCTCCGGCATGGAAAGGACCTGGGCTTGTCACAGGAGCAACGTGCCAAGATCAAGGCAATCGTGACTGACTATACGAAGACTCGTATCCGAGAGGAAGCCGACCTCAAACTGGCTGAGGTGGATGTCCGGACACTCATCCACGATGAGAAGGCCGAGCTAGCTGCGATCGAGACAGCTCTGAAGAAATCCGAGAGCACCCATACGGCCCTGCGTCTGGATGGGGTGAAGGCTCTGCGTGCGGCGGCCGCTGTTCTGACGCCGGAGCAGCGCGAGAAATGGCGTGCCATCAGAATGGCGAGGCGCGGAGAGAGGCACGCAGAAGGCTTACACTCGGAAGAGGATAGGGATGTGCTAATGGCTATCCCCCACGATCTTCCCGATAAAGAAGGCTAACAGTTTCAAGAGAGCAAATCCTTCCAGCGCTAGCGTCCGTGGGTGAGAAAGCAACACCCCAACTAATGGTGGTGCTCAGTGGGACCACTGGCCATATTGTGATCAAACCATTCGAAGGCGGCAAGTGACTTTTGGCAGTGAGTGGTGTCATAATTAATAGGTGAGGAAACCGAACGAGGCATTGAAAGGGGAGTACGCATGAAAGCACGCCCCCAATACGTGGTGACTCAGGTGCTCGTGCTGCTGCTGTCCGTGTCGCTTGTGTTCGCGCAGGAAACAGTCTCGATGCCGCAGCAAGATGCGCCGACGCAAAGTAGGACGTTTACGCAGCAAGAACTCGATCAGATGCTGGCGCCGATCGCGCTGTACCCTGACTCGCTGCTGTCGCAGATTTTGATGGCATCGACGTATCCGCTCGAGGTCGTCGAGGCCGCGCGTTGGTCCAGAGCCAATCCCAACCTCAAAGGCGACGAAGCCGTGAGGGCGGTCGAACAGAATACTTGGGATCCCAGCGTCAAATCGCTCGTCGCGTTTCCCCAGATCCTCCAGATGATGGACGAGAAGCTGGGCTGGACGGAACGGCTCGGCGATGCGTTTCTCTCCCAGCAGGCACTGGTGATGGACACGGTCCAGAACCTGCGTCGGAAGGCGTATGACGCCGGCAATCTTAAGTCGAGCGACCAGGTCCGCGTGGACCAGCAGGGACAGACCATCGTGGTCGAGCCGGCGAGGCCAGACGTAATCTACGTCCCGTACTACGATCCACTGGTGGTCTACGGGCCGTGGTGGTGGCCGGCGTACCCGCCGGTCTATTGGGCGCCGTGGCCCGGCTACTTCGTGGGCCCCGGATTCGGAGTGGGTTTCGTGTGGGGCGTCGGAGTTACGGTGGGTGCAGGATTCTTCTTCGGCGCCTTTGATTGGCCGCACCGCCACGTCACCGTGGTCAACGTGAACAACTTCTACTTCAAGACGGTGAATGTGAACCGGGTGACTGTGTGGCAACACGATCCAATCCATCGCCGGGGTGTTCTCTATCGGGATGCGTCGTTGCGTCAACAATTCAGGCGCATGAGCGCGTCGCCCGAGGTGCGACGCGATTTCCGCGGACACGATCCGTCTTCGTTTGCGGGTCGGAGCGGGTTTGGCACTCGTCCGGAGACGCACGGCGGCCCCGGCAGCCGCCTGGAAGAGCGTGGCAGCCCCGGTGGCCTTGGCGCCCGTCCGAATATGGGCAGCCCGCCTGGTCGCTCGAACGTGCCCGATGCGAGGCGTTCCGACATTCGTAGTGCTCCCAGCCGCCCGAGTGTGCCAAGCGGAGTCAGTCCTCCTCATTTTGAACAGCGGCCCCATGCCTTCGAGGGCGTAGGCCGTGGAGCGGACGTGCGTAATTTCAGCGCGCGCGGGCACGCGAGCTCCCAAGGATCCACGCCCCGATCTTCCGGCGGCTTTCGCAGCAGCAGCGGAAGTTCGCACCACTAGCGACCGTACAGTGATCTCGCAACCTTTTTAAATTCATTTACGTCGAGGGGAATATGGTGAACAGGACAATCTGCGCAGTGGCGCTATTGGGTATCGCATCCATGGCCATGGCGGCGACGGCAGGGCCAAAGAGCTTTGCGTCGCCGGAGGCGGGGATCGCCGCGTTGGTTGAAGCCGTCAAGGTGAACGATCAACCGACGTTGCGTGCGATTCTCGGTCCTCACGGCGGCAAACTGATCAGTTCGGGTGACGCCGTGGCCGATCGGCAAGGCCGCGAAGCGTTTCTCAAGGACTATGGCGAAGCCCACAAGCTCGTGCTCGAAGGCGACACGCAAGCGAAGCTCGTGATCGGTCAGGACGAGTGGCCGATGCCTATTCCGCTCGTGAAATCGAATGTCGGTTGGCGGTTCGACACCCAGCAAGGCGAAAAAGAAATTCTCGCCCGCCTCATCGGCCGCGATGAGCTGGCGGCGATCCAGGTTTGTCTCGCGATCGTCGACGCCGAACGCGAATACGCGACGCTTGATCTGGATAGCGATGGCATTCCGGAATATGCCCCGAAATTCGTGAGCGCGCCTGGTCGGCGCGATGGGCTCTATTGGCAGACCAAGATGGACGAGCCGCTGAGTCCACTCGGCCCGCTGCTGGCGACCGCGACCCAAGAGGGCTATACCCGCTCAGCCTCCAGGCCGCTTGCGCCCTATCATGGTTACTTCTATAGAATTCTCACCAGACAGGGGAAGGACGCTCCGGGTGGGGCCTACAACTATTTTGTCAATGGCAAGATGATCGGCGGTTTCGCGGTGATAGCCTATCCGGCTCGGTACGGTGCGTCAGGCATTATGAGCTTTATTGTCAATCACGATGGAGTGGTCTATGAAAAAGACCTGGGCAAGAACACCGCAGCGATAGCCTCCAAGATGACGACTTTCAATCCCGACGCGAGCTGGAAACGACCGTAGTTGTGTCAATGAGCGTACAACGTGCAGTGAAAGCCTCTTAACCCGACCCACACCCTTTCCAGCCAGACAGGTTCTCCCAGCCCCTCGAGGTTGTTGCATCTCCAGCTAGAAATCACGTGGCGCACCTGCTATTATGTGAGTGACCACTTACTTACATAGTGGGTACGTGATGAGCGTCATCCAGAAATCCAGAACGCACAAGGCGACCGGCCAGGAACGTCAGGCCAGCATCATCGCGGCCGCGGCCTCCTTGTTCGCCCAGAAGGGCTTCAACGGCACGACGACTCGCGAGATCGCGAAGACCGCCGGGATTAGCGAGGCGCTCCTGTTCCGGTACTTTCCGACCAAGCGGGCGCTGTACGCCGCGATCATTGCCGCGAGGAGCCAGCTCTCCCAGCTCATGGCGTCCATCGAGGAAGCGGCGGACAAGCGGGAGGACGTGCGGGTCTTCACGCTCATCGCCAGCTTCCGCATCCATCGGGGCGCCGATCCGTCTCTGCTCCGCCTGCTGCTCTTCAGCGCACTCGAAGGACACGAACTCTCGGACATGTTCTTCCGGAACCGGCACCGGGTGTTTTATGAATTCCTGGCCGGCTACATCGCCCGCCGCACCAAGGAAGGCGCGTTCCGGAAGGTGGACCCGCTGCTCGCCGCCCAGTCCTTCATCGGCATGATCGTGTATCACCGGCTGCTGCATGAGATCTTCAAGGTCCCGCCCCATTGCTCGCCGGAGGAGGCCGTCGCCGGCTATGTGGATGTCTTCCTCGAGGGTCTGCGGAAATGAGCCGCTTCAAGCGCCACCCCGTCCTCACGCTCGCCGGCATTTTCGTCCTGACGCTGGTCGCGCTCGTGGCTTTCCGTCTCGTCAGCAGCGGGGCCAAAAAAGACCCCCGCAAGGAGCGCGTGATCACGGTGGGCACGATCATGCCGGTCCGAAAGGACCTCGACGTGCGCCTGATGTACACCGCGGACATTCAACCGTACCAGCAGGTCAACATCTTCTCGCGGGTGGACGGTTACATCTCCAAGATCTATGTGGACAAGGGTGACTATGTGAAAGCGGATCAATTGCTCGTCGAGGTGGACCACACCGATTACGTGCATGCTGTAAACCGCGCCAAGGCCAACTTGGAGGCCGCACGGGCTAACGTCGTGAGCCAGGAGGCCACCATCCGCAACGCGAAGCTGAATCTGGACCGGATGCGGACGCTCATCAAGGACCAATATGTCTCGCAACAGGATCTGGACAATGCGCAGGCTGCCTATGACGTGGCGGTCGCGCAGATCGAGTCCTTGCGAGCTCAGGTCCACCAGATGGAGGTGGCGCTCCAGCAGGCCGAGACGAACCTTACATATTCCTACATCCGGGCGCCGTTTGCCGGGTCCATCTCCATTCGGAATCTGGACGGGGGCGCTTTCGTCTCGGGCTCGACCGGTAGCACCTCCACGTTATCGCGAGGGATTCTGGTCATGCAGGACATCACGACCGTGCGCGTCCTGGTAGATGTAGTCGAGAAAGACGTGTCGCTTGTCAAGATCGGCCAGCCCGCCGAGCTCCGTGCGGATGCATATCCGGGCCGGGTCTTTACCGGCAAAGTGACGCGCGTCGTCCAGGCTCTGAACCCGAGCACGCGAACCATGACGGTGGAAGTGGACATTCCGAATCCGGATCGCGCCCTCAAGGGCGGCATGTTCGCGCGGGTGGAACTCCTGGTCGGCGTCCATGTGAATGCGCTGCAGATCCCGATTGACGCGGTCACCCGCCTGGAAGCCGACCAGTATGTGTACACCGTGCAGGCCGGCAAGGCCCAAAAGGTGCCGGTCGAACTGGGTATCCGGAGCAACGGGCTGATCGAGATCACCAAGGGACTGTCCGGCACCGATCCGGTGATCGTCTCCGGCAAGGACCTGGTCACGGACGGCGTCAAGGTTGCTCCCACGCCGATGGACGTGCCGGCGAAGCCAGCGCCCCAACAATGATAGAACCGCCTCCTGTCGCTTGCAGCTTCGGGGTCCTGCCGCCGAGCAGCCCAGACGTGCTCAGGACGTTTCCCGGTCGCAGCCCCGATGACTCCGGTGTACGTCCTTCTGCTCCGTCTGGGCGCCCGCTCGCCGTCACCCCTCCGCCTCCGGCAACATCGGCTGTGTGCTTGCGGGTGGCGCCGCATGGGACCCTGGCGGAGCACAGCGCGACTTGCTTGCCCTTGGCGGAGCGCGAGCACGTCAGGGTAATGCGGCGACAGGACCCGCTCTTGAGGATTCTGATGGTATGTGGCTGACCCTTCTCGCGCTCCGCAACCGCATCGGCATCCTGATGCTGTCGCTCGCGATGGTCGTGCTGGGCGCCACGTCACTGAACCGCCTGCCGCGGGACCTCTTTCCCAACATCCAGGTGCCGGTCGCCTTCGTCGGGGTCATTTACAAGGGCGCGCCGCCCATCGACATCGAGCAGAGCGTCGTCTATCCCATCGAGAAGGCTGTCAGCTCCGCCTCGAACGTGGAGCACGTCGAGTCGTTCTCCAAGCAGGGCATCGGGGCGGTCCAGGTGTGGTTCAACTGGGGCGCCGACATCAACGTGGGCCAAATGGAAGTGATGCAGCGCGTCACCCAGATCCTGAACCAACTGCCGTCCGGCATTCTCCAGCCCTTCATCGTTAAGTTCGACGTCTCGAACATTCCGGCCGCGTTCGTGACCGTCTCCGGCGGCAACCTGGATGAGCGGGGGCTCTACGACCTGGCATTCAACACCATAGCCCCACAGATCGAGCAACTGCCCAACGTTGCCGCGGCGACGGTCGAAGGCGGCAAGGTCCGCCAGATCAACATCAATCTGGATCCGGCGATGCTGCAGGCCCGGGGGCTCTCGATCCTGGACGTCGTCAAGGCCGTCAAGGCGTCGAACCTGATACTCCCGTCCGGCGACCTCAAGGCCGGCAACCTCGACTACAACGTGTTCACGAACAATCAGTTCAAGACGGTTGAGCCGATCAACGACGTGATCGTGAAGGCGACGCCGGAGGGCACGCCGGTGCGGGTGAAGGACCTGGGCACCGTGACCGACTCCTCGGACATCCAGACGAACATCGTGCGGACTGACGGTCAACGGTCAGTCTACCTGCGGGTGAACAAGCAGCCGATCGCCAACACGGTCGAAGTGGTGGATGCGCTCCGCCGGGCGCTGCCGAAGATGATCGGCGTTCCGCCGGGCGTGAAGCTGGGGGTCTCCTTCGATCAGTCGGTGTACATTCGGCAGTCCATCAAGAACCTCATCGACCAGGCCATCGAAGGGTCGGTCCTGGCGGCTGCCGTGATCCTGGTGTTCCTGCGCAACGTCACCAGCACGCTGATCATCGCGGTGGCCATTCCGCTCTCCGTGCTCGTCACCTTCATCACGCTGTACTTCACCGGCCAGACCCTGAACATCATGACAATGGGTGGCTTGGCGCTGGGCGTCGGGCGGTTGGTGGACGACTCGATCGTCGAGCTGGAGAACATCCAACGGCACCTGAACACGGGACAGTCGCGGTGGGAGGCGGTCCTAGAAGCGGCCCGCGAGGTGGCGATGCCGATCTTCGCCTCGACCGTGACCACTGTCGTGGTGTTTTTGCCGATCTTCTTCTTGGTGGGCGTCGCCAAGCTCCTGTTCATCCCGCTGGTCTTGACGATCACGATCGCCCTGTTCACCTCTTTCTTTGTGTCCCGGACGGTGACCCCGGCGCTCTGCTACAAGTTCGTGAAGCCGGAACGCGAAGCCCAGCGGTCCCTGCCGGATTGGCTGGCCCGGTTCCTTGAGTGGAGCCGCAGGAAGTACGAGACGATGGACACCGGCTACCAGATGCTGCTGACTTGGTCGCTGTCCCATCGGAGGACTCTGATCGGGACGGTCGTCCTGGTCTTCGTCGGATCGCTGGCGCTGGTGCCCTTGATCGGGAGCGAGTTTATCCCCATCACCGACGAGAGCCAGTTCCGGATCATCGTGCGCGCGCCGGTCGGCCAGCGGGTGGAGAAGACGGAGCAGCAGGTGGCGGAGATCGAGCGGGTCCTCCGCGAGACGATCAAGCCCAAGGAATTGGAGACGGTCGTCTCCAGCGTCGGAGTTCTGCAGCAGGGACGGTCGTCTCTCTTCAATCCCAATACGGGACCGCATACGGCCCTCATCCAAATCTATCTGGTGTCGCCGGACAAGCGGACGCGCAATCAGATCCAGATCATGAACGAGGTCCGGCCCAAGATCGTCAAGCTGTTTCCAGGCGTGCTGACGATCTTCGACCCCGGCGGGATCGTCAAGCGGGTCACCAGCTTCGGCTCGCAGGCGCCGGTGGACGTGGAGATTTACGGGTACGACATGGAAAAGGCCCGCCAGGTCGTTCGTGAGGTGGACGACGTCATGCACAAGGTCAAAGGCCTGGCCGACATCCAGATCAGCCGTGAAGAGAACTATCCGGAAGTCAACGTCGTGGTGGATCGGGAAAAGGCCGCGCTGCTCGGCATCAGCGAGACGGACGTGGCCAACGCGGTGCTGTATTCGCTCAACGGCAACGGCCAGACCGATCCGATCATATACACCGACCCGTCGAACGGGAACGAGTACTACATCAGCGCGTGGCTGGCCGAGCCGTACCGCAGCAACTTGAGCGACCTGGAGCGGGTCCTCCTCACCACGCCGTCCGGGAGTCCGGTCCTGCTGAAGAACGTCGCGAGTCTCAAGCTCAACTCGGGCCCGGTGAAAATCGACCGCAAGTACTTCCAGCGGGTGGTGCACATCACGGCCAATCCAGTGGACCGAGATCTTGGGTCCATCGCAAATGAACTGGAATCGCGATTCGCCAGCCTGCGGCTCCCGGAGGGGTTCAGCATCCGCCTGGCCGGACAGATCCAGCAGCAACAGGAGGCCTTTGAGAACTTGCTCTACCTCGCCTTGCCCCTGGCGCTCATTCTCGTCTACATGGTCATGGCCGCACAATTCAAATCCCTGGTTGATCCTTTCATCATCATGTTTTCGATCCCGATGGGGTTCCCTGGGGTGATCGTGATGCTGTTCCTGACCGGCACCACTCTGTCGATCACGTCCTTTATGGGCGTCATCATGTTGCTGGGGATCGTGGTCTCGAACGGCGTGCTCCTGGTGGACTACACGAACGTGCTCCGCCGCCGGGGGATTGAGCTGCACGAGGCGGTCGTCAAGGCATCGCGCACGAGGCTAAGACCCATCCTCATGACCTCGCTGGCCACGGTCTTCGGCCTGTTGCCGATGGCGCTTGGGCTCGGCACCGGCGGTGAGACCAATGCGCCTTTGGCCCGGGCTGTCATCGGCGGGCTCCTGGTGTCCACCACGCTCACGCTGTTCCTCGTGCCGACGCTCTATACGATTCTGGAGGAGCGCTTCCCCCGCAAGGAGGAGCATCTCCCCGAGACCCTGCCCGCCCAAGTCTGAGACTGCTGCAAAAGTTCATCTCGCATCTGGAGCTTTTTCAGCAGTCTCACTATAATGGCCTCATGCAGACGCTGGACGTCGAAAACCCTGGCCTGCCGGATTTGCAGTTCGTCCTGATGGTGCTCGCCCTGTGCACTTCCGACCTGGAGGCGCTCAACTTGCCGGATGCCGTGCGCCGGACCGTCTTCGATCGCTGTTGGGCGTTGATGCACGACACGCCGCCGTCCGATCGAAAAGAGGACCGCGTGCTGGACATGCGCGACGGGACGGAGCTGACGCTCGAGGCGATGGTGGCGGTGATCAAAAACACGCTCGCCGAGCATGGAATCACGCAACTGTCCTGGGACCATCCTCCCAGCGCGCCCACTCGGCAGACGACCCCAGAGGCCCTGCCCCTGGTCGAACGGCTTCAGAAACTCTACCCGGCCCCTCCTGACATCGCCGACTGAGAACTGGGAGAACTGGGGTCAGAGTCGATTTCCTAAGAGAGATTGCTTCGATGAGAATTGTGGCCTGGAAATCGACTCTGACCCCACTTCTCTTGCTCTGCCTTGCGGGATGCGCGGTGGCTTCCTCGCAGGATCGGACGGATCCGACCCGGCCGGAGCTTACCGACCTCCTGGCTCAATTGGAACGCAATCCCCTCGGACCCGATGAAGCCCTGCGCATCACCAAGCTGGTGGAGAGCCCCGAGATGAGCGGGCTGCTGGTGCAAGTGCGGGGATCGCTGCCGGCGCATTTTCACAAGCGCACGCAGGAAATCGTGCACTTGATCCGTGGAGAGGGGATATTCCAACTGGGGACCGAGCGCATTCCGATCCAGACCGGGTCGGTCATGCGGATTTCGCCCGGCCAAGTTCATACCTTCACCAATACGGGCCCGGCGCCTGCCGTCTTTTTAGTCGTGACGACGCCCCGGTGGGACGAGCGGGACCGTTTTATGGTGAGGGAGTGAGGTCGTACGCGCTCTCGATCTTGGCTTTCCAGCGATCCATATAGGACGGGAAGCTCAGCGATTCCCGGCCTGCCTGGCCTGCTCGTTTGATCTGCACGAGCGCGTACGTTTCCTTGGTCAGCGCCCCATCCTTCTTGAGACGATCCACGAGAGACGGCCCTCTGGTTTGCAGCATTTCGGGGTCGACGTTGAACGCGCCGTTTCGAAGTTTCTTCGCGATTTCTTCTTGTGTCGCGTTGCCGACCAGCAGCATGAGGTATATCGAGTACCAGGCTGCCAGGTGCTCTCGGCGCGTGTCCTTCGTGATTTCCCGATCCGGCCAGTAGTGTGACGCGTTCAGATACCGGTGGACGACGTCTTCGAAGAACTCCGGCACTTTGTCGATATTTAGGTATTCCCCGTCCTCTTCCTCGGCCAGGACGGAATCAGAGATAATCCCCAGCGCCCAGAGGGAATCCTTGGCCTTCGGAGCGCTTGGAGAGTTGGGACGTTCGAGGATCCCTTCGTTAAACAAGATTTGCGCAGTCAGCGACTCGTAGAGGTAGAGAGCGTAGTGGTCCGAGAGATGTTTGGCGACCACCGCGAGCGCGGCCTCGGGCGATCGCGGCGGCGCGGGCTTGGCCTGCTCCTGCGCCCACCCCGGCGCGGCGAACAGGAGAAACGGGACGATGACCATTGTGAGACAGTGTTTGTGAGGGAGCGCCATCGTGTCTAGGATACCCGGCCCTCCGGGAGTGGTCAACCGGCCACAAAACCCTCGGCAAAACGGTTGCCTGTAGAAAGCCATTACTCTCAGCCTGGGGCATTGACCATGCCCCCAGGGTATCGTATAAAGGGTGGCCAGTTTGCAACGATTGGAGGTCTTATTATGCCGGATACCTTGGTCTTCGCCGCTCAGATCAAAAAACTGGAGGCCTTTCGCCATGGACAGGCCGACTCCACCGCGTTGGATGAATTCGATGCGGAAACCGAACAGCTCATCCTCAGAACGTTTAGGGAAGACACACACCTCCTGGAAGCCTACGGGCTGGCCATCATGGGGGAAGCCGAAAACATCGTGAACATCCCCCAGCAGGCACAGGAAGACGCGGCCCAGGATATTCCTCGCATGGCGATCGAGCAGCGCAGACAGGTCCTGGAAGCCTGCCTGGCAGAGCTCACTATGGTCGCTGCCCAGCCGAAGCCGAAGACATCGTCGCGCGCGCCGGTAAAGAAGTCGAAGAAAGCCAAGCCTCGTGCCGTAAAGAAGAAGGCGGCGAAAAAAAAGCGCACGGCCAGGGGAAAAGCGAAGAAGCCAGCCACGGCAGCGAAAAAAAAGAGAGCCAAGAGGAGATAAAGGGCCATGTCTAACTTCGTGCGAGTCGCGGGAACAGCCGATGTGGCGCCGGGCGCCGGAATCGTGGCCAGCGTGAACGGAAAGGAATACGCCGTTTTCAACCTCGACGGTACGTTCCAGGTCATCGACAACACCTGTCTTCACCGCGGAGGCCCGCTCGGCGAGGGAGAGACGGATGGTGACGTCGTCACCTGTCCATGGCACGGCTGGCAGTACAACGTGAAGACGGGCGCCTGCCTGACGAAGCCCGATCTCAAGGTGGGCTGCTACGAAGTCAAAGTGGAAGGTGGGGACATCAAGATCGCCCTTCCGTGAAGGGTGGTCTGCTTGAGGTCTGGCGGGACACGCGCCAGCTCGTCCTGGCGGCCCAGATCGCCGCGATTTACGCCGCCGTCCTGATCCCGTTCAAGGTCGGCATCCCCATCATCCCCGGGTTCGTCGAGCTTCGCCCCGCCAACGCGATTCCCGTCGTTGCCTCGCTCCTTTTCGGCCCGGCCGCGGCCTGGGGCGCCGCCTTCGGCAACCTCATCGGTGACCTGTTCGGCACCCTGGGCCCCGGCAGTCTCTTTGGCCTGCTCGGCAACTTCCTCTACGGGTACGTGCCGTACCGCTTGTGGGGCCGGCTTGGCCCGCTCTCATCGGGTTGCCCGCCCGAGCCGCGCGCTCCCCGTCAGATCCTGGAATACGCGCTGATCTGCATCCTGGCCTCGCTGGCCTGCGCGGGCACAATCGGCTGGGGCCTTGACGTCATGCGCCTCCTGCCATTCCAGGTTCTCGCCCCAGCGATCTTCATCAACAACGTGCTGATGTCCTCGGTGCTCGGCCCGCCGCTGCTTCTGTTCCTCTATCCGCGCGTCGCCCGGTGGGGACTGCTCTATGCGGGCGGCCCGGGCGACCGGCAAGACGTGCGGGAGCGCCGCCCGGTCCCGGTCGAAGCCCAGTCGGCGCCCGATGGACCGCGCATTACGATTCGCGACCTGCGCTTTGCCTACCGAAGCGCGGCGCGCCCGGCCCTGCATGGCCTCTCGCTGTCCGTCAAGGCCGGCACCATGACCGTGGTCCTGGGCGGCAGCGGGTCCGGGAAATCCACCCTCTGCTATTGCCTGAACGGCCTCATTCCCCACTATCTGCCCGGCGAGCTCAGCGGTACGGTGCTGATCGATGGAAGGGACACGCGCCAGGCGACTGTTTCGCAGCACGCGCGTTCGGTCGGCTTGCTGTTCCAGGATTTCGAGGCCCAGCTCGTTTCGACGAACGTGGAACGGGAGCTGGCGTTCACCCTCGGCAATCTGTATCCAGATCTATCCCGCGAGGCGGTCGCCGCCCGCATCGCAGACACGCTCAGGCTCTTGGGACTGGACGGCTATCGCGCGCGGGATCCGCTCTCCCTGTCCGGCGGCGAGCGGCAGCGGGTGGCCATCGCGTCGGTGCTCGCGCCACGTCCTCCTGTGCTGGTGTTGGACGATCCCACGACCGATCTGGACCCGGCCGGCCGGGCGGCGCTGTACGCGCTTCTCCGAAGACTGGTCGAGACGGGCGCCACAGTCGTCCTCACCGATCACGAGACGGAGGACGTGGTCCTGGCCGATCACGCGTGCTTGCTGTCGCAGGGTGGGCTGGTGTGGGACGGCCGGCCGGACCGCCTGCTGCGACGGCCGGTCTTGATGGAGCAATGCGACGTCCGCCCGCCACCCCTGTCGGCCTTCTTCGCGAGACTGGGGTATCGCGACGAGTTGCCGGTCACCCCGGAGGAGGCCGTTGCGCTGTTGAAGAACAAGCGCGTCCGGATTGACGAACCGGTTGCGGCGGCTTCCACGGACCCGAGTGCGCGGCTGGTGATCGAGGCCCGCGCGGTCGAGTACGCGTATGGCGAGGGCGAGCGGTCGGCGCTCGAGGGCGTTGATCTGACGGTGAGGCAGGGCGAGTTCCTCGCCATCGTCGGCGCGAACGGGTCCGGCAAGACGACGCTCGCCATGCTGTGCAAGGGCCTGCTCGTGCCCGCCCGTGGAGAGGTCCGGATTCACGGCGAGGACACGCGCCGGATGACGGCCGGCCGGCTGGCCTCTGTGGTCGGCTACGTGTTTCAGAATCCCGATCATCAGATCTTCGCCAACACCGTGTCCGAGGAGATCGCGTTCGGCCCGCGCAATCTGGGCGTGCCGGCTGACGACATTCCCGGACGGGTGCGAGAAGCGCTCGAGGCGGTCGGGCTGGACCGGCCCGGGATCGCCGATGCGGATCCATTCTCGCTGACCAAGGGGGATCGCCAGCGGGTCGCGGTGGCGTCGGTCCTGGCGACCAGGCCGGACATCCTGATTTTCGACGAGCCGACCACCGGGCTGGACTACCGGGAGATTCGCAGAATGATGGCGTTGATCCGCCGGCTCAACCAGGCCGGCCATACGATCGTGATGATCACGCACCTCATGTGGGTGGCGGCCGAATACGCCGCGCGGTGCGTGGTCATGCAGGCGGGGAGAGTCGTGGCGGATGACCGGCCCCGCACCGTGTTTGCGCAGCCCGAGCGCTTGGAGCCCCTGGGCCTGCGCGTGCCGCAGATCCCGCGGTTCACCCAGCAGTACGGCAGGACGCTGTTGACGCTTGAGGAACTGGAATCCTGCTTCCGGATCGTGTGATGGGACTCTTTCTCTATCGAGAGGCCGACACCGTGCTCCACCGGCTGGATGCCCGGACGAAGATCTTGGGCCTGCTGGCGATCTTCACCGTGGCCCTCCTGTTCAGCCAGCCCGCCCTGCAGGCGAGCTGGCTGGTGGCCCTGTTGGGCCTGGCCGTGCTGGGGCGCTGCCTGCCGAATCTGAAAAAGCTGTGGGTGCTCCTGCTGTTGCTGTTCCTGTACTGCCTCGTCCTCTGGCCGCTGTTCGTCAAGGGCCCGCTCGCCAGGACCGTGGCCTTCAGCCTGGCGATGGGCCTCCGCCTGGACGTGATGGTGATCGCCGGGGTGGTCGTCCTGTCCACGACGCGGGTCGAGGATTTCACCGCCGGCTTGCAGCGCCTGGGATTGCCGGCTCCGATGGCTTTTGCGTGCTCGCTCGCCTTTCGCTGGGTGCCGGCGTTCCTGAGCACGGCGCATGCTGTCGTCCAGGCGCAGCAGGCGCGCGGCCTGGACCTGCAGGGCGGCAACGTCGTGGCCCGGGCCGGGCGCTACGTGCCGCTCATGATCCCCATGATGACGCACGTGATCCGCCAGACCCTGCTGCTGGCGATGGCGTTGGAAGCCAAGGGGTTCGACCCGCGCGCGACTCGCGCGAGCGCCGGCGAGAGTCGCTTCACAGCGCCCGATTACGCGGTGCTGGCCGGGCTCGCCGTGCTGCTTCTCTTATGCCTGTGGCTGCGGTGGAATGGGTACGGAGTCGTCGAGGGCGTGGGGTTCTAGCACAAGATTCCAGGCGATCTCGTGTCCCTCGTGCGTCAGCGAGACGATGTGGTTCTGGAAGCGGAAGTGGCGCACGTGCCAGAGCCGGGAGGCATAGTCCATGATGAGGTTGTCCGTGTCGAGGATCGCGTGGATGCGGGCCTTCTTAAGGTGCGCGAGGCCCACGCCGACGGCTTTCAGCACGGCCTCTTTCGCCGTCCAGAAGCGGAAGAACGTCTCCCAGGTCCGATCCGCCAGCGCCCACTCGGCTTTCCTCGCGATGTAATCAAGGAGCCCCTCGGTCCGTGGCGTGATCTCCTCGATGTCAATGCCGATGGGCGCCGGGCCCACGACGGCCGCCACGAACCGCGGCTTGTGCGAGAGGGACCAGAAGGTGCCTTGGAAGGGAAGCGGGGTGTTACGGTCGCCCTTCTCCAGCGGCCCGAGCCTGACGCCGCTCGCCTCGCAGCTGCGGGCCAGCGCCTCGCGTGCCCGCTGGCTCTGGGCCTGCAGGCGCGCGCGCCCGCGCAGGCCTTGCTCCTCCGTCGTGAGCGGCAGGATGACGGGATGCAGCTTCATGGCGACGCGCATCTTACCAGATTCTTTGTCCGAGCGAGGAGAGTTTTTACTCTCAAACCGCAGGGAGGCTGTGCTAAGCTGGCCGTATATGACAGAAGAAAGGAGTGGACCATGAAGCGGGTATGGATTGCGGCGATGGCGGCGGCGTTGGTCGTGAGCGGGACGTGGCTGGACGGTCAGGCCGCTGACGAGAAGGCGTCGCAGATCGCGGACGGGATGCGAGTGACCATGGAGTATACGCTCACACTGCCGGACAAGACGGTCGCGGACAGCACCGCCGGCCAGACGCCGTTCTCCTACGTGCACGGCGTCCACCAGATCATTCCCGGCCTGGAGAAGGCGTTGACCGGCCTGAAGGCCGGAGACAAAAAGCGCGTGGCGATACCGGCGGCGGACGCGTATGGCCTCTACGATAAGGCGAAGATCATCACGGTGCCGAAGAAGAACGTGCCACCGGAGGCGAAAGCAGGCACCATGCTTCGATCGGCCTCTGGCCAACCGGCCAAGGTGCTGGAGATCAAAGGCGACTCGGTAGTGATCGACACCAATCATCCGCTCGCCGGCAAGGATCTCACGTTCGACGTCAACATCCTCAAGGTAGAACCTCCGCCGAAGGCTGCGCCAGAAAAGAAGCCGTGACGCTGAAGAGAACGCTTGCCGTTTGTGCGCTCCTTGTGAGCGCCGTCGTGCCTGCCGCCGACGGTGCGGCTCAACCCATCCGATCCGGCCCGTCGAGTTGCAAGGCCGTGGCTTTGACCTTTGACATGTGTCCGGTGCGAGAGGGAGCCGGGTACGACGCTCCCTTGATCGACATGCTCACGGAGCGCCGCATTCCGGCCACGTTCTTTCTGTCAGGCCGGTGGATCGTCAAACATGAGGCCGAGGTCAAGGCGCTCTTGACCGTCCCCTTCTTTGAGGTCGGAACGCACGGCCAGGTCCACGCCCACCTGCCGACACTGGACGCGGACCACCAGCGCGCCGAGATCAACAGGCCGGTCCTCACGCTCCAGAAGCGGTATGGCTATCGCGGGTTGCTGTTCAGGCCGCCGTACGGCGAGTACGATGACACCACTGTAGAAATTGCACAGGCGCTCGGTTTGCAGTTCATTCTCTGGAGTGCTGTCTCCGGGGACCCCGATCCGCGCCTGTCTCCTGAGGGGATGCTCGAGGATCTGCGAACAAAGGTGCGCGGCGGCAGCATCGTCGTCTTCCACGCCAACGGCAAGGGCCTGCACACCCGCGCCGTGGTGGAAGACCTGTCGCAAGAGCTGCTGAAAAAGGGCCTTCAGCCGGTGACCGTCACCGAACTCCTTGGCCGGTGCAACGCTTCGGCGGACCATGACCCTACCGCCAGCCACCGTTAGGTCGTACAAGCCGGATGATTTTGCCGCCGTGGTCCGTTTGCTTGGCGATCTGAATCCCTGGAAAAGACTCGGCTACACCGCTTCGGACTGGGAGCGCTTGTTTGAGACGCCCTTGAAGGGGCGGGAGGCGTTCGTCATCGAGACCGGAGGGAGCGTTGTCGGTGTCGGGGTCCTGCGTCAGCGGTTTCTCTTCGGCGACTATCTGGAGCTATTCGCCATCGCGGCATCAGCCCAGGGCCGCGGGTATGGCCGAGCGCTCCTGGCCCATCTGGAGAGCGTGGTCTTCCAGCGGGCCAAGAACCTCTTCGTGTGCGTGTCCGATTTCAATCACCAGGCCCGGCGGTTTTACGAGCGGAACGGCTACACGGAAATCGGGCCGATCCTGCATTTGTTGATCCCCGGTTCCTCAGAGATCCTCCTGCGCAAGACCACCGGACCAGCCAAATCCACGTGAGCGCGCCCTATACACCTGTGCGATGGCCTACTGCCACGGGCACCCACTCGCTGGTCGTCGGTCCCGGTCCAAACAGTGCCCAAGGCGACCCCCAGGTGTAGGTAAACTCGCGCTTCCCGAATGTCAGCGGGATCTCCACTACGACGACCCATCGCGGTGAAGTCATGATGATCCAGCGATCGTCTCGCTGAATCTCGATGAGGCAGTTGCTGTGGAGCAGCGCAAAGGTCTGCTCCGTTGAATGAAAAACCGTGCCCGTCACGGCACAGCCTTCCGGCATTGACGCTGCCATGAGCCAGAGTGTCAGCAGCATGCTCTCCAACATAGATTACCTCCTAGGCTAAGGCCCAGGGATGACGATAGGTATACGCAAAGGCCGTACCGGCCCGTTTACGGGCGAGAAAACTTAGGACAACTCAATTGCCATCATAATCGTGTGTTCGGATGCAGGGTTACAGAGGAGAACGAGATCAAATTAAATGTGAAGGGCGGATGCCGGCCAAGTGAGGGTCTCACCGATTATGTAATCACACCACCATAGACTATACTTTTGTGCATAGGTGCGAATGCGGGCGCGGAGGCCACCTTAGTTTAGGAGGGCGTGTGGCACGATCCCGGAGGCCTTCCACCGCCAAGACAACGAGAAGCCGAAGCCTCCAGCAGCCCCCCTCACCCTGACCCTCTCCCTCTGTATGGACCGGAGACATCATGAACAGGTGTTCGGAGACATGGTGGACACATTACGATGGCATGATTGCTTCCCACGAGGAGATCGATCATGCCATGGCA
>WNGA01014104.1_pt1 | contig 19982 bp, 18 predicted proteins | sample 5400061 | NCBI WGS metagenome assembly WNGA01 (sample SAMN13153366, study PRJNA577476) | soil metagenome | isolation source: 100 cm soil or saprolite under grassland replicate 2 | place: USA:California | collected 2016-06-15
TTCACACCGCGAATGATGAGCCAGAGCATCAGCACCAACTCGCCAACCAGCGCTGGAAACACGATGTTGGAAACCTTGACGGAATACTGCGGAAGTAACAAAACGGCAACACTCAGTACGACGTAGCCAACGCCATTTGCGATGAGCCATACGGCGATAAACCGTGGGAGAAAACGCGAACGGTAAATTAGAACAGCCAGCGGAAGAAGCCATATGCCCCAAAATATTTGCGCGGCATTAATTACCTGGTTGTGCAGATGCAGGAAAAACATCATTAGCGCCTGCCGTTGCGGTTCGTCGAACGCTGTCAACACGTTGCGGCCGCTCGCCGCAAGCAAACCTCCGCGGCCGCGCGCGAGCGTCAGCGCAGCCGCGTCAGTCCACACATTCGCGAAGTACATCGCTGCCGGCAGCACGCCTCCGAGAATTACCACTAACACAGCAAGCTTGCGATTAACTGGCCTAAATAGGTCGTAGAAGGCGAGCGTCACAAAAATCACGGCGACGCCGGTGAACAATTCAGCCAGCATGCCCAAACGGAACAGCGTCTCGTACGTAGCGATGTTGTTCGCGGTCGCCGCCGCATCGCCCGGAACAAAGAGCTTCGCCGGAATGTAAATTAATCGAAGCGGCGCGGCCATCAACAGGAGGTACAGCAGTCCCGCGCGTCTACCGGGGTTTTTGATTAGGCTCATAGTCGGTAAAGAATTAGCAGTCAGGTCCTTTGGCGGTTTGTTGTTAAGTTGTTCCGTCAACAATTGAGCCAGCGTGACCGGCCTATTATTCAAATCAGTGAAAGTCCGGCGCCTTCAGAACGCTAAGCGCGAACGGTTAACGGGCGCGTTGAGGTCGGTACCGGGAGCGATACCGACCGCGTACACGGAACTTGCTGCTTAAGACCCAGCTCCTGACCCCGCCTGCTTAATCCATCTCTCTTCATTCACACCAAACACAAGTAGCCAGAAAATTGTTGCGGCTGAGCCTAACAAACCGAAGAGTGCCGCGATGGGAAATGCACGATCTCCCAGCGGCCGGTAAAGGAAGGTCAGCCAGCCTAAGCCTGCAACGAACGACAAAACCCCCAGCCAGCGCGGCAGAAACGTTGAGCGGAAAACCAAATAGCCGACCAGAAGAGTTGAGAATCCGAAAAATCCCAAAGCCGCACCAGCGCCCTGATCATTCACTTTAAAAAGAATGAGCGCCACGGACTGCAATTGTTCCGCACTGAATCCTACCAAAGCCGCCGGGCGTCCCAGCACGAACAACGGAGCGATATAGAAAACCCGTGCGAAGGTCTTAATAATGCAGCCGGTGACTTCAAGGAAGAGCGCCAGCAAAGCGACGGTTCTGTTTACCGGGTTCAGCAATTGATAGAAGAGCACTGCGGTCGCGACCTGGCACGCCATCTCGATGAGATAGACGGTGAAGCCCAACTGAAACAGGCCTTTGTGCGTCAGGATGTTGGTCGCCGTAGCTGCAGCGTCACTGAAGTCTATGAGTCTTTCACTGACGAAGCCCTGAGCGAATATTCCTGTCAAGATTGTGAGCAGAAAAAACAGACCTGTCATGCGGGCGAGGAAACGTGGAGAAGACGGGGTGATGGGTGATGTCATTGGTCCTCCAGTAAATCGTGAATCGTATAAAGACGAAAACGACGATCGTTTGCGCGTTCATGTAATGAATGGTGGAAACAAATGTGGCCGGATCGCCTGGTTGGAGGAACTATATTCTTCAGCTTACTGGGTTCCCTCTGTTCCGAAGCATAGACCTTGCGGGATTGCAACAGCGGGGCCGTCAGTCCGCCCTTCACGCTACCGTGATATCGGCCCAGTCATTTTGTCCGTTGAAATTCGCCGCGCCCACGAATTGGCGGTTTTCCTGACAGAATGTAAGTCCATTCCTCAATGTGATGATTCGCGTCTATCAGTGTGAACGCAGCATCGTGCATCAGGAATCTCTGCGCGTTGCCGGAGACGTCGAGGAAATCGAATGTAACCGTTTTTCCGTCCGGCGACAGCTTGCCCTGCATCCGCGGCCGATTTCCAGAGTCGCAATAATGTGTCAGGAGCAAGCGATCGCTGTCCACATAAAGCATGGTGATCGGATTGTCCTTCATGCCGCTCGAAGTCCCCTCATGAAGGATCGCGTTACCGCTGGATGTCACCCGAATAGTAACTTGCACGGGCATGCCCATGATGCTTCCTTCCCAGGAACCTGCCAGGGTCTTCATTTTCTCGAAAGCCTTTTGCGCATCGGACTGTGGGCGGGACGTTTTCGCCGGCATCTGCTGCGCGACGGCGGCCGTCGCAACAAGGATGATTAGAATTGCTAGTCTTCGCATTAGTTCTCCTCTTGAAGGTTTGTGGGACTACAACGATCGAGGGCTATTCTAAAGCGAAAGGTGGAAGAGGATATGTAAAGTGTTCGTAAAGTGATCACCGTTTTGTAAAGACGAGGTAAACTCCTGGTCCCAATCGATCCCGGTGACCAAATTCGAAAGCTATAATGCGAGCGATGTTCGATCGTGTCAGAACAAATTGGCTGGTGTCGGGTTGCGTGGCGGTGTTGCTGCTTACGGTGCTCGCCGGCGTGCACCAGTATCGCTGGGTCAATCGCGTGAGCGACGCCGACCGGCGACGGCGCCGTGAAGTCATGGAAGGGACGCTACTGAACTTCAGCGGCGATTTCCGGGATACCCTGCTGCAACTGCTGCCTTTCTTCCGTCCACCGCCGGACGAAAGAAACGATGCCGCATTCGAGCCATACATGATCGAGATTACCAGACGATGGCACAGCAATTCTGACCGCCCGCAACTAGCCTCTATCAGCATCGGCACGCAAAGCGACAAGGGAGTCGTCTTCAGACGGCTGCAGACGGGCGACAACCAATTCAAGACCGAAGACTGGCCCAACGAGTTTGTCGTTTATCGCCGCGTTCTGGAGGAGCGTCTGCGTTTGCCCGGAGGCCAGCCTCCGCTTTTTCCGAATGGATTTGCGCTTGAGTTTTTTCAAGGTAAACCGGTGTTGATATTTCCACTGGTTACCGGCGCCCCCACACCAGAGTGGCAACGGCCCCGCGGCACGATGAACCAATCGCCGCCATCACAACAGCCGCTGGAGCCGCGTGACTTGCTGCAATCGCTCAGGCCCGCACCCCCGCGGGGATCGGTTCATGTGCCCGAACAGAGGGGCTGGTGTTTTCTTGAAGTCGATAATGACTATCTCCGTCAGTATCTGCTCCCCGAACTAGTGGCGCGGCATTACGCTTCTGGCGCCCGTTATCAGGTGGCGGTCGTTGCCAGCTACCCATTGAGTATGATCTATGTTTCGGAGCCAACGCTGACGATTGGGTCCTTGTCACAGGTTGACGCCGGCATTGTCTTGCTCGACGCAAACATGCCGCAGGGTCGTCAAGGACCCTCGCCGACCCGACCGGGACCACAGCCGTCTGTGTCTGGCCCGCAAGGTGTGCCGCTCGCTGAGATCGGCGGCAAGCGAGGAGGCACCGACGACCGGGCCTGGCTGCTGGTGGTGAAAAACAAAGCCGGTTCGATTGAAGCGCTGGTCGAAAATGCACGACTAAACACCCTCGGCTTTAGTTTCGTTATTTTCGTGCTGTTGGCGGGCAGCTCAGTGATGTTGATGTTGGCCACGGTGCGCGCGCGCCGTTTGGCGCAACAGCAGATGGAGTTCGTGGCGGGCGTCTCTCACGAATTGCGCACGCCGCTGACTGTCATTCAATCGACGAGCTACAATTTATCGCAAGGCACGATCCAGGACCCGAGCCGGGTGCAGCAATACGGTGACGTGATTCAGCGTGAAGCGCGCCGGCTGATCAATCAGGTCGAGCGAATGCTTAGCTTTGCGGGTGTTCAATCGGGTCGTCGAGTTTATGACCCACAACCGACCAACGTGACTGATATAGCCGAACGCTCTTTGGCCGAGTACGCCGTGCCTTTCGCAGAAGATGGCTGGCAAATCGAGCAGCACTTTGCAGAAGATCTGCCTCTGGTGCTCACTGATGGTCCCGCGTTGGAGAGTGTCCTGAAGAATTTATTTGAGAATGCGCTGAAATACGCAGCGCGCGGCAAGTGGTTGAGTGTAACCGCGTGTGTCGCGCAAAACACGAAGGGCAGGGAAGTGCAAATCACTGTTGCAGACCGCGGGCCCGGAATCGCGCCGAAGGATCTGCCGCATATCTTCGAACCTTTCTATCGCGGACAGAGTGTGATTGGCGCGACGACTAGCGGCGCGGGACTCGGGCTGTGTCTCGTCGAGCGTAACCTGCGCGCGCTTGGCGGCAGCGTGACGGTGCAGTCAGTGTTAGGTGAAGGGACATCGTTTACGTTGCATCTGCCGGTTTCCTGAGTAGGGCCCTGGCGGGCTTCAGTTGGAATGGTGATACGATCACGAAATCACACGAAGCCATACGAAAGAAGAGCTTGCTGGTTCGTGATCGTTCGGACTTATTTCGCGTGAGTTCGTGGATCGTGCCGGCTTCTGACCGACGCCTGACACCTGACATCCGGGCCCTTTTTTTACAGCGACGATGGCAAACAAGATCCTGTTAATTGAAGACGACTCAGGCATCACGATGGCCCTGACGGACCTGCTCAACGCGGAAGACTATCGCGTTGAGACGGCCGCCGATGGCTTCACGGGTTTGGCTCGCGCCCGCGAAGGCAACTTCGATGCGATCATTCTGGACATCATGCTGCCGGTCAAAAACGGCTTTGATGTGTGCCGCGATCTGCGGCAAGGAAGTATCACGACGCCGATTCTGATGCTGACGGCGCGTGGCCAGGTAATCGACAAAGTCCTGGGCCTGAAGCTGGGCGCGGATGACTATCTTTGCAAGCCATTCGAGCCGCTCGAGTTGCTGGCGCGGTTGGAAGCGTTGCTGCGGCGCAGCCGGACCACGGCGAGTGCAGCGGAGCCGCTCGACGCGTTTAGCTTTGGCTCTGTCATTGTAAACTTTCGGAGCACCGAGGTGCTTAGCAACGGTAAGCAGGTCGAACTCTCCGCGCGAGAGTTTCAACTGCTGCGCTACTTTATCGCCCAACGCGGCGTTACGCTTTCGCGCGATGAACTGCTGCGCGAGGTTTGGGGCTATGAAACCGGAATGCTGACCCGCACGGTTGACGTTCACGTGGGCTTATTGCGGCAGAAGCTGGAAGACGACGCGAAGGAGCCGCGGCATTTTCTCACCATGAGAGGCCACGGTTATAAGTTTGTGGCGTAACGGGCTGCCGGGCACGAATTCAGCCGAAGCGCACCCCAATCGAAAATGCTCGTTTGCGCTTCTCGCCGCCTTAATGAAATTCCAGTCAGGGCCCTGATGTCGCAGGCGTCCGCCAAAGCACGATGCCCATAACTATGTACCAGATACCAGTAAGAAGCGTTACCGCTCCAAAACCACGGATGTTGAGGCGCCAGTATCCAGTGAGGAGAAACAATAAGATACCCATGCCGGCCAACAGCCCGTAAAACCCCTGGCGCAGCGGGTAAGCGGCGACTGATAAGTGCGGCCAAAGACCACAATGAGATCCCGATCGCGGATGCAACGATAAAGACGCGCGCGAAGGCTTGATTAAGTTGTCCGTTAAGGTGAAACAACAGTCTCCAGTTTTCGTACTCGGCCGGCTTAGCCCGGAGGATTTCACTTGCGAGTGCCGGTCCAACGAAGCCGCTGAATACCGCCGCCGCCATCCCGGCGACTAAGCCCCATCCGAATACCACCAGCGCGGTCAGGCCTAGCCGGTTTGCCCCGTCAACTCGCCGGTAAATAGCAATCGCCCCAGAAAGAGAAATGGCAAACCGATCAAGGCCAGCGAATGAGTCGCAATCACCCTGTACTCAGCTGTTGGGAATCTCTCTGGCGCGAGCAGATCGTGACTCGTCGGATGGAAGGCCATCGTAATAAAGCCGCTGACAGTCCCGATGATTAGCGCCAGGCCACCTTTTTGAAAATCATGCATGCAACGATTATACGAATGGCCGGGTGAGCCTGTTAGCAGCAAACCGCGGAACGGTCACAGATATTGAACATTCGGGCCGCCGGTGTGAAGGACTAAGAAAATCGATCCCCGCGGTCAGCGCACGCGCAGGCAGCTGGGTATGGCAATCGTAGAACTGATTCAAGAGAAGCGTTTTGACGACATCACAGTTCAGAACGTGATCGATCGGGCGGCGATCGGACGCGCGACGTTTTATTCTCACTACCGCGATAAGGAAGATTTGTTTGCGCGTCAGTGGGAGAGGTTGCTCGACGAGATTGCCCGACGAATTCAGTGGGACAGAGCAGGTAGCGATTCGTTTTTTCCGGTCGCTTTCCTGTTTGCGCATTTTCAGCAAACTCAACACCTTTACCGGGGACTGGTACGCTCCGGAAAAGCTGATTCCATGCTGAAGTCGGGAATTGAATACCTGAGTCACAAACTCGAGACTGATCTGTCCAATCGTCCAGAGCTGCGTCTTTCGGTGCCGGTTGCGATTGCCGCGCACTACCTGGCCAACGAAATATTCGGGCTGCTGAAGTGGTGGCTTGACAATGGAATGCGATACACGCCTGACGAGATGGACGAAACAATTTGAACAAAAACAATGTGCGCAACGGACTTTACTCCGTTGCGAAAGTTCAGACTCAAATGATGCTTGCTTGTAAGTTATTGAAGAGATTGGTGCCGAGGGCGGGAGTCGAACCCGCACGACCTTGCGGACAACGGATTTTAAGTCCCGTGAAACCGGCATCACATAGTTTTACAAAACGATACGAACCAGTTCACCATCTGCCGAATTTCCTCGGAGAATTCATCATCTTCAGGCGCGAGCGAAACGCTTTCGGCACGACGGCTAGTTGTTCCGAAACCACTTTGCGCAATTGGCGAACCCACTGTTGTGACTCGTGCTTGCCCCATGTGCGTCGACCCCAATCATACGATTCGCGCACGTCAGCCTGAGCAGAATCTTCGAAGATAATGGCATAGCGTTTCATCCCTGCTCAGAGATGCCTTTCTCAGTAAAGAGTTCCTGAAAGAGTTTTTCTGCCGGTTTGCCGGCGTTTCGCTTCATGCTTTCGAGTCCGCGCCTAATACCTTCTATCGCCTCCATCCTATTTTTGACCTCTAACAGTTTCTGGTAGCTCTCGGCGTCCTGAACTACTAGTTCGGCCTTGCCGTTTACTGTCAACACTACCGGCTGTCCAGTCTTCTTCAATTGGCGGACCAGTTTCGCCGTGTCGCGTTTGAATGTGCTGAGACTCTGAATGTAGCGCGTAAGTTTCATTGGACTTGCTCCGTTGCTAAATCTGCATCGAATTTCGCAACGAGAGGTGTAACATGAACAGCAAGCTGCTTGCTGGATGGTGAAAGACGCCGCCAATCTCAATGATAACGGTAAAGCCTTATTCGTTGGATGCTGAATCTACCCGATGCGAGCCGCAGATGACGCCCTTGATTTGTCTGATCACCGTTTAGCCAACGGCTCGAAACCCATCGACCATTCGCGTATCTACCTTCCTGAACTGAAAGGATACCGGCGGTCGGCTCGCCCGCGGTGTTTGCCTCGAAGGTCACTGTTAGACCAGTACCGGCGAAGACGAATTCATCTGGTCCCAGCGCGATCACGAGACCCCCAGAGATCACAGTAGGAGTCGGTACGTTTTGTGCGACGGGCACTTGAGGGGGCCGCTCATAGGTGATGTTTAATGTGTAATCGCGCAAGCGCAACTGTTGCGGCAATCTTTGTTCGGGGCCTTCAGGCAGCAAGCCTGCCATTGAACCTTTGCCCTGGGACTCAAGAATCAGCGGGGCGAGTTGTGCTATTGCGCCATAACTATCCATTAGTGATTTGCCTGTAGCCTCATCCAAAGACTCTATGCTGAACGGGCTAAAGCCAATCGCATCATGCTGACCTATCGCATAAAACGACTGAACCGAGTTGAGTGGAGAAGGAGCAATCTCGGGTATGAACAGCGGGTTGCCCGAACGATGAAATTTTCTGCACCACTCGGCAAAACCAGAGAAGTAGATATCTGGAGACAAGAAATCAACTTTTGGAGCCCCGGCGCGCCAAACGTCCATGATATGAAACAATGGACCCGCGCTCGGATACTGACCCGGTTGGTACCCTGGGCGGATCAGCGCCGCGTTGACAAACATGGGCAGCGGGTATTCGGCTTTACCGAGTTCGGCAACTCGATTTACGTAACGCGCAAAGTGCCAGGCCATGAAAATTTCATCTGTTCCTGGTCCCTTGCCAAAGACTTCCTCCCAAGTGCCGTGGGTCTTAAAGCCGTTTGCAGCCCATGCCGCTCGGAACTCTGCAATAAGGTTATCCTTGTGCTGCTGCAAATAGTTCATCAACTCGCCGGGTACCGGCTGACTGAAAAGCTTGTCCGCGATGGCGCTGCGGTCACGTGAATCCGGAATCATTCCAATCTCGTTTTCCACTTGCACCATGATGACTGTCTGATCGTTGCCATCCACTTCGCGCAAGTGACGCATGAACGCCGCGAACGCGCGCGAGTCGGCATCGAGGTTCTCTTTGCTAAAGGGCGAAAGGATCTCTATGCCCTTCCCAGCCTTGTCTTGCGAGCGAGGGAAGCGCTGTTGATTTGTTTTTACCCAAGCCGGGGCATAGCACGACATGCTGTTCTTCCAGGACGCAAACCACAACGGTACGAGACGAAGTTTGTGTTTACGAGCTTCCTGGATTAAGCCATCCACCAAAGTAAAGTCGAACTTTCCTTCGGCCGGTTCCATAAGCTCCCAGTAGACGGGAATAAGAACTGTATTGAGATTTAGCGAGGCGAGTTTCGGCCAGATGGGCCGCATGTACTCCAGGCTGGAGGACGTGGAGTTGCCCAATTCGCCTGCAAGAACGAGAAAGGGTTTATCGTCAACGACAAGTTGTGTAGCAGTCCCGTGTTGACGCAGGTATGGGGTTCGATATTGCTGCGCGCCACGAACGGGCAGCAAGGAGGCTACTAAGATGGCGCCTGAGATAACGAGAGTAATGACTCTTTGTTTGCGCCAAAGCCCATGTAACTTCATGTCTGCGTATTACCTTTCGCGAAGCCAATATTGCTTATCCAGACATTGACAGCATTTCTCACTCCGGGAGTCAGCTATTTCGATTGCCCTCATCCGTGGTCAGAACATCACGGCCGGCGATGAGGCATTCGCCGTTGAAGCTCTCAAACTCTATCGCCGAACCTCTGACTGGCGGGAACTGGCAGAAATCTTTCTGGCGCTCGGGTCTCCAGTAGGCGGTGGTGCGTGATCTTCTTTCGCGGGCGGTCCCAGCAAATCGGCGAAGATCGGCTTCAGGGCGTTAGCCCACACCTGGTAACCTTTAACGTCCAGATGCAGCCCGTCACGATTGGCCATGCCCTCGAACAACTTGCCGTCTTTATCAGCCAGCCTGTCGTTGATGTTCAAGTACTTGATCTTTTTGCCGTTGGCGAACCTCGCGATGTTGTCGTTGATCTGGTTAATGATCGGCATCACGGCCAAATTGTCGTTGCGCGGCGTCACGCCCATCAGCACAATCGTGGCGTTCGGCGCCTTCTGCTGGCATACGTCCAAAATGGCCTTGATCCCGCGGGTGACTTCCGCGACCCTCGGATCATCGCTCCCTTGAGGAGACAGCTTGCCGACATTGTTGGTGCCGGCCATTAGGACGATGATTTTAGGATTGACGTTATCCAGTTCGCCATTCTTGAGACGCCAGAGGATGTTTTGCGTCGTGTCACCGCCCCAGCCGAAGTCAGCGGCATTCCAGCCGAAGAAATTCTGCCGCCAGTTCGCCAGAAAGGCTTTGTATTGATCATCGCTGGCGCCCCAGCGCCTGGTGATTGAATCCCCTTCAAAATATATGTCAATGCCACCCTTGCGAGCTTTCTCCAACAACTGAGCATGAGCGATCTGAGAGTTAGAGTCGTTCCGGGGCGTCGGCTGGTCGGCGGCTGCCGAGGTACCTTCGCCGCGTTGACCGACCCTCCCGCCAGCGGCTCGAATTGCCTGAGTCACCGAGTGCAAAGACAACACAAGCACACCAGCCGCAGCCAACCATTGAATCGGAAGTTTCGATTGATTAGTCATTGTATTTCCTACTGAAGCTCGAGCACGACGACTGATTTCGGCGGCACGCTCAAGACTCGCTGAGAGTCCTGAATCTTGTAGCTGCCGAACTGCGCTGGCTTGATGAGGTTCTGCTGATCGAACGTGTTCATTGCGTTAATCAGGGGAGCCGTCAACACCTCTCCCGTAACCTGCCGGATCGCGGAGCCGGTAACCCTTGTTGTTACCTCAGCCGTTCGACTCGGCTCAAGGTTGACGATCGAGAGATGCAGTTTCCCCTCGGCATCACGCGACGCCGACGCACTGAGCTAAGGTACCGAAGACTGATCTATCCGATACTCGGACGCCGCCAGATCGATTGTAATCAGCTTTGCGCCTTGATGCACCTTGTACATCTTGAAGGCGTAGTACGTCGGCGGAAAAATTGACACGATAGGGGTCTGGGTTCAAATCTCCAGGCGCCCACCCGCATTTGAATCAGGTATTTCAGGGATCGTGGATTCGCATGGCAGAGAACCTCAAACTCTTCTTTTGTACAGCGCACAGAAGATTACAGCAAAAATTTACAACAAAAATCGGTTTTTCCGTGGGCCTATCGCTAAGCCAGAATTATTAGCGGACAACCTCGAATTAGAGATTAGCTGAAGCACTTCCGCAACCAATTCGTCACCGTTCGCAGGCTTTGTCAGATACCCTTGTGCGCCGCATTCCTCAGCTTGCTTCTTATCGTTATCGTAGGCGGCACCGGAGTAAAAGAGTATCGGAGTCTTCGAGTCGAACGTCCTCAATTTCTTACAGAGTTCAATCCCGGAAGAACCAGGAAGCCAATTATCTAATAGATAGAGATCGAAGTGTTGGGTTCGAGCAAAATGAAGGGATTCAGGAGAGCTCGCCGAGGTAACCACTTCGCAGTCATGACTATTAAATAGTAGGACGATGAGCTCAAGAGTATCCGCATCATCCTCTGTGCAGAGAATCCGAAAATGAAAGCGTCACTGACAACGAAATCTGTTGCTACTCTTGGTCGGGCAGTGACTTCAAGTACTCAACCAGATCCTGTTTCTCTTGTGCGGTTAATCCAAGGCTAAATCTCGTGTTGTAGTGATTGATCACGTCCAGCAAAGTCGCAAATCGCCCATCGTGATAGTAGCGACCCTTATTTGCTGAGCGCATGAATAGGCCATTCTCGCGCACAAATATACCCGCCAAATTCATTGTCTTATATGCGCCGTCCGGGGCACGATCTGCCTGGAAGCTATCAATTCCAATGTCAACGGGTTTGTGTAGGTTCCATCCTGGCTCGGTCCAGAGTGGCTCGACGTGACAATTATTGCATCCAGCTTTGCCGCTGAAGAGTTCATCGCCACGGGCCGCTGCTTCTTCGTTAAAGTCCTCGCCTGCGTCTGGCGCTGGCGCGGGGATAGCAAGCTGATAGAAGTGAAGTGCTGGAAGTTTCTTTGTAATCAGATCTTCATCAGGAGCGATATGCGGAAGATCCGCAAAACCATTCGCAGCGGCAACAGGAAATTTCGTTGCATCATTCAACCGAGGATCAAAAAATCGGCCTTTACCGTGCATCTCAAGATTAGCGACGAATGCATTCCAGTAAGTTGTGGTTCCCCAAGCGCCGGTCCATGTGTGTTGATTGAAGCCAGCTAACCCAAAAGCATTCGGAAGCAGTGTTGCGCCTGGGACGTTTGTGCCAGTTATCACACCGTCAGTAACCTGACTCGGATTGAAAGCTTTGCCATCAAGTATTAATTCCGCATCGAATTTGCCCGGTCCCCAGCTGTTTAGCACCGTTCTCACAGTCTGTTGGCTGACGCCCAGCAGGTTGGCAAAAGCACTTAGGTCAGGCGCCGCTGCAGTGATAGCGCCAACATTCAGGTCGCGATTTGCCCAACCATCCAATCGATTACCAATACCAAAGGTAAGAGAATTATCGACTGTCGAGTGACAGAGAGCGCAGGTGATTCCGACTGAACTCAACGTGTTCCCCTGAAAAAATCCTTTGAGACCCAGGACCGCATCAAGTTTTAGCAGAGCTAACGTCGTCGCGGGGTTATCCAGATTGAGGCTGCCCTGTTTCAACTGATCTATCAGAGGTTTGGGAAGTGCACCGACATCGACCTTCAGACCGAGGTCCAATGCTGCTCGCGGACTAATTCCCGCACCTACCCCTCCAAGACCAGCCCCTGCGATCGCTTTATGAAGCTGAAGCATGCCGCCCCAGAAAGCTTCATCGCCAAAGGTATCGAAACGGAAAGTCTGTCGGCCGTCGGCGATCAGCTCATTTGCATTCGCAGTGATTTGAGCATCGAAGTTCCTCAATTTTTCGTTCTTGGCATTGCTTTGAGCGTGGGATGAGCTTCGTGCGCGGTTTCTGCTCACGACAGGTAACGAAATTGAAACACTCGCCAACAGAAGTATCACAATATATAGGAGTTTCTGACGTGGAATCCCACTGGATTCAGTCCTTGACGTCGCGCGCGCCGCATCTTGTTGGCGTACGAAGTTTTGATTCTCAAACTCGTGCTTCTGATTTTCAGACATATTTACCCCCTGTCGATTTATTCCACAAGCAGTTGAACCACATTCATATTGGACGGCGCACCTTCTCCACTTTTTTACCTATTTGAATCTATTTGGAAATTGAGATCCGACCTTGCATACCTCCCTCCTAAAGATCTAATGGACCAAGTTCCTCCCGTTAAAAAACTGCAGGCGTAGCTGGTCCAACCAACAAGGTTTTCAAAACTACGTCCGGACAGGGGAAACTGGTACGGGGGCAGACTACAATTACGAAGGGTAATCTTACGTTAGAGAAAAAGGCGGAGAACTACAACCGTATTATCACTGACCACTTGTACGTGTTTACACCGATGAGAGTGTTTGGATGCAAGGAGTATGCTATCGGATTCCGCTAAAGCAGAATCACATGGCGCCCGCATGGAAAATATGCTGCGCGGTGGCACCATTACATCTTTCTGCAATTGTGAAGACTGGCGAATGGCAGGTCGACACTACCTATGATTAAAAATGGTATTACCCAATCTCCAGCGCTATCGGGTAATGAGTTTATGCGACGAGGCAATGATTCGCCCAACAGTTGCGCATACGGCAACGCGGTGGGATTAGAATACTCCTCGCCGCTTTCCTGTTGAGCTAAAGCGGCGCAAACTGTTTAATCTGTATTGAGCGTGGTGACTAGCCTGATAGACTTTTCTGCCGCGGAGCAAAGCGAAATAACGAAGGTTATGCCGGACAACGACCAAAGCTACCAACTCCTGTTTGATAGCAATCCACACGCGATGTGGGTCTATGATCTTGAAACGCTTCGCTTTCTTGCAGTCAATAATGCGGCTATTCACCACTATGGATATCTGCGAGAAGAATTTCTGGAGAGAACTATCAAGGACATTCGTCCTCCGGAAGATATCCCCTGGCTTCTCGAAAGAGTGTCCCAGGTAACCACCGGGCTGGGTTCAGTAGAAGCCAGACACCGGAAGAAAGATGGAACAACCATCGATGTTGAAGTTGTCTCACATACCCTGATCTTTGCTGGCCGACGCGCCGAGCTCGTTTTATCAATGGATATTACGGAACGGAAGCGTGCGCAGGAAGAACATCTACAATTTATCCGTGAACAAGCGGCGCGCGCTGAGGCGGAGGAAGCGCAACGCCGACTCAGGTTCTTGTGGGAGGCGGGTAACTTACTCTCTGGTTCCCTGGAATATGAGATCACCCTCAAAAACGTGGCGCGACTAGCAGTGCCTGAGCTTGCAGATTATTGCCTGATAGACATTATCGACGAAGACAAGGCGATTCGGCGTGTCGAAGTCGCAAGTGGCGACCCCCGGATGAGCGAACTAGGTTCTCAGCTGCAAAAATATCCGCCCAATCTCAGTAACCCCGAAGCGCCTGTTATGCGGACAATGCGCTCGGGCAAACTCATGTTCTATCCAGACATTTCTGATGCGCTATTAGTTGCAACTGCACATGATGAGGAGCATCTCAGAATACTTCGCGCGCTGGGCTCTAAATCTCTGGCTGTGGCGCCACTTGTCGCGCGAGGTCGCACGCTTGGCGCGATCACTTTCAGCTTGGCTGAATCGGATCGTTCTTACAGCCCGTCGGACTTACTACTCATAGAAGAAGTTGCAGCCCGCGCTGCATTGGCTGTCGATAATGCGAGACTCTATGAACAGGCGCAGCGGGCGAATCGTGCCAAAGACGAGTTCCTCGCTACGGTCTCACATGAACTCCGCACGCCGCTCTCGTCCATGCTTGTTTGGGCGCGGATGCTTGCTGCCGGCAAACTTGATAAACAAACTTCCAGTAGTGCAATGGAAAGTCTCGTCAGCAACATTAAATCTCTCTCACAACTCATCAATGATTTATTGGACGTGTCTCGCATTACTACCGGCAAGCTGAGCATTGATACCCGCCCTATCAAACTGATTCCTATTATTGAGGCAGCCATAAATGTAGTGCGTCCTGCTGCCGATGCAAAGAAAATCGTCATTGAAACGAAGCTTGATCCCGGAGCGAAACCCGTGTTGGGTGATCCAGATCGTTTACAGCAGGTTCTCTGGAATCTGCTCACCAACGCAATTAAATTCAGCCCGGCCGAGGGACACGTTGAAATAAAAGTGGAAGAGACTGCTTCAGATGCCAGGATAACCGTCAGCGATCTGGGACAAGGGATCAGTGCAAACCTGCTGCCTTATGTTTTCGATCCTTTTCGACAGGCGGACAGTTCCGACTCCAGGGAGCATGGTGGGTTAGGCCTCGGGCTGGCAATCGTACGGGAGTTAGTGGAAATGCATGGAGGAACGATCGAGGCCGATAGCGCTGGAGAAGGGCAAGGATGCACATTTACGGTCAAACTTCCCTTGCTCACATTGGCAACCGAAGAACAGGATGTACAAAACAAATATCCGAGATTGACTCGAAATATTAAAATGGAAAGCGCAGGTCGGAATGTCTAAACGGCTGCTTGTCGTCGATGACGAACCCGACCTACTGCATGCAGTTGCAGTTTGTCTCCACGCCGAAGGCTACGAGGTTACGACGGCGCGAAGCGGCGCTGAGGCGCTTTTGCGCGTCGCTGAAATGCTCCCTGATCTCGTGATCAGCGACATTCGCATGCCGGGAATGGATGGATATACGCTAACTCGTCAACTTCGTGCCTTACCCCGGACCGGCCTAATCCCGATCGTGTTCCTCACTGCAAAAAATCAGACGTCTGATCGCATTGAAGGTTTCCGTTCTGGGGTCGATGTTTACCTGACGAAGCCCTTCGAGCCTGATGAGTTGCTGGCCGTGGTCGCAGGTATCATGAGCCGCACGCAGCGAACTCATGCCGAAATTGCTCAGCTGCTTGGCGAGTCAGCTATCACATTTCAGGATGATGTGCTCACGGACGCTGAGGAACGCATCGCTGCGGCTGTAGCGCGCGGTTTGAGCAACAAGGAGATTGCAGGCGAAATGGACATTAGTGTGAGAACTGTGGAGAGTCACATCAGTCATATTCTTGCAAAAAAGCGGTTTAATAATCGCGTCGAAATCGCACGATATCTTCTAGAGCACAGATAGGGAGCAAACTAAGACCGAAGGCGCGAAGGGCGCTGGTAAACGTTTTCTGGGGATGCAGTTTCAGTTTGAACTTGGCGAAGCGTTCCGCCAATTCGTGATGAAACCGCGGCATCACCTTGAGTGTCGCGGAGACCGCGCGTGCATTGATCATCGGATCGAAACCCACATCGCGGATCAGCTCAGCGGCGACAGCTTTGCTGCCCTTGTCGTCGCCGCAGTACACCAGACTCAGTCGGCGGCTCTTGCTTTTGGATTGGTTTACGCCAAAAAGCACTTCGCTTGGCACAGTGCGCCCGACGAGATGTGGGCCACAACGAGGTCGGTGTTGTCATCATTCATCGGAAGGGAGCAGGTTACGACCACCTTGCCCGACAAATCGCCTGTCTGATTCAGCACGTCCTCTATTCGCGACCAGTGCACTGCGAGCAATAGCGCGTCCGCTTCCTGCGCAGCCTCACTCGGTGTGCCCGCCCGCGCGCTCCCATGAGCCTCACGCGCGAGCTTCTTCAGCTTCTCGTTGCTGCGCGCATAGGTGAATACGACCTCATGTCCGGCACGCGCGAAGATCGTTCCGAGCTTGCCGCCCATCAACCCTGAACCGAGAATGCCAACTCGCATGCAGTCCCTACCTTTCAATGCTCCGCCGTCCTTGTGGTCGTTACGGAATGCACCGTAGAACGTAGCTCAGAGACCAGTTCTTCGCTCCAAGTGTTCGGGATAACGAGCCCCATGCACTGTGATCTTTGAGGCGGCGTTATCGATCTCACGGAGATCGTCGGACGTAAGTTCAATTTCAGCTGCTCCGACGTTTTCCTCCAAGCGGTTCAGCTTCGTTGTGCCTGGAATCGGAACGATCCAAGGCTTCTGGGCAAGCAGCCAGGCGAGGGCTATTTGAGCAGGGGTCGCGTTTTTCCCTTTTGCAACCTTGCTAAGCAAATCAACCAAAGCCTGATTCGCCTTTCGCGCTTCTGGCGTAAAGCGAGGAACGATGTTGCGGAAGTCGGAACTGTCGAACGTAGTGTTTTCGTTGATCTTTCCCGTGAGGAAACCTTTACCAAGCGGGCTAAATGGAACGAACCCGATCCCGAGTTCTTCAAGGGTGGGCAACACTTCTTGTTCGGGGCGTCTCCACCACAATGAGTACTCGCTCTGAAGAGCAGTGACTGGCTGGACAGCATGTGCACGACGGACGGTCTGCACTCCTGCTTCGGAGAGACCGAAGTGCTTTACCTTACCTTCCTGGATCAAGTCTTTCACGGCTCCTGCTACGTCTTCGATCGGCACGTTGGAGTCAACGCGGTGTTGATAAAACAGATCGATGGTTTCGACCTTAAGTCGCTTCAGCGAGGCTTCAGCAACTTGTTTGATGTGTTCTGGCCGGCTGTCCAACTCAGTCCACTTCGATGGGTCGGTGGGAGAAGGTTTGAATCCGAATTTGGTGGCAATCACCACTTGGTCACGGCAGGGAGAAAGAGATTCGCCCACAAGCTCTTCGTTCGTGAACGGTCCGTAAACTTCAGCGGTATCGAAAAATGTTACACCGCGTTCGACGGCTGAACGAATCAGCGAGATCATCTCCTGCTTATCTCCAGCCGGACCATAGCCAAAGCTCATTCCCATACAGCCGAGACCAAGAGCCGAAACTTCCAAGTTGCTATTTCCAAGCTTGCGCTTCTGCATGTTTTTGACTCCTATCTGCGTTAAAGGTAGGAGTGATTTTACTTCGCATGGGTGTGGCCGTTCGCAGGTATTCTTGCTCGACCTGTCGCGATATTGCTCGAAACGCGGATTGGAGGACGGCACAAGAATGCTCGTGAATCGTCGCAGAAAGGTGCGAGATTCCTTGAAAGGATGGGTTTTTCTGAAATCGCAGCGGAGCGTGGTTAACGCTGCCGGCGGTAATCGCTCGGGGACAAGCCGGTCTCTCTGCGGAAGAGCTGTGCGAAATGGCTGGGGTTTGTGTAACCAACATCAAGCGCAACATCCACTACGCTCTTCTTCGTTTCGCGAAGCAGTTTTCGCGCGAGGTTCATCCGCAGATCAATCTGATAGCGCGCAGGTGAGATGCCCGTGGCACTCTTGAATAGGCGATGAAAGTGAAACTTGCTCAAACCTGCTTCAGCCGCCAGCCTATCAAGGTTGAGGTTTTCAGCGACGTGTTCAGCGATCCAGTCCGTCATCTGCCGAAGCTTGTAGCCAGGTAGTGACGGACTACTGCTATGCGGCTCTTCCATCGTTTCGGCGTAGTTTCGAGCAAGATGGATAGCGATGGCCTGAGCGATGCCCTGCACGAAAAGTGGACTAGCCTGTGGGCGCATCAGCTCATCGCGTAATCTCTCCATCAACGAATTCAACGCAACGTCGGTGAATGCTGAAGCGTCTCGCAATTGCGCCCTATCTGCATCTGCTCCGAAGACCTCTTCCAACGCGCGCTGAAGAACCGGCAGCTCGACAAACACCAGCATGGATTGAAACGGTTCCGAGGTCACCACTTTCCAGCGAACATCGTAGGGAGCGCCTCCCGAGGTGAGGAAGAAAGAACCTTTCCTAAGCCGATTTGTGATCCAAGGCCGTTTGTATTCCCGCTCCTGAAAATCGACTTCACCCGAAGTGGTCCATGCGAGGAATGGTTCGCTTACTGAGGGAAGGTACAACGTATCGCCTTCAGGCGGCAGCGCCACGATCCACGCTTTAATGTCTCGCCATGCCTCGCCGCGACCGTGGAACAAACACTTTCCGCCCACATAGCGTTCTAAACCTTCGGCAGATGTTGTTTCCGGAATCGACATTTAGAGACTTAGAAGCGGGACGACCTGATCCGCACGGGCGCTCGAATTCTTCCGGCAAAGGACGGCTAGCGCGAAGAATCTCAAGCTCTTCGTTCGTACCCGTGATATTCAAAAGAGAGACTTCATCTTGTGAGCCCAGATCGATGAGGGGCTTACCACCGACTACGAATCGACGATGTCCTCAACAAATTCAATCGAAATAAGCTGCGCAACGGATTTTACTCCGTTGCGAAATTCAGACTCAAATGATGAGTCTTTGTAAGTTATTGAAATGATTGGTGCCGAGGGCGGCAGTCGAACCCGCACGACCTTACGGCCAACGGATTTTAAGTCCGATGTCCCCCAACAAGATGCTCGCCCATTACTCGATTGTCCGCAAGATCGGCGCGGGTGGCATGGGTGAAGTCTATCTCGCGCAAGACAAGAAACTGGATCGCAAAGTGGCGCTGAAAATTCTACCTGCTGAAGTCGCGTCGAATCAGGAACGCATGCGTCGCTTTGTACAGGAAGCTAAGGCTGCGTCCGCGCTCAATCATCCCAACATCATAACGATCTATGAGATTAATGAAATCGACTCACGTCACTTCATCGTGACTGAATTTATTGACGGAGAGACGCTGCGCCAGCGGATGAAGCACGAGCACTTAAAGCTCAACGACCTACTCGAGATCGCCATTCAAGCGGCGGGCGCACTGGCTGCGGCGCATGCGGCCGGCATCATCCATCGAGATATCAAACCCGAGAACATCATGGTGAGGCGTGATGGCTATATCAAGGTGTTGGATTTCGGACTGGCCAAGCTTACCCAGCCCGAAGGCTCGCCCACTGACACCGAAGCGCCGACAAAGGCTCTGGTCGACACAGGTGCAGGCACAGTCTTAGGCACGTCGTATTACATGTCGCCGGAACAAGCGAAGGGGAAGCGCGTTGACGCCCGCACCGATTTATGGAGTCTGGGCGTAGTCATCTACGAGATGGTTGCAGGGCACGTTCCCTTCGAAGCTGAGACACCGAGTGAAGTCATCGGGCTCATACTGAATAAAGAACCTCCACCGCTGGCACGTTACGATCGGGAAGCGCCGCCGGAACTCGAACGCATCGTCACTAAGGCACTGACGAAAGATCTCGAAGAGCGTTATCAAACAGCGAGAGACCTTCTGGTCGATTTGAAAAGACTTAAACGCCAACTTGACTTGGAGTCAGAGATCGAGCGCACCGTTCCTCCAGAGTTCAGAACGTCGGGCAGCGGTGCCGCACACACCGGCGCTTACCCACCTCCTACCTCACAAGAAATGGCCGTCGCCACAGCAAGTAGCGAAGTTACTCATCAAGTAACGAGCGCCGAGTACATCGTCAGCGAGATTAAGCAGCATAAGAAAGGCTTTGCAGTCACGGGGGCAGTAGTGTTTGCGCTGGCTTTGGCGACCGTGGGCTACTTCCTCATTGCTCGCCGCACAGCTGCCTTAACGAACAAAGACACGATCCTACTTGCGGATATCGTCAACACCACCGG